>Ga0208968_1000135_pt1 | contig 68637 bp, 42 predicted proteins | sample RifOxyA3_FD_184031 | JGI IMG/M metagenome (GOLD analysis project Ga0208968, IMG submission 184031) | Groundwater microbial communities from Rifle, Colorado - Rifle Oxygen_injection A3 (SPAdes) | ecosystem: Environmental > Aquatic > Deep subsurface > Groundwater | place: Rifle, Colorado, United...
TCCTCATTCTGCTTTAGGTTATTTAAGTCCAATAGATTTTGAAAAACTAAATAATTACAAATATGTCGCTTAATTTTTCTCTACACTCTTTTCCCAATTCTTCTCTTGTTTTTGAGGTAGCATTACACAATTTCAGAAACACATCAAGATAAAGTTGAAGAAAAAGTTAGAGTTATTATAAAAGAAAATAAATGAAGAAATACCAATAGTTCGAATTGAGAAATAGATTTCTGATTAAAAAAAAATTCCAACTAAGCTGGAATTGAATCATTTTCAATTGATGGAATTGTAAAATGTTCTTTATTCGGAACATGAATAATTAATTAAATCCGAGGCTAGAGAAATAAAATGAGATCAACTTAACTACCAAATGTGCTTAGTATTATTCAATAGAAATATCGGATTAAACAATAATATAGTGATCCAGAAAGATGTTTTCATAAGAAGGATGGGATAAGCATTGATTGACAGAATTAACAACGGTAGATAGAAAATGTATTAAATTAAATAAAGATAAAACAATATATTAACAATTGAAGTATGTCTTAGAAAGGTATCATTTTCGATGTGCTAAGTATTTCGATTATATAATAATGATATCATTTGTCTCTACATTTATGAAGACGCTCGTAGTAGAGGAAGACAGCAACATAAAATCAAAGAGAATTGGATTCATGAGAGCAAGGATACATGATTCTGAAATATTTAATAGATAGGTATTTTAGAATGAAGAATCCCAATACAATATGCAAACAAATAAAGCAGACAGAAGCTGTAAATGAAAGAAATTTTTGGTTCATTTATGGACCGCCTATAAAGAAATAAAAACTAACTAAAGGGCATGTCGTATTGAACAGAATATGGAGCAAAGCTGGACAAGCAATAGAAGGAGTATTCGACAATATTAAATTGTTATTAGGATAGGAAAGACGCAGCTATTATGATTTAATGAGTAACCAATTCGAATTTACTTTTCAAACCATTGAATACAACTTAAGAATAAGAATACACTCACTGTTCAATTAGGGATTAACAGATAGGACAGTACCTCGAATGGTTGAATAATTTTTTTTCATTGCAACGCACTAATAGTGTAACAATCACTGCACTACCAAGAAATTAAAATATCAGGAATTTGTACTTTTATCTCCAATTTTTTAAGTGCTACGGGTTATTACAATTATCGTTTTTTATTATTTTTGATTGAGACTTTAATGATTCTTTAACTCAATTACTTGTTTGTATCGGACTATATTTTTAATTAGATTTATTTGAATTTGTAAAGTATGGGGTTATTAAATGTCAAATGCATTAGTTACTGGGGCAAATGGTTTTACAGCCAGTCATCTTTGTCGCCATCTGATTAAAAAAGGTTATACAGTTAGAGGATTAGTAAGAAAGACTAGCAATCTAAGATTGATTGAAGGTCTTCCTATTGAACTTCAATATGCAGATCTTGCAATTGATAAAGATTTTTCCGATGCGATGAATGGCATTGATATCGTCTTTCATGTTGCTGCAGCATTTCGTGTGGAAAATGTTCCATCGAAATATTATCACGAAGTAAATATTGAAGGAACACGTAAACTTCTTGTAGCTGCAAAAAAAGTAGGTATTAAAAAATTTGTTCATACAAACTCCGTTGCTGTTCAAGGGGCAATAAAAAAACCCCCAGCGAAAGAGGAAGATCCTTATAATCCTAGAAATTATTATCATAAGTCAAAAATTGACGGAGAAAAACTGGTCTTAGAATTTTATCAAAAAGAAAGAATGCCAATTTCAGTTGTAAGACCAGTAGGAATTTATGGACCCGGTGATACTCGCTTTCTGAAGTTGTTTAAATATATTAATAATGGCAAATTTAGAATGATAGGTAGTGGAAAAGTACTCTATCACATGACTTATATAGAGGACTTAGTGCGTGGATTAATACTTGCCTCTGAAAAAGATGAATCTGTTGGTGAGATTTTTACAATAGGTGGGGCTGAATTATGTACCTTAAATCAAATAATAAGCAAAATATCATTATTATTAAATAAACCAATTTCAAAATTAAGGATCCCAGTTTGGCCAGTTTGGCTTTTGGGGCTTATCTGTGAATATGTTTTTAAAACTGCTGGAATCTCTCCACCAATTTACCGTCGACGAGTTGAATTTTTTATTGACGATAGGGCATTTGATATTTCGAAAGCAAAAAGAATACTTGGGTATGCACCGAAAGTATCACTTGATGAAGGATTGAAAATTACTGCTGATTGGTATTTAAAGAATAAGTGGCTATGATAAGTTTTAAGGTTAGAATTCTATCCTGCTTTCAGTAATCTAAAAGCTTATATTAATAATTACTTTTTGTAAATCGACAGACTTTAATGTGAATAAAACAAAATTACTTATACCACTAATCATTATTCTATTGCTAGGAAGCTCATTAAGATTTTATAAATTGGATTTTCAATCGTTGTGGTTAGATGAACTTGCTACACTTAGAAGGGCGGAGGTTGAATCTGTTCAAAATATTATCCATATGGCAACCACCATCGATATTCATCCACCAGGAATTTATATTATTTACTACTACTGGTTAAAAATCTTGCCAAATTCTGAGGCAAATTTTAGATTATTATCAGCTATTTCCGGGTCCTTAGCGATTCTCGCCATTTTTATTTTGGCTATGAGATTATACTCCCGCAAGGAGGGTTTGATTTCAGCTTTAATTGTCGCTGTATCATGGTTTCCTATTTATTACAGTCAAGAGGCTCGACCGTACTCACTACTTTTCCTTTTTTCAATAATCAACTCCATTTTTTATTGGCAATTAGTTAATAAGTTTTATTTGAATCATTCAGAATCATGGATCAATAGTACTTTATATATTCTTTCAGCTTCTATAACAATGTACATACATTATTTTGGCACTTACCTAATTTTTCTTCATGGAATATTTTTGCTTATCATAGCTGTTAGGGAGAAAAAATATTTTTATGAATGGTTAATTATCTACTCACTCATTTTTATTTTGTTTTTACCGTGGTTACCCTCAATGATTTTTCAACTCAAAGGGGGAGTTGGTACTGGTATTTATTCTGCTCCAAATTTTGAAGAATTGTTTAACTATATGATATATATAAATAATAATTATAGAATAGTAATATTCATTACTTTTTTATTAACTATCTCTCTTTTTTTGAGTATTTATAAAAATAAAAAGTTCCGAGTTTTAGAGATATTTAAATCATTAAAAATCGAAACGATTTTTTTATTAACTTGGTTTATGATCCCTTTACTTATTATTGTATTGTTCTCTCATCTAGTAAAGCCCGTTTTTTCCTTTAAAAACATGATAATTGCATATGCACCTATGCCCATATTACTTTCTAGACTAATAGTTAAATCGAATTTTAATAATGTAACTAAAAACTTGTTTATCTTCTTATTTATTTCGTTTTTGATATATAATTTAGTATTTGTACAACAATACTATTCAAAACCAACTAAAGAACAATTTCGAGAAGTAGTTAAGTATGTTATCTCAGAATACAACCAAGAACAGAAACCCGATATTTTTGCACTCTCATATGCTTCAGAATACTTTGATTATTATTTTCAAAAATTTAATACAAATATCAAAGTAAATGAATGTGTCCAAATTGAAAATGAGAACGAGGAAATAGAAGCTGCGTTGTCTAGATGTTACTCAAATAAATTATGGCTTATGAGTGCTCATAAATTACCTAATGAAAAATTATTAAAAATAATAAATATGAATTACCATTTAGTTCACCAAAAGAATTTTATTGGTGCACAAGCAGCATTGTATACTCATAAATAGATATTTAAAGAAAAATCAAAAATAATTTTTTTAAAACATTGAAGGATTAAATCAATAAATGTGGTTTAATTCATGGGAATTTCTAATATTCTTACCGATCGTCCTTGTCTTATACTATTCATTTAGTCACCGAATTCAGAACGCATGGCTCCTAACTGCTAGTTATGTTTTCTATGGAATGTGGGACTGGCGTTTCCTATTCCTTATACTTGCAAGTACGTTGGTTGATTATTTTGCATCGCTATATATTTATAATTATGCTTCTACTCCAACCAAGAGAAAAATCGGACTATACTTTAGTCTTTTTATGAATCTTGGCGCTCTAGGCATTTTTAAATATTTTAATTTTTTCGTAGACAACTTTATAGTCCTTGGTAGTATAATCGGATTAAACTTTGATACTCCTGTGATGCGTCTCCTCCCTCCAGCAGGAATATCTTTTTATACATTTCAAACCCTTTCATACACTATAGACGTCTATTTCAATAGGCAAAAGCCAGAAAAAAGCCTTATCGATTTTGCTCTATTTGTTACATATTTCCCTCAATTAGTAGCGGGACCTATAGAGCGTGCTTCACATCTTCTCCCTCAAATAACAAACAAGCGCTATGTAGATTACAATTTGATTCGATCTGGTCTAACACTTATACTGATAGGATTCTTTAAAAAAATCGCTCTTGCAGATTCAGTAGCAGTTATAGTAGAAGAAGCATTTAAGAATCCCGCTGAAGAATCCAGTCTCTTCCTATTAAAAGGATTGTATCTATTCTCAATACAAATTTACTGTGACTTCTCCGGTTACAGTAATATTGCAAGAGGTGTTAGTAAACTTTTTGGAATTGAACTCATGGAAAATTTCCAAACTCCATATTTTGCGCGGAATATTGCGGATTTCTGGCGTCGATGGCATATTTCGCTTTCAACATGGTTTAGAGATTATCTTTTCCTTCCAATTGCCTTTTCAATTACGCGAAAAATGCCTAAAGAAAAATATTTTAGAATCCGATCTGATAAAATTGTATATTCTTTTGCGATCAGCGTGACATTTTTAGTTTGTGGGCTATGGCATGGTGCAGCATGGACTTTTGTTATTTGGGGAGGACTCCACGGAATATACCTCTTGGTTTATAAACTCTGGTTTGAAAAAGGATTGAAATTTCCGGCTAAGATGAATTCGAAAATATCGCCTGTGATAAAAGACGTTGTTTTCATTCTAATAACCTTTCACTTAGTATCATTTACTTGGATATTTTTCAGGTCTCCTGATTTGTCATTAGCCTGGGAATATCTAGCAGGAATTCTCTCGTTCAAGGGTTCGTTGAATCCGAGAGTTTTGTTGACCCCCTTTATACTGTTTGCGCTTCTATTACCGGTTGATTATACACAGTACAGGAATTATGACCTACTGAAAATATCGTCATGGAAAGTAGTTTACAAAGGTGCCTATTATTTAATTATAATTCTTTCTATAATTATTTTAAGTGGAAATGAAATTCCCTTTATCTATTTTCAATTTTAGTACTCTAGAAGTAAATTTTAAGGAACTCGTCAGCCCAACCATAATTATTCTTATGATTTGTTTTCTAATTATTGAATTGGGATTACGCTTTCTAATGTATGAAGGGCAATATCCGAATGGTTCTTGGCGAAATAACGAACTCCGCAATCAAGCGGCACAACTCGATGAACTGAAAAAGGTGGATGTTATGTTCACAGGAAGTTCGCTTGCCTCAGTAAATATTTCTCCTCAAGCTTTTGATAGTATACTTCGAGACAGCGGTTTCACATTTACATCCTTTAATGCTGGTATACGTGGTTGTGATTATGATGGAATTAACGTTGTTTTTGATGAAATATTCTGGAAAAGAAAAAAGGCAAAATATATTGTCCTTGTTATTTCTCCGTGGGATCTTGATGAAGCTAATGATGGTGTTAGAGCAAGATCAGCGACATTCATCAATTCTGTTAAACGCTCAAAATATGAGAAATTAATCTTAGACATATTAAGTAAATCGTGGTTATTTGGATTTCGTAATGAGATTCGTGATTTTATTAGAACCGGTGATTGGAAATATCAACCTCCTCTTATTGGAATAAGAGGACAAACTCCTTTTGGTAAAACAAAAAATCCTGTAGCCGCAAGTATAGTTCTTAATAAATTTGAGGTATTTATTAGTAGAAATGGTGAAACAACTAAAGCTCTTTTTAACCTTGTGGAAAGGCTTATAAAACACAAAAAAAAAATTATCATTATAGAAGCTCTTGAGAGATCCGATTCAAAAAAAAATTGGGAGTTAACAAAAACAGAATTAAAAAAATTCTATAAAATAATTAAGGAACTTGATTCCATTGATAATGTTGAATATGTGAGTACGGAGGACATAATACCTGAGGATAAGTTTTTTATTGATACCGGACATATTTCAACTTCAGCATCAGTAGAATACTCCCAAAGGCTTGCTAAACGGTTTATAGAATTAGGATTGTTTAAATGATAAAATTTTCCACCGGGTTCATATACTTGATTAGAATTATTACTGAGAAAGAAAATTAACTTTAATACTGAAAAGAAACGATTAACTTTTTCTGTAGAGCATGAATTTGCAGCGACGAACTTAATTGAAAACTTAAACTTATAACTTGCTAAGTACTTACGAAAAGTTAAACGATGGACCAACTCAGAGATCTTAATTTCAACTAGTTTAACTTTTTACCAGTACAGATTTATATAAATCTCATATTATAATAATTTATGAATTATTCACTAAAATATGGAACTAGTCTGAATTAGTGACCATTCTGGTTAATTTTACCTTTCGTTATTACTCGCTTTTCAAAAACAGAGCCTAAAGTTCAAAATTTGTTTATTTTTTATTTTAGTTAAATTACTTTTAAGAATATTTATTTATTATAATTTATTCATTGAATCAAATTGATACTTAAAATTCGTAAAATATATGTCATTTTTTAAGGAAGTGCATTTTTTTGAGGCATAAAATTTGTCGTATTTTATTTCATAAAATATTGATTATCAGGCCACAAACAGTAGAATGTAATATTAGAAATGGAAATATTCAGTAATTAATAAGCGTTTTTTTTGAATAACGGTTGAGCGTGATAAAATGTATCAAGATTTCGCTAGGCAACTTCAGGTGGTCAAGAAATTAAAAAAAGAATAAATCAGAATTTTAGATTACTCAAATAGCAATAATACAATACGAATGGAGTATTCGACCTTATGAAGAAAATTACGGTTCTTGGAAATTTTTCTGGTAGAAATGCTGGTGATAATGCCATCCTTGGAAATTTAATGGATGATATTTCTGCAAAGTATAAAGATGTGACATATTTGATCCCAACATTTAATGCTGGCTTTGTTAGACGTCATTTCGGTCATCATAATATTGAAGCTTTGAATTTGATGCCCTGGAATGGTGCAATCAAAATATTTGGATGGCCTACATACAAATCCATGTTAAACACCGATTTAGTTCTTATAACAGATAATATTTTATTTGATAGAAATTATTTCAATCCATTATTTAATTATTTATCTACTATCGCTTTGTTCGCTCCACTCTGCAAGAAAAGAGGCATTCCTATAATTCCTTATAATGCAAGTCTAGGACCATATACTACTGAGAGAGGAAGGGCAGCTATGCAAAAAATTTTAGATGCTGCTCCATTTCTTAGCCTACGCGATGAGATGTCAAGGGAGACTTTGGATAAAAATGAACTTAAATATCCCAAAGTAATAATTGGTGCTGACTGTGCTATAAATACCCCGCTTCCATCTGATGCTCATTTAAATAAAATTATTTCGAAAGAAGGATTATTTAAAAATCCTAAGGGAACTTTAAGTTTTAATATTAATGCATATATAGATTCCTGGGTGAAATTGGTAGAGGGAGGAGAAGGAATAAGTAGAGAATCTTTTGTGAAATTGGTAGGCGAAACATTAGACAATTTAATAGATAAAATTGAAATAGATATAATGTATACGACAACACAGATAATGGATTATAAAATTGTTAATGAAACTTTACAACATGTAAAACATAAAAACCGTGTGACAGTAATTGGCAACTCAAATTATGATTATAAGGAAATTACTGGTTTGCTTAGTAAATGCGGTCTTCATGTTGGGATGCGAACACATTCGAAAATTTTAGCTGCTGCCGCCTTTACCCCTATGGTTACAATTAATGCCTATCCTAAATCGGTTGGTTTCGTCAGGACCCTTGGTATGGAAGGGTGGATGATCAATTTTTCTGATCTTAAAGTTGAAACAATGACGAACATCATAAAAAGTGCTTGGGATAAACGAGAAGAGTTAAAAAAGAAATTAATTCCGCGCGTTAAAGAAGAACAGCAAAAAGCAAAAGAGGCTGTTGAATTATTAAGCGAGTACTTGAAATAACTAGTAACATTCAATTAAAAATAATCATTAAAATGAAAAAAATAGATTCTAAATTTCTCAGTATAGCATTCACAAATAAGGACCTTTGTACGAGGAGCGGTACTTGCGTAGCTGTATGTCCTGAAAAGGCCCTTTCTATAGGTAAGGATTTTTATCCGGAATTGGATACTGAAAAATGCACTGAATGCGGACTTTGTGCACAAACTTGTCCTGGTGGTGCAGTAAACTTTAAGGAATTAACCGAAATAACATTTGGACATAACAATATCGATGAATCATTTGATGGTAATGTATTAAAAACATTTGTTGGTTACTCAACAGATGAAAAAATTAGAGCAGGCGGTGCTGGCGGCGGTGTCATTACAGGATTGCTATGGGATTTGCTAAATCGAAAAGTGGTTGATGGATGCATCGTGACAAGAATGAATCCTCAAAAACCATATTATGGAGAGGTTTTCATAGCACGTACATATGAAGAATTGCTTCAAAGTCAACAATCTAAATATATAGTGATACCGGTAAACTCAATACTCAAAGAGATTCAAGATTTACCAGGTAATTATGCCATGGCTGTGCTTCCATGCCAAATACATGGTTTTCGATTAATGCAAAAGCTGGATCACCCTGTAACAAAAAAAATAGAAGTTCTTATTGGATTATTTTGTGCTGCAGCAATGGAACCATTTGTCGCTCTTGAAATGCTTGAAATGAAAAATATAAAACCTGATGAAATCACTAACTTTAATTTCAGAGAGGGTGTATGGCCGGGGAGTATTAAGGCAACCTTAAAAAATGGTGAGAAAGTGGCAATGCACTATTCGAACTTTAAAGATGGTGCAATTAATTATATGACTCAACTTTACAGCCCGTTTCGATGTCAGACCTGTATTGATGGATCTTCTGAATTTGCTGATATATCTGTCAGTGATGCTTGGACTCGTGACGAATTTGGCAATTATCTTTTTCAATCACAATCAAAACTTTTAGCCAGAACCGAAAAAGGTATCAAAGTTATTAATGATGCAATTAATTCCGGTTCGCTGAAGGTCGAAGATGTTACGACTAATAAGCATTATAAAACTCATAAATTGCATAGAAGAAAAAAAGGACTGAAAACTCCTTTGAGAGTTGAAAGATTAAAAAAGAAGGGAGTTCCAGTACCAATTTATGATAGAAAACCAGCCAAACCTACTCTCAAAGAAAATATTGAAGAAAGATTAGAAACATTCGTAATGTTTTTAGGACGATACAGGGTAATTCGATACCCTCTTTATAAGTTTTTAACATCAAAGTTTGGGATTCCAATTATTAGGATCAGACAATATATTAAAAGTAAAAAATACCGTAGAAAACCTTAAGCCCTATAATAAAATTTTTAAGAAACAAAAATGAATTCACCAAATAATAAAAATGAAACTGCATTGGGATTTCATGAATTTATCGACGATAAAAGAAATTCCGCTTTAAAAAAATACCAAGATATTATAATAGGAAATAGAAATCTCCTTTACCTGGTTAAATTTGAAATCTTAACATTCTTTTTCATGAATATGCCGGGAATACCAGGACTATTCCTTCGACAAAAATTCTATAAATCCTTGTTTAGAAATTGTGGCGCTAAAGTAACTTTTGGTATTGGTATTTCACTTAAACAGCCGGGTAAAGTATCAATTGGTAAGAACAGTATTATTGATGATATGGTTAGTATGAGTGTCCGCGGTTCAGATTCCTCTTCAATTAAATTAGAGGATAATGTTTTTATCGGCAGAGGATCCGAGTTGAAAGTTAGAGAAGGTACAATTATCATCAATAGTTATTCTAGTGTAGGAAGCAACTGCAGAATTTCCACTGCCCAAGGAAAAATTTCTATCGGAGAATATGTTTTTATTGCCGCTTATTGTTATATAGGAGGAGGAAATCATAAATCAGATAGAACAGATATTCCAATTGCTAAACAAGGGTTTGAGAGTAAAGGAGGAGTAACAATCGGCGATGATGTCTGGATTGGAGCAAACTGTGTAATAGCCGATGGAGTAAAAATTGGTAAAGGTTCAATTATTGGCGCATGTTCATTAGTTACGAAAGATATTCCTGAATACTCAATTGCTTTCGGTATTCCAGCAAAGATACACAAAAGTCGATTGCAAGCTTCCAATTTCAAAAATTTCTGATTTAATCCTAGTTATTATGAATAAAAAAAAAATATCCTCAATCCTTAAATGGACATTAACCATAGCATTAATCATATTCGCCTTCAAAAAGGCAGGTTTATTTGATGAAGCTGGAAGAGGTAAATTCATTGAAACCTTAAAAGATGTTAGAATAGAGTTTGTTGTTTTATCGGTTTTGATATTATTTGTTTTGAATCTATCTAGTTCTATAAAATGGTATATGCTTTTAAAATCGCGGGATATTAAAATAGAATTGTGGAGAGTATATGCATTTTATAATATCGGAAGATTCTTTAATCTGATTCTACCAACCAGTTTAGGTGGAGATGTTGTTCGAATTTATCAACTTGGAAAATATACTGGCAAAAATCATACAGCTGCTGCTTCTGTAATCGTTGAACGGTTTACTGGAATGTTAACATTGATGATAATGGCTACAATTGCTGTAGTGCTTAATTTAAAGCTGTTTGCTCAGGCATGGTTGTCCATAGCTTTAATGAGTGGGATTGTCCTAATATCTGGCTTAGCTTGGTTCATATTTGATAGTAACTCTGTTTCATTATTTCAAAAAATTTTTGGGAATAAGATTAAAATAATTAATAAAATATTTGCGAAGGTGGATAAGATTAGAAAACCAATCTTTGAGTTTAAAAGTGATCGTAAAGCGATGCTATGGGCAATGATAAATTCAGTAATTTTTCAATTACTTGCAGTCGTTAATGTGTGGTTAAGCTCGTTGGCTTTCGGAGATGAGTTGACTTTTATTAGTCTTTTGGTTGCTGTCCCGGTGATATTATTTATAATGAATATTCCCTTTTCTATCGGAGGAATCGGTTTGATGGAATTTGCCTATGTCTTTACCCTTCCATTGTTTGGAGCATCAGCGTCACTAGCTTTATCTACTGTCTTATTAATTAGAGCTAAGAGTATTTTGGACTCGGTTTTTGGTGGAGTCCTATATTTAGCTCTAAATAAGGACAAAATGATGATTAGTGAATTAAAGAAAGAATAATTTCCCAAAACAATAGATTCCATTTAGGAAGAAGTTTTATTAATTAAAAGCATACTTAATAATTTCCACTACTACTAAAAGATTTATTTACTTATCTATTCCACTTTCATTGAATAAAAAAGCCGGCCAAGTTTACTTGCCGGCTTTTCTAACTATTAACACGAACCTATTTACTTCATTAAAATCATCCTCTTAGTAGAGGTGAATGTTGAACCATCTGTACCTTGTGCTTTCAACATGTAGAAGTACACACCACTTGAGAAATTAGATGCGTTGAGTGAAGTTTCATGAATTCCGGCATCTAAATCTTTGCTAACAATATTTGCAACCTCTTGACCAAGTGTGTTATATAATTTTATAGTTACTTTAGAAAAGGTTGGAAGAGCAAATCTTATAGTTGTAGAAGGATTGAAAGGATTGGGATAATTCTGTTCCAATGCAAAGTTCTTTGGTAATCCTAAATCTACTTCTACGATTTTAGAATAATTTACTGATCCATCTAGATCGACCTGTTTTAATCTGTACAAATATTTTCCTGATAATACAGATTTATCTGTGAATCGATAGGTTGATTTATTTGTTGTTGTCCCTTTTCCTTTTACAAAATTAAGATCAATAAACTTACCATCTCCTTTGCTTCGTTGTATGCTGAATCCTGCATTATTAAGTTCTGTTGCTGTCTCCCACTCCAATATAACTTGTCCACTTAATGCTGTTGCAATGAACGATGTTAGCTCTACAGGGACTGGTGTCGTCACTTCAGCCAAATTGCTATAATCTGAAGTTGTGTCAGCATTAAAAGCATACACTCTATATGTATAGGTAGTTGAATCAACTACAGTTGTATCCTCATATGATGTAATTCCAGCGGCAACTGTATCGATTAAAATAAAGGGTTCAACACTAGATGTATCGCCCGTTTTTCTTTCTATCACAAATCCAAGCTCATTGGTGGAATTGTCGTTCCAGGATAATAATACATTACTTGTATCTGCCGGATTAGGAGTAGCTAATAAATTAGATGGACTAGCGATAGAAAGTAATGGTGTGAATACAGTGCTTACATTACTGTAACTCGATTGAGTGAATAGATTGAATGCTTTTAATCTATAAGTATATATTGAAAACTCATTAACGCTAGAATCAATATATGTAATTAAATTGGCACTAAGAGAATCAATTACTTCATATGGATTTGCACTATTTGCATCACCATCTTTTCTCTCAATAATAAAGCCCAATTCATTTGTAGAATTATCCTCCCAAGCAAGTTTAACAATACGTATATCTGAAGGATTTAAAGCAGCAATCAAATTTGTAGGAGCGTTAAGGGTTGATAAAAGAGTTGTTGCTGAGGATTCATTACTGTACGCGGATTGGGTTAAATAATTAAAGCTCTTAATTCTATAAGTATATGTTGTAGTATCCACCACATTAGAATCAACATAAGCATTGCTATTTGCGAGTAAAGTGGCTATTTGAACGTAACTAAAGCCTGCTTGTTTTCGTTCTAAAATAAAACCATCTTCATTATTTGAACTATCGCTCCATGTTAACTGAACAGCACCAGGAGAATTGACTTGTGCTGAAAGATTTCCTGGAGTATTTAGATTTATATTGCCTAGTGGTCCTAAAGAATAATTCTGCTGTATTTCTTCTGTATCCAAAGCTCGATTATACCACGAAATTAAGTTAATTAAACCTTTCCAAGGTTCTGATGTAAATACTTCATTAGCCAGTTTCACGGTATAGTCTGGTCTCCAATTACTTAGATCACCCTGAAGCGTAAACCTATTAGCAACTCTAGACCCATTTATAAAGATTTGAGATTGTTCTTTGACATTTCTCGTAAATACAACATGAACTAAATTATTCGTTAATGAGCCGCCAGAAGTACTAACGTCAAAACCAAGTTCCGAAGTTGTTGATGTTCTAAGATACGATTGAAGATAATTCCCTTGCTGATTTAATTTAAAATTTCTTCTATCACTTGTATTACCTGATAAAGAAAATATTGCTGCTGAAAGTTGAGTAAGATTTTCAGGTTTAATCCAACCTTCAAAAGTAAATTCAGTGGTTGCAATTGCCTCGTCGTATAATTTTATGGCAACATCAATAGAATTGATATTAGCAACAGAATCAACTAATAAGCCATAAGGTTTCCATTCAACAGAGCTTGGTGTATTTATTTTTAGATTTAAGGGTGTACCGAAACCCGATACATCTTTAACAGTATCTCCAACACCTTCCTGAAAATCATAGAGTAATGCTTGGCCTACAGTTACTCTTTTATCTGATGCGGTAACAGTTAACCTTGCAAATCGGCTAACATCAGAGCCCGAAGAATTAGTTACTGTACAAAAATATAGATTTCCATTATCCGAAAGTGAAACTGATGGAATGGTATAAGAAGAATTTGTAGCTCCCGAAATATTAACTCCATTCTTTTTCCATTGATAGGTCAAAGTATCCGCTCCAACCACATTTACAGAAAATACGGCAGGCTGACCAACAACCAATCCTAAATCTTTGGGCTCAATAATTATCTCAGGTTTGCTATCGGCAATTGCTCCTAAATTAAAATTCGCTGTTACTTCTGCTTGGCTTAAAGCTCTGTCGTAAACAGAAACCAAATAAAATGTACCCAGCCACTCTCGTGGTCCGTCAACTAATTCATTTGCAAGCTGAAGAAAGTAATTAGAATTCCAATTTGAAAAATTTCCACTAATAACATCGTTGGCAATTTCGACTCCGTTCTTGTATACTTTAGCGTCTCCATTGCTGGCTCTTGTGAATAGTAGATGGGTGAGATCATCAGTCGCCGTCCCGATTGATGTGCTTATTCCAGGTTCACCGCGGCTTCCTGTCGTTGTTGTTCTAGTACGAAGAATGAAATATTTATCCATCTGATAAATTGAAAAGTTGCTATTTGAAGCGTCCTCTGATAACACCAATATTCTTGAACCTTCTGTTTGCGTTTCAAATGCAGGTTTAATCCAAAGTTCAAGGGTGGTCTCATTAGTTAACTTGCAAGCATTAATAACTTTTGTGGCCGGATTTTCATTATTAATATAAGCGAAATAGTTTACTCCCAAACCTTTCGGAGTCCACGTAACTGCAGCTGGATTGAGCAATCCTAAATTATAAGGTATACCGACTCCTGATTGATCATTTATCGATGTACCTCCAGCTTCCTTAAAATCGTAAAGTACTTGAACTCCCTCAGTGACCCTGCTTCCAATTGCAGTAACGAATAAAGTTGCGTTACTAGTGGTAATACTATCAGAGAAATTTTTTACAGTACACTTAAATTTTGATTTATTATTAAACAATGTAGTTGGTGGTGTAACGTATACTGAATCAGTTGCACCAACTATGAGTGTAGTGTCATTTAAATACCATTGGTAACTTAATGAATTTCCCGATGCCTGAACTAGAAAAGTGGCAGTCTGTCCTTCAATAACACCTTGGTTTATGGGTTGTTTTGTAATTGTAGGTGATTGAGCGAAAATTACTGACGAGAAGATGATTATAATGATACTTATCATCATAGTAAATCTTTTTTTCACGATATATCTCCTTATTAATTTTTATTGTTTATGTTTAGCATTATTGATTCAAATAACAAGATTCATACTATTTAAACGAGAATCTTACGAGTAATATATTATTCTCAATAATTACTAACTCAAATTTACAAAAAATAAATATAAGGTGGAACAAAATTATATATTTATTCATTGTCTCAAATAAAGATTCATTCGATACTATGAACTCAGGGAATTGAAATTTGTTTGAGTTTTATCTATAAAAAATTTTATATATTTATTAACACTATTATAATTTAAACCAAATTATTTCTTATGATAAAAGTTTTAAATGATGTACGTTTGTAAAAAATTTTTAGCTTTAAAAAATAATCAATAAAAATAGGTACGAATTAGAATCAGTTTTACAATAAATATAACAACGATTCCACAAAATTACCGGAGGGAAACGGTATTGACAAGAATATTTTATAAAAGTTCTATCGGGGAAGCTCAATCAATAATTTTTTAAATTAATTTAATTTCCAATAATTGGATGAAAGTTTGAACTATGAAAAAGATGAATCACTCGATTCTATTTTTGCTGTTGTTTTCCATTCAGGCTGGAGATATAGCTTTAGCTCAGACAGTTGTCCTGCAAGATAATCTCCAAGGAAGCACCGTTGGCACTCAAGTAGGTGGCGGCTTTACTGGAGAAGGATACAAGCCTGGTACAGGTGAAAACCATATTTTATATGATGTTCCAGCACAAATACAAAATGGATATGTTGAAGTTCAAGTAAAAGGTTTTAATTTTAATGATTTTCCTCCTGTCAATGCGACTAATCAGTCATACGAAACTTCCTTTTTAATTATGTATGATGGACGAGGAATTCCCGAACCCATTGTTTACTTTTTTGATTACAGGAATAACTATTTTAGATGGGATGTAACTTATAGAAGTGATAAGTATGATAGTCCTGGTGTAGGTAACAGATGGAAAGGTAAAATACATATAGCTGAAGACTCACCTGAAAGATTGAATTCAACTTATGCCGTATATCCAGTCGTACCTGAAAATACAGCTGATTGGGGAGCGGAACCAAATGGGATATATTCGTATTGGGATCCAAATCAGTGGTATACCATAAGGGTAGAATGGGATAACAACGGAAAAAACTTTAGATTTTATAGAGATGGGGAACTAGTTTGGGATAGCAAGTTAGATTCCGGAGACCCATTAACAGATAATGGAGTTTATACAATTACATCTCCATATCCATGGTTACCAGTAGATTTCAAGATCCATCTTGGCAGTGGTCCGGATAGATATAGCAGCAAAATGCCAAATATGGTATTCAGAAATTTCAAAGTAGTAAGCACTGGTGCTATACAAAACACAGCACCGGTAATAACATCAACGGCAGTAACATCAGGTTCAGTTGGACAGTTATATTCATACGATGTAAATGCAAGTGGAAACCCCGCACCAACATACTCGTTAACCACACTTCCAAGTGGAATGACAATAAACCCAACATCTGGCGTTATTCAATGGACACCGTCATCAACCGGCAATTTTAATGTAACAGTAGTAGCATCGAATGGAATTAGTCCTGATGCAAGTCAGTCATTCACAATAAATGTTCAATCGTCGACAACTTTTGCACCAATAATCACATCAACAGCAGTAACATCTGGAACAGTTGGGCAGTTGTATACATATGATGTAGAGACAGATGCAAACCCCAATCCCACATACTCGTTGACCACATTTCCAAGTGGAATGACAATAAACTCAACTACTGGGCTCATACAATGGACGCCGTTGTCAGCAGGTAATTTTGATGTAACTGTGGTGGCATCGAATGGAATCAATCCAGATGCAACGCAATCATTTAGCGTAACAGTACAAGAGAGCCAAAGCGGCAGTTGTCCACCGAGTTTAGTTTCTTACTGGAAACTAGATGAGATATCGGGAAATGCATATGCTGACTTCATTGGAACGAACAATGCAACAAGTACAAGTGTCCCAACACCATTGGCAGGACGAGTAAATGGTGCACAGCAATTCAATGGTACTTCAAACGGGATTACAGCACCGGGTATAGCCGCATATGATTTTTCAACTAACACAAGTTTCACCTTTGAAGCCTGGATTAAGCATGTTACCGGCTCTTATACTGGTGAAGAGATGATTGTAGAGCGAAAAACCTCAAGTGGTGCTTTAGCAATAAATCTTAAATTTAACTCCACAGCAGTATCTTTTTCAGTAAGAAACACAGCATCAGAAATCTATGATGTTACTAGTACATCAAATCTTTACGATAACAATTGGCATCACGTAGTTGGAGTAAGAGATGCCAGCACAAACCAGTTGAGGATATATGTAGATGGTGTTTTAGAGAATACAGTATCAGCCACATATACAGCTGGATTTGCCTCACCGACAACGGGAATAAGTATAGGATGGCGAAGTAGTACAAGTGTTGACTTTTTTAATGGTTCAATTGATGAAGTAGCAATATATAACAGAACCCTAAGTTCCTCAGAGATTTTACAGCATTACAATAATGGACTAAATGGTATTGGTTACGAAGAATGTCAAATCCTTACTGATATAACTGTCCTCCTTCAAGGTCCGTTTATATCTGGAGCAGCAATAGCTCCATATATGACTTCAGCATTAAATTCAAGCGGTTTTATACCAACTTCTCAACCATATAATATTTTACCATGGAATTATACGGGTATCGAAGAAGTTAGTCCCGTTTTCTTTACAAATAATCCGTCAATTGTAGATTGGATTCTTGTGGAATTAAGAGATAAGAATAGTCCGGCTACAACAGTATCTACTCGGGCAGGATTGTTAAAGAATGATGGCAAAATAGTTGATATTGATGGAGTTAGTAATTTAAGCTTTAACGCTACCCCTGATGAATATTATATTGTTGTTAAACATAGAAATCATCTTGGTATAATGAACAGTGGTTCAGCTCTTGCTTTCTCAAGTTCTCCATCGATCACAGCTTTTGATTTTACGGGTGGCAATGTTTATGGAGGGAGCAATGCAGTGGCTGATTTAGGTGTTGGGAAATTTGGAATGATTGCAGGGGATGCGAATGTTAATGGAGAGGTACAAAATAATGATAGTGAGGAATTTGGGAGTATTCAGAATGGTCAATCTGGTTATAAATCCGGGGATTTTAATTTGAATGGACAAGTTCAAAATAATGACAACGAGAATTACTGGAAACCTAATAATGGTCGAGGGTCACAGGTACCAAATATTTAGTCAAATATTTTTATTACCATATTCTTTGTTGGGTTTTAAAATTCCAGATTTAGTGTATGTACTCAATTTGGAATGTTTTCTTGTTCTTTTTCCTATATATTAATTGTTTTGAACAGTAGCACTTAGTATGATAATTTTTACCGTTAAGACACGCGAAAATTTGCTTTACACTTAAAATTTAGTATTTTTCGACGCGTTTTGTGGCATTATTTATGTTTTTATTTTTGCAAATCAGATTTTTAGTGGTAATTAAATAGTCGTCATTCGAAATTCTTAAATTGCATTTTCAAACGAAACGATTACCCTACATTAAAAATTTATCCCGTTTTCCGTTGTGACTTTCAAACAAAACACTATCGAAATAATTAAATATAGCATTAACTTATAAGAAAGGTTCAAAAATGAGAAGAACACTACGCCTAAATTTATTCTTTATGATTTTTATCATAATTAGTAACATAGTTGTAGCCCAGGAAACAATTATCATACAAGATAATCTTCAGGGAAGTACTATCGGTGCACAAGTAGGAGGTGCCTTTACTGGAGAAGGATACAAGCCTGGTACAGGTGAAAACCATATTTTATATGATGTTCCAGCACAAATACAAAATGGATATGTTGAAGTTCAAGTAAAAGGTTTTAATTTTAATGATTTTCCTCCTGTCAATGCGACTAATCAGTCATACGAAACTTCCTTTTTAATTATGTATGATGGACGAGGAATTCCCGAACCCATTGTTTACTTTTTTGATTACAGGAATAACTATTTTAGATGGGATGTAACTTATAGAAGTGATAAGTATGATAGTCCTGGTGTAGGTAACAGATGGAAAGGTAAAATACATATAGCTGAAGACTCACCTGAAAGATTGAATTCAACTTATGCCGTATATCCAGTCGTACCTGAAAATACAGCTGATTGGGGAGCGGAACCAAATGGGATATATTCGTATTGGGATCCAAATCAGTGGTATACCATAAGGGTAGAATGGGATAACAACGGAAAAAACTTTAGATTTTATAGAGATGGGGAACTAGTTTGGGATAGCAAGTTAGATTCCGGAGACCCATTAACAGATAATGGAGTTTATACAATTACATCTCCATATCCATGGTTACCAGTAGATTTCAAGATCCATCTTGGCAGTGGTCCGGATAGATATAGCAGCAAAATGCCAAATATGGTATTCAGAAATTTCAAAGTAGTAAGCACTGGTGCTATACAAAACACAGCACCGGTAATAACATCAACGGCAGTAACATCAGGTTCAGTTGGACAGTTATATTCATACGATGTAAATGCAAGTGGAAACCCCGCACCAACATACTCGTTAACCACACTTCCAAGTGGAATGACAATAAACCCAACATCTGGCGTTATTCAATGGACACCGTCATCAACCGGCAATTTTAATGTAACAGTAGTAGCATCGAATGGAATTAGTCCTGATGCAAGTCAGTCATTCACAATAAATGTTCAATCGTCGACAACTTTTGCACCAATAATCACATCAACAGCAGTAACATCTGGAACAGTTGGGCAGTTGTATACATATGATGTAGAGACAGATGCAAACCCCAATCCCACATACTCGTTGACCACATTTCCAAGTGGAATGACAATAAACTCAACTACTGGGCTCATACAATGGACGCCGTTGTCAGCAGGTAATTTTGATGTAACCGTGAATGCATCTAATGGAGTTAGTCCAGATGCAAGTCAGTCGTTCACAATAAATGTACAATCATCAACAACATTTGCCCCAGCAATCACATCAACGGCAGTAACTTCAGGAACAGTAGGGCAGTTGTACACATATGATGTAGATACAGATGGAAATCCAACACCAACATACTCGTTAAGCACATTTCCAAGTGGAATGACAATAAACTCAACAAGTGGGTTAATAGAATGGACACCAAGTGCAACGGGTGATTTTGATGTAACCGTGAATGCATCTAATGGAGTAAGTCCAGATGCAAGTCAGTCGTTCACAATAAATGTTCAATCATCAACAACATTTGCACCTATAATTACATCAACTGCAGTAACATCTGGAACAGTTGGGCAGTTGTATACCTACGATGTAGAGACAGATGGAAATCCAACACCGACATACTCGTTAACCACATTTCCTAGTGGAATGACAATAAACTCAACTACTGGGCTCATACAATGGACACCAACGTCAGCAGGTAATTTTGATGTAACCGTGAATGCATCCAATGGAGTTAGTCCGGATGCAACTCAATCATTTCAAATCAATGTAACTGAAGCACTTCCGTGCCCGGTTGGAATAATAAGCTACTGGAAACTTGATGAAACAAGCGGAAGTGTATACAGTGATTATATCGGTACAAATAACGCAACAAGTACAAGTATTCCAACGCCCGTGGCCGGACGAGTAAATGGTGCACAACAATTCAATGGTACTTCAAACAGGATTACAGCACCGGGTATGCCTGCATATGATTTTACAACTAATACAAGTTTCACTTTCGAAGCTTGGATTAAACATATTACAGGGTTTTACACTGGTGAAGAAATAATTGTAGAACGAAAATCCTCAAGTGGTGCATTAGCAATAAATCTTAAATTTAACTCCACAGCAGTATCTTTTTCAGCAAGAAATACAGCGTCAGAAATCTATGATGTTACCGGCACAACAAATCTTTACGATAACAATTGGCATCATGTTGTAGGAGTAAGGGATGCTAATACAAACCAACTGAAAATATATGTCGATGGAGTTTTAGAAAATACAGTGTCAGCCACATACACAGCTGGATTTGCCTCACCAACAACTGAAATAAACATAGGATGGAGAAGCAGTACAAGTGCTGGTTTTTTTGATGGAATTATTGATGAAGTAGCTATATATGACGCTGCTCTCGATGCGGTTTCAATTAGTCAACATTATAGTAATGGTTTGCAGAATCAGGGGTACTGTAATGAAATTCAACCAATTAATGTTCCAACTAATTTATCTGCTGTTCTAAACCCATCAGATACTACAAACGTAATTCTATCCTGGTTAAATAATTCTGATAATGAATTAGGTTTTGTAATAGAAAGGAAAACTGGTGATTCACTCAGCATCGAACTTTTCGCAGTAGTTGATACTGTTGGCGCTGATGTTACAGGATATGAAGATACAAGTGTCGACGACACAACTACGTATACATATCGTGTTTATGCGTTCAATGCTGATATTGTTTCCGATTACAGCAACATGGCTCAAGTTGTTACTCCAGTGCCTGTAGAGCTGACATCTTTCTTTGCTACATTACTTAATCAAGGAGTATTACTTGAGTGGGAAACTGCATCAGAACTTAATAATGCAGGTTTCAATGTTCAGCGAAGCAAAGACAATAGTAAATTTTTTGATATAGCTTATATTAAAGGTCAGGGAACTACTACTAACAAGTCGTTTTATAGTTACAATGATCAATCGGTATCAACTGGAAAATATTCTTACAGATTAAAGCAGATAGATTTAGATGGTTCTGTCACCTACTCTCAAGTTGTAAGTGTTGATCTGGGTATGGTTAACAGCTTCGTTTTAGAACAGAACTATCCGAATCCGTTTAACCCATCAACTCAAATTCGATTTTCCATTCCGGAAGTAACAAATGTGAAGCTGATCGTATCGGATGCTTTGGGAAGAGAAATAGCACTATTGGTAGATGGTAAATTAAATGCTGGAGATTATAAAATAGACTTTGATGCGGATGGTATTTCGAGTGGAATTTATATTTGTATATTGATTACTGATACTTTTAAACAAAGCCGAAAAATGATCTTAATGAAATAACGACAAATGTCGCCTCGTAATTGATTTAATTTTAGAAAATTCGCTTGGTAAGAAATGAAACCAGGAAAGACGAAATTAAACATAGAGCAGATTAAAAGTTTGGATTGCTAATTCATATAGGTAGGAGAGAACTCATATGAACTTTCTCCGAAAATTAATTCTTGATTGTAAAACAGCAATAGAATACTTACTAAAGGATCATTGCTTTATATTCAAATATAGTTATAATAGTTTTTTAAAAAAGACTCCGAATTATTTTAATATTTTAAAACCCATTGCGAAATAATTCCAAGGAGTCTTTTTTTATATTGCACTAGCTCTAGAAAGATGAGAAATAGAGACAGAGCTAAGACTTGGACAATTTGAAAGCAGCTCAATTCTTTTCTACATCAAGCGGAGTTAACGGAGTCTCTAAATCTCAACTACGTTTGGATTTATGACCATAAAGAGAGGTATAAACTATCCATTAATAAAATATTTAAATAGCTGGTTTATGAAATGAGAAAATTATTTATCCAAAATCAAAAAAAAGTATATATAGGTCTCACGTTATTAATATTTATTTTATTAAGAATTGTCGCATGGAATAATGTTAAAGTAGTTGAAGATCATGATAGTATTTATTATTTGTCTATTTCCAAACTCATAAGTAATCTTGATTTAAATGCTATTACTGAAATCGGTCCTGATGCAACATTTTTGTATCCCTTATTTATAGCTGTATTCAATTTGCCCGGATGGTTTCCCGAATTTGGTGCTCGGCTCGTTAGTTTATCCTCAAGTATTTTACTCTTTTTAAGTTTATTCAAGTTAGGTAGTAAAATAAATAACAATACGGGGACAATTCTATGTTTACTTATTCTATCGTTCAATCCTTTTTTTATAAATTTTTCGGTCAGCATACTTACAGAACCGTTCTATATTGCAAACATATATTTTGGCCTTTGGTATTTCTTGAAATATTTAGAAAAGCCTTCTTTTTCGAAAGCTTTTCTGCTAGGAATAATATTCGGCTTATCCTTCCTGAACCGTACCGAGGGCGTTGTGTTTTTAGCTTTCATCCCTTTCATTATAATAGCAAACTATTTATTATTCAATAAAAAGAGAGATCTATCATTTTCATATACAGTCAAAGGAACAAGTCTCTTTATCCTAGGTTTTCTTTTGCTTAGTATTCCGCAAGTTTGGCGTACTAGCTCAAAGATGGGTACTTTCGCAATAAATGGCAGGCAGGTATGGCAAACCATCTTACATACACCCGATGGAAGATCTTATGATGAAAAGCTGAGAGGGCTGGATTATAGTGAAAAAGATATCAATCTAAAATTTTTGCAAAGCAATCTCCATGCATATCAATCATTGGGATCAGATAAATATATTAGAAATGCAATTAAAAATATTATTGAAGGATTTAATAAAGCTTACTCCTTTCAACTTAGTATGCTGGTTGGTATAATTGTACTTATGACTTTCGGTATGGGGATTATATCGCTCATCTCGGACAAGAGAATTTTTGAATTATTCTTTTTTTTCATATTTACTATTGTGATTCTGATACCTCCATTATTCCATAATTTTGATTTAATAAGACATATTGCCTTAGTAGGCCCGATATTTATGTTATTAAGCGGGATAGGTATATCCTTTTTAAGCACTAAAGTTATACAGAGTATTGATAATGAAAAGATTAAATCATTATCGGGAAAATACCTTGCATTCTTTTTATTTCTTTTAATTCCTTTTTCCTCTTTAACTCCTATTTACACATCACTTAAGAATCCAGCAATGAACAGGGAGTACTCACCAACAGATCTAAGTAATTCTATCAATGCACTGAGAAAAAGCTCAAATGATAAATTTGAAGAATTGATAATTATCTCAAGAAAAAATTATTTCCCTTATTATGCAGGCAATAAACGGGTGGATTTACCTTTTACAACTTATGAAAAACTTGTTCGGTATGCTAGATTAAATAAAACCAATTATATTTATTTACAATCCAATGAAATTGAGAATTATCCGTACGGTCCTTTATTCTTGAAAAATAAAACACCGGATTTTGAGTTAGTGTATTCCGCTAAGGATAAAAATGGTCAGAAAGTATTTTTGTACAAATTAAAATAATAATTTTTTCTCATGTGAAAATTTTACTTAATTTTTCACCGAAAAACTTAATATTCTATGAGAAACAATAAAAACGGAATTAAACTTCAACAATCAAGGCAGCTCAATTAGATAGAAACTTCAACCTCAACTAATTTTGATTTATAATGTTAAGTGAAATCTTTCTCCCTATTTTATTCCTTGTTAAATCCTAATTAAATATTATTTGTGAAGCTGAATTTTTATGGAATTTATGTCTAAGATCGTATTTTCAATATACCCGTTTTGAACATAGATGTGATGAATAGTATAAGCAGGAGAAACAACCCGGCATAGGAAAATAAATCACGGTTATGATGAATGTGATATTCAATGATTTGTATCTCATCCTTAGAGATAAATTTTGCACGAATTGACATTTTCTCGGATGAACTAAGATTAAGGTTAGCAACCTCAAGTTCCTCATCAAATGGAGTTCTGAATTTATCCTGAACTGGAGAGTTAATAAAAAATCCTCTATCGGTCTCAAAATATTTTCCAATTCGATACCCCTCATTCCTAAGAGTTTTTACAAAATGATTATCTGCCGATTCAGCACTATTCATAAAAAGTAAGGGAAGAAAAAAATAAATAATGATGCAAAAAATAAAAACTAGAATATTTTTTTGAACTTTGTTCGAAAAAGTTATTGAAGTTGAAAGAGTCTCTCTCCAATTCAAAACCATAAACAATAAACCGAATCCTGTGGCACAATAAATTATTATATCTTCAGACCAAAAAAATCTAAAGTTAACTAGTTCCCAAGTGAATGGTGAAAAAAAATGAACACCGTTTCCCCATTTAGTTTCAAATGAATCAAGGAGTAAATGGATTAAAGATCCTGCTGAGAAAATTATGAATGTTCGTTTGGAATTTATGAAAAGGTTGGCCAATCCGAAACTAAGGATTATTGAAAAGAGAAGTGATGCGAGTACAATAGAATACAATCGCAAATCGTAATTATTTACATTTGGATTAAGCCACGAAACTAATCTTTGAATAATCCAGGGAAAATCAGGTATTACAGAACCAATATAAATGAGGATCAAATCTGATTTTTTAATTAAAGTTCGGGTCACCAGCCCGTTAATTCCTAAATGAACAAGAGTATTTGGCATAGTCTTCCAGCTTTATGATTTTTTATTTCAGTATTTATAAAAATAGATAATTCTTTAGTAACCTTTTAAGCTTTGTTTTATAAAATCCACTGCAATTTATAAAAATATTTCTCACTGATTTAATTCTTCTGTTACCTCGAAATGGATAAATTAAAGCATTCGAAACACCAATTGAAATATAAGTTAATTGAACTTTCATATATTTTATAATTGACTTTTTTCAACTCAGATTATTTCGAAATTTTTCGATTAATAATTATTAACTTTAAAAGTGTTTTGTATATCATTTTTCTCGATTTATAATCATGGGTGAAAGCCCTGCCCATTAGTTGAGGATAAAATATATGCTTAAAATAATCATTAATGCTGATGACTTCGGTCTTAACGAAAAAGTAAATGAGGGGATTCTAAAAAGTTTTAGAAATGGAATACTCAGATCTGCATCTTTAATGGCAAATGGAAATTCATTTGAACAGGCTGTGGGAATCATCAATTCCAATCCTAATTTGGATATTGGAGTACATCTGACTTTAGTAGAAGAAAAACCAATTTTAGATATTGATAAAATACCTACTTTAGTAAATAAGAACGGAAATTCTCGAACGAATGCAATTGAATTTGCAAGAAAATACTTTTCTGAGAAAATTTCTCTTGAAGAAATTAAAAAAGAATTTACTGCCCAAATTGAAAAAATATTAGATCATGGGATCAAGATTAGCCATATAGATAGCCATCAACACTTACACATGCTGCCCAAAATTCTCGACATCACAATTGAGCTTGCTAATCAATACAATATAAAATTTGTTCGATTCCCTAAAGAAAAATTCAGTTCATATATGTTTCGTAATTTTAAATCAATTTATAGAATTGTTCAAATGGTCGCTATTAACCATTTTTGTAATAGAGCAGTGGAAAAAATAACTACTAAGACAGATTATTTCACCGGTTTTTATTTCGGGGGAAAATTAAGTAAAAAAAATTTATTAACCCTAATTAATTATTTGCCTTCAGAAGGAATGTGTGAATTAATGTGTCACCCTGGATTGAATCCCAATTCTAATATTTATGATCAAAGGCAATATCGGCAGGTTGATGAAACTCTGACATTAATCGATAAGGATGTTGCCGAGGTAATCAAACAGAAAGATATTGAAATCACATCTTTCCGAAATCTTTTACTCTGATATCAACCCCCTTTATCAACTTTACATATTATTGTTAGCTATTTTTTTTTAATGTAATTTCTCATAGTGAGATTCTGTTTGATTTTGTAGTAGTTTGAACCACTTTCTATTATTTTTTATTTTATTTATATACCTTATCCTTTTAATCATTGGTGGTATAAAAAATGTATGAAAATATTGTTAATTCAGTTACTTAGATTAGAATAATAACGTTAAAAATTGCCAAATGGATTTGTCTGTTGTGATTCCCGTTTATAACGAGGAAGAATCTGTAATGCACCTTTATAAAGCCGTAACAAAAGCACTTTTAGATCTGAAAAGACCTTATGAAATTCTATTGGTTGATGATGGTAGTAAGGATGATACATATAGTAATGCTTTAGCTTTAGCAAGGTCCGATTCCCGATTAAAGATTGTCAAGCTAAAAAGAAATTATGGCCAGACAACTGCACTTCATGCTGGTTTTCAAAATGCTAGAGGCAAAGTGATTGTAACCATGGATGGTGATTTACAGAATGATCCTGATGATATTCCGGTGATGTTAAACAAAATGGATGAAGGTTATGACATTGTTCTTGGATGGCGTCATGATAGAAAAGATTTTTTTATTTCAAGAAAACTTCCCTCGAAAATTGCAAATTGGCTCGTAAGAAAAGTAACAGGAATTCCTGTAAAAGATAATGGGTGTGCCATTCGCGCTTATCGGGCGGAAATAATAAAAAATTTTCCGATGTATTCGGAAATGCATCGATTAATGCCTGTGATTACAGCACTTGTTGGAGCAAAGTTCACTCAAATTAAAGTAAAGCATCATCCAAGAAAATTTGGACATTCAAAATATGGACTTTCAAGAATCTACAAAGTTTTACTTGATTTAGTTGCATTGAAAACGATCTTTTCGTTTTTTTATATTCCATTGTTTGGATTTGGGGTTCTTGCTTTAGCAGTAGGTTTGATCAGTTTTGCAATTTTTACGATCGGGATATTATTTTTATTCATATATCCGGGGCAATCGTTAGTTACATTATTTGGAGCGAGCGCTCTGTGTGCTGCTCTAAGCTTATTCCTTTATTTCCTGGGAATTATATGTCACCTAATTTATAGAACTGGAAACTTGAAGATTGAAAATTTGTACAGAATAAAATTTAGATAGCAAAAAAAATGGTAACACAAATGATGAATAAACCAATTGATCTCTCAGTAATAATCATTTATTACGAAAAATATTTATACGATGATGTTATTGAATTACATAATGCATATAAAGCAAGTCTTAAAACTACAAATCTCAATTATGAGTTTATTTATGTAGTTGATGGTGAACTTCCCGCAGTGATTGATGAACTAAGTAAGTTGTATCAATTAGGTGAGAAACTTAAAGTTGTAAAATTAGGGAAATGGTTCGGTGATGCAACTGCTCTTCAGGTCGGATTTGAGCAATCTTCGGGGGAGCTTATTCTTACCCTACCTTCTTACAAACAGGTTGATGAAAAAGATATTCCAAAATTAATTCAGGCTATAAACAATAAGGACATGATAGTTTGTTGGAGATGGCCGAGACTTGATGGACTGTTAAATAATTTACAATCTAGAGTTTTTAACAAGGTGCTCAAATGGATTGTTGGTTCAGATTTCCATGATTTGAAATGTGTTGTTAAGATTTTCAGAAGGGAAGTATTAAACAAAATTTATATGTATGGAGATCAGGATAGGTTTTTACCTTTGCTTGCAAATAAATACGGCTTTAAGGTGGAGGAAGTCAAAGTGACTCAAGCTAAAAAGGATGCAGTCCAAAAATTTTATCCGTTTTCAAATTATATCGCAAGATTTCTTGAACTGATTTCTATTTTCTTTTTAGTTAAGTTTACAAAAAAACCGATAAGATTTTTTGGCAGTACAGGCTTAATAACCTTTGCACTGGGGCTTATTTTGGCAATTATTCTTTTTATCGAAAGAGCTTTTCTCGGAATTGGTTTGGCTGATAGACCAATAGTACTAGTTAGCATACTTCTAATGATTTTTGGTATCCAATCTTTTGCCATTGGTTTAGTTGGAGAGTTAATCATATTTACACATGCGAAAGATCTTAAGGATTATATTATCGAAACTGTGATTGACTATGAAGTGGATAAAAATAATAAAGACGTTAAGCAAGAATATCCACAACGTATGGAATCGACAATTGTTTAAATTTATCCGGCAAAATTAAAAGATAAAGACTGATTGAGATAATAATTTTGATAGTAAAAGTATGATAGGTATGATAAAGGGTAGATTCTTACTGATAAGAGTTAAAGCCAATATTATTTTATTTGGAATGAATGAATTATCACTACGACTTATAGTTATCACATCTTTTTTATTTGCATTTTCCGTTGCCGCATCTGCCCAAATTACATCCATCGAAGTAACATCTCCTTCCCAAACCGATGTTTGGACTTATGGACAAAGCTTTTACATCGGTTGGACTGTGACGGGATCAGGCAATGTTAAAATAGAATATTCAATTAATGGTGGATTAAATTGGTTTGTAATAGATACTTCTGTTGTATCAACCAATGGAGCAAATACTTATCTTTGGAATATACCTGATAAACCAACTACACAAGCACTGATTAGAATTAGTGAAACAGATGGAAGTCCTATTGATACAAGTTTAGCATATTTCATGATAAAGTCACCTCAAACAAGCTTAAGCGGTAAAGTTAAAATATTACCCTTTGGAGATTCAATTACTTTTGGAAATTTTGATCCTTCGTTGCATGCTGGAGATTTAGCTGGGTATAGATTTAAATTATGGGATTCACTAAGGACAAACGATTATAACTTTGATTTCATCGGGAGCGAATATTCAGGCTATAATTATTTCCCGGATTATCAAAATGGCGGATTTGGGGGAATATTGACTCTAGAGTTAAAACAAATGCTAATAGATGGGACGAATATTAAATTTGTTCCGGTTGAAGTTGTTACACCTGGGCCATACCTAGATTATCATCCTGCCAATGTTATTTTATTTCATATGGGAACTACTGATGTGCCCAACACCGATACTACAGCTTTTGGGGCAATATTAGATACTATTAGAAGTAATGATGTAAATACATGGGTAGTAGTCGCTAAGATATTGGATTTATCTCCTACCGGTCTTTACAATGTTACAGAGTACAACACTAAATTAGAAAGAGCTGCGCGAGTAAGAATCAACTCCGGTTATAAAATATTAATTGTGAATATGGAAAATATTGACGGATTTGATTACGCTATTGGTACTGGAGATATGTACGATGATACACACCCTAATGCGAGTGGTTATGCAAAAATGGCAAATGTTTGGTACCAGGCGTTAAAATTAATTTTACCGGTTGGAAGCGCAGCAGCCCCGATTTTTGCACAAACTGTTGATACAATAGCATATGTCGGAGTACCGTTTAATTATCAAGCTGTCGCTTCTGGTGTTGGAGTTCCGAGTTATTCAATTTCAAGTGGGTCCTGGACAATTAACTCAAACACTGGTAAAGTAAGTTGGACACCTGGCACAACTGGAACAGTGAATATGACAATTACTGCCTCAAATGGAACAAATCTAGCCACCCAAGATTTGACAATCAACGTTTTAGCAGCACCATCACTGCCAGCGCAGTTAGTGTCTTATTGGAAGTTTGATGAGAACAGAGTATCTGGGCCTTATGCAGACACCTATAATACCAATAATGGATATGCCTATATTGGACCAGATACAATTTCGCTTGGATCAACAACCGGGCAAGTAGGAGGAGCATATAGTTTTGATGGTACAGATAAAGTTAGTGTACTAGATAATCCCGATATAAATTTTTCTACAACAACAAATTCATTTACTGCCGAAGCTTGGATAAATGTTTCTGGTGGATCTGGGAATCGGGTAGTGGTTGGGAAATATGGAAGATCGACCAGAGATAGCCATTGGTGGCTGGGAGTGAATAGCAGCGGACAAGCAACTTTCGAAATAAGTCAATACAATGCCGGAGATAGAACTACCACGACTGTTACAAGTGCAGTGATTGGGGCTGGTTGGCATCATATAGTTGGTGTAAAGAATGGCAATACGGATATAAAGGTGTACCTTGATACCGTTGCCTCGACAGCAAGTTTAAGTTTATCAACTCCTTTTAACACCCTGCGGCCATTTAATATTGGGCATTTGTACAATTCGTCTCTATTTACTGGTTTAATTGATGAAGTTGCAATTTATAATGGAGCTCTAGATCAAGCAACTATCACAAATCATTTTAATAGAGGGACAAATCATGAAAGTTACTTTGGGCAAATTGAGCTAATAGTAGTGAGTCCGGTTCAAGATACGATTTTGACTTCAGGTGAAAGCTTTTTTATTAAATGGACTTCAACCGGAACATGTAATGTAAAATTAGAATACTCACTTAATGGCGGATTAAACTGGAGAGAAATTACCTCAGGTGTTAGCACCGTTGCTGGCCTAAATCAATATCCGTGGACAGATATCCCAGATACTCCTTCAACTCAAGTTCTGATTCGAATAAACGAAGTAGGAGGTGCGGCATCTGATACCAGTACTGCATATTTCATGATAAAATCACCTCAAACAGACTTGGAAGATTTGTCAGGCACCGTAAAAATACTGCCTTTCGGTGATACGATAACATTTGGATATTTCGATTCTCCTCCTCCGCCCCAAGCAGGCGATTTAGCTGGTTACGAATTTTATTTATGGGATTCCTTAAGAACGAATAACTACAACTTTGATTTTGTAGGCAGTGAGTATTCGGGCTATAATTATTTCCCAGATTACGAGAACGGTGGATTCGGAGGAATAAAAGCTGAATGGCTTAAGCAGATTTTGGTGGATGGGACAAATCTAAAGTATAACGAAGTTGTAACACCTGGTCCCTTTTTAAATTTTTATCCCGCTAAGGTGATTTTACTTCATGTTGGGACCACAATAGTCGATGATATCGGTATAGCCGATTCGAGTACGTTTGGGGCATTGTTGGATGAGATCAGAAACCTCAATCCTAATATTTGGGTAGTTGTTGCCAAGATTATCGATTTATCTCCTACTGGTCAATACTATGTTACAGAGTATAATGACCGAATAGAAAACGCTTCTAGAATAAGAATAAATGCAGGTTATAAAATTCTTATTGTTGATATGGAAAAAGGTGCTGGTATCGATTACGATATCGATGCTACGATACCTTTTGGAGATACCGGTGATATGTACGATAATACTTACCCTAACCCAAGCGGTTATGCAAAGATGGCAAATGTTTGGTATCAAGCATTAAAATTAATTTTACCAGCTGGAACTCCAACTGCACCAAATTTTGTACAACCAAATGTAGATACGGTTGCCTTCGTTGAAATACCATTTAATTATCAAGCTATTGCTTCGGGTGTAGGAACACCGAGTTATTCAATTTCCACTGGACCTTGGTCTATTAACTCAAAAACTGGTAAGGTAAATTGGACTCCTACCGCAACGGGTACGATAAATATGTCCATCACTGCCTCCAACGGTACAAGTGATGATATTCAAAATCTAACAATTCAAGTTTTAGCAACTTCAAATTTACCAACCGAGTTGGTTTCCTATTGGAGGTTTGATGAAAATCGAGCAGCTGGACCATTTACAGATGAATATAATATTAATAATGGATACCTTGGGAATGCTGATAGTTTACTTACTTCAGTAACCGGACAAGTAGGAGGAGCGTATACTTTTGATGGAAAGGATAAAATTAATGTGCTGGATAATACTAACTTGAATTTTTCATCCACCACGAATTCTTTTACTGCAGAGGCGTGGATAAATATAACCGGTGGTTCGGGTAATAGAGTTGTGATGGGAAAATTCGGAAGAAATTTAGCTGCGTCTTCATCCAATGATAGCTACTGGTGGTTTGGTGTGAATAATAGCGGACATGCAACATTTGTGGTCAGTCAATATGATGGAAGCAGAATAACAACTCAAGTTACTTCTAGTGCAGCTATAGGCACCGGATGGCATCACATTGCTGGAGTAAAGAGCGGCAGCAGTGATATTAAGGTTTATGTTGACGGCATTTCAAATTCAAATGTAACAGGTTTATCCGCTCCGATAAAATCACTGCGTCCTTTAAATATTGGACATTTGGCTAACAGTAACCTATTTGTTGGTTCAATAGACGAAGCAGCTATATATAATGGAGCGTTAAGTTCATCTACTATTTTAAGTCATTACAACAAAGGCTATCTTAATCATGATGGTTATTTTGACCAAGTGGTTGAAATTACAATCAATCACCCGGAACAAAATGAAACTTTAAGTTACGGGCAGAATTTTACTATCGAATGGAATTCAGTAGGAACTGGTAATGTCAAACTTGAATATTCGTTAAATGGCGGCTTAAACTGGTTAGTGATTGATTCATCAGAGACTTCTTACGCGGGCTTAAATCAATATTTATGGAGCAATATCCCTAATAAACCAACAACGCAAGGATTAATTAGAATAAAGAATGCATATGGAGATACTACATTAGATGAAAGCACTCCATATTTCCTAATTAAATCTCCTCAGTTTAGCGGCGATAGTACTGTCAAGATCCTCAATCTTGGTAATTCAATTACTGGTGGAACAAATTCGGATTTACCAATTATTGGCAACACAGGTGACCGCGCTGGATATGAATACCGATTGTGGGATTCTCTACGAACCAATAATTACAATTTTGACTTCATCGGGAGTGAGTATTCCGGTTATAATTTTTTCCCCGATTATCAGAACGCGGGTTTTCCAGGTGCGACCACTTCTGACCTTTTGAGTATTCTTCAGACTGGACTGAATACTAAATTCGAACCAAGTGATAGAATTACAGACGTGGCTTATCTAAATTACTATCCGGCTAATATTACCCTAATTCTTACTGGAACTAATGATTTAAGTGTTGATACCTCAACTGTTTGCCAATTAATGGATTACATTCACGACAATTATTCAGCATCCTGGATGATAATTGGAAAAATATTGAAATCTGATAATTCTGATTCGACTGTATACAAAAACTATAATACCAATTTAGAAGCCGCCGTTAGAAAACGTATAAACTTAGGATACAAAATTCTTATAGTTGATATGTACAACATTTCCGGATTTGTTTATACGGCGGTGGGTGATCTTTCAGATGAGATACATCCTGATTCTAGTGGTTATGCAAAAATGGCAAACGTATGGTATCCCGCTTTAAAATTACTCCTTCCGGATGGAACAAAAGCGCCATCTTTTATATCTCCATCGGTAACATCTGGAAGTGTTGGAAGACCCTATAATTATACTGCTCAAGCTATTCCTTCCCCTAAAATATATTCATTAAGTGTTAATCCTACTGGAATGATAATAAATCAAAACACAGGGAAGATTAGCTGGACACCTGATTCGGTTGGCAGTTACCCAGTAACAATTTTAGCACAAAATGATATCGGCTCTAACTCGCAAAGTTTTACTATAGATGTTACCAATTTGCAAACATGGCCGACAAATTTAATTTCTTATTGGAGATTTGATGAATCGGGCGATACCTCTCGAAACTTCTTGGATTCTTATGAATTAAACAGCGGCTTTTCGGAAACTTCTCTCGATTCAACCTCAGGTCGGGTACATAAAGCTTTCTCACTTGATGGTTCAACAAATAAAATAAATGTACTTGACCAGCCGGAATTTGATTTCGTTAATTCATCATTTACTGTGGAGGCATGGATAAAACCAAATAGCAGCACTGGAGATCGTACAATTATTGGAAAATACGGCAGAACTATTGATGAAAGTTATTGGTGGCTTGGATTAAATAATACAAATCAAGCTACATTTTTTACGAGTTTTGACAGCAAGACTTTCAGTTTCAGAAATGATAAGCAAGTAACATCTCCGACTTCACTGACTAATGGAAGCTGGAATCATATTGTGGGGGTAAAGGACAGCATAAATAATATAAAAATTTATGTTAATGGAGGTTCTCCAGTTACTCTTTCTTTGGGTACAATTGTTGATACTATAAATTCATCAAGGCCTTTAAATATAGGCCACTGGTACAACAAGAACCTATTTAATGGTTCGGTTGATGAAGTTGCAATTTATAACAAAGCTCTATCGCAAACAGAAATAACCGATCATTATCAGAGAGGCAATATTCACAGTAAGGGTTATTTTGATAACTTTGTTTTGGTTAAGTCAAAAATCTTTTTGCAAGGACCATATGATTCGCTTTCAAATAGCATGATTACAGTTTTAGATACTACGGGTCTTATTCCTCTAACTTCGCCATACTCACAAGATCCAAGAACAGTGGATAGTATACCAAGTGATATTGTAGACTGGGTTTTGGTCGAGTTAAGAAGTTCGTTAATAGGCGGTGATACAATTGGATACAAAAGTGCATTTTTAAAAAATGACGGAACGATTGTTGGTGATGATGGTATCAACAATAATTTAATCGTTGATGTTCCTCCGGGAAGTTATTATATTGTAATTAGACATCGTAATCATGTAGCAGTAATGAGCAGCGATACCCTTATTCTTAACGATAATTCTTCCGTTCCGGTCACGTACGATTTCACTACAGGGAGTGCTCAATTTTATGGCGGTAGCAGTGGAAGTAAGCAAATTGAAACAGGGGTTTGGGGAATGATGGCGGGTGATGCTAATGGAAATGGGCAGGTTCAAAACAATGACAGCGAAAATTATTGGAAACCTGACAATGGCACCGCTGGTTATAAGAATTCAGATTTTAATTTGAATGGACAGGTTCAAAATAACGACAATGAGAATTACTGGAAACCTAATAATGGCCGAGGATCGCAGGTACCAAACATTTAATTAAATATTTTTATAACAATAGCTTTTATTGAAGTGTAGTATTCTAGATTTAGTTTTAATGAAAAGGAAAAAAATATGAAAGCGTCTTTTACAAAATTAGTTAGTATAATATTCTTTTTGATCTTGTATTTGGTATTTACAATACCAATAAATGCTCAAGAAGGAATAACTTTTAGCTTTGCAAACGGTCAAGTCACAACAAGTGGACCGGATACTTTTTATGAGTTTGATGTTATGGCTGTTGCAACTGCGAATAGTCAATTCAAATTGGCGCAAGTTTATATTGACTACAATACAGCAGGATTCGGTAACAGCATTGTTACAAATGCAAAAGTTACAGTTACTAAAGGATCTCTTTTAGCGAATGTTTTTGGTCCGACTGATATTGGAATTTACGCCCTAACTATAAATGATAATACATCTTCAAAACTGAGCATTGCTAACACATTTACAGACAGTGATCCAGGTGGTGGAGATCCTGGCTTTGTTATTACGAATACTTTAGGGACTACCGCACAGGTTTATGTTCATGTAAAAATAAAAGTACAAAATACTTCTGAAACAAGCGGTTTATCATTTGATAATACAGTAAGCCAATTTGACTTGCAGCAATTTTATTTTACAAGCGGAGACATTACGGCTAATTATAATCCTGTAAATGTTGGTGTTGGTTTGGATGGAGCGTTACCCGTAGAACTTTCATCTTTCACAGCATCAATAATAAAAAGTAATATTAACTTAAAATGGCAAACTAAAACTGAAGTTGATAATTATGGTTTTGAGGTTGAAAGGAAAGTAAGTAAAAAGGATTTGGAATCAGGCAGTTGGGTGAAAATGGGATTTGTGCCGGGACATGGGAACAGTAATTCACCAAAGAATTATACTTTCACAGATAAAAATCCCGCTGGAGGAAGTAAATTTGTATATCGGCTAAAACAAATTGATAGCGATGGAAAGTTTGAATATTCAGATGAAGTTGAGATAGAAATGGTTCCAGATAAATTTGAATTATTTCAAAATTATCCTAATCCGTTTAATCCCGTAACTAATATAAAGTTTGCTTTACCTAAAACAACAAAAGTAGCTATTAATGTATATAATCTCTTAGGTGAAAAAGTCGCAACTTTACTTAACGAAGATAAAGAAGCTGGTTACTATGAAGTTAAATTTGATGGCAGCAACTTCTCAAGTGGTATATACATTTTCAGATTAACTGCTGGAGATTTTGTTCAAACGAAAAAGATGACTTTGATAAAGTAAATTTATAATAATATTTTTCTTTATAGCCAAATCAGGAATATCTAAATTGGCTTTTTTATTTTTCGACATTCTCTTTCTTGCTCACCTATGAATATTTAAGTTTTTTATTTAACTTTTAAAAAAAGTTTTGCCTGACTTTTTACTGAATAATTCCGAAACAATATTTTATCAGTTAAATAGGATTGTTAAAATGCAATACTTAATTAAAATTTTCCTACCAATAATAATTTTTTCTATTATCGGAATATCATGCAGCACTGTTGCAATTACCGGAAGAAAGCAACTGAATATTATACCCGATTCCGAGATGCTTTCAATGAGCTTCCAACAATACGATGAGTTTATTAAAACAAATAAACTTAGTGCAAATGTAAACAACACAAACATGGTCAAACGAGCGGGTTCTAATATTCAAAATGCGGTTCAGAGATACTTTGCTGAAAATAATATGTCGGATAGATTAAATGGTTATAATTGGGAATTTAATCTTGTAGAAAGTGCAGATGTAAATGCTTGGTGCATGCCAGGTGGTAAAGTTGTTGTCTACACAGGAATTCTTCCATTAACACAAGATGAAAGCGGCCTAGCTGTAGTAATGGGGCATGAAATAGCACACGCTATTGCTGAACATGGCAATGAAAGAATGAGTCAAATATTGCTGACACAACTAGGTGGGATAGCACTTTCAGAAGCGCTTAGTTCACAGCCTCTGCAAACTCGCGATTTATGGTTAGGCGTTTACGGTTTAGGTGCACAAGTCGGTGTGCTTCTTCCTTACAGCAGAACACACGAGAGTGAAGCAGATAAACTTGGGTTGATTTTTATGTCGATGGCAGGTTATGATCCTAATGTTGCTGTTGATTTTTGGGAAAGAATGGCAGCTCAAAAACAAGGACAAGCACCACCTGAATTTTTAAGCACCCATCCATCAGACAGAACAAGAATTGAAGATATTAAAAAGAATCTACCGGAAGCTATGAAATATTATAATAAATAATCATTGCCAAGAAAATATCAGAGTATTAAAAAGCTCAAACTTTAATTTGGTTTGAGTTTTTTTTTCTAATTATCGCTTTTTACTTAGAGAAGAATTTAGAATTGTATGTTGACTAGATTTTAGTAAACTCTACTGAAGGTGTTGTACTAGTTATAATGGGAACAGAGAAACAAAGAAGCACAAATTTTAATTAAGTATAAAAAAACCAGAATAGAAAACTGAACCGAATTATAAAAAAAGTTAGTATTGAGGAATTGGAGGATGAAAAGGCTGCCGAGAGAATAACCGAATTGATAGTTGCGAATTAAGGAATTTTACCCTTTTTTTATTTAATTTTCTACATAATTTAAAGTAATTAAACTGGAATGGATGTTGCTTGTTACTATTCGATTTATTTTGATATAAAACATTGTTATAAGATCATGAAGGACATCAATTAATGGAATTAGCACAAAAAATAGGAGATAAGACCGTAGTTTTAGGCGTCATTGGTCTTGGCTACGTAGGTTTACCTTTAGCTGTAGAATTCGGTAAAAAATATAAAGTTATAGGTTTTGATATAAATGAAAAAAGAGTTGATGAATTGCGGAGCGGTAAAGACAGAACCCTTGAAGTTAACACTGAAGAATTATCTGAAGCAAAGAAATTATCATTTACCACTAAGCTAGATGAATTAAAGAAAGCAAATGTTTTTATTGTCACAGTTCCAACTCCGGTTGATGATTTTAAGGTTCCAGATCTTACATCTGTATTAAAAGCAAGTGAAACTGTCGGTAAGGTGATTAAAAAAGGTGATGTAGTTGTTTACGAATCTACGGTTTATCCTGGCTGCACCGAAGAAGACTGTGTTCCGGTCATTGAAAAATTTAGCGGATTAAAATACAACAAAGATTTTTATTGCGGCTACAGCCCGGAAAGAATTAATCCTGGAGATAAGGAGCACAGAGTAAGTACAATTAAGAAAATAGTTAGCGGAAGTACTCCCGAAATTGCACAGGCTTTGAATGAATTATACCAAAGTATAATTGTTGCCGGAACTCATCTAGCACCATCAATTAAGGTAGCCGAAGCTGCGAAGGTTATAGAAAATGCACAGAGAGATATTAACATAGCTTTCGTTAATGAATTATCAAAACTTTTTGATTTGATGGATATTGATACTCTTGATGTGTTAGAAGCTGCTGGTACAAAATGGAACTTCCTGCCATTCAGACCCGGTTTAGTCGGCGGGCATTGTATAGGAGTGGATCCTTATTACCTTACTCACAAAGCAGTAAAATTGGGTTATAATCCTGAGATAATCTTAGCCGGAAGAAGAATTAATGATCAGATGGGAGCTTTTGTTGCTAACCAGTTGGTTAAATTAATGATTAAAAAAGAACATAAAATAAATAACTCTCATGTTTTAGTTTTAGGAATTACATTTAAAGAAAACTGTCCTGACATTAGAAACTCAAAAGTAATTGATATAATCAACGAGCTTAAATCCTTTGGCTGCTTGGTTGATGTTTTCGATCCATGGGCCGATAAAGAAGACGTTAAACACGAATATGGAATTGATTTACTTTGCAATATTGATGAGATAAAGGACAAATCTTACAAAGGTGTTGTACTCGCTGTAGCGCATAATCAATTTAAAGAATTAGATTTTCCTTCATTGCGCACCAACGGTGCAGTTATCTATGATGTTAAAGGTATCTTGAAGAGAGAGTTAATTGATAATCGTCTTTAATAAAAAGAAAATGATTTTTTTTAGTCACAGGAGCTATTGAATTTATTTGATTAACGCCGTCGGTTTTAAGCCCAATACTTTAATTGAAGATGGTATTGCAAAATTTGTTGATTGGTACAAGGATTATTATAAAATTTAGGAAAGGTAAAATATGGTTTGATTTTCCTTTATTTGAAGATATTTTTTTTCTTTGAACAAGTACAAAACGATTAATTATACATGCCAGATAAGGCAATATTTATATCAATTACTTTTATTCTCGTTGTACTAACCTTTTTCTCAGGGCTTATTCTAATAAACACCTTTTTTGGCGATCCTACAATTTATCTTGTTTATGCAAAAAATATAGCTCAAGGAGATTTCTTTTCATTTAATCCTGGGGAATTTTCTTCTGGTAGTACCTCGCCGCTATGGGCTTTGATACTATCAATTAGTTTTTTATTTGATAATGTCAATAGTGCTTTTCTTTCAAAAATTATTAGCTGCTCAAGTACTATTATTGCCCTTATTATCTCATTTATATCTCTACTTTTAATAACCAAGCATAGAATAGGTGGTATTGCAGGTACATTTACTATTGCTTATTTCTTAATAATTCCTGGTATTATGCTATATGAATCTTCCTTGATAATAATATTAATATCTTGTCTAATTCTATTATTTTTCAAAATAATAAACGACAAAGACAAGTCGCCATTTTCTAAATTCATTTTTTTAACTTTAATTTTTTCTTTAATACCTTTAACGAGACCCGATGCAAGTACTATTATTCTTATTTGTTTTGGCGGACTAATTTTTCATTTTCAAAAAACTAACCAGAAGAAATATCTTTTATTCAGTCTTATTTCATTTTTTATCTCATTAATTCCATCAGTGTTATACTACGGTTATTCGTATATTCAATTAGGAACTTTTTCAGTATCAAGTTATTGTAGATCTTTTGCTTTGCAGGAAAATGCAAGTGAATTTTTAAGCATAAAATATTCATTATCATCAATTAAATATTTTTTAATTTCTCCCAAAATTATTTATGTATTAATGGCAATTTGGGGAATAAAAAAAATAACCTACTTTTATAAAGATAAATCATTAGTTTATTTTGCAATCATTTCGATTATAAGTTACTTTATAATACTTACTTTTATATCACCTGTTACCGTAGACAGCGATCGATATATTTTACCCGTTATTCCCTTCTTTGGATTGGCCATATCCATTTTTATTAAAGATACTTTTGAGCATACTACAAATAAAAATACAATTATTATTTTTTTGTTAATATTCGTAATTGGTTATCCACTTTACACAATTATTCCATCAGTCTTTCATAATCGTTCGCGAGGTCTTAACTTTGATACGATCGTTGAAAAAAATATTATTCACACAATAAATTCCTTTGCTGAGCCAAATTCGAAAATCTTGGTTTATGAAGTTCAAGATAGATTTTATTTACGGCCGGATATCACTTTGATTAGCCTGGATGGAATTACAGATGGTAAGGTTGCACCCTATCTTAAATCTGGAGATATGTATTCGTTTCTTTTAAAGTACAAGCCTGATTATTGGCTGGCTAATGATGCTGTTAACTATCGTCCGTATTTAAAAAATAGTGTTTTGAATAAAGTTTTTAACAAGTTTGTTGGAAAAAGAAATAACTCAATTTCATTTGGAAATATAACTATTGAAAAAATTAAGGAGAATGAAAAATCGAACCCAATTGGATTTGCCTCCTATCGCGCATTATTTAAGTTGAATTACAAAAATCATTAAACTATTCATTTTATTATGAATCTTTCTTCATTATCATCATTTCAGTATAACTAAATTTATTTTCAGCAAGAAATACAAATAGGGTCTACTCGAAGTTACTATACAAAATAGTTTTAAATTAACTCAAGCTTAAAATAATTGTTGGAGACAAATATAAAAAAGGCACTTATCAAGTTAAATGCAGGATAAGTGCCTTCAATTTATTATTATGTTTAAAATAAATAATTAATTCAGAACCTTTCATGGCACATTTGTAATTTTCAATAAATTCTGATTCGTTTTTGCATAATCTAAAACATTTACTGTACCGTTCAAATCAAGATCACCTAGTAGATAACCGGTTTGAAAAAGCTTATTCCCAACAATTCCGTAATCAAGAACATTTACAATTCCATTTACATCACCGTCACCTGAGTACATACCGTATTTGCCGTCACCAAGTACTGCAAGCTCATTTCCATAAGCACTGGTGTTAGAATCTGTAAAATCATATAGTGTAGAGAATTCTGTTAATGCAACTTTGTTTGCACTCATTATACTGAGGTGATTTCTATGCCTTAGTATTATGTAATATTCACCGTTGTTTATTCCATAAAAATTTACCGGACTATAACCGTCTAAATCAACAATAGATCCGTCGCTTCTAATAAAAGCTGCACGTTTTGCAATGGTCGTGGAAGATGATAAGTCGCTTCGCAGCTCAACTAATATCCAATCAACTACTTCATTTGGTATTGAGGATGCAGTTTCGTAGCCATTGTAAAACCATGGCCCAGAAATGTAAGGTTGGCTTAACGGAATAAGGTTCGAACCGCGTAGATTACTGCGCATCTGACTGTTTTCGTAAGCACCTTGTAAATATATTTTAGAATTTATTTTTAAAGGGGTTTGTAAAGAAGACATACCCAAAATTTCGGTCTCCCAAACTGTTGCCCATTCGTTTTGGTTATTACTTATCAATTCTAATTTGAGAAATCTTGCTTCAACAGGATTAAAAATGTTTACTGTCCATTCTTGATTTGAGGAAGCAGCATTTTGCACAATACTGACCCAGTTCACAGAATCATTTGAAACGGAGATGCTGTAATTATAGATTCGACCATTTTGAAAATCATAAAATGAAATTCTCGTTGTATTAATTTGTTTGGCAGCTCCTAAATCGTATATTAGCCATTGAGGGAGCGGCGCTGCTTTCCAGCGTGAATTTGCCTCTCCTCCGTTTGAGTAATATAGTCCATCGTTGGTTTTATCTGGTGCATCATCTGTATTTGAAGCAGTTACCTTAATGATTGTTAATTTGCTCAAATACCCAACTGAAGGAGTGCCAAACGTACTTAAGTATGTTGCTGTATTATTGGAAGAAGAAATAACATTGCCGGACAAATCTTGCAGATTAAAAACACTAATAGAATAGTTTTGGTCATAGATATAGGGCGAAGTAGTTAGGGTAATATTTGCAGGATTTGTGTTTAGTTCTGCTGTATAAATTATGATTCCGTTTGATATTGAATAGTTTGATAAAGAAGTAATGCCTGATGAACTCAACGGTTCGGAAAATGTCAGTAATAATTTTGTGGAATCTAATAGTGTGGCGCTTAATAGGGTTGGTGGAGATGTATCTCCCGTGACATATTGAACCGCTCCAATATCCGGTTTTGTTCTATTTACAACATTTCCATATCTATCTGTAAAACCCTCAGGAACTAAACTTGAAATATCAATACCAGCATTTAAAGCTGGGCTACCAGTTGATAAAGTAAAATTGCTTACATTTATTAAATTTCCAATAACTCCTACATGTTGTAAGTTGCCAGAAATAACCATATTTGTATAAGTATTATCAAGTAAATTAAATTTTGATATTGTCCATGCACCATGTGAACCCCATGCAACATAATTATTCGTCCCAAATCCTGGATAGAAGAATATATTATTTTTGTAGTGGTTTCTGCTATTTGGGTTGTCTTGTATCTGTGTATGTGAACCTGTACCTAAACCGCCTGCAAAAATATTATTATAAAAAGCATTAAAGTAGCTGCTCCAGTTTTGAATTACGTCCCTGTCTGTCCTATAAAAGGTATTATTAAAGAAATAGTTGTCTTCTAAGCTACTTGTTCCATCACTTACTATTTGTATTCCAAACCCACTATTAGCATTATCTGCGTGTGCATTTTGTGAGAACCTCATATTTTCAATAATATTAAAATATATCTTATTTCCATTTGAGCTTATATTTAGAGCCGAAGTATTAAGATCATGGAAATAATTATTGTATACATTGAAATTACTGTAACCACTATTGACATTATTATTACCATTGATTTGCATCGCTTTTGAATATACTAAATCGGGGGCAGATATATCGTTATTGTATATATTATGATTTGTGACTGGTACTTCACCACCAAGCGTGAATATTCCAAAAGTCCAATTTATTATAGTATTATTCCTTATATTCCAACTATCTGTCCTTCCCTGTACAATTCCATATTCCACATTAGCAATTCCATCATAGAAAAATTGCATTAATTTTCTATCCGAATCAATTAGGTTATTCTCAATAATTACGTTATCTGATGTATTATCGGAAGCAGATATGAATGGTGATTGTCCGAATATTCCAGCCCAATTGCTATACTTTCCAATATTACAATTTTTTATGATAACATTATCGCTGCCGGCCAAACCGATTGCGGAGTACATACTCCCTTGAACATCAAGTCCGTCAATAGTAACATAATCAGCATCTTTAAGTGTAATTGTATGAAAAATTGTTTCACCATCTCTTACTCTGCCTGAATATTCAATACTACTATAAAACGATGAGGGATTAGATGTAGCATAAACGTATAGTCTGGCATTGCCTCTATCAACAAAAAATCTATTCGTACTGGTTATTCCATAAGTTCCATCATCATTGTTAGCATCCAAACCTTGTGTTCTAACATATTCCATATTATCAAGCCATAATCGAAGCCACATTTGAGTTGTAGCACCTGAAACTGTCATATACCAAACGTTAGTAGAATATTGACTCCAATTACCTGGTGAATCCCACCCTGGTACTGCTTCTCTTAAAGTGATTGCAGGTTTAATCCCATCGTTGTATGTTCCATATATAATTCTATCATTTGCGGTCCCACTATTTTTTATTAACAATCCTTCGTCATGTTCCCACTTATCACTGCGTTTAAAAAGCATTCTATCTCCAGGTTGGAAATTCACGCTATTAACTTTTGCAATTGTTTTCCAAGGTGTGATTTCAGAAGTACCGGTATTATTATCATTTCCTTGGGAAGACGATACGTAGTAGGTTGTTTGAGAAAAGAGTGGCATTAAACACACAAAAGATAAAAAAATAACAATCTTAATTCTGTACATAACACCATCCATTCTTAATTTGATAAACATAATTTGCTCCGCCTTATGCGGATTAAAAATTTCAAATGATATGCCGTTAATGATTCTTCATTCATCGTATTGATTAACCTTTCTCAAGTTGTTCACTTGTTAATTTTACATTACCAATTTACCTGCCGTCTCCTAAAATCACAAGTAATCTTTGTTGTTATTATTAAAAGTGTATCCTTTACACTAATTAAGTAATCTGATAAGCACCTGTCGACTATTACGTATCAATTCGATGCTTAAAAAACGCTTGATTTGCCGTTATTCTACTATAAATGCATTTTTTTGAGGCATAATATTTGTAATTTTTAGAACAACAAAGTAATAATTCTATGAAGTTAGTAAAACACAAAAAATAAACTGATAATTTTTAGATAACTTATAGAAAACAAGTCTAACTGATGATTCAAAATTTGTTCAAGCTAGTAACCTGGTGGATTCCGACTCGTTTAGATCGGAATAACTCTGTTTCACTTTTTCGTCCTTGGCAGATTTATTCGCCTTCCTGGTCTTATAGAGCGAACCAGGTTGGTGGATCAGTGTTCCAACAAATGGTTTGCTGCTGATAAATTTAACATGTGGATTGATTCACTTATCAAATATATCAATAAATAATTATAGATAAATCTCAAACTGAAAAGTTGTACTATTATTTATTACTGACAAAATCATTCTTGATGTGACCGACGTGGCGAAGCTGTGTCCGGATGTTTTCATTCTCAAACAATATATCAATTGGACAATTAAGCAATTTAACAGTTCATCTAATTTAGCAACTCAACAAGCCGTAATCGACAATCTACTATTGACAACCAACAACAAACAACTTCCTGATTCCCTAAATGTCTAAATCCCTTACAGATAAAACTATTTCCGGCTTAAACTGGAGCTTTATTGGCAACAACCTGTTGGCAGTAATAAACATAGTTGTTGGAATTATATTAGCCCGCCTTCTTGTGCCGCAAGATTTTGGTCTTTTAGGAATGACTTATGTATTCTTAGGATTAGCAGAGCTTTTTGTGACTCTCGGTATGGGCTTTTCAATACAGAGGATTAAAATTCTTACTAAAGAACATATAAGAGTCGCAACGACAACTACAATTTTCTCAAGTGCGGTTATCTATTTAATATTTTGGTTTTTTGCCCCTTACATCTCAAAATTTTATGCAGAGGAAAGACTCATTTCTATTATAAGAGTCTTATCCTCCATATTTATTATTCAAGGGCTTGTAACGGTTAGCTATGGACAAATTAGAAGAGACCTTGACTTCAAGTATATTCTAAAAATTGATTTAATCTCCATGCTGCTTGGTTATGGTTTTATCAGCTCAACGTTAGCATTTCTTGGTTTTGGTGTGTGGAGCCTGGTTTATGGAAGAATAGCTTCTGCTGTCATTTCGGCCATAATCACCATCATAAAAGTACCAATAAATTTGCAACCCTTAATAAAAAAACAAGAATTTAAGGATTTAGCTGGTTTTGGGGGCGGAATAAGCTTAAGCAATCTCATCTTTTATGCTTCCTCTAATGTAGATTTACTAATAGTTGGAAAGTTACTTAATTCTCACCTGTTAGGTGTTTACACAAGGGCTCTTAATTTAATGAAGGAATCCTTGACAAAGGTTACTGGAGGAATTTACAATGTGCTTTTTCCCGCATTTGCAGCAGTACAAGACGACCCTGAGAAGCTAAAAATTGCATATTTGAGAACTATTCAAACGGTCTCTTTTTTTGTATATCCTCTCCTTATTTCAATGATTGTAACAGCACAATATGTAATTAAAGGGCTGTATGGTGTAAAATGGGAAGGAGCAATCACGTCTTTTCAAATTTTGGCGTTAGCAGGAATTCTTCGAACCACGTTACCTTATTCAGGCGCTTTGGCTCAGGCAACAGGAAAAGTTTATATTGAAGCCTTCCAGCAGTTTATTTACTTTTTAATTTTAGGTGGCTGTGCTTTATATGCGGTTAGGTTTGGAATTGAAGGCATAGCAGTTGCGATTCTTGTTGCAAGTTTATGGTTGTTCGCAGCACAAAGCTGGTTAGCAATTAAAATTATTGTATCCACCTGGAAAGAATTCTTCAAAGCAATGATACCTGGATTTGCTAACCTAATTTTAATGTTGGTTACAAATCTTATTTTATTTTTTTTGATAGAGAAATTTTTTTACAATTTTCCAAACGAATTTAAACTTATCATAACGGTCATTGTCAACGCAATAATATTCCTTTCAGCATTAGTTTTCATGCCTGCTTCTATTAAAGGAGATACTTTTGATTGGCTGCTGGAAAAATATAAAGATATAATACCGTTACCTTTTACTAAATTTTATTATTCATTTAATCCAAAAGAAACCGTTGCTCAGACTAAATCTGTTCTTACATCGGGTGACAAATCATTATCGAAATGTTTAACCGCGGTATTACCCCTAAAGATTCAATCCAACCAAGTGTCAACTGACCTTGATCGTGCTAGTATATTGTTGTTTCCTTCATTTGAAAAGTTTTGGATGGATAAAGAATCACTGGAATTTTTAATTATCGTTCCAGCATCAGATAAAAATCTGGTTGAGAAGCGTCTAAGAAACGTCACAAGTTTCCCGGTTCGCATTGTGTCCGATGATGAATTAATCCCGAATTTAAACGGAACATCTGGTTGGTATAAACAGCAGATTTTGAAATTAGAAGCTGCTAATTGGGTAGAGACAAAATGCTTCATTACTCTGGATGTAGATAATATTCTTATTAAACCTACCGGTTGTCGGGATCTTTTCTCAAATAATAAACCAATTTTTCGTCAGGAACCTGCTTCGCTACATTATACTTGGTGGCTTGCGAGCAAAAAAATACTTAAAAGCAATATTTCATTTGATCAAAATGAATTGATGCTTGGAGTGACACCTGAAATTCTTTATAAAGATGTATGTATTGAGCTATTAAAGGATATTGCATCTAGAAATTTTGTCTCTGATCCTTTAAAATTTCTATTATCTATTTCATCATCGGTTCCATGGACTGAATACACATTATATTGGTTATACTTAATGGAAAAAGATCTTACGAATGAGTTATATTCATTTTCGGAATCTGATCTGTATCAGGGAATCTGGGTAAATGAGGATTTTGGCGGAGCTAGAATAAAAACACTTAGATCAATTGTAAATAAATCCAATTCGATATTTTTAGTTGTTCAAAGTACTTTAGATTTAGATCCAAGAAGTTTATATGCGTTGATTCTCTCCCCCTACAAAATAATATCAGTGCCTATGTTTTATTTTTATTTATTTATTTCATTTTTGAAGAGCTTAAAATTTAAAATTCTTAAAAAAATAACACCAAAGTTTTACAAAACTGTGTATAATTACATCGTGAATTCTAAGCAATGAGCGAAAATGATTCTTGCCAGCAATCTATTAAGTAACATTCTGAACGAAATTCATTTATGATTCTTCAACAATACTTCTTAAAAATAAAAGGTAAACAAGAATTCTTTTTATACCTTGTTCTATTTATTTCAATAGTTGTTGGTATTATCATCAGATTGCAGGGGCTTGGTAAATGGCCGCTTGCTGTAGATGAATACTATATTGTTAAATCCTCAGAGAATATTTTAAAGTACGGATTACCCCAATGGGATGCAGGCGGTTATTATATGAGAGGATTACCTCAGCAATACTTAACTGCTTTTCTTTTAATATTGGGACTAAAGGCAGAATTTGCTTCAAGGATAATTCCACTTCTTTCAAACCTTCTAGCTATTCCCGGATTATATTTATTAGGGAAGAAAATATCAGGTAAAACTTTAGCTGCTGCATTGGTTTTTATTTTTACATTTTCTGTGTGGGAGGTGGAGTTTGCTAGGTTTGCACGTATGTACACAATGTTCCAGGCTATTTTTATATGGTATCTTTATTTTTTATATAAATTTATTTTCGAGGATGATTCTAAAGCGTTAAAATGGTTATGGACACTTAGTTTTTTTAGCATTTTTGTTTATGAAGCTTCTATTTTTCTTGTCTTATTGAATTTCATGCCATTATTCTGGGAAAGAAAGTCTCAGAGTTTTAATTTGTTTTCAATTGAAAATTACAAATCTCATTCCATCAAGTTCATAACTTGTATATTTATTTTCATTTTTGCTTATGCATTTCTAACATTTAATTTCCGCACTTTATTTCAGCACAATTTATTGCCTCCGGATGTTATAGAGTATTACAAATCATTAAAATCAACCGGCATAATAAGAATTCCGCTTTTGCTAATTAAAACTACGTATGCAAATCCGTTGTGGCTTCTCTTAACATCGGTACTTCTACTAGTTAATCTATTTATATTCTATAAAATATTTAGTCTGCGAAAATCTATTCCAATGTTAACTGCTTGCGGGCTATTGCTCATCTTTTCCTTTCTTAATTTGTTAGGACTTTTTATAGTTCTTACCGTAATTTTTTTAATGCTTGGTTGGTTAGAATTGGATGATTTGAAAATTATGGGTAAGAAAACCGAAGGTGGAGGTTGGCCGTTCTTTCCCTCTAAGGTTATCAGATTTTTAATTCTTGCAGCTTCTATTAACATAATATTCTGGGTAATATTTGCACTGAAGACAGAAACTTGGCATCAGTTTTATCCTCATCAAAATATTTCGGGAATAATTCTTGGTTTGAAATTAATTTTTAAAAATTCGCTAAATTACCCTTACCTCTATGAAACCTATGTCCTTTTCCGTGACACAATACCGCTAGCTACTGCGATTTATCTTTTCCTGATAGGAATTTTGTTCCTCTATGTCCTTAGAAATTATTATGATAATGATAACAGGAAAATTAAATTTTTAATTTTTCTTTTGATGTTTTTAGTCTTGACTCAAAACATTCTTAAGCTAACTTACTTTGATACTCGACATTTCTTTTTTCTATATCCATTGATTTTATTATTGTCAATATTAAGTATTGAAAGGATTAGTAATTTTATTAGGCAGAAATCTATAGGTAAAGTTGTTTTTTCTCTAGCTTTTATTCCCATACTCATTGGATCAGAGGATTTTGAAATAAAACACTTTTTAAGTATAGACAGTAAAGAAACAAATTTTAGAATGAATTTCAGTTTTCCTTTAACGGTACATTATTATCCAAGATGGGATGTTGAAACTCCATCTAAAATAGTAAATAAAGAATCATCTTCTGATGACATTATCATTACAAATGAGCATTCAGTTGATTATTACTTGAAAAGATTAGATTATATATTCAAAGATTTTAACGGTTCTGATTTTAAAGGTGAATCTGTTTTAAACGGTAGAAAAGAAAGATGGACTGATGCAAAACTGATTTATAAATATTCTGATCTTAATCAGGTGATTGATAATAATCACCAAAGAATTTGGCTTTTAATAAATAATATGTGGGCTTTGGATGATCTGAATTTTCTAATAAGAAAATATGACAAGTATCTATATTACTCGAGTATTGACGGCAGGATTTTACTCTTTAAAATTACTAAATGAATCTCGGAGAAAATGAACTCAGTTTTAACACCCAAAGTTTCAGTAATAATTCCAACTTACAATAGAGCGCATTTAATTCGGAGATCAATTAAAAGTGTTCTTAATCAGACCTATAAGAATATTGAGCTGATTGTGGTAGACGATTCAACTGATGATACTGAATTGAAGGTGAAAGAAATAAAGGATGACAGACTAATTTATATAAAGAATAACCAGAGGATGGGAGTATCGAAAGCGAGAAACATGGCAATTGAGGTTTCCACGGGTGAGCTTATTGCTTTTCAGGATTCAGATGACGAATGGTCTGAAGATAAATTAGAAAAGCAAGTCAATTTGCTTCTTAAATCTCCCTCAGATGTTGCAGCAGTATATTGCGGAATGGAATTTTTTGATGCAAATAATCATGAGAAAATAGGTGAGGATCTCACGGAAATAGATTTCAGAAAATCCTATACTGAAGATGGATTGCTTCAGACTCCTGCAACTCAAACGGTATTAATTAAAAAGAGTGTGCTTAATGAAGTTGGTTACTTTAACGAACAGCTTCGTGCTGCTGAAGATACTGAACTCGCAATTAGAGTGTCGAAAAAATATCTATATGCTTTTGTTAAAGAACCCTTGATCAAGGTTGCTCGAAATCATGATTCCCTTATGGGTAATGCAAAAAATTATCTTTTTGCTTATGAATTTATTTGTGAAAAGCATAAAGATTTCTTAAGTAATAAAATTTTATTTAATTTAAATAAAGTTCTTGCTAATTATTGGATTTTAAAGGGAGATTATAAAAAAGCAAAATGTTTCATTAAAAAGGCGCTTAGAAATAAATTTGATCTTAAAACTCTTGCTCAATATAGCGCTGTTGAAATAGCTCCATTTCTATTAAAGTATGCTTATGTCAAAAAGTACAAAAATGGTATTCCTCACCCAACCCAGCCGGGCCAGGTCATTTCGGACGAACGCAAAGATTATTAAAGTCTGCTTGGATACTGCGAAAAGGGAAAATGAAAATGAAGAATAACCCCAAAGTCACCGTCATAATTCCAACATATAACAGGGCACATTTAATTCAGAGATCTGTAAACAGCGTTCTAAATCAAAGCTATAAAAATTTAGAATTATTGGTAATTGATGATGCGTCAACGGATAGTACCGAGCAAAGAATATCTGAAATCAGAGATGAGAGATTAAAATATATCAGGAATAAGGTTAACCTTGGTCCATCGAGATCTAGGAATAGAGGGATTGAATTTTCAACTGGTGAAATAATAGCTTTCCAGGATTCAGATGATGAATGGTATAGAGATAAATTAGAAAAACAAGTTGATATGCTTCTTAAATCCCCTGAAGATGTTGCTGCAGTTTATTGTGGAATGGAATTTATTGACATTAAAAATGGTGTAAAAATTGGAGAAGACCGTCAGAATGATAACTTTGAGGTAGATTTTATTTATGGCTCCCATTTGCCGCATACACCTCCCACTGTAACAGTATTGATTAAGAAAAGTGTTTTAGACGAAGTAGGATATTTTGACGAACGACTTAGAGCCGCTGAAGATACAGAGCTGGCGATGAGGGTATCCAAAAAATATCATTATGGGTATGTTAATGAAATTTTATTGAAAGTTGCACGTAACCATAATTCTCTAATGAGTAATGTAAAAAATTATACTATTTCTAAAGAAATAATAATTGAGAAGCACAAAGATTTTTTAAGCAAAGAAATTCTATTCAGTTTGTGCAAAGAGGTTGCTAATTATTATATTTTAAAGGGTGATTATAAGAAAGCGAAAGAGTATATAAAGAAATCTTTTATGTTTAAAATTGATCTGAAGACCTTTTTCCAATATAGTGCGATTTTATTTACTCCAACGTTAATAAAATACTCGTATCGCAAAAAGTATAAAAAAGGAATTCCTCACCCCAATTTCGCAGGCCAATTTATCACGGATGATTCATATAAAGATTATTAAAAGTGATCTTCTTCATTTTTTACAGGGAAATTATTTATTTATTGAAGTTACTTAGATATATATCTTAATAAGTGGGGGACTAAAAAGTAATCTATCAATTTTAAAATCTATGAAAACCTGTCCGCCTTTTATCTGCCTTAGGAGAACTGGTGGATTATTTAAAATCAGTGTCATCAGCGTTCTATTTATTAAAAATTATTACTTTTTAGTCAGCCCCTAATTCAGGAAGTATCTATTATTACGATGAACCTAAAATCAAACCATGAATAATAAAAATCCATTGGTTTCTTTTGTAATTCCCACGCATAATCGGGCAAATGTTCTAAGAGATTGTCTTGAAAGTGTTGTAAATCAGACGTATAAGAATATTGAAGTGGTAGTTGTTAATGATAACTCAACAGATAGCACTCTGGAAATATTAGAAGAATATCAGAACACGTATGATTTTTTTAAATTTTTTAATAATGATGGAAAGGGTGTGTGTGCAGCTCGTAATTTGGGAATTAGAATGGCTAAAGGTGATTATATTGCCTTTATGGATGACGATGATATTTGCGAATTATTCAGAATTGAAGCGCAGATGGAACCTATTCTAAATAGCGGCTTTAAATTCAATTTTATTATCTCGAGTTTTTCTATATTTTCCAAAACAGGGCAAACAATAAAAGTTTATAACTACCTGCTTAAAACGGATTCTGTTGGTTATACTGTAAGATGGCTTATTAAACGCGATTTGTTGTTAGAAGCTGGATTATTCGATACAGCGCAGCCAAACATTGAAGAGGTTGAATTATTTTTTAGGTTAAAAGAAAAATCTCAAATTTATTTTAGTCCTGTTCCGGTAGTAAAAGTAAGGGAGTCTCAAGTATCGCTTACAAAAGACAATGATAAAATGATTAAAGGAATTCAGAGATTGTTAGAGCTTCATTCAGATAAAATGGGCTGGTATGAAAAAAATTCATGGTTAATTAATTTATGCAAAAAGTATATTGAACAACAGAACTATGAAAATTTCAAAATATACTATGAACAACTTGCCAAAGACCATTTCCGATTGAATAGATATGCAGTAGTGCTAAGTTATAAAATTAAAAGTATGCTTCCGGCAAGAATTTATGACAGAATATATTCTAAGTTGGAAGGTTTGATCAATAACAGAAACAAAGCTTATCCTGTAAAAATTGACTAATAATTTACAGACTAAATAAACCTTAAAATATATGTGCGGAATTGTTGGTATAATAAATAAAGAGTCTCAGAATAAAGAGGAACTTGAAAAACAGCTAAGAGAAATGCGCGATACCATGGTACATCGTGGTCCCGATGGATTTGGATTGTGGATTTCTGATGATGCAAAAGTGGGTTTCGGTCATAGGCGGCTCAGCATTATTGATTTATCTGATGCTGGAAAACAGCCAATGTCTAATCCTGAAAAAACAATTTGGATTACTTTTAATGGTGAAATCTATAACCATATGGAAATAAGGAGAGAATTAGAAAACCTTGGATATAAATATCACTCTGGCACAGATACAGAAACTATAATATACGCTTACCAGGAATGGGGAATTGAATGCCTGAATAAATTTAACGGGATGTTTGCTATTGGATTATGGGATGAGAGAGAAAGAAATCTATACCTGATTAGGGACAGAGTGGGAGTTAAGCCGTTATATTATACCGATAACGGAAAAAATTTTATGTATGCTTCTGAGATAAAAGCGTTTTTCAAACATCCAAATGTTGATAAAAAATTGTCCGAAGAAGGCTTATATCATTATTTTTCATTTGGATCAACCCCTGCACCTTTTACATTGTTTAAGAATATCTTCAAAATCCCTGCAGGACATTATCTGAAATATAAACATGGTCTGGAACCTCAAATTGTCGAATGGTGGAATCCCCTTTGGAATACTTCCAAACAGCCGGTATTAAATAGTGAGGAAGAACATTCAGAGTATCTATTAAACTTACTCAGGGACTCTGTAAAATTAAGGACGATTTCCGATGTTCCCTACGGTGCATTTCTAAGTGGGGGGCTTGATTCAAGTCTTATAACTGCATTAATGACCGAGCAAACAGGTAAAAGCATTGATACATATTCCATTGATGTTATTGGTGATAATCCATATTCCGAACAAAATTATGCAAATATTGTCGCAAAAAAATTCAATTCAAATCATTTTACAAGAACAATCAGCGACGATAATTTTGAAGAGTATTTTCTTAAAAATTATTGGATACTGGATGAACCTCTTACTACTCAGGATTTCATCGCTTTAAATCACCTTTCAAGATTAACGAGAGATAATAAAACTATAGTTGTGCAGGTTGGTGAAGGCAGCGATGAATTATTCCTTGGATATGAGGGGTTGAATGAAATTATAAATTCATTTTATGCCAAGCTGAATAAATTTTCTAATCTCCCTTCCTTTATTAAAAAGTCAATCTCATCTTTAGCTTACAAGCTAGAACCGGATAGACCGGATAATTTATTTAACGCAGCTCATGGCAGGGAGTTTTACTGGACAGCTGCACACGTTTATGGTGAAAAATCAAAATTAAATTTATTCAATAATGGTTTATCTGATTCATTTAGTACATACGATATCGTTAAAGATCATTATAAAAAATTTTATCAATTGACTAATAATAGAAGAGACATAGATATTTCCCATAAAATGTTATATATGGAATTAAAGCATCGCTTACCGGAATTATTGTTATTACGCGTTGATAAAGTCGGAATGGCTAACTCAATTGAACCGAGAGCCCCATTTTTAGATTATAGAATTGTGGAATTTGCTTTTAATATTCCTATTTCTCTTAAGATAAAAAACGGAATTCATAAATACATTTTGAAGAAAACTGCAGAAAAATACCTGCCGCAAGAGATTATTTACCGAAATAAAATTGGATTTTGCGGTTCTACAACACAAATGTTATCACCCAAATTAAAATCTTTTGCTAATAGTGTTATAATTTCTGAAATTAAAAGACTTACAGATATTTTTAATCAGAAATATGTTGCTAATTTATTTAGTTTAAATAACAGCGAGAGTAAAATCTGGACTCTCTTGAATTTTGCACTATGGAATAGAACTTGGTTTTGATGTTACTAACACCGTTTAAAAAATAAGATAAACTTGAGAATAAAAAGATTTTTTGTAGTTGAAAATTATAAAAACGGATTAAAATCCTTTTATAAAAAATTAAAAATTAAAAGATTAGAAAAATTAAAATTTAATTCCTGCGCTATTTCATATATATGGAAAGATGCCACTACTCAAAATTTCAATCTCCATTATTCAGATGAATTATGCTATTCAATTTTTGGCATCAAAATTAATTTAGAAGATATTGATTGGCATAAAGATAAATTTTCCGGTTTTGTCTTTCCAATGAAAAGATTTGATAAATTAAACGTGGAACAATGGTTTAATAAAGGTATCGAATTGAAGTTTCCCTGGGAATTATCAAGATTTTATTTCGCAGTTGGTTTAGGTCAAAAATATCTAATTACCAAAGATGAATACTATTATAAAACCTTTAGAAAACTAGTTCTAGATTGGATTGAAAAAAATCCATTCCTTTATGGAGTGAATTGGTTATCAACAATGGAAGTTGCCATAAGATCAATCAATTGGATTGTTTCAATTAATTTTTTCTCTGAGCTTGTAAAAAATGACGAGAATTTCAAAAAGATAATAACCCCATCTCTTCTGCAGCATGCTGAGTATATTTACAGTTTTCCTGAAATTTATGAAAAAGGATTGACTACTAATCATACCACTGCAGGCTATGCAGGACTTCTTTTTTTAAGTCTTTCATTAAAAGATCATTCGAGATCGAAACTGTGGATTGATTCCGCAATTAATGGTTTAGAGCGATGTATGCGAGAGCAGGTTTATGAAGACGGTACAGATTTCGAGGCTTCCATACCCTATCACCGCTTAGTTTTGGAATTATTTGCTTTTTCTGCTATTGCAGCCCTTGCAAGAAGTATCAAGTTTAATAAGGATTACTTTAACAAACTCTTTAAAATGTTTGAATATACATCCGCTTATATTGATGAAAATGGAAATGCTCCACAAGTTGGAGATAATGATAGCGGTAGATCATTGATTTTTAATGCTCTTGATAATAATCCTTATAAAAATGGACATGACCATTCATATACGCTTTCTATAGGAGAGCATTTATTTGATTACAAATTTAGAAGCCAGTGTTTAAAAATAGATGATTATATTTCTAATTATTTACCCAAAATTGAAAAAACAAAAATTGAGCATTTAAACATAACCCCGAGAACTACCGATGCATCAATATCTTTCGAGAACAACAGAGCATACTTCCTAAAGAACGAGACTTTTTCATTCTTACTTTCATGTTGTCCGCTTGGTCAAAAGGGAAAAGGAGGGCACAATCATTTAGATGTTGGCAGCTTTACTTTATCTATAAATGGTAAACCAATCATTGTGGATGCTGGAACATTTACTTATACGATGAGTAGAGAAAGTCGGAATAAATTTCGTTCTTATTATTATCATAATACCATTTACTCTGAAAATGTTGAGAGAATTGATTTGGAAAAAAACGATCTCTGGTCACTGAAAAAATATTATGATCACAAAATAGAAAATTTTAATTTTAAAGAGATTGAACTTAGCATCAATTTTTTTGATGATAAGATAACCAAACATAGGAAATTTAAAGTGGAGGCGCATACTTTTACGATTGAAAATTATTATGACGGATATTTTTTTACTAGAATGAATTTACACCCGGATGTTTTAATTATTAATCATGAGAATAATAAAATTGAATTTGATAATTTTGATTTATTTTTGGATCCTACCGGCAATTATAAGGTAGTGGATTATGATTATTCTCCCAATTATGGGAAAACGGTTAAATCGAAAAGCTTGATATTCTCATCAAATAAATTTTCAGAGATCAAATTAGTAGTAAATTTATGATATCAATAACTCTGGTAATTATATCCATAATTATTTTTCTGAAGTTAAGCAAATTCTATCAGTTCACGATATTATCGTTAACAGTTTTTCTACCCTTTACCTTTGGCGACTTTAGATCAATACCAAGCCTATTATTTGTAGAATGGCTAACTGTCGTTACTTTTTTAATGCTGGTTAATGAACTTGTCCCTCTTCATTCAATCGAAAAAAGAATTAAAATTATAAAATTCAAAGGTATTGAGTTATTCATTTTTGCGATTTTGATTCTAATAACCTGGACAATTGTTAGCTTTATAAATTACGAAATTCTATATCAGCCAATTAAAAACATTGAAAATAAAACTGGTACAAATAGATTATATTTTAATATTTTCAATAATATTTTGCTATTCTTTACGGTTATTATATTCTCCGTTGTTTATCATGATAAATTGGACTTTGAAAGATTCTTCAAGGTACTGTATACAATATCAATTTTTATAGGATTAACAGCAATACTCGCTTACATTTGGGAATTTAACATTCCACTTATAGAAGGTACTTTTGGATACAATACAGCATATAATAAAGTTCTTGCCGCTAAATACGGCGGGCAGGCATATAGACTAGGTGGTATGGCTGAAATTGTAACACTTGGTTTACCGGCTTTATTTGCCCATTATATCATCAAAAAAAAAATCAGTTTGTTCGCACTTATTCTGTTATTGTTTTTTGCATTCATGAGTGGTGGAAGAACTCTTGTCATAGGTGTTATTTTTGCAATTACATTTTTCTCGTTTGTATTTCTTCCAAGAAATTTTATTTATCTAATTTCTGCACTGGCTCTTTTCGTTATTCTTGGGGCAATATTTTTACCGCAAAGTGTTTTAATAGGGCAATTTGGTAGACTTACTTCTCTGGATTCAGGAAATTTTATGGGACAGGATGTCTCAAGAGGTTTAGCATGGAAATTTTACTTAGAAAATTTTTCAAAAAACCCCATTTGGGGAAAGGGCATTATAGAGTATCAAGGATATATTTATTCATCTGCAGAAGGTTCAGGGGAATTTGCAAAAGAACAATTGTTTGCTGGCGGGCATGGTTCATACTTAAGCATATTAAGCACTTTTGGTTTAGGTGGCATCACTTATTTTTTAATAATTGTATTTGGTGGTATTTATTTATCATTTAGAAAAATAAAACAGCATATTAACCTTGATTTAAATAAAACTGCGATTGCAGTGTTTTGTTTTATGCTAATTACAATAAAGTCAGTTGATTTTATAACTGGTGGGAATGGATTAAGTGACGCAACAATTTTATTTTTTACCGTAGGATTAGTTGCTTCTCTTACTGTTCTGCAAAACAGGAAAGATTTTGTATGAACATATTATTTTTTGGCGTTCATTATTGGGATGGACCCTGGTTCAGGAAACAGCAGTTTGCCAAACGACTTTCAGATAGAGGACACAAAGTCTTTTATGTTGAGGAAAGCGTATCTATTATTCGAAGAAATAAATCCGATAGAAATTTACCTTTCAAAACAACAATGAGAAAAGAGAATGATAACTTATACATTATAACCCCTTCTGCCATATTTCCCTATCCTTTAAATTATTTTACAAGGTCTCTTTATAATCTAAAACTACTAAATGATTCAAAGAGGTTTTTTAAAAGACTTAATGTTTCAGACTTTCACTTTTGGTTCACAAGACCGGAACATGGTACCTTCTTAAAAAAAATAAATGGACTAAAAATATTCGATCTGTGTGATGATCTTCCAGGCTATTCTAAATTAGCCGGTGATGAAAAGAGTTACCGTCAGCAAATGAGATTCTTAACGCGCGCTTTTAAGAAAAGTGATGTGCAGATTGTTTCAGCAATAAGAATAAAAGAGAAGTATCAATCTCTGTCGAGTAAAGAAGTTATTGTCATTCCCAACGGACATAGCATAAATCAAAATTCAAAGTATGATACATATATTCCGCCTGAATTAAGTGAAATTAAGAAACCAATCATCGGCTTTATAGGTACTCTTTTTCAATTTACCGATGATACTTTACTTGAATATATTGTTTCTCACAGACCTCAATATAATTTTGTTTTTGTTGGGGGAGTTGAGGATAGCTTTCCAATCGAAAAAATTAAGAAATACAGCAATGTATATTTATTGGGGAAAAGACCACAGAATGAAATCGGATCTTATATAAGAGCATTTGATGTGTGTTTAAACACATTCAAAATTCATGATGTTAACGATTCAGTAAATCCTGTGAAAGTTTTTGAATATGTGGCAAATAAAAGGCATGTTATTTCTACGATGATGTATTCTTTGATGAAAGAAAAAATTGCAGATCATATTACGTTTGCCAAAAACTACGATGAATTCCTTGTAAAATTAGATAAGAGTTTAGAAAAGGATAAAGCAAACAATGTACCTGATGAACTAATTAAAGAATATCATTGGGATAACTTATTTGAAAGTTTAATTAAAAAGCTTAAAAATGTTCACAATTTAGAGTTTTAAAATTAGTGGTTTTCTATGATCAACATTTATAAAATAGTCGCTTGCCCAATTTGTAAACTTAAACTTGAAAAAGCAGATAATAAACTAATTTGTCAAAATCATGGTGAGTTTTCTATCTCAGCAAGAGGGATACCAATATTGTTTAAGGAAAGAAATAATCAAACTTTTAAGGATGGGGAATTAACTTACAAGGATGAAGGAAGAAATAAAAAAATTAATTTTATCAAGAGGAAATTATTCAGAAAACCTAAAATGTACTTTGGTGAGAGCCTTCACGATAAGTTGAGGAAAAAGTATATTGAAAATTCACCAAAAGATAAAATTATCCTTAATATTGGCAGCGGGCATGAGGAAAGGTTTGGACAGGAGAATTTTGTGAATTTTGATATTTATCCTCATTGGAACACTCACGTTTCCGGGGATGCACATTTTCTTCCTTTTCTGAATAATTCAGTTGATGTTGTTTGGCTCTGCGCAGTTTTAGAGCATATACAAAACCCATTTCAAGTGATAGATGAAGTTTACCGTGTCTTAAAACCCGGTGGGATAGTTTTAATAAGCGTACCATTCATACAATATTTACACGCCTCTCCTCATGATTACTTTAGATATACAAAGTATGGTATCCGCTCAATTTGCAGCAAATTTACTGAAATTGAATCGGGCGCAAGTTACACCAGTACAATGGGCACTCTCCTGCAACTGATATCAATAGTCCCTCATGTATATATAAATAATAAAATTATAAAAAACCTATCTTCTTTTATTTTTTCCTGGCTGTTTTCCCCTATCCTTTTATTGGACTTGTTCTTTACCAAAAAGAATAATGAAATATTAACCGGGGGAATCTGTTATCTCGGGAAAAAATAATCATCGATAATATATCTTCTCCATAAGAATGATACATAATTTAATTTTTATCCAATGGACAAATAATTTTGGCGGTTTAGAAAAAATCTCACAGTTGTATGAGGGAAAATTTCATTACTATAACCCTCTTGTCGTTATTTTGCAGTACAATAAAAGTGGTTTGAATTATAAAAATTTTTACGCATTCTATGAAAACTCAAAACCACTTTTTATCTATAGCTACTTACTTTTTGTACGAAAAAACAGAAAGAGTATTTTTCACATTCAATATGCTGGAACTACGATATTACTGCTAACTTTTTTAGCTGGGGCAAGAAAAATTATTTTTCATTTCCATGGTACAAAATTTCCAAATAACTATTTTAATAAGCTAATTTGGAAGCAGTTCAAAAACAAAGTGATTATAATTGCGAATTCTCTTCATACAAAAAAAATTATTAAAGATAGATTGAAGATTAACACTAATATCAGTATAATTCCAAATCTAATTGATCTTCATGAATTCAAATTTATAGAACGAGTTTATAATAATGGAGAAAGATTTACAGTTACTTTTGCAGGCAGGTTTGATAAAGGAAAGAATATTGATTTAATTTTAGCAACTGCAAAAACATTAATCCATTATGATGATGAAATAGAATTTCTTTTAGTCGGTGATGGTCCAGAAAAAGGGAATATTGAAAGACAAATTAAAGAGAATCAATTAGAATCAGTTGTTAAAATACTCCCGTTTACAAAAGAAATATTAGAAATTTATTATAGAAGTCATCTTTTTATTTTTACATCACTTTATGAATCCTTCGGAAATGTCGTGGCTGAAGCGGTTCTTACAGGGCTGCCAATTCTATGTTATAAAATACCAGCTTTGACTGAATTAATAAATGACGATTTTTTCTTTATCGAAAATCAGGATCCTAACTTTGTTGCTGAGAAAATAATTGAGTTCAAAAAAAACTATATGTTAGTAAACCAAAGATTAAAAAAAGTCTTTAGTTATTTAAGTGAATACTTAAATAATGAAATAATCGTTGATAAGTTAGATTCCATATATAAAGGTTTGAGTATTAAAAGATGAATCTGAGTGCTGTGCCGGTTGTTTTTTATCATTCAGTAAAGTATAAAATAAAAAATGATTGGGTGCATCCACATATAATTTTGCCTTTAAAAACTTTTGAAAGGCATATTAAACTTTTTAGTTTCCTTAAGGTCAAAACTTTTTTTATGGATGATTTATATTATCACTTAAAAGGTGATAAAAAGCTTCCAATTAATTCTATGGTAATTAATTTTGATGATGGATATTTAGATAACTTTATATTTGCTTATCCTTTACTGAAGAGATATAAGCTGAAGGCAACTATTTGGGTCAACCCGGACTTTGTTGATGAAAATAATAACAGGATAAGACCAACTTTAGATGACTATTGGAATGGAAAAATTCGTTTGGACGAATTAAACCAATATGATGGTTTTTTAAATTGGGAAGAGATGCGATTAATGGAAAGATCTGGATTAATAGATATTCAATCGCATACAATGACTCATACTAAGTATCCGATTTCTGATAAAATTGTGGATTTCGTATCGCCTGGTAACAAAATTGATTGGCTTTATTGGAATTTATTTCCCGAAGATAAACCTAATTTTTTCACCAACCCGCGAAATAAAATTCCTTTAGGATATCCTATTTATGAGTCGCAAAAGGGAAACATTGCAATTAAATGCGAAGAAACTGGCGGATTATCTCAAGAAATCATCAACTATGTACGGCAGAATGGTAATGAAAAATTTTTTGAAAATAAAGAATGGAAGAAACAGCTTTTTTCATTGGCTGAATCATTAAAAAAAAACAATAATAATCTTTATAAAAAAGAAACTGAAGAAGAATATATTTCAAGGATTAAAGAAGAATTATCAGAATCAAAAATGATTATTGAAAAAAGATTAGGAAAGCAAGTAAATCACGTCTGCTGGCCTTTCGGAGGATGGAACCAAATCACAGTTGAATTAGCTGAAGAATGCGGATATTTAACAAGCACGGTGAGGGGTCAGAAAAACATTTACAAGAAACAGATGTACAAGAGAGTTGATAGAATAGCTTTAGATAATCCAAAATATCAAAATCAATTATTCTATCTATATGCTATTTATAAGTTACTCGTTTATAAGTTCTAATTATCATTAACCTACTTCGAATATAAATTATTTTGACGGAAAAATGAGCACAAAAGACTATATCAAGAAAATTATTAAGAAATTACTGTATCTAAAAGATGAGGTGATTTGGGGAAGACACGTAAATAAAATTTATCGCCATTTAAGAATAAAAAAAACGGATATAGATAAAGAGCTGGTTCTTAAACATCGACTGTATTGGGGACAATTGAAAAGAAATGTCAATCCAAAGTGGTTTCAGGTTTATAGTTATATTACAGACAATCCTGAAATCTATTATATACCTGAAAATATTTACTTTAATATTATTGAAGAAAAATTGAATAATAGAAAATTGGCGTTAGCTTACGCAGATAAAAATTTTTACGAAGTATTTTATGATAACAAGGAAATCTTTCCGGAATCAATCATCAGGAATATAGATGGAGTTTTTTATAACCGAGAATACAAGCTGATAAACATCAATGAGAAAATATTAAATGAATATTTAAGTACTTACCAGAAAATTTTATTAAAACCTTCAACTGATTCAGGCGGAGGAAAAAAAATTCACTTATTCTTTAAGCAGAATGACCGATTCATTAACAGCCAAAACCATTCTTTGACATTAGATTATCTTAAATATCATTATAACGAAAATTTTGTAATTCAAAATTACATACAGCAGAGTGAGTACTTAGCACAATTCAACTCTAGCTCAGTAAATACAATTAGAATATTTACCTATCGTTCCGTTGTTACTGATGATATTATTCCTTTGCATACGGTTTTAAGAATAGGCAAGAAGGGTAATTATATCGATGATCAAAATGTTGGAGGCGTTGCTTGTAAAATAAATGATAATTACAGATTAAATGATTATGCTACGGACATATTGGGTAAAAAATATTATAAGTATAACGGCATAATATTTGCTGAAATGAAAGAAATTCCTAAAGTAGAAGAAATGAAAAATTATGCGGCTCTTAACGCTAAAAAAAATATTCACTCAAGAGTCATGGGCTTTGATTTTACTTTGGATATTAATGATAATATAAAATTAATAGAAATTAATCATCTTTGGACAGGAATAAATTTCTTTCAAATGAACGGATCCTCAGTTTTTGGTAAATACACAGATGAAGTGGTTCAATTCTGCAAGAATAATTGAACCAACATATAATTCAAAAAAAATATCAACTAAAATCATGATGAAAAATAAAATAACTTGTCTGACAGATTATAAAGGTGTTTTTGGTCAAAAATGGAATGATGTTCCTTATCGAAGCGGAATGGGTAGGGAATTGTTAGAAAAATATTTTTCTGAAAATGGCTATAGCATTGAATTCAAGAAGTTTTCGGATGTTAAGTTTATTGACACTGAGATAAATGGTAATGTGTTTTTATATACTTCATCAGAGGACATTGGTTATCATTACAAAGATTTTATTGAAGATGTGGTATTAGGAATACAAGAAGGAGGAGGAATAGTAATCCCTGAATATAAGTTTCTAAGATCTCATAATAATAAAGTTTTTATGGAAATACTAAGAGATTTATATCTACTAGACTTGAATCGTTTGACTTCATATGTTTACGGGTCGTTAGAAGAAGTTGAATTCAATAAAATTAATTACCCTATTGTCTTCAAAAGTGCAAAAGGTTCAATGAGCCAGGGCGTGACCTTGGTAAAAAATAAAGAAGAATTAGAAAAAATTATTAAAAAGAATTGTAGAACTAGAAATATCCTAAAAGATTTTAGAGATTATATTAGAAAGATAAAGCGAAAGGGTTATGTGAGAGAATCTCTTTACCGACAAAAATTTATATTACAAGAATTTGTGCCGAATCTTTCTTTCGATTACAAAATATTAATTTTTGGAGAACGGTTTTATATCTTCCAAAGACCTGTTCGTAAAGATGATTTTCGAGCTAGTGGAAGTGGTTTTAAAAATTATATTTACGGGTCTAAAGTTAATTGTCCCAATGGGATTTTTGATTATGCGCTAAATATCTATAAAAAACTAAATATACCTCATCTATCAATTGACGTCGCTTATGACGGTCATAAGTTCTATTTATTTGAATTACAGGTTTTATATTTTGGAACGGTTGGTCATGATGAATCAGATGGATACTACTATCATTCAGAAGGGAAATGGATATTTAAAGATGAAAAATTCACTTTGGAGAAAGTTTATTCTGATTCGATTTGTTATTGCTTACAGAATATCAGCGATTCAATCAAATAATTAATTTGAATTGTTTATTTTCCATCAATGTCAGTTTCTAAACCAATAGAAGACAGTTATTTGATATCAACATTCAGGATTAATACTTTCTCTCAAACACAATGAAAATTGCAGTAATTACTACTTTGAACGATAATTTAATTAAAGCAAAATTAGTTCCACTTGCCGTTATTCATCAAGTCAAAGAGATATATTTTATTACAGATTCCATAGGTCCTTCAATTCCTAAAGTACATTATATTATTCCCTCAGCAATATTATCTAAAATTCCATTACACAAATCACTAACAAAGTTCATTTTATTGTTGTGGATTTGTTTACGCAACAAACCAGAATTAATCATGTCGTACAATATTTTACCACATGGCTATTCTGCATTCATTATTGGTAAGGTATTGAGAAAGAAGGTATTCCAACATTTAATTGGAGGTTTTAGTGACATCAAAACAGAATATCAAAATTCTGATAATAGCATGGTTATGCGGTTTCCAATTCTTGCAAAGTTATTTACACAATTAAATAAATTTGTTGTCAAAAATTCTGATTTAATTTTTGTTCCCGGGCAATCCACACAATTAAGATTGATTAATGAATTAAATATTCCGGAATCAAAGATCGTTATACTTCACAGTAGTATCGATACCAATTATTTCAAACCTCAGAAGAGTGATTTAGTTTATGATATTATTGTAGTATCTGCTTTGGAAGTTAGAAAAAGAATCGATTTACTGTTGAAGGTAATTTCATCTGTTAAAAAAACAATTCCATCTGTTAAAGTTATAATCTTGGGTAAGGGAAGTCTCAAGTCTAATTTTTTAAGCTTGCAGATGAACTTGGAGTTAGAGATAATGTCCAGTTTCTTGATTTTCAACCTGATGTTCAAAAGTTTTATTGGAAATCTAAAATCTTTGTTTTGACATCAAATTTTGAAGGACTATCCTGCTCTGCAATGGAAGCCATGGCTACAGGTCTTCCCATTATAGTACCCAATGTGGGCGATATGAAAGAAATTGCGCAGAATGAGATCACTGGATATCTTATTGATGACATAAATAATGCTGATGCATATGCAGAAAAAATTATTAGATTGTTAAGAGATGATAAATTGAGAGAAAGGTGCGCGCAAAATGCAACTGAATTAATAAAAACTTATCATAGTACCTCGTCAGCTGGAGATAAATGGCGTAATATTTTTACTAAGCTAGGTTACTGAAATGTGCGGTATATTTGGAGTCTTTAATTTCACAAATAATAAGCCTATTAATACAAAACTTTTCAAAGAAGCTACTTCTTTAATTTCTCATAGAGGACCAGATGGCGAAGGATTCTTTTTTGATCACGATAGTGGAGTAGGGTTTGGTCATAGAAGGCTTTCTATAATTGATCTTTCGACAGGCGATCAACCAATGTGTAATGAAGATAAAACAATATGGATCATTTTTAATGGTGAAATTTATAATTATTTAGAGTTGAGAAAATATTTAATTTCAAAAGGACATATCTTTAAAACCAAGAGTGATACAGAGGTTCTAATTCATGCTTATGAGGAATTTGGAGAAGACTTTCCGAATAAATTAAACGGAATATTTGCTTTCGCAATCTGGAATGCTAAAAGAAGAGAAATTTTTCTGGCAAGAAATCATTTCGGAGTTAAACCCTTATATTTTTTAATTGACAATGAAAAGATTGTATTTGCATCTGAAATAAAATCTATCCTCCACTATTCTAAAACTGAGCGCGAAATAAATTTACGTACATTGAATTTATGTCTAACCTTTAGACATACTCCGTCACCATATACACTAATAAAAAGGATTGAAAAATTGCCGCCGACTCATTACTTGGTCATAAATGATAATAAAAAGGTAATAAATCCTTATTGGAATAGAAATATTAACATCGATCATTCGAAAAGTGAAGATGATTGGATTAGAATATTGCAGTTAGTAATGCATTCCTAAAACGTCTTTCGGTTCAATCAAAATTCAATACTTTAGAAAATTTCATAGTAATTTATAATGGTGTTTATATAGGGAAATTTCACACTACAAAAAGTAACTTAAAGCATGAATTAAATTTATTGAACTCTAGTGTTCTAATAGGGATGATTGGAAATTTCTATAATGACGGGCGAGATCAATTAACTATCTGTAAAGCATTACCGGAATTGTTTAAAAAATATCCCTATTTACATTTTGTTTTTGTCGGAGGACGATCGCCAAGGTTTCCGCAATATTATGATAACTGCTATAATTATTGTAAAGAGAATAGTATTCTTACAAAAACACATTTTGTTGGTAATCGTTCAGATATAAATAATATTTTACACAGCCTGGATGTATATGTTTATTCATCAAATCATGATTCATTTGGTATTTCTGTTATTGAAGCAATGATTGTTGGTTTACCTATAATTATAAATGATCTTTCTTCTTTATTAGAAATAACAAACGAAGGTAAATGTGCACAGGTTTTCAAAACTAAAGATGAAAAAAGTTTATTCGCTGCAATATCACAGATATTAGATTGTGTTAAAGAAAGGGAAAATATTTCAAAAGCTGGGCAAAAGTGGGCGTTAGATAATTTTACTATTGACAAATACATTAAAAATCTTCAGCTTCTTTATAAAAGTTTGTTATAAAAATAATTCATGAAAGTACTACACGTTTCTGCAGCTTATCCAACTCAGGAAAACCCTCAGAGTGGTTCATTTATTTTCTCCCAGGTAGTGTCACTTATTCAACAAGGGGTTGAATCCGATGTATATGTTTTAAAAGGTCACAGAATATTTAAGTATTTAAGGGGAATTTTTTCTCTGAAAAAACTTATAAGGAATAATAATTATAATTTAATACATGCTCATTACATGTATGCGGGATGGACAGCAAGATTGTCATCAAATTTGCCACTTGTAATTTCTTTCATGGGAAACGATGTATTTGGAAATCTGAGGGATAATGGAAAATACAGGTTTGCTTCCAAATATTTACACAATCTGTTTTCAAATATTTTGTTGTCATATTCATCTATAGGTATTGCAAAATCTAACAACCTGGCAATCCTACTGAAAAATAAAAATAAAATAAAAATAATTCCTAATGGTGTGGATGTAAGTATTTTTTATCCAAATAAAAAAATAAAAAAATGTGATCTGGGACTATCCGATAGAGTCAAATACGTTCTATTTGCCGGAAATCCTGAAGAAAAAAGAAAACGTTTTACTCTTGCCAACGAAGCTTTTAATAAATTGAAAGAGAAAATAGAAAATGTAGAATTGCTCTATATTATTAATAAAAAACCAGTGGAAGTAGCTGCATTTCTGAATGCATGTGATTGTTTACTAATGACTTCTAATCAGGAAGGATCACCTAATATTGTAAAAGAAGCCTTAGCATGTAACTTACCCGTCATTTCTATTGATGTTGGCGATGTTGCAGAAAGAATTAACGGTGTAGATAATTGTTATTTAACTACAACTGATCCAAATGATATAGCACGTAAACTGTATAAAGTAATTTTTAATTCACAACGCGCTATTAATGGTTTTGAAAAAGTCAGTTTGCTTAGTTTAGAGGAAATTGCAAAAAAAATTATTGTGATCTATAACAACGTATTATCCCTTAATTGAATAGTTGAAAATAATATTAATGTAGGTATGTAAATGTGTGGTATATTTGGAGTCTTTAATTTCTCAAATAATAAGCCTATTAATACAAAACTATTCAAAGAAGCTACTTCTTTAATTTCTCATAGAGGACCAGATGGCGAAGGATTCTTTTTTGATCACGATAGTGGAGTAGGGTTTGGTCATAGAAGGCTTTCTATAATTGATCTTTCGACAGGCGATC
>Ga0208968_1000136_pt1 | contig 68028 bp, 66 predicted proteins | sample RifOxyA3_FD_184031 | JGI IMG/M metagenome (GOLD analysis project Ga0208968, IMG submission 184031) | Groundwater microbial communities from Rifle, Colorado - Rifle Oxygen_injection A3 (SPAdes) | ecosystem: Environmental > Aquatic > Deep subsurface > Groundwater | place: Rifle, Colorado, United...
CCTACTGCGCCTTCGCACCGCTCAACTTACAGGTTCATTGGAGCCTGCTCGTTTCGCGTTGCTTCGGCTCGGCTTCAAAACCGGAAATTTCGGCATGAAAGCCTTATGTCGGACAGGCTCCTAGCGACGCTTAACACCGCCCGTCCCGCCTTCGGCGCAATTTCCCGGAAGCGGCCCCGCCGTAAATCCCAGCCGCCGCGCCTGGAAATGATGGGCCTTCGCCGCGGAGCACTGTCCTTGCGCAGCTTCATTTGCGGCGAGATTGGCGTAAGCCGGGGCGTAATCCGGAGATACCGCCGTGGCCATAAGGAAAGCCTTACGGGCCTCTGCGCGGCGGCCCAGTGTCTGCTGCACCAGTCCCAGGTTGTTCCAGCCGGGTCCGTTTGCCGGGTCTAAAGCCAGGGCCCGCTCCAGCAGCGGGAGCGCCATAGCGTGACGGTTGGCCATTCCGTAAAGCGTGCCCAGGCTGTAGAGGGCGTCCTTGTGGCCTGGGTTTGTTTTGAGGATCGTCAGATAATGGGCTTGCGCCTCTCCGCTCCGTCCGGCTTTTACCAGGGCCTCGGCGATGTTGATGTTTGCTACTGGTTCCAGAGGAAACTTCTCCAGGGTGTCGGCCCATAGTGTGAGGCTGGAAGTCCAGACTTTGGTCCGCTCAAAAGTCGCCGCGCCTAATAAGACGGACAGCGCCGCCGAGAGGATTAGTCCGGCCCTTTTTGCCCTGCCGGCGGGCGCGAGCGCTTCGGCCGTTTCAAGCAAAGCGTATATAAGGCCCACAGCCGGCAGATAAAGGAAACGGTCCGCCGCTATCATGTTCCCAATAGTCAAAAGTGAAACGTGCGGTAAAATGTGCAGGGCAAAAAAGGCGAGGCCCCAGGCGGCCGGCCTGTTGCGCCTGTAGGCGAAGATGAAGGCCGCCGTAAAGGCGAGCGCCGGTAATGTATAGAGAACCGCATTAGTCTTGAAAACCGCCAGCATCTCCCAGTATGGATATACCGCCGAAAGGTTGAACGGCGCCAGGGCTTTTAAAAGATAAAAAGAAAAAAGCGCCGGCGCCTGCGCCGGCAGGATCTTTCCGCCGGAACTTTGGCCCCACACGGAGATCGCAGTGAATAATGCCGCGCACGCGAAAAAAGGCGCGGTTCTTCGCGCGATCTTCGGCAGGTTATGGCATGCCCGCCCGGTCTCAAGAAGCAGCAGAGCCAGGGGGAAAGTGACGGCCGCCGGTTTTGAGGCCAGAGATATTATAAAAAGCGCAAGAGCGGCCAGGTAAAACTTTCTAGCCCCGGTTTCCAGATTCAGCCAATAAGACGTGAGTGCGGCCAGGTAAAAAAAAGCGTAAAGCGCCTGCTTTCGTTCCGCTATCCAGGCCACGGATTCCACGTTCACCGGGTGCACGGCCCATAGCAGCGCGGCGATAAAGGACAGGTTCCGTTTTTTAGAAAAAGAGCGTAAAAAAATAAAGACCAGCCAGGCGTTCAGGCAATGGAGGAGGAGGTTTCCGGCATGATGCACTACCGCCCGCTCTCCGAAGAGCGCGTTCTCCAATAGGAACGAGAGTTCCGAAACCGGATAATACTGTGAATTTTTGAAAGAGCAAAAAATAGTTTTAAGATTGGCGGCTGAAACAGCCTGAAGCGAAGCGTTCTCGTATGTGTAGGCCGGGTCGTCCCAATTGGTATAGCCGGCTTTTAAGACCGGGCTGTAGGCCGATATTACGGCCGCCGCCAGAAATAAAAACAACGGCAGGAAGCCGCATCTGTTATTGCCGGTCTCGCCGGTAGGCATTTAATTGGGCTTGGGGGCTCTTTTCTGCGCCAGTTCAAAGGCCCTTTTTATCTTAGCTTCCAAAGTTTCCATTTCAAAGGGCTTTACCATGTAATCCATGGCGCCGAACAGCAGGGCGTCGTTCAGCGTGGCGGCGTCGCTGAGGCCGCTCACGGCTATTATGGGGACATGGGCTGTGTTGTCCATAGAATGGATGTCGTGCATGAGGCTGATGCCGTCTATGCCCGGCATCATGATGTCCATCAAAATTACATGCGGGGCCTCGCCCGGTTTCAGGGCAGAGAAGTATTCTTTGGCCTTTTTAGGGCTGAAAAAAGTCTTGATGTCGTATCCGTCGGCGGCCAGGCCGGTCTCGTAGATGTCGAGGATGGTCTCGTCGTCGTCCACCGCTATGACCTTTATCTTTATTTCTTCCGCCATAATCTTATTCTAACAAAAATTAAGTATGTAAAATAGAGAATCGCCTGAGAAATTATCCCGCCGATCCCCGCTCTTGATGCGTTGTTTTTCTTCTTACTTCGCTGCATCCAGGATCTGGCACTTGAAAGTGCCGCGTGTGGAGGAAAGGTAGAAAAGGTTCCTGAGCCCGTACAGTCCGCGCATAGAGATAAAGGTCTGTATCTTTTTGATTTCCGCTCCGGTTTCAAGAGGGATCAGCCGGTGAGGCTGCTTAATGGCTTTAAGGAGAGGCGGCATTTTCTGTATGTCATAGGTCTCTATGAGCTTGCTTTCTCTTTCTTTTGAGGCTTTGACCTGGAATTCCTCCAGCGCGGCGCCCGCAATCGGTTCGGTAACTAGGAAGCCTTTGAGCTTGTTCTCTACCGTCATCTTTTCCGAGGCTTTTTTCACCTCGCCGAAGGCGTGGGAGAAAGCTTCGCCGAAGTTGGTCAGGGGGTATTCCACGCGTTTCAGCTCTCCGTTGATATAGGCCGAGATCTTGAGTATTTCTCCCTTGTAGAATACCAGCTTATTCTCGCGGGGGCTTTGCGAAGTTATGGCGTCGGAACTTTCTATTTCGCGAAAAAAGTCCTTAGCCAGCTGGGTCGGGATCTTGCCGCGTTTTGTGACGATGGCCTTTCTTGTTTCGGTTCGGGTGACCATGGCCCCGTCCGCCGCCAGTTCCATATAATATGCCTGCCCGGTCTTGAGCGAAGACACCGTCATCCAGCAGGTCTTGGCTTCGGCGCCATTGGAGTAAGGCCGGAAAGCGTGGACCGCTATGCCGGTGAAAACGAGCATAAGGGAGAGGGTCAGGATTTTTTTAACCGGGGGATTCGGATTGATCATAGCTTTCAACTAACGAATCTATGGAAAGTTTTCTGCCGTATTTCCAGGCCAGCGCGGTAAAAGCGAGTAAGACCAGATTTTGGATAAACTCATGACTTAGAGAGTTGCCCTTTGAGGCGCCGAAACATCCGCATGAGGTTACCGGAAGCTTGCGTATTATGGCCTGCAACAGGAGGCCTTCAAATCCGAGGAGCGTGGCGCCCAGACATAAGGCCGAATAGGCTGTGAAAACGCCCGTGATAAGGAAAAGCCCCAGATAGATCTCTAGCCAGGGTACGACCAGGGCAATGAATATCGTAAGGGAGGCCGGGACCGCTTTGTATGTTTCTATGGCGTAGGCGAACTCCTCCGCCGGAGCCACGGCTTTCAACCAGCCGGCGTAGATGAATGCCCCGCCCACTATAAATCTTGCGGCTATGCCAAGCAGATCTTTTATCCCTGTTTGTTTGTTCATTTTTTCAATAGATTGTCAAAATTCTTAACTTGCTCAAGGAATTGGGTTCCGCCCACGGCTCTTTTGCCGTTGATTATGAAAGTGGGGGTGGCGTTTACGCCCCGTAGGTCTCCTTCCGCCACGTCCAACTGCACCTGGCGGATTGTGTCCTGTTCTTCAGTGCAGGCTTCCAGCGCAGGGACGTCCAGTTTCAGCTTTTTGGCGAATTCCGAGAATTCTTTGGGTTTATCCTTGGTCCGCGCCCATTTTTCCTGGTTCTCGAACAAAAGTGCGGCGTACTCGATGAACTTGCCTTGTTTCCCGGCGCAGTCCGCGTAGGCCGCCGCGTGGAAAGACCAGGGGTGGATAGTTGAAAGCGGATAATGCTTAAAATTGACGCGTACCGAGTCCTGGTACAGCTTTATAACATTTTTCATGTCGCCCTCGGCCGCCCGGCAGGCGGGACAGGCGAAATCGGTATATTCGTAGATCTGTATTTTTGCGGTTTGAGGGCCGAAAGTTCTCCAGGCCGGGGAGGGCCTGGCCGGGCCGATGCTGAACTGGCGGCATAAAAGGGTGAGCAGCGTCGCCGCGAACGCCAGCATTATTGATATCAGAATTTTTCTGGCTGTTTTTTTTGCCGGCATAATTGTAGGTGTAATTATACTATTGTTGGGCGAATCGTACCACTTTGTTGAAATCAGTATTGAAATCAGGGCATGATTCTGACTATTTTGGCCGGGCTGCGGGCGCCTTTGATCAGCATTATTTTTTTCGGTTCTGTCTTTATTTCAGCGGCCAGCAGCCTGATGGCCGCTGCATTGGCCAAGCCCCGCTCAGCCGGAGCTTTAACCCATAGCTCAAAAGCGTCCGGCCCCTTGCGGACCAGCTTATCCTGTCTGGAATCGGGGTGCACTTTCAGTTTATAGAACACTCAATATCCCCTACAGCGCGTCGCCATACCCCTTCCACCGTAATTCGTCCGCGACGTTCACCCCGGTTTCGTATTTTACACGCTGTATCAACGACTGCGAGGTCATGTCGGCCGGCTGCTTCAGTCCCAAAACCTCAAGCACGGTCGGGGCGATATCGGATAAAATACCGCGGGGCCGCAGCTTCATGCCGGAACCATCCCCGGTTATGAAGATGAATTCAACCGGATTGGTGGTGTGGGCGGTTTTAGGCATATTTATTTTATAATCCCACATCTCTTCGGCGTTGCCGTGGTCTGAGGTCACCATCACGGTGCAGCCGTTTTCAAGGGCTGCGGTCGTGAGCTTGCCTACCGCGGCGTCCACTATTTCCACGGCCTTTACCGCGGCTTCGTAGATGCCGGTATGGCCTACCATGTCGCAGTTGGCGAAGTTGACCAGAATAAAGTCGTATTTCCGAGAGGTTATTTCGGTGAGGGCGCGGTCGGCGGCTTCGGGGGCGTTCATTTCGGGATGTTCGCCGAAACTGGACGGGTCCCAAGTGCCTTTTATTTCCACACGGTCTTCGCCTTTATAGGGTTCGAGGAGTTTGCCGTTGAAGAAGGAGGTCACATGTTTAAACTTCTGGGTTTCGGCCAGGCGCAGCTGTTTTAATCCGTAATCGGCTATGGTCTGGCCCAGTAGATGGTCCATGGCGCCGCCCTCGTCCATAGGGGGCAGGGCGCTGAACTTGAAGGAGTCGTAATAGCGGGTGAGGCCGCAGAAGGTTATGTTGAGTTTTTGCCGGCGTTCCCCGGGGTAGTCGTCTTCTACGAAAGCTTTGGTCAGTTCTATGGCGCGGTCCTGGCGGAAGTTGAAGTGGACTACGGAGTCGCCGTCTTTGACGCCCGTATAGCCGTCTATGACGGTGGGAGGGATATATTCGTCCACCATGGGCTGGCCGTTGGGGTTCTTCAGGCCGGCGTAGGCGTGTTTTATTGCTTCTTCGGAGGAAGCCGATTGTGCTCCCTCGCCTTTGGTGATGGCGTTATAGGCCTGGTCGTTCAGGGCCCATTTTTCGCCGCGGTCCATGGCGTAGTAGCGGCCCATGATGGTGGCTATTTTGGCGGAGGGGATTTCTTTGATGACTTCTTCCAGCATTTTGAGGAAGCTGAGGGCGCTGCGGGGCGGGGTGTCGCGGCCGTCGGCGAAGAAGTGTATGCGGATGTTCTTTGCTCCGGCTTTGTGGGCGTGGCGGATGATGGCGTACATATGGTCCTGGTGGGCGTGGACGCCTTCGTCCTGTACCAGTCCCATGAGGTGCAGGGTCGATCCGTTCCGGACGGCGTTGTCTATGGCGTTCCAGAGGGCCGGACATTTGAAGAAGGAGCCGTCCTCTATCATGTCCATGATGCGTTTGAGTTCCTGTATGACGATCCTGCCCGCGCCCATGTTGAGGTGGCCGACTTCGGAGGAGCCCTGGTAGCCTTTGGGCAGGCCGACGAATTCTCCGGCGGGTTCTAGGATGGTGTTGGGATATTGCTTGAGGAGGCGGTCCATGACGGGGGTTTTGGCGTTGGCGACGGCGTTGTATTTATCGGGCTTAGCGACGCCCCATCCGTCGCGTATGATCAGCAGAACTCTTTTTTTATCCATATCGTTATCCTCAACCGAATATCGTTAAATTTTCCACCCTTCTTATTTTAGGAAATAAGGAGACCTTTATGAATAGGAAGAATAACTGTAACCGTATATCCCCTCCGGTATTATCATTAAATAGCTGGGCCGGATGGGGGGATATATGATAGAAGATAGGTATGGCTTTGGACGGTCCTGCTAAAGGTGGAAGATCATGATAGATTTAAAACCGGCGTATATGCGGACGGTTAAGGGCATCCTGGCCGGGGCGGTCCCGGAGTATGAGGTTCTGGTTTACGGCTTAAGGGCCGGCGGAACGGCAAAGCCATATTCTTATCTGGACCTCGCCATAATGACGGATAAGCCGCTTGGGGTGGAGCGCATGGAAAAGTTGGCCGCGACTTTTGCGGGCGCCGGCCTGCCTTTCAGAGTGGAGTCGGTGGATTGGGCGGATACCAGTAACGATTTCCGCAAAGAAATAAAAAGAACCGCCGTGGTGCTGCGTACGCCGGCAAAGCGAGCGAAATAGAGTCCAGCAGACTGTTAACCGGCCTTTTTTTATAATATGGGGCGGCCATAAAAAAACGCGGAGAGGAATTAATCCCTCCCCGCGTTTTTTCTTTCTCTGAAAATGCCGGTGATTTAGTGCGCGTAGGCTCCGAGGATCATCATCCCCATCTGGATGGAGTATCCTAGGCAGCCTTCCACTTCGATCCGGTAGCTGACCGGCTTGCCGTCGATCACGGCAGAGTAGGTCGGATTGACGAAATGTCCGCTCGACATCGCCTCGGGAACGATCGTTACCACAACCTCTTCTTCGTTGATGCGGAGTTTAAACGTGCGGGCCGCGGGGTCCGCTCCGGCCATGAACACCGACGTGGTACGCTGAGAAGAGCCGTCGCTGCTTGTGATGACTCCCCCCAAAGATTTGTCGGCCTGCTTCTTGAACTCCGCCGAGATGACCTGCCCGTATTTCCTCATTATCAGCCTGGAGGAGCCGGCGGCTTCATCAAAAAATCCCCACGCGATGCCGCCGTTGATGATCCCTGCAACGGTATGGTCATAGGCTTTCATTTCGATATTGGTGCCGGTGACGTTGCCCACCAGGTCTTGGCCCGGCTCTACGGGCTTGTATGCCGGAGTCGCCTGGCTTTCGGTTTTGGCGTCCGGGGTTTGTCCGGCTAAAGACAATGTCCGGGCTTTTTCAAACTCCTGGGACAGCGCTTCATGAGCCGAAGCAAAGTGGAAAACAGAGAACATAAGGCAAGCGAGCCCGCAGGCGGAGACCAACGTTTTTTTCATGACAAATTCCTCCATGTCGGTATTATGCTGACTTCGTATATTATATCAAATCGCGCATTTGGAAAAAGCGGCGGGAACTTTTTCCGGAACTTTTCCCCGGTATCCGCTGCAAGGCGGTTTTTTGTTATTATAAGCTGTGGCGTCCGATCTTTGGTTGAGAAAATATGATGCTCCCGGCAGACCATAACTTTGTATTCGGAGTTTTATCCATAGCCATGATGGTGTGTTCCCGCGCGGGATATTTTTCCAGTATCTTCCGCGGCAAAACGCACCCGCATGTGTTTTCGTGGCTGATATGGGGCACAATTTCCAGCATCGGTTTTGCCGCCCAGGTGGCGGAAGGCGCTGGCCCCGGCTCCTGGGCGCGCGGGTTCGGCTCGGCCACATGTTTCCTGCTGGTTATTCTTGGTTTTTTTAAAGGCGAGAAAGATATAAGGCGCGGCGACTGGATAACGCTGGCCGTCGCCCTGTCCGCGATACCGCTTTGGGTGGCTACCCAAACGCCGTTCTGGTCGGTGCTGATAGTGTGCTTTATCGATACCATAGGCTACCTTCCCACCGTACGCAAATCATGGTTGAAACCGCAGGAGGAGATGGCTGTAAGTTATCTTTTTTCCTGCCTGGGGGCGGCTTTTTCCCTGCTGGCGATAAAACAATATACCCCATCTACCTGGCTTTACCCGGTGGTCCTGACCTTCTCCAACGGGGCCCTGTGGGTATTTTTACAGGTGCGCCGCCGCGCCATATCCCTGGAGATGGGCGCTTGAATTCGGCATGGGGAACTGTGACGAATCGGCTGGGTATTATGAAGACATGCCGTTGCGGCAAAAAGGGAAAGGTTGTAATCCACCAGCAGACTGCCGATTCCGGCGATACGCAATGCGACGCGGGCGCGGTTTTCAACCGGTGAATAGTTTATTGATATAATACGACCTGTATGAAAGATCTACGCTTGCTAATTTGCTGCGGTGTCCTGCTGACGGGGTTCTTTTTAGTTTCCCTGCGCCTATCCTCGGAATGGGAGGAAAAGCTTGCCGTAAATCCGGAAGGAATGGACTTGCCGTATGCCCAGGCCGCGGATGAGGATAATGAGGAGGATGAAGAGGATGAGGAGGATGAGGAGGACGCTGTTCCTCAAAGCAGGCCTGAAACCGCCACCTCGCAAAAAGTCTGGAAGGAAAACGGCGTACTTAAGGCTCAATATCATTTCATCAATTTCAACCGGGAAAAACTCAGCGTTTCGTTCGGCATGCCCGTCACCGAGTACAGCAACTATCTTTCCGGATACGGCTATTCGGATGCGGAATTGTCCGCCCTCAAGGATTGGCGTGAAAAAGCGCATCAGGCCGCCTGGAGCAAGGCTATTGTGAAAGGTGGAAGGCCGGCAGCTGAGAAAGCTATAAAAGAAGTGGCTGTCGAGTACGACACCAGGCTGCGCAGACTACTGTTTTTGCGCGGCTTAGCCCTCAGGATCGGAAACGTAGTGGAATGCAATATGCCCGGCATAGTGAAACGCAATATCCCGGAGCTTAAATCGTTGGCCCTGGCTTTCCAGGAGCTGGCTTCAAAAGGCGGATATGGGGCCGAAGAAACCGTAGGCGCGGTGTTGGCGATGGTGCAAACGTCCATCCGCTATAAAATCCCCCCCATGGTAGAGGGCAGCAGGCATACTGGAGGCCTCTTGCCGCCTGCCAGAGCCCTCCTGAGCGGTTGGGGGGATTGTGACACCAAAACGGGCGTGGTGGCGTCAATACTCGGCAATTGGAGCAGGATACGTATGGTCGGCATAGCCGTACCGGGTCACTATTTGATGGCAATAAGAAGGATTCCCGCAAAAGGCGATATGTTCGTAAGATATGAGGGTTTGGAATATGTGCTTATGGAGCCGGCCGGCCCGGCCTGGCTTGAACCGGGTTCGGTGGGCAGGAACACGGCCTCGTTGCTGGAAGGTTCTGCGAGTTACACTATTGAGCCTTTTTTCTGACAGTCTGCTAACTTGTGTTTTGCCGTGTTGGAATTTGTCGCCGTCATATAGTCTGGAATACTGGAACTGGAGGGGAAATGCTGAATACAAGAATATTGGTCAGTATATTTGAGTTCGCGCTGGCAGTGATAATGTCCGGGATGGTGATCTATCTCACCTATAAGATCTTTATAAAGGCCAATCCCGATTTCGACATGGAAGATGAAATTAAGAAGGGTAACACCGCGGTGGGAACGCTTATGGCGGCTATACTGTTCTCGGCTTCGATGATACTTCAGAAAGGCATGGGGTCCGTGGTCAGTATGTTCCGTCTTTACATGTCGGCGCCGGGTGAAAACGGCCTGGGCATCGGTAAACTTTCGCTGCTCTCGCTCGGCCATCTCAGTATTTCCATGTTGGCCGCCGTTATTACGATTTCGGTCACACTGCGTCTGTTCGGCAGACTCGGCCGCACGCTGCAGGCGGGCAAAGAACTGCAGAAAGGAAATCTTGCGGTGGGGATCCTGCTGTCCAGCGTGGTTGTTGTCGCGGCTCTTTATGTCGGGGAGGGGGTAAGCGCCGTCTCCAAGGCCCTGGTTCCGCAGCCGTCGATAGGGCAGATAGAGATCCTTAAATAAAGAAGGAGCAGGCCGCATTTATCCGAAAATTGCGCGCCCCCCTTTTTTTATTGTGTGTGAAATATCCGGTCGGGAGTCGGTTCTTTGGGGAGGTATAGAAAGGTGCCGGGAACCTTTTAGTGGTTATTTAATGATGACGACAGGCGCTACTACCTGGATCTGCTTTCTAAGGTGGTAGTCGGGTTCAGGTTGAAAGAAAATGTGTCTGGCACCTTTTGTCTATTTGTTAGTCGTTTTAGCCAACTTTTTAAGTCCCCAAAATCCCATTCCCACAACAAACAACCAGAATGCCGGGATAAGTAAATCCCAGATATTCGTCGGGCCATAGAGCTTGACTCGCACGGCAAATCGTCCATATATGCCATACGATACGAATGCCCCTGCTCCAAACAGAAAAATCCAAGCTAAGGTGTTCAGGGTTGTGCTCAAAACCATTTTGTTTTTATTTTCCATGGGGTGGCATCCTACTTCTATTTGCCGGGACGTTTTGGCAACCAAGAGGTGTTATCCGGATCTTACACTCTCTCACGCAACCATGATATTCATCTTGAGGCTGATTTGGGTATGGACAGGATATCCACTCGCAAACTTTTTGAAAAAAATATCGGCAAATTTTTTTGAGTAACCCATCCGCTGAAAGCTCTTCTTTTTGCTCTTCCCAAGAGTCTTCTACCACTTCTTTATTGTCGCTAAATATTTTATAAAGTTCTTTTTTAACCGCAGGATCTGTGAAGACGCGCAGCATAATCCCGTTGCGCTCAACCACAACTGATCCGGAAGAATTAAGCGATACATAAACATCAGAGGGCGCTCCGGTATTTGAGCATTCGGAAAGTATGTCTTTTATCTTTTCTGAAATAACACTCTTGTGTCCCGTATATCCCTTTTGGGGTTGCGCAACCCGGAACTCCGGCTCGGAAAGCTTTGGGTCGGCTTGGATGCCCAGATCATTAAAAGCCGAAATTGCCTTGCTTGTGTTTGCATTGGCTATGCCCATACAAAAAATAATACATATTGCCATTGGTGTTATTGTTTTCATACAGTTCTCTAAATCAGCATATTTCGAGATTGAAAGCATTGCAAAAGTCAACCCTCATAGCATATCAGGCATGTCTTGACTTGTCAAGGCCTACAGGCATATTTGCAGGCTGATAATTCTATATTGGAGCATAATATATGAAGGGTTTGCTAAAATAACCGCATGAAAAATTACATTTATCCTTTGCTGTTTGCGGCGGTGTTGGCCGGCTGCGCGACAGTGCCTTATACCAATCGCCATCAATTCAATATCATTTCCGGCGCCGAGGAAGACAAGATGGGCCTGCAGGCATACCAGGAGACGCTCTCTAAGGCGAAACTTTCCACTGATGCGCAGGCGACAGCCATGGTTGTCCGTATAGGCCAGAGGATAGCCGCCGCGGCGGAACGGTCGGATTTTGATTGGCAGTTCAAACTGATAGACGACCCCAAAATGGTCAACGCCTTTTGTCTGCCCGGCGGGCGCGTGGCGGTCTATACCGGAATTTTGCCGGTAACCGAGAGCGAGGAGGGCCTGGCCGTGGTAATGTCGCACGAGGTGGCGCACGCGCTGGCCCACCATGGCGCGGAGCGCATGAGCCAAGGGGAACTTGTGAACCTTGGCGGAGCGGCGCTTCAAGTCGGCATGGCGAATAAAGATCCGGCTGCCCAGCAGAAAGTTATGAGCGCCTTCGGATTGGGCGCTAGTGTGGGAGTGCTGCTGCCTTTCAGCCGCAGTCATGAGGCGGAAGCCGACCATATAGGTCTGATACTTATGGCCAAGGCCGGCTATGATCCGCGCGCCGCCGTTCCATTCTGGCAGCGTATGGAGGCCGGCGGCGGCAAGAAGCCCCCCGAGTTCCTTTCCACGCATCCCTCGGATGCCGCCCGTATTAAAAAAATCCAGGCGGAGCTTCCCGAAGCTCTTAAATATTATAAAGGCAGATGATAATGCGGCGGAAGAGTCCGACCGGAGAGAGCATTGTTTTAAAGTTTCGTGAATATTTCCGTGAAAATAAGGGAGGATGTAATATGGCCGAAAACGAAGTTGTTCTGAAGTCCGGGCTTAAATATGTGGACGTGGAGGAAGGGGCGGGGCCAGCCGCCGTCAGCGGTAAAAATGTGACAGTTCATTATACGGGCATGTTCCCGAACGGGAAAAAATTCGACAGTTCCATCGACCGCGATACGCCTTTTACTTTCAAACTTGGAGCCGGACAGGTGATAAAGGGTTGGGATGAGGGCGTGTCCGGAATGAGGATAGGGGGAAAGCGAAAACTTTTTATTCCGCCGGAGCTTGGCTACGGTAAAAAAGGGGCCGGCAGCGTTATCCCGCCGAATTCGGATCTGTGTTTTGAAGTGGAACTTCTGGGTGTAGAATAACAGGCATGGTTTGTTTTTTAACCGCCGGGAAAGCCCGGTGGTTTTCCTGGTTTGCCGCAGACTTAAGTTTCAAATGATAGGGAATGGCTGTTAGTGCTTAAGGCGCGGTAAGCGCCTTAAGTCCGCAGCAAAATTTACGAATAGTCTTGGAATATGAAAAAGATACTGAACAACAGTCTCTTTGCATGGCTTTGGGTTTCGGGCGGGAATCTGCTCATTTTCCTGGCTGTGGTGCGGCTTTTTGGGGAACGTATACATCACCATTGGATGGTTCCGCTTTTCTCGGCTTTGATTATGCTGGAATCGGCGCTGATATATTTTGTTTTTGGCGAGCGCCGGACTTTGTGGCTGAAAGCGGTAACTCCATGGATCCTGCTTGTGGCGCTGATCCTGCAGTGGCGTCAGCGTTCAATGTTCCAGTGCTTCAGGCATTGCGAGGGCAGGCTTTCACTGGGGCTGTTCTGCCTGGCCGCGGCAGGCTTTTTAGTTGCTGCCGGACTGGATAACCCGGTTCAGAAGAGGGCCGCCGCTTGCTTATACAGGGGGATACTCCTATGGCTGGTAATCATTCTTGCCATGGGAACTATGCGGGGGACTTTCACATGGGTCTTTGTGCCCAGGGGCATATGGGGCTAAAGCCATTTGTGCGGCGGTTTATCGTCTGGTATCATATAAGTAGGGATATGTAGGGGATATTTTGCGTGAGGTAACATTTATGAAAATATTATTGACGTTGGTTATGGGCGCGGCGCTGGTCCCGTCCGTGTTCGCGGAAGGTCTTCCCGCGCTGCCCTCGCTTGATGAAGTGAAAACGCAGCTTGCCGGTCAGGCGGATATGAAGTATGTGCCTTTTCCGCGCGAGCAGATGTACACCAAGTCCACCAAGCCGCGTGAAGAGTATAAGACCAAATCCATGACGGACCCGTACGCCGTCACTATAAAACTGGATATGGATATCACCGGCGACGCCGTTAAATTCGAGGCGAGCGACCTGTTCGAGTCGGTTTCCCTGGACGGCAAGAAGAAAAGCGCCACGGACGCGGAATTTACAGTCACCGTGGAAAGCGACTTCACTTTGGTTCGCACGCGCTCATATAAGAAGGGCGATAAGACGGGGTATATGGTGATGGGCGATGATATGAACATCTCGGTGCGCTCGTTCGGGCCGGACTTTACGCTGATGGGCAGCATAGAACAGGGTGACGACAGCGTTATAGGCAGCGACAACTTCAATCTTATAATAAAGAAGGAAGGCGGGAAGCTTTCCATAGCCGAGAGCGGTCTTTTTATCGAAGTGGACGGCAAGAAGATAACCGCCGAATTCGACCGGAAGCTTGTTTCCCGGCGCGTAGTCGGGGTGCTGGCCGGGATGATGGTTACCGTGCAGCGCGATCTGGCGGCGCCCGCCGCCGCGGCCCTGCCGTCCAAGGGCGGTTTCGGCACCATGAAGGATCTGCGCATGCCTTTGATGACGGTTACCCCGGATGAGGACGAAACCGCCAAACTGCAGGCTCGTGATATGTTTGAAAATCTGGAGATAACCGTGGCCAAGCTGGATAACGGCGATTTCCGGGGCGCGGTTTACGCCGATGGAGATATCCTCTCCTTCGACGCTAAAGTTGACTCCAAGCGCAAAATCGTCAGGTTCAGCAGCTTTGACGCAACCCTCACAATGCGCCTTTTCGGCCCGGACTACAGGATATACGGTCGCGCGGACGGTAAGGATATGGATCTCACCGTCAAAAAGGAAGGCGGCAAGCTTGTGGTTGAGGCTCCGATATTTACCACTATAGAAGCTTCCGACACGGAAATAACCGGCCAGTTCGATGAGCAGCAGCTTCCGGTGAAAGGTTTCGGCGCGGTGTCGGCGTTGCTTATGATGATCCAGATGGGCCTGTAAGTTGAGGCTTGTTCCGTGAGATAATTACTAATAATATTAAAAGAGGGACGCTCCGAAAAGAGCGTCCCTTTTTTTGGGGCGCTATTGCGTAGCACTTAGCGGGGGGATAAGATGTTTTCGGAATTCGTCCGTCCGATGGGGGGCGCCGGCTTTTAAAAAGAGTTCTGGAAAGACAATGAAATTGACCGGAAATCGGTTATCTTTCCGCTGTCGGAAGCGGGACATGGCCTCCCTGCCCTGTTTTTTTGTAATATACCGTGAGAACTTCGATAACTTCGCCGCGCGGACCGTTTCGGAGGCTGTTTTGCTTCTATAATAGCGGCCGCGGGAACCGTCGAAATCGTCCAAGACCTAAATCAAATGCATATTTCAATCGTTATCCCGGCGTATAATGAAGAAAGAAGGATCGTGAAAACTTTGAATTCCGTTCTCCTTTTCCTTAGAAATAAAGATTATGAATACGAGGTCATTATAGTGGACGACGGCAGCCTGGACGGCACTGTCGCGGCTGCGCAAGAAGCCGCCGCCAAATTCCCAGGTATAAAGATCATCAGGAACGGAAAGAATATGGGCAAGGGGTATTCCGTTAAAAGAGGCGTAATGGAGGCGGAAGGCGACTTTATATTTTTTACCGACGCGGACCTTTCAACTCCGATAGAGGAACTGGATAATTTCCTGTCGGAGATCAAAAGCCACGACATTGTTATCGGTTCGCGCGCTATCAAGGGCGCCAATATCTCGGTGCATGAACCCTTATACAGGGAAATACTGGGGAGGGCTTTCTGCCTGTTCGTGCGGGTTTGGTGTGTTCCCGGTTTTACCGACACGCAGTGCGGCGCTAAAATGTTCAGCAAGGCCGCCGCAAAAAAAATTTTCCCTTTACAAAAGCTGTCCCGCTTCGCGTTCGACGTGGAACTCCTTTATCTGGCGCGGTTGCATGGTTATAAGGTGAAGGAAATGCCCGTAAACTGGTTTTATTCTTCAGACACCAGGGTGCGCACACTGCCGGATGGGGCGAAAATGCTGGTTGACCTTCTTAAAATACGGTTTATCCACGGACTTTGAGATATGCCCCTTGATTTTTCACTGGTTATACCGTTTTATAACGAAGAAAAGAACGTCCGGCGCGTTTGCGGGGAGCTTGCCGGGGATTTTAACGCGCGCGGGATCTCATACGAGATCATCGCCGTGAATAACGGATCTTCCGACGGGACAGGCGCGGCGCTTGCGGAGGTGATCGGCCTGAATCGCGGAACGTTCAGGCTGGTGAACGTTCCGGTCAACCGGGGATACGGATGGGGAGTTCTTCAGGGTCTGAAAGAGGCGGCCGGGACGCGTGTGGGCTATTCGGTCGGAGACGGGCAGATCTCCGCCGCAGATGTGCTGAAGGCCTTTGATAAATCCTTGGCGGAAGACCTGGACTTCTGCCAGGGAACGAGAACCGCCAGGCGGGATGTTTTGCTACGGCGGATAAATACGAAGATCTTTAACGCCCTCTTCCGTTTTCTTTTCCCCTGCGGGGTCACGGATGTCGGCAGCAATCCCAAGATCATTAAAAAAAGCATGTATGAGAAAATGTCCCTGACTTCCCGCGACTGGTTCATAGACTGCGAAGTAATATCAAAAAGCTATCTTCTCGGCGGAAAGATGGGGGAAGTTCCGGTGGCTTCCAGGAAAAGGGAGCTTGGTGAATCGCATATACGGGTCTTCAGCGCTTTGGAGATGCTGAAAAATCTCGTTATCTGGCGGTGCGGGGCTTTCTTCTGGACGAGAGGACGATTATGAACGCGGATTTCTGGAAGGGAAAGCGCGCGCTGGTTACCGGTTGTCACGGCTTCCTTGCTTCCTGGGTGGCCGCTGAGCTGGCTAAGCGCGGGGCTGAAGTTACCGGGTTGACAAACGGGGCCTTACGCGGTTTTTCGCCCGGCATTCGGAGTTTCGGAAAAAAAATGCGGGTGATCCGCGGCTCGGTCACGGATTATCCGCTGGTCAAAAAGCTTTTCAGCGGGGGCAAATTTGAATTCTGTTTCCACTTGGCTGCCCGGACCGATTACGGGGTTTGTACCGAGTCGCCGCTGACGACCTTCGAAACGAATATCAAGGGCGCCTGGAACGTGCTGGAAGCCGCTAGAAATTGCGGGACGCTGCGGGCCGTGATCCTTGCTTCCAGCGATAAGGTTTACGGGAAACAAAAAAAAATGCCGCATACCGAAGGCCAGTCCCCGCTTGGCCGGTATCCGTACGACGTCTCTAAGATCTGCGACGAACTTTTGGGGATGTGTTACTTCCATACCTACGGCCTTCCGGTCGCCGCGGCCCGGTGCGCCAATATCTACGGCGGCGGAGATTTTACCTGGTCAAGGGTGGTACCCGGCACGATCCGCTCCGTTTTGCGCGGCGAGACGCCGGTCATCCGGAGCGACGGAACTCCGATGAGGGATTATCTGTACGTGGAGGACGCGGTCGCGGCGTATTTGAAATTAGCCGAAGCCGTGGCGGTAAACAAGGCTGGCGGGGAAGTGTTCAATTTCAGCCCTGAAAACGCCACAAGTACGCTTAAACTTATAAAAACTATCATAGCCCTGTCGGGGAGGACCGGCGTAGAACCAAGAATCCTGGGCGCTGGAAGATCCGGGGCCGGGACCGATATGCAGTCGCTTTCTTCCGAAAAAGCGAAAAGGCTGCTCGGGTGGCGGGCGAAATATCCGTTGGAAAAGGGACTTAAAAAAACATTACGATGGTACATTGAATATTTCCATGAAAATACTTCTCGTTTTTCCGCCCATACTAGGTGAGGAACGATACGGCAAGCTGGCCCGCGCCGGTTCCTATCTGCCGCCGCTTGGACTGCTGTATCTGGCCGGCGTCCTGGAGAAAAGGCATGAGGTCAGGATCATAGACGGTTCCGTCCTTGATATTACCGTAGAGGATATGGGCCGCGAAATAAGCTCGTGGCGGCCCGATATTGTAGGCGTTTCAGCCTATACGCCCACCTTTTACCGGGCTTTGGCTATCGCAAGGATAGTCAAGGAGACCGATCCCCGGATCCTGACCGTCCTTGGCGGCCCCCATCCGACCGCCTGCCCGGAGGAAACGGCGGGGGACAAAAATGTGGACGTAGTGGTTTCGGGCGAGGGGGAACAAACTTTCAAGGAACTGGCGGATGCCGTTGCGGCCTCGGCTGATATCTCAGGCATTAAAGGGCTGTATTATAAGAGGGACGGTAAAGTATTTCAGACGCCGCCTAGAGAAAGAATTTCCAGGCTGGATGAATTGCCCATGCCGGCCAGGCATCTGCTCGATATGCGGCTTTACAAGCCGTCCGTCATGCATTACAAGAAAATGCCCGCATTTTCTATCATGTGCGGCCGGGGCTGCCCATATAAGTGCACATATTGTTCCTGCTCCAAGGTGTTCCGCGGCGGCGTGACTCTCCGCAGTCCGGAGAATATCATCGCGGAGATAAAATATCTGGTGAAAGAATACGGCGCCAGGGAGATCATGGTCTGGGACGACACGTTCGGACTTGCCAAAAAATGGACGTTGACCTTCTGCGAGCTTATGAAGCCGCTGAACCTGACGTGGTCGGCCTGGATGCGGGTTGACCTGGTAAATCCGGAAGTCCTCGGCAAAATGGCTGAAAGCGGCTGCTGGCATATATCCTACGGAGTGGAATCCGGGAACCAGAAGGTTCTGGATACTATCAAAAAAGGGATTACGATAGAGCAGATCAGGAATGCGTTCCGGTGGACGCATCAGGCGGGGATGGAGGCGCGGGGAACATATATTCTCGGGCTGCCCAATGAGACCCGGCAGACCATGGCGGACACGGTAAATATCGCGATAGACACGAGTGCGGACTATGCGCAGTTTCAGTTGCTTACGCCGTATCCGGGGACCGAACTGTGGGATGAAGCGCGTAATTACGGGGAGTTCGCGATAAAAGACTTCTCAAAATACACCATCTGGTTCCCGGTTTTCATCCCGAAGGGTCTTACCAGCGAAGGCCTTTTAAAGGCGCATCGGGCGGCATACAGGCGGTTCTATTTCAGGGCGGGCTATTTCTGGCAGAGCATTAAAAAAATAAGCGATTGGGGCGATGTTAAAAGAGTTTTGACCGGGATATTAAGCCTGCTGGAATATTTTTATAAATGAAAACCCCCAAGATAATAATTTTCGCGATCGTCGCCGGCGGTTTCGTCCTGAGATTATTGCCTATAGAATGGGGGCTGCCGAGCAAAAATCTCGCGCTTTCAAGCTACAGCCCCGATGAGCAGGTGTCGTTCCATTCCCTGGAACAGATGAATCCCAAAAAATTCGATTTCTATCCGCACCAGGCGCTTGATTGGGGCAGCCTCCATATTTACCTGCTGGGAATGACCGTGAAAACAGCCGAGATGCTTGGGGCTGTTAAAATCGGCAACCGGGAATACTATCTGCATAATTTTAAGGAATTGGACAAACTTTATATGCTGGGAAGATTGATCCCCATAATCGCGGGGACCATAAGCATATGGCTGCTCTATCTTATAATCCTTAATCTCTTCAGCGATGCGGCGGCCGCGCTGCTCGGGAGCCTTATTCTGGCGATTATCCCGGTTCATCTGGTCTATTCTTTTTATGTCAGGCCCGATGCGCTGATGATCTTGTTCGGTCTCTGTGTTATGTATTTTGCGCTCAGGATCCTGGAAACCGGCGCGCGCAAGTATTATCTGATCTGCGGGGCGTTTGCCGGGATCACTATCAGCGCGAAATATAGCGGAGGCGCCTGCATCGTCCTGCCTATCGTCGCCCATCTCCTTTATCTTTCTCGCGCAAAAGAACTGACGTTCGGGAAAATCCTGGGACGCAATCTGCAGCTTGGCGTAGTTGCGCTTTTGGGCGCTTTTATAATCACTTGTCCCTATTGTGTCACCCCGGTATTCCCTTCCCACATCAGGCATCTTCTCAGTCAGGCAAAGGGCGCTCCATATAACCAGCCGGGCTGGATAGCGTATCTGACGTACCTCCTCCCTATCGGAATGGGGTGGCCGCTGTTCCTTTCCAGTATGGCGGGGTGCGTCGGACTGGCCGCGGCATGGAGGCGGGACGGAGACCCCAAAAAGATTTTTTTGGTGCTTGCGGGGCTTGGGGTTTACGGGATCATTTCATCCCCCAAGTGCCCGATTACCGTGTATGTGATGCCTGTCATCCCTTTTCTAGTGATCTATTCGGCGTATTTCTTGAGGACGTTATGGAACGCGGAAAATAAAATAGTAAAACAAGCCGGCAGGCTTGCTGTTATATTTGTGGTGTCTTATACCACGGCGTATTCACTGGCGTATTTGAATTTGTTCCTTAAAAAAAATGTCCGGGAAGACGCGTCGGAATGGATAGAGAAGAATATCCCCCGGGGAAGCTCGGTCGCTATTGCCAGAAGTTACTTCTGGACGCCTCCTATACTGCGGAAATACGACCCGCCGTATAAATTGCTGATGGGCGGAGATATCAATTCGTTCCTCCCGGACGCGGTATTGGGACTTGGGAAAGCGTGTGAAAAAGCCGATTATCTGGTATTGAGCGAGTATGAATACCGGGAATTTGTCCATCCGAAAATAAAAGAATATTTTCCGGAACACTCCGCGATCATCGATAATATCTTTTCGGAAAAAAAATTCCAAAAAATCGCCGAGTTTGACAGGGAGGCGTCGTTTCTGGGGCTTACGTTTAAAAAAAATTATCCGCCGACCGACTGGCTGTTCCCCAATCCGAAAATTATCGTCTTTAAAAGAAAAGAATAATTCCGCCGGTTTTTCTCACGCTTGTCAGCGGCGGCATTTCTGAGCCGCGCGCAAGCGCTGTTCCTGTTTGTGGCTTGGATTTTAGATGAGTGCGGGGCGCCGGACCGGCCCGGGAGAGGCCGCCGATAATTTATATAATCTGAATATGATCAAACTTCATAATGTGAACGCGAAACTGTTGGAAGCGCATTACGCCGTCAGGGGCAAGATCGTTTCCCGGGCGCAGGAGCTGGAGGCCCAGGGTAAGAAGATCATCTACTGCAATATCGGCAATCCACAGGCTCTAAAGCAAAAGCCGCTCACTTTCCTGCGGCAGGTATTGAGCCTGCTCGAATATCCCGCCCTGATGGACCGGCCCGAGGCCGCGAAAATTTTCCCGGCCGACGCCATTGCGAGGGCAAAAATGGTGCTTGAGAAGAACCCCAGCGGCACCGGGGCTTATACCCAAAGCACGGGGATCCCGTTCATACGCAAGGCTGTGGCTGATTTTATCAATAAGCGCGACGGCATCCCTGTGGACGCGAACAAGATCGTGCTTACCGGCGGCGCCAGCAAGGGCATCCAGGCGGCGTTCACCATGCTGACCAATGCGGAGAACGACGGTTATATGATCCCGATCCCGCAGTACCCGCTATACAGCGCCACGATCGCGCTCTACGGCGCGAAACAGATAAATTATTTTCTCGACGAGGAAAATGACTGGCAGCTGAACGAGCATGAACTGAGCGAAAGCATCGCCGCGGCCAAGGAAAAAGGGGTCAACCCGGTGGCTATCGCCGTGATAAACCCGGGCAATCCCACCGGCGCCGTGCTTTCCAGAAAAAATATAGAGATGATCATCCGTTTCGCAAAAAAACACGGCCTGACCATCCTGGCCGACGAGGTTTACCAGGAGAACGTTTACGGCAAAGGCTTGAAGTTCTATTCGTTCGCGAAGGTGATGTGCGAGTTGGGCGAGGAGGATGTGACGCTCTTCAGCTTTCATTCCGTTTCCAAAGGTTTCCTGGGAGAGTGTGGGCACAGGGGCGGCTATCTGGAGGTCAGGAATATGCCCGACGACGTTTATGCCGAGCTGGTCAAGTTCCAGTCCATCAGTTTGTGCGCTAACGTGGTGGGGCAGCTGGTCACCTACCTGATGGTGTCGCCGCCGGAAAAGGGGGCGGAGAGCCACGGGCTGTACGTGAAGGAGCGAGACGCCATCCTGTGCGACCTTAAGGAAAAAGCGGAGCTGCTCGGCAAAGGCCTGAACGGGATAGAAGGTATGACGACCGGCATCCCGCAGGGCGCCATGTACGCGTTCGTTAAATTCGAGCTCCCGTATCCGAAGGGGGCCGACCTTGCCAAAATGACGGTGGAGGCCAGGTTGAAGTACGAAGCGTCAAGGGACTCGGAATATTGCCTAAAACTGCTGGAAGAAACCGGGATCTGCGTGGTGCCGGGGTCGGGTTTCGGCCAGCAGCCGGGAACGCTCCATTTCCGCACGACTTTCCTGCCGCCCAAAGCCGATATCAAGGCTCTGGTGGAGAAAATGAAGAAGTTCCACGTTTCTTACGTGGCGAAGCTTAAAGCCCGGTGAAATACGCGCGCTGGGCGCTTACCGGCCGCCCGTAAGGCACAGCTTTAGGACAAATTTTATATCATAATATTCACGGAACCGTTCATGGGAAACTTTATCATCATCTCTCCTCAGTATCCTCCCCGGGTGCGTTTTTTCGTCAACAGACTTAGGTTCAGGGGGTTTAATGTTTTCGGCATCGGCGACGCGGACTGGGGAAGCCTGGACCCGGCGCTGAAGACCGACCTGACCGAGTATTGCAGGGTGGATTTGTCCTGTTATGCCGGCAACGAAGAGCTCCGCGGCGAAAAGTACGCCTCCATTCTTGCCGCCGCGGAGTACCTTAAGAATAAATATGGGCCGGTGGAGTACCTGGAATCCTTCAACGAATGGTGGCTGCCCCTGGACGCGGCCCTTCGCAGGGATTTGGGCGTTCCCGGGATAAAGCCAGCCGAACTTTCCCATCTGGTCAGAAAATCGCTGATGAAGGAAAAATTCAGACGGGCCGGAGTGGCGGTGGTGGAGGGCGGCATGGTGGCCGGCTTTGAGGACTTTCTCGCGTTTTTAGAACGCCACGGGCGGGACATCGTGGTCAAGCCGGACAGGGGAGTCGGAGCGTCCGACACGTACAGGATAAGGAGCAGGGCTGAAGCGGAGCGTTTTTTCAGCGTCCGTAATCCCGCTTTCCCTTATTTTATGGAGGCTTTTATCGGGGATCCCGGGCGTGAGCTATATTCTTTCGACGGTTTTACCGACGCTTCCGGAGAGCCTGTGTTTTTTACCTGTCACCGCTACAATGACGGCATTCTTGAGGTGGTGGAGGGCAACCCCCTCAGTTATCATAACTTGAAGACGCATGAAATTCCGGCGGACCTGAAAGCGGACGGCTTGGCCGCGCTGAAAGCGTTCGAATTGAAAAAAAATTTCTTCCATATCGAATTCTTCAGGGTGGGGGGGACCTGTTTCGGCCTTGAGATCAACGCGCGGCCTCCCGGAGTTCTGACCGTGGACATGATCAATCATTCTAAAGGCCTGGATTGCTGGGACCTCTATGCGCGGATGTGTGCGGGTGAAAGACCCGACGCCAGGTCCCGGCGGGATATGATCTGCGCCTACGCGGCGCGGGTTTCGGGCAAGTCCTATCAGCTGACCCACGAGGAGCTTCTTGTCCGATACGGCCGGGAGATAGTGTTCCATATGCCGATGGACAGCAAAGTGATGGGCGATTACGCGTATCTTGCGTTGACGGAGACGCAGGAGCGCAGGGCGGAGATAGTTGGGCGGATAGCCGCTCTCCGATAGGCGGCCTTTGGGCCCAGCGTGTGATGGGCCTAAAAATGCGGCGTCCTTAGGCCTTGAGCCTTTGTCGGACCCGTGTAACTTGTGTTACACTTTAGGTGATGGGTAAATTGGCGCTTGTTTTATTTTTTATTTTTTGTTTCTTCGACCATGCCGCGGCGGAATTGCGGGATATCGGCGTCGATGAAATACGTCAGTCCCAGATAAAGGTCCGGCAGCCGGTTCCCTCCATTTCGGGACTTTTGCCGGCCCATGAAAAAAATAAACTCCCCGCAGCTCTCGCTGATAATCCTCTGATAGTGGTTCACGCCAGCCGGTTTTTTGACGAAACCGCCGCGGCCGCTTACGGCATAGACTCCTTAGTGGCCGAGTTTAAAGCGAAAAAACGTCCGGTGGTGTATCTTCTCGACGACCAGTCCGCGCGCGGATATGATGACTGGTATCCCGGAGACAAGTCTCCCGATTACGAGCTTTTTTCCGCGGGTGGTGAGCATAACCTCCCTCTTGCCTCGGATGAGACGACCGTGGTCGGCGGGTTCTTCGGAAGCTATGACGGTTCCAGAGGCTGCCAGACTCTTGCCGTACGCGACGCCATCCGCATGCATTTCGAGGCTTCGGAACGGCCTTTCACCGTCCATATGCCGTTGCGGGCGATATTTTTTTACGATCTGGACTCTGAAATGCGGGAAGAACTGCTGGCCCTTGATCCTGAAACAGTTTCGAAAGCCGGGATACTAAAAATTTTCTATCATTTCGCCGAAAACTTTTTTCTTACCGATACTTTCCCCGTTTCTACCGAAGATGCCGTCGGCTTCGGCCATCCTTTCACGGAACAGGAGGCCGATCCCGCCTATCGCATGGGGGAACCGGTTGACACGGCCCGCTATGCTTTTGAATTGTTTTTCGAGGGGATCAAGGTTTCGGAATTCGGCAGTGGTCCGAGAAAAGTCAGTCTTAGGCTGTACAGGTGAAAATGGCGCGGGGGCGGGGAATAATACCTTATAGGCAGGTTGGATATGCCCGGAAATATACTTATAGCGGATGATGACCAGGCGATGCTAAGGCTTTACGCCCGGATATTTACGGGCAGCGGATATTCCATTACCATGGCCTCCAGTTTCACCGAAGCCTCCGGGCTTATTGAAGCCAATCATTACGATCTGCTGATCACCGATCTTATGCTTACCGACGGCTTGGGCACGGAACTCATAAGGCTGTTGGAAAAAAAGCGCGCCGATGCCAAGAGCCTGCTGGTTACGGGTTCCAGCCCTGCGGAGGCGAAAATGAGCCGCAGCGGCATAGTCAAATATTTTGAGAAGCCCTTTAAGGTGGAGCAGTTTATGGCCGCCGTTGCTAAGACGCTGAGCGCTTAAGACAGCCTGTTCCGGTCATGGAGGAAAACCATGAGAGTACGGAATACCTTTTTAATTCCTAAAAATCCGGTAAATAACCCCTAAAGTTGACGCCGTGCCGCGAGAGCGGCGAGGCGCAGGGTTTCTTTTTCGAAGTCGTCCGCGGTGTCGTAGGGGAGTAAGGTTAGAGGTTTGCCCTCCAGTATCGCCAGCAGGCCGGCATTCTTCAGCGCGTGCGGGGAGAAGGCGGCGAGTTCCGCGCAGATGAGGCGGAAATTAGTCTGGCTGGAATAGGTTTTTTTCTCCATCAGGCAGGAAAAATCAAAATTATCGGAATTCAGGCGCAGGCGGATTTTCCCCGTCCTGAGAATAATATCCATGCAAAACGAGATTTCGGAGCTTCTTACTTCTTTTTTTACTTCCCGGCGTTTGCCCAGTCCGATGGGCAGACCGGTGACGGCCATGATCCCCAGCCGTATAGCTTTTTCCTGGCCCGAGGGGCCCTCGGTGGTTTTTACCGTTTTTGTTTTTTCCTCTTTGATCGGCGCCGCCGCCGGTATAGTCAAAGCTCCCGGCCGCGAACGCGGCTTTTTTTATGGGGCTGGGGGCGGGTAAGACCGGTATCATGGCGGCAGGGATCGTTACGGCGTTTACTCCGTAGAGAGCGCAGTGTTCCAATACCGCTGCGGCTCCGGCTTCGTCCACGCCCTCGCCGATAAATCCCCAGGCGTGGCGGGCGGCCCGGCCGGCGTCGTCGAGGTTCATCCCGCGCGATTCCGCGATGATCCTCGAAAGCGTCGAAAAATCAGGCAGGCGCTCGTCCGCCGCCAGGACCGAAAATGTTCCGGTTTCGTTTTCCGCCACCGTTCCCCTCTAACCACGCATAAAAGCAGAAAAAAATATTAAATCAGGCATATTCTAGCAAATGGAGGTTCTGTTTCAGCCGCCGCGCGGTTTTATCCCTAAGGAGAATCTTTGATGTGAGGCTCCTTTCCAAAGAGGTATAATTGGGGAGCGATCAAGTTACTTGATAATCACTTTTTACGGAGATAACTATGATGAAAAAAACCGGCGGCGCTCCTTACGGGGGATTGAACCGCGGATCGGCGCCGTTGCGGCGGTTTCCGCTGCGTTTGGGAATCATGAACTTTTGTTACGGCGCTCGCTCGCGCCTTGCGACATTCGCGGCCGCGGCGCTGCTGATTTGCGCGTCCGGTTATCCGGCTTATTGCACCAAAGGACCCGTAAAAGGAACGGAGAAAGTTTACGAGATAAAAACCGTCCTGGCCGCGCCTTATTCCGGCGTTATCACTCCCGCGGCCGCCGAATTCCTCAATAACGCAATAGATAAGGCGAGCAGCGAAAGCTTCGACCTGCTCGTCATCCAGCTTGACACTCCCGGCGGGCTGGACGTCTCGATGCGCGATATCATCAAGAAGATCCTGGCCTCAAAAGTGCCGGTAGCGGTCTACGTCTCGCCGCAGGGCGCGCGGGCGGCTTCGGCCGGGGTATTCATAGCTATGGCCTCCGGGATAGTGGCCATGGCGCCCGGCACCAATATCGGCGCGGCGCATCCCGTGATGCTCGGTTCCATGCCGTCGATCGGAGGGGAAAAGGATGGTAAGAAAAAAGATCCGATGGAAGACAAGATCCTGAACGACGCCTCCGCCTACATAAAGTCCATTACGCAAAAAACCAAGCGCAATGTGGATTGGGCTATAAAAGCCGTCGCTAAAAGCGACTCCATTTCCGCTGAAGAGGCGCTTAAGGCCGGCGTAACCGATGTCATCGCAACCGGCATGGACGATTTTTTCGTCAAGATAAACGGCCTGGAACTGGCCGGCTTCGGAAAAATAAAAGTTGAAAGGCCTGAAGTGAGGACCGTCAGCCAGACACGGCGTCAAAGGTTCCTGGCCGCCATCACCGACCCCAATGTGGCTATGATTTTAATGAGCCTGGGCGCGGCCGGTCTCTTCATCGAGCTTTATAATCCGGGCCTGATCCTGCCCGGGGTGGTCGGAGCCGTGGCGCTGGTGCTCGGCTTTTATTCTTTTCAGACGCTGTCGGCCAATTTTGCCGGCGTGGTACTGATACTACTTGGCTTCGTATTCTTTATAGCCGAGATCAAAGTACTCAGCTACGGGCTGCTTACCGTGGGCGGCGTGATTTCCGTAATTCTGGGCGCGCTGATGCTTTTCAGCCGGCCGTCACTGGGAGGATTGTCCGTCTCTATGCATATTCTTGGTTCGACTCTTATAGCTCTGGTGGCGGTGGTGGCCTTTCTCGCCTGGATAGTTATCAAGGCTCAGATGCGCGCGGTGGTTACGGGCATCGAAAGTCTGGCGGGAAAGAAGGGATTGGCAAAAGAAGCGTTGAGACCCAAGGGGACTGTCCTGGTAGAGGGGGAACTCTGGGAAGCGGAGAGCGTTTCCGGAGATATCCCGGCCGGCGCGGAAGTTACGGTGGCTTCCGTGCACGGTTTCAGAATAAAAGTTAGAGCGGCTTGAGTATTTAACCTTTTGATTTTCTGTTTCCGTATGTGTCATAATATAGTCCCGGCGCCTTAAAATACCGTCGATTTGACGCGGCGCCGCCGTTTTTTGAGTTTTTTATTTTTTCATGGAGGAATATTATGGGAACAAGATTTACTGAAAGGGCCCAACGGGTTATTTTAATAGCGCAGGAAGAGGCTAAACGCCTTAATCACGATTATGTGGGCACCGAGCATATCCTTCTCGGCCTTATAGCCCTGGGTGAAGGAGTCGCCTCGCAGGTCCTGGCGAGCCTTGGTATAGATCTGCGGAAGGTACGCGCCGAGATAGAGAAGATCGTGGGCCTGGGAGACAATATGATGCTCCTGGGAGAGATCCCCTTCACGCCCCGCGCCAAAAAAGTGCTGGAATACGCCGTGGAAGAGGCCCAGCATATGAGCCATTCTTACATCGGCACCGAACATATTCTGATGGGCCTTATACGCGAGGAAGAAGGCGTGGCCGCACGCGTCCTTGAGAATCTCGGACTGAAGCTTGAGACCGTCCGGGAGGAAGTGCTCAGTATCCTCGGCGAGATGGAACAGAAAGAGTCCCAGAAAGAGGCGCCCCAGGCCAGACAGACGGGGCACCACGCCCCCGCAAAGGGCAAGACCAAGACCCCCACTCTGGACGAGTTCGCCCGCGACCTCACCCAGATGGCCAAGGAGGGGAAACTTGACCCCGTCATCGGCCGCGCCAACGAAATAGACCGCCTTATCCAGGTGTTGGGCCGCCGCACCAAGAATAATCCTGTTTTAATAGGCGAACCCGGCGTGGGCAAGACCGCCATTGTGGAAGGCCTAGCGCAGAAGATCTCCGCCGGAGAGATCTCCGACACGCTGATCAGCAAGAGGCTGCTCAGTCTTGACCTTGCGTCCATAGTCGCCGGCACCAAGTACCGAGGCGAGTTCGAACAGCGTCTGAAAAGCATTATTGAGGAGATCCGGAAAGCCAAGAACAATATTATTATGTTCATAGACGAGCTTCACACCGTCATAGGCGCCGGCGCCGCCGAAGGCGCCATAGACGCCTCCAATATGCTCAAACCGGCGCTCGCCCGCGGCGAACTGCAATGCATCGGCGCCACCACTTTCGACGAGTACCGCAAACATATCGAGCGCGACCCCGCGCTGGAACGCCGCTTTCAGCCTATCGTGGTGGAGCCTCCGACGGTGGAGGAGGCTATAGAGATCCTTATAGGTCTCCAGGACAGGTACGAGACCCATCATAAATGCAAGTATTCGGCGGCTTCTATTATCGCTTCCGTCCAGCTTTCCGATAAATATATCACCGACCGCGCGCTCCCGGACAAGGCCATAGATCTCCTGGATGAGGCCGGTTCCCGCGCAAGGCTTAAACTTTCCATAGCCCCTTCGGAATTCAAGGAAAAAGAGGCCGTCATAGAAGAAGTTTCCAAAGAGAAGAACGCGGCCATCTACGGCCAGGAGTACGAGAAGGCCGCCAAACTGCGCGACAAGGAAAAAGAACTAAAAAAAGTCCTGGAAGACAATAAGAAAAAGTGGCGCGAGGGACGCGACAAGGTGGTTCCGGAGGTGACCGAGGAAGATATCGCGGCCATCGCTTCCAAGTGGACCGGCATCCCCGTGACCCGCATGACCGAGAGCGAAGTGGAAAAGCTCAAGCATATGGAAGAGCAGATCCACCAGCGGCTGATCGGCCAGGAAGAGGCGGTGAAGATAGTTTCGCAGGCCATCAAGCGCAGCCGCACCGGCATGAAGGATCCCAAGCGGCCCATCGGCAACTTTATTTTCCTGGGGCCTACGGGCGTGGGCAAGACCGAATTGGCCCGCGTGCTGGCGGATTTCCTGTTCGGCAACGAGGAAGCCATGGTCCGCATAGACATGTCCGAATATATGGAAAAATTTTCGGTTTCCCGCCTTATAGGCGCGCCTCCCGGCTACGTGGGCTACGAGGAAGGCGGCAAGCTGACGGAACTAGTGCGCCGCAAGCCTTATTCCGTGGTGGTGCTGGACGAGATAGAAAAGGCGCATCCGGACGTGTTCAATATCCTTCTGCAGATCATGGACGAGGGCCTGCTGACCGACAGCCTCGGCCACAAGGTGAGTTTCAAGAACACCATCCTGATCATGACCTCCAATGTCGGCGCCCGCCTGATTTCCAAGGGCAAGTCCCTGGGCTTCATGCCGCAGGAAGACCTCGCGAAGGATTACCGCGAGATGAAAGACACCGTCATGGACGAAGTCAAGCGCGTGTTCAATCCGGAGTTCATCAATCGGATAGACGAGGTTATTGTGTTCAGACCGTTGACCATCGCTGATATGGAGAAGATCCTGGAACTCAATCTTATTAAGGTCGGCAAGAAGCTGGATGTGAAGGGCGTAAAGTTTACCATCACAAAGGAAGCCAAGACGCACCTTATCCAGAAAGGTTTTGATCCCAATTACGGCGCGCGGCCTATTCTCCGGACCATTCAGCGCCTCCTTGAAGATCCTTTGGCGGAGTTCCTTCTCACCAAACAGGTGACGAAGGGCGGCACCGTTAAAGTGGATTATAAAGGCTCGGGAGAGAATCTGGATCTCAGCATCGCGTAACCCTGGAGAACCATTGTGTGATGGACGCACATCCCCCGCATCACCGGCAATATCATCATGCGCCCCAGCACGCGCGCCATAGCGCCGCCGCGCCCGCCCGCGGGGATAGAAAGCTGTTCTGGGCGCTTTTTATACCGTTGATGGGTTTTTTTATTTACCGCGGCGGCGGCTATCTCTTCAATAAGTTCAATCCGCCTGAAGAGGACCTTTTCCGCAAGAAGGCCGTGGCGAACCCCCTTAAGGAAACGGAGTGGCAGACCATGGTCACCGCTCTTGAGAATATCGCCTATAACTACAACGGCCACGTGGGGATTTACATCAAGGATCTGAACTCGGATAAAGTGTGGGAATACAACCCCGACAGGCTTTTCCCTTCGGCCAGCCTTATAAAAGTCCCTATAATGATCGCTATCTGCGAGAAGATAAAGCGCGGCGAACTCTCGCTGGACACGCAGATAAAACTGACGCGCCGCGACAGGGCAGGGGGCTCCGGTTCGCTTAAATGGGTGCGCGAAGGGACCAGTTTGAGCGTTACGGAGATCATCTATAAGATGATCACTGAGAGCGACAATACCGCCACCAAAATGCTGGTTGAGTATGGAGGGATAAACTATTTTCAGCAGGCCTTCGAAAACCTGGGGCTGGTTTATACCAAGATCTATCCGGAGGGCTTAAGCCTGACTTCCAGCAGGGTCGTCAGGGAGAACTATACCACCGCGCGCGAGATGGCCGGCCTTATGGAGCGCATTTACAAGGGCGAAATGGTGGACAGGTCTTTAAGCGAATTCATGCTGGATGTGCTCAAGCACAACAAAAGCCGCAGCCGTCTGAGAAAAGGCCTGCCTATCGGCTGGGAAATAGGGCACAAGACGGGACTTTTGCGCAGGTCCTGTCACGATGTGGGGATAGTCTTTTCCCCTCGCGGGGACTATCTTATCGCCGTTCTGACCAGCGACGTGCCTGACTATACCAGCGCCAAGGGGTTTATTTCCCGCGTGGCCAAGCTGACCTACGAATACTACAGGATAGATTCCAATTACGCCGAGTCCAGAAATAATATTCCCGCCCCGGTAAAATTTCTGTAAAACATACCCGGTCCCGGCATGCTTATGAAAACAAATACTATAGAGCTGCTGGCTCCGGCGAAGAATTGTTCGGCGGGCATCCATGCCGTGAATTGCGGCGCCGACGCGGTTTACATAGGCGCCGAAGAATTCGGCGCCCGCCAGGCGGCCGCCAATACCCTGCACGACATCGAAAAACTGGCCGTTTACTCCCACAAATACCGGGCAAAAGTTTACGCCGCCGTTAATACCATCCTCACGGACCTGGAACTTGTCCGCGCCCACAGACTCATACACCGGCTTTGGGACGCCGGTGTGGACGCCGTCATTATCCAGGACATGGCCCTGCTGGAAATGGAACTGCCGCCCATCCCGCTTTTTGCCAGTACCCAGACCCACAATATCACTCCGGAAAAAGTCCTTTTCCTCGAAAAGGCGGGCTTCCGGAGGGTTATTCTCGGCCGCGAGCTGACGCTTGAGGAAATAAAGAAGATCAGGTCCAAAACAACGGTCGACCTTGAGTTTTTTGCGCATGGATCGCTGTGCGCTTCCTACTCGGGCCGGTGTTACCTGAGCCACGCTCTGGGAGGCCGCAGCGGAAACCGGGGAATATGCGCCCAGCCCTGCCGCAAGCTCTACACGCTTAAGGACGGGGCGGATAATATTCTTGTAAAAAATAAACACCTGCTCTCGCTCAAGGATCTGAATCTTTCAAAACGTTTAGGCGACCTGGTGGATGCGGGCATAACTTCTTTTAAGATAGAGGGCCGGCTTAAGGAAGCCGATTACGTTAAGAACGTGGTGTCCCTCTACCGGCGCGAACTGGATAAGGTGCTGGCGGCCGGAAAGCTGGGCAGGAGTTCGAGTGGCAGGTCGTTCATTGATTTCACGCCCGATCTGAGCAAAACTTTCAACCGGGGCTACACGGAATATTTTCTGGACGGCCGGGATCCGGATATCGCTTCGCCGGATACGCCCAAATTTATCGGCGAACCCGTGGGCCGCGCGGTAAAGGTTGATGTCAAATCATTCCGGCTGGACGGCAAGTGTGTTCTGCACAATGGGGACGGCATCTCTTTCTTCGATTCGCGCGGCGTACTCAGCGGCACGCATGTCAATATCGTGAGCAACGGGAATGTGCTCCCGGTTAGCACGCGAGGCATCGCCGAGGGGACGCTCATCTACCGGAACCTGGACAGGGAGTTCTCGCGCGAGCTTGAGCGCGCCAAGCCCGCGCGGAAGCTTGGCCTGAAACTGAAGTTCGGCGAAACGGCCGAAGGCTTCTCGCTGGGCGCCGTCGACGAAGACGGGTTCGAGGCCGTTATCCGATGCATGCCGGGCAAGACTAAAGCCGAAAAGCCTGAAGTCGCGTTGGAAACCATAAAGAGGCAGCTCTCAAAGACGGGGGAAAGCGGTTTTTATCTGAAAGACCTGGAAATAAATCTTTCGATCCCGTATTTCATCCCGGTCAGCGTTTTGAACGACTTGCGGCGCAGGGTCGTGGAACAATTGGAGGCCGCCAGGGTTTCCGCTTACAAGCGGGTTGAAGCGAAGCTGGATAAAACCTCCCACAAATATCCTGAGAAAAAACTGGATTTCACGGCCAACATCCTGAGTTCAAAGGCGGTTGACTTTTACAAGCGCCATGGAGCGACCGATATCGAGCGCGCGGCGGAGTTTGGAACCGAGACAGGGGAACGGCCGCTGATGACTTTGAAACATTGTTTGCGGCGCCGGTTGAACCTGTGCCCAAAGGGGGGCGCCGGCGGCAAGGCTGAGCCGCTTTATCTGGAAGATGAAGAGGGGAACCTATTCCGTCTGGATTTTGACTGCGCGGGATGCAAAATGACTCTTAGGCTGGGGAAATAGGGATATAATTTTGTTTTTATAGTTTTTGATGCTTTTCTGTTGAAGTATATTGCGATAAACATGCAATATGTCTTGCGGCCGGCATGAGGCCGCCGCCGCTCGCCCTTAATGTCACGCACCGGGATGCGCTTAAAAATGCCGTTGTCCGCGCCGGTCTGCCGCGCCGGCGGAGGGAGCCGGCCCGGTAGGAACGGAGTATCCGGATTTGCCATGAAAATTGTTTTCATACAACTTGATCCCATCATCAGAGCCGGTATAGTGAGCCTCTCGGCGTGCGTGAAAAAAGCCGGGCACCAGGCGGATCTCCTTATTGTTTCGGAAGAAAAAAATCTCATAGAGAAGTTGAAATCCATGAGCCCCGACCTGGTCGGCTTTCCCCTTGTCAGCGGCATGCACGAACAAACAATGGCGATCGCGGAGAAAATAAAGTCGGAAACCCACGCTCTTACTATTTTCGGCGGCCCCCATGCGACATTCTACCCGGAAGAAATAATACGGCATGAGGCGGCGGATATCGTCTGCCTGGGAGAGGGAGAGGAGGCGCTGGTCGAACTGCTTGATTCCATGAGCCGGGGGAAGAATTATCTGGATACCAGGAATATGTGGTTTAAGAACGGCGGTAAGATAGTGCGCAACGCTCTCCGGCCTTTTAACGAGGACCTTGACGCGCTTCCGCTTCAGGACAGGAGCATTTATTACAAATATGAGTTGCTGCGCAGGCAGCCGAGCAAGGATTTTGTTTTTACAAGGGGCTGTCCATACCGGTGCAGTTTCTGTTTCAACAGCCATTTCAGGGAATTGTACGGCGGCCAGGGCAAGTTCGTGCGAAGGCCCGGCGTCGGCAGGGTGATAGATGAAATTGTGGCGGTACGCGACAATTACGGCCTGGAATCCGTTATGATAATGGATGACCTCTTTATCGCGGATGCGGAGTGGCTGGGAAGATTCGTCCGGGAATATAAAAAAAGGGTAAACCTTCCTTTTCAGTGCGAGGTCCGGGCCGATCTTGTGACCGAGAATATAATCGGCGAACTGAAAGAGGCGGGCTGCACGGCGGTCGCGGTGGGGGTTGAAAGCGGGGTTGAGCGGATACGCAACGAGGTGCTTAAAAAAAATCTCGGCGACGAAAAAATAATTTCGGCGTGCAAGGCTATAACAAAAGCGGGCATACTCCTGAAAACCTACAACATGGTCGCAATACCCGGGGAAACCCTTGCCGACGCGTTCAAAACGGTTGAGTTCAACATCCGGCTTAATACCGATTACGCATGGTGTTCCGTTCTCAGGATCTACCCGGGCACGCCTCTGGCGCACGAGGCCGTCCGCATGGGCTTATTGGATGAAAACTTCAGTCTTAAAGATTTTGGCAACTCTTACCTGCTTTCCGGTACTCCTTTGAAACTGAAAAACAAGAGGGAGATCCTGAACCTTCAGAGGTTTTTCCCGCTGGCTGTTAAATTCCCCGCTCTTTTCCCGCTGATAAAGCGGTTGATAAAACTGCCGCCCAATCGTGTTTTCGACATTATATTCCAGGCGACATACGCATTCCTGACGATAAGTACGACCAAAATCGGGCTCAAAAACTTTTTTACCCTCGGGCTTAAAACTAAAAACGCTCTTAAAACATGATCGCCGGTAGGCGCCGTCCGCGGCCGCCCTGGGCCTTGAATGAATCCGGGGGCCTTTCCTTTTTGTGGACGGTGGAATGCCTAAATGCTAATATAAAATACGATTAGCGGACCGCTGATCCTGATTCGCTGAGCCTATGCGCATAGCTTAAGATGCGAGGCTGTCGGGAGCGCTTTCTCTGCATGATAAAGGGCGTGGACCCCGCCTGTAAAGGGCCGGAAATTTATGGAGAAGATCTTCGTTATTATCGCTACCTTTAACGAAAAGGAAAATATCGGGCGCCTGATCAGGGAAGTCCTTAAGCACCCGTTTCCTATTGAGATTACGGTAGTGGACGATAATTCGCCCGATGGGACGGGCGAACTTGTCGATGAATTGCGCCGGTCCGAAGAAAGGCTGCATGTGATACATCGGCCGCGCAAGATGGGGCTGGGGACCGCGCATATCGCCGGTTTTAAATATGCGCTTGAGAAAAACGCCGGATTTATAGTTACGATGGACGCTGATTTTTCCCACGATCCGGTTTATCTCCCCGCGATCCTGGAAGCGGCGCGTTCCCATGACATCGTAATAGGCTCAAGATACGTGGGGAACGGAGGCATGGTGAATTCGCCCCTGTGGAGACGGTTGCTTTCAAAATACGCGAACCTGTTCGCCAAGGTCATGCTTGGGCTCAGGGCTTTTGACTGCACGGCCGGTTTCCGTTGCTACAAGGCGTCCGTCCTGAAAGTCATCGATCTGGACGGCGTTTTCCCTAACGGGTATTCCTTTTTGATAGAAGTCCTTTACCGGTTTCAGAATTTAGGTTTCACCATAGGCGAGGTTCCCATTAAGTTCATGGATAGAGAACTGGGGGATTCCAAAATATCAAAGAACGAGATCATCAAAGCCTTCCATACGGTGGTCCGGCTGGCATGCGGGCGCGGGCGGTAGTGTTCATCCGGTTCATTCCCCAGCCATCGGACAGTTCCCCTTTCACATTGCCGGCCGCCCTCGCTTCGGCTTCCTCCCTCCCTGCGATTATTTGCTAAACTCATAAAATGGAAAATCGCGCTATTCCAGTTAAAACCATAGTCCTGATCGCTTTCGCGGCGCTCGCAGTCAGGGTGGGGCTGCTTTTTGCGGTGGGGCCGCAGGTAGAGCTGGACACAGGCTCTTATTTAAATGTGGCCAGGGTTTTATATGAGACAGGTAGTTTCTCGGAGCCGGACATTATCACCGGGCAACTGACCCCGTACGCATACAGGATGCCGTTTTTCCATGTGCTGGTAGTCGGGCTTATGAAAGTGTTCGGCGCTGATATCGCCTGGCCGCTCGCATTTGTGAACGTGGCTTTCTCCGTAGGCGGAGTACTGCTTTCCATCCCCATCCTGTACAGCGTGGCCGGGCCCTCTGTCGCCATAGCCGCCGGATGGCTTATGGCCGTGAACCCCAACTCCGTATTCAACAGCGTTCTGCTGATGACGGACAGCATGTCCGCATTCTTCAGCATGATCATGCTGCTTGCCGGTATCGCCGCTCTTAAGCGGCCCTCGAACCTGAGATTTTTTTTGTGGGGTGCGACGATAGGGTTATCCACCATGATCCGTCCGTTCCTTAAATTTTACTGGGTTGTGCCGGTTCTCCTTGTGTTGCCGGCCTTGTTTAAAGCCGGCTGGAAGAGCAAGATGCGGTACGCGCTCTTTTCCGTGATCGGGGTCGCGGTTTTTCTTTTGCCCTGGGCGGAGAGAAACAGGCAGAAGCTCGGCTTTTTCGGATTGGAACTGAATCAGGGAGTCAATACCCTTGTCTCTACCGGGCATCTTGTGCGTCCTTCCACCCCCGAGCAGTTGCGCGGCGACCCCCGGCTGGCCGCCGCCAGGGACATTGTCGCCTCCCATTACAACGTGCTGTATGCCGAATCCGATATGCGTAAAAGGCTCGGGCTTTCGGCTGTGGAGGCCAGTTCCGTTTTAATGCGCCTGGGAGTTGAAGTCTTATTAAGCGATCCCGGCGGGGCATTCGTGATATGGCTTCGCAATGCGGTAAATATCATGATCTCACCATTGGCCGTCATGGAAGTTGTCCGGCGGCTTTCCGGGGAAAGCGTGGATTATTTCCCGCAGATCTCGGTCGCCATAAAGACTCTGCACTGGCCTACATTGATAGTGAATTTGGGCGCGAGACTGGTTCTCTTCCTGCTGTTCTGCATCTGCGCGCCTCTTGGAGCCCGTCTGCTCTGGCGCAACGCGCCTCCGGTGGAAAAGCTGTCCATGCTGTTCCTGTTTTCCATGATCTTTTACACGCTTTTTTTAACCGCCATCGTTTCCGGTTATGACAGATACCGGCTTCCGCTCGATCCTTTGCTGTTTGGTTTTTCGGCTGCCTGGTTAATCCACCGTTTTGAACGCGCAAAGCGGGAAGGGTAAAAGCCCCCGGATTTTGAAAATAACTAAACTGAAAAGACTCCTTTGCGAGGGTCTTTTTTTATTTTCATTCGAAAATATTATTTTCAAATGAAAATATTAGACCCTTTTGAGCCCCTTCTGCCTTCCTGAAATAGGCCCCGCAAAATCCTGTTCCCAATGATAATCCGTAAAAGGCCCCTTCCCTTTATTTATGGCATAAAAATTGCTCTGTAACGGGTGTAAGTGGTGTGAAATCTAAAAAGGCAGGGAATAAGGAAATATGAAAAAAAATAATATCCTAATAGCGGTGTTCGCGCTTCTGGCGGCGGCCTCCGCGGCCGGGGCCGAAGATATAAAAGTGGACTTTGACGGCAAAAAGGGCGCTACCGTCGGTTTCAGCGAACTGCTTGAAAGCGGCAGCACGTGCCGGGATAATAACGCGGATTCCGCTATGCCGAAGCCCGAAAGGGTTCAGGTTGCGGAAAATACGCCCCGTAGAGAGGTAAAGATAAATGTAATAATGAAGGCCGGCACCTCTGTAAAAAAAGAAACCGTGGTTTGCGAGGCCAGGAAGGGCGGTCCGGCTGTAAACGGCTGCAAGAAACAGAGCGATTTCATGAGGTTGACCTACGAGGATATTGCCGCCATGTCGCTGCGCAAGTATTTCCCGGTTGAAAAGCCGGAATTTGCATCCCTGCTGAACCAGACGAAACACTCCTACACGAACCAGAGCGGTCCGCAAACTTTCCAGTGCGATGACACCTGTGGGAAATACGACTGGTCGGTTACGCTGAGCCCGTTTCCCCCTTACCTGGAAGAGGCTACCTGGACCTGCGTGGAAATGACTCATGAATGCGAGTGCGTGGCGGGTTGCTACTAAGCCGGGCGGTTAAACTATTCGGTATAATCTAAGGAGAAACTAAAATGAAAAACATATTTAAAAACAAGGTTTTAGGCGCGGTTTTAGCGGCGGTTGTTATGATCTGGCCCTGTGCGGCAGGCGATAAAGCCCCGGCCGGAGTTGAAAAAACAAAGGTTCCCGCGGAAGTTACGGAGATATACATAGAGGCCGGAAACATGGTTTCCATTACCTTCGTAAAAACCGCGGACGCCATAGCGGCCACGGAGGTTAGAAGCAAAAGCAAGGCGGAAGCCCCGGTTTCAATAGAACAACAGGGAACAAAGATGATAGTTAAGGTGGCCGGTTCCGAAGATACTTCCAAGCCCAAATCCGGCGCGATGATCACCATCCTTAAGCTGCACATGCCGGCGGGGCGCAACGTTACCGTGCTCGGGCGCAACCTGGTCGTTTCAGGCGACATAGCGGCAAAAAACCTTGCGGTGAAGGCGGTCAGCGTTTCCATGCACGCCCTTAAGCTTTCCGCCTCTGAAGACGTTTCCGTGGATTCCGGCTTCGGAGATTTTAAGTTCACCCTATCCGCCGCCAAAAAACTGATCGTGAACGTGAAGAACCTCTCCGGAAAGATCACTGTCCCGGCTTCCACGGAAGTTGTCTGCCCGGACAAGTCAGCCCTGCAGATAGCGCGTACCGGAAAAGCGGCCGCGAAGTAAGGCTAAAGCTCGCGGCAAAAATACAAGGCGGGCTCTTAAAAGCCCGCCTTGCGGCTATCTGCCGGGAATAAAGAGTTGTTTCGAGTCGCCCGTAAAAACGGTACAATTTATGTGGTAAGGGAGAAGTGTTTTTAAGTTTCATAATAGATCATTAATCAATGCAATTTAAAACAACATTAGCGGAGGCAAGAATGTCCAAGGCGCCTGAATTCTCATGTACCCCTGAACAAATAAGGAATATCGCGGATGTTGCGATAAACGAATTGGAGAAGGAAATAAACAATATCGTGGGAATGCCCAGCCCGCAAAGAAGTTTTAAAAACACTGTTTTAGCTTTTGAGGCCGCTTTGGACAGGCTTGCCGACGAGACGGAAATCCCGCAATTCCTCTCTATAGTGTCGGCGGACGCAGAAGTGCGCAAGGCCGGTGAGGAACTTAAGACAAAGCTGGGCCGCTACACAGTGGATCTTATGACCCGTGATGACATTTTTAATGCTCTTAACGAATATGCGGAAAAAGGGGAAAAGCTTCCCCCGCTCGATGCGCGTCTGTTGGAGAAGAGATTGAGGGAGTTTAAACGTAACGGTCTCGGTCTGGAGACCCGCAAAAAAAACAAGGTAAAAAAACTTCGCAAAGAACTGGTGGGATTGTGTGTGGAATTCCAGAAGAATATCAGGGAGGTGACCGATGTCCTTGAGGTTACGGCGGAGGAACTGGAAGGGTTACCACAGGACTACACGGCGCGTCTGAAAAGGACCGGGAACGGCGGATATCTCATCACCACGGATTTTCCCGATTATATTCCATTCATGGAAAACGCTGAAAGCGAAGACGCACGCCGGCGCCTTTACTTAATGTTTAGTAACCGTTGCGCCGGGGCGAATGTCAGGTTGTTGGAGGAGGCCCTGTCCCTGCGCAGAAAAGTTGCCAAACTGCTGGGATACACTTCCTTTGCCGATTACGTGTTGGATGACAGAATGGCAAAAAACAGCGAAACGGTTTTTGACTTCCTGAAGCGCATGCAGGCCAAGCTGAAAGTGAAGGCGCGCAAAGAACTGAGGGATCGGATCAAGCTTAAGGAGAATGGGGCCGCGCTAAGCGCCTGGGAAACCGCCTATTACACGAACCGCCTCCGGAAAGTTAAATTCGACATCGACCACCAGAAAATACGGGAGTATTTTCCGCTGGAGACTACGCTGAAGGGGATGTTCGAGGTATTCGGGGAGCTGCTTGGCATTGGAATTGTCTCTGCGGAGCTGCCTGTCTGGCATAAGGATGTGCGGGGCTACGAGTTGAGGAATGCTGATGGCTCCGTGGCGGCATATTTTTATCTGGACCTGTTCCCACGCTTCGGTAAATATAAAAATTCGCTCTGTTCCATAGTTAGGGTCGGTCGCGAACTGAGGGACGGCTCCTACAATCTGCCGGCTGCTGCTATAGTGGTCAATTTTTCGCCCCCGTCTGGGGATATTCCCACGTTATTGAAGTTTGCCGAAATAGAAGCACTCTTCCATGAATTCGGGCATGTACTCCAGCTAATCTTGTGCCGGGCCAAGTATTCCAGGCTTGCGCCTATCAACGTCGCTTGGGATTTCGTGGAGGTGCCTTCTACGCTTCTCCAGCAGTGGGTCTATGAATCATCGGTCCTTCGCCGGATTTCCGGCCATTATAAAAACCCGCAAGAGAAGCTGCCGGAGGAGGTCATAAGCAAACTTATATCAGCCAGAAACATGGTTTCCGGAATGTATTATCTGCGTCTGGCAGCATTGAGCATGATTGATATGCGCTATCACACCGCGTGTGGGAAAATAGACACGACAAAGCTCTATGGGAAGTTGATGAAAAAGGTCTCTCTGGTGGGGATTGCCGAGGGAGTGCATCCACAAGCGAGCTTCGGCCACATGATGCCTTCTTATGCCGCCGGCTATTACAGCTATATGTGGTCGGAGGTTATAGCCGCGGACCTGTTCGGGGTTTTCCGGTCTTCTGGCGTAATGAATTCTGAAACTGGTGGCGCCTATCGCAGGGACATATTGGAGCCCGGGGCCAGCCGCGGTGAAACCGTTTCTGTGGAGAAATTCCTCGGCCGTCCCGTTACCGAAGAGGCCTTCCTCAGGAGCGTTGGGGCGGCTTGAGTTACGCCAGGGCCCAAGGGTCAGTAGGCCCAAAGGCCCTTACGGTCGCGACGTCTGTCAGCTACACTATTAGCGTAGTACTTCCTTGTAATTTGGGGGATTGGCCCCAGAGCATCCACGATCCGGCCGTAACCGGATGTATCCAGGGAAAGCAAAAAAAATACTTTGCTTTCCCTTTTTTGTTAAGCAGATTGTATAAAAGTCGTAAAAATGGCAAAATATAAAGGTTGAGGTAAAACTATGAAATACAATGATAAAATTGTAGTTGCGTTTTTGGTCTCGCTCGGAATGTTCTCTGTAGCCCAGGCGGGGCAATACATCTCCACGCTTTCCAGTAAACAAAAGAAAGAGTTGGTTGAGATAAAAGAACTTTCAAAAGGTATGCTCCTTGCAGATAGGGCTACCGCTAGCATTGAAGGAACTTGGGAACAGAGCTCACACGGCTAGCGCCAATAAGTAATAACCGGCGCACTGTATAATTTAACAACCAAGGTGGAAATACCTGGGGCCGGAGTTGCCCCGGGTTTTTTTATATGATGCCAGAATTGGCGATAGTTTTAGGTTATCGATGTAATTTTAAGTGTTCCCACTGTATGGTTGGGGGGAAAAAGAAGTCGCAACTTTCCCAGAATGAAAAAAAACTAATTATTTATTCTGTTAAAAAGCATAAGACTAAGCACGTATTATTTATCGGTGGTGAGCCGACTTTATACATTCGGGAAATGAATGATATCATTTTGCGATTAAGCAATATGGATATTAAGTTCCGGATGACTACAAATGGGCATTTCGCCCGCAGTAAGAGCGAGGCATTAGAAGTTCTTTCTTCCATTAACCGACTCTCTGGAGTCAACCTTTCATATGATCGGTTGCATGCTAAATTCCTTCCGGAACAAAACATTAAAAATCTGTTTGCTGCCTGTGAAGAGTTGAAAATCAATTTTTCAATTATTATGGCAATGATGTCTCCTATGGATCTTGTTCTGTTGAAAAAGCTTAATAAAATTGGCAGGTTTACCATCATGCCGCAAAAGCTTTTACCGATTGGGTCTGCAAAACTAAACAACATCGGGTATAAATATCCTAGTTTTGACGAAGGAGTGCTCAAAAAACTTTGTCCGAATAGAAGAGTAATTATATATATGTGTGGGCAAGGGTTTACATCATGCTGTTCTTCTTTAGCTTTGTGCGCCAGGCCTGGCCGCGTTATACACCACACCGTCGGACATCATTTAAATAGTGAGTTCTATAAATTGATTTCTAAATATACATTTAGAAAAATGATGAGAGAATTGGGCGTGTCTGGCCTGAAAATGTTACCGGAAGACTCTGCGCCTTGTGTTTTGTGTGAGCATGTTTTTCGGGCCCGATATGGAGAAAGTCTTTAAATCCCTTTCCTCTGGCATACTGGATGGCGGTGCAATTCTGACTTTTACTAAAAAAAACTTATATCCTCTATTTTTCATGATGATGGCTGCCTGTGTCGGATGTAAAAGCGGCGCAACAGATGTTAATACATGGAGTGTCCTTTTTGTTTCCCTTCCGGAAAGTGTTTTGCTCGAAAATATTGAGGATTTTAATGTTGCTTATATAATCAAGCAAACCCATGAACCTTTGTTCCGACAGGAGGACGGCCAAAATTTTAATTCTCGAGTGCTTGCTAATTGGTCCCGTAATATTAATTACACGGAGTACAAATTCTGCCCAAATACGGCACTAAGTTTTAATGAGCATAACAGATTTTCCTTAGAATTTTTAAGTGGATACCTTGGGAATGTTACAGGTAAATATAGTCGAGATTTTCAGATCTCTAAAGAAAAAAGTTGTGTTGTTGTCCGTTTCCCTTTGAGTCAGTTTGGGTATCTGCATTTTTTGACAAAATATTCCAATGCGCCGTCTATTATGGTCGGGATGTCGGCTCAAGGTTTAGGCGCTTTTCGCGTAAAAACCATTTCCAAAGAGAGTATTGTGCTTGCTCGGAAGGAGTCGGTGGAAAATGGGTATAATACAATTGAGATTTATCCATATGTCGGCCAAGAAGATAACTCTTTGCGGGAGCGTGGGATTTCGGATTTTAATATGCTCTCCTCTTTTCAGCAACCTAAATGGATAGTTAAAGAATATAGGGGGGTTGATATTGTTCAGCTTCGGGCGGTTTCCCTTGCTATAAATCACCCCAATGTCGAGTTGCGCCGGCAACTTTGTAATTGCATCAATATTGATGAATTTCGGAGGGCAGTTATTACAGGCAGAAAAGATTTTTATGACATTAAAACAGTTTTACCAGTTGGGGTTCCTGGTTCAAAAGGGGGAAGGCCAACTCAGGTTTGTACTGTTTTAAAGGGCTTGAAAGGAACACAAATAGTTTTTGCGAATCATCGGACCAATAACCTAAAGCAATTGGCTGCATTCGCGGTGGGCTTTTTAAAAAAGACAGGGATTAAAATAATAATTAAACAATATTCTCCGAAAGAGATGAGCTTGATGCTTTTTGATAAAAAACGGCCTAAACCCTATAATATGGTCGTTGCTGTAGCTGGTAATCCTAATCCCGAACAGGATGAATTTTTTAGTGCGTATGCTGGAGATAATAGTGCCCTTGATCATGTGCCGACAAGTATTCGTCAGTCTTTTCGTAACCTTCAACAAGAAAATTCACCCGATAAAAAGAGAGTTTTAGCCGAAAATCTTGCCAAGAATCTTGCTTCACAAGGACTTGTTCTCCCGTTGTATCAGACAACCGCAACAATGTATTATCCACCAGAAATAAAAAACTTGAATATTGGGCGTGGATTTCTTGAGGCCCCGGATGTGGGGGATTTTAGATGGTGAAAATTTTAAGCAGGGCGATCTCTTATAACTGGAAGTATTATGCCGCGGCGGTGGCGGTGTTCGTGGCTTTTTGGCAGATATTTTCCGTGTTTTCGGCCACGCGGGTTGCGGATGATAAGTTGCTGACCGCTATGCGGCAGAACGCGGCATATTTTGAAAAAGCTTTCCTTGAGGGGGATGTGTTTGAGACTCAGCGCATAATGTGGCGTATAAAGAACGACAGCATAAAGCGCATAACCTTTCATCCTGTTGAATTTGAAGGCACTAAGTGGATATTCAAAGAGGCCATAGTCGGCAATCTCTACGACCGGCCCCGTGCGCAGCTCAACCGCAATGTGCCATTTATATCCAACGGCGCGGAGTTGGGTCGGCTGGAATATGTTATAGACTTAGTGGATGTGAACGCGGCTGTTTTCGGGCAGAACTATATCCTGTTTATCACCGTGGTGTTTTTTTTCATGGGCCTGCTGGTGCTTTCCAATATCGGTGCTATTAAAACAATTTTCAGCATAGAGCGCTGTGTTGACGAAACCAATACCCTGGCGGACGCCGGCGAGCACTCTAAAATCCAGGACTCTATACAACACAGCATTCAGTCGCTGCCGGAAGGTCTGCGCGGCACGCCTTTTGCCGTGTTGATAGGGCGGCTGGCGGAAGTGCTTCAAAAAGCTTCCCGCCTTGAGAGCGAATTGGCCGTTTCAAAAGCAACTTCCGACCTGGCCGCGCAGGTGGCGCATGATATCAGGTCGCCGCTGGCGGCCTTGGGCGCCGCCGCGAAGGGGTTGGATATCCCTGCCGAACAGCGCAAGCTTATGGAGGGCGCCGTTGGCCGCATGCAGGGTATAGCGGACGACTTGCTTGAGCGATACCGCGCTCCTGGCGCAATAACGCAGTCACCGGTCACAAGTCAACGGCTACAAGCCGGAGTTAATAAGGCATCGGTTTGCGCTTTATCCGGGCTTATCGAACAAGTGCTGGCCGAGAAGCGTATGCAGTATAAGGATAAACCCGGCTTGAAGATAGAGTTTTCCAGCGGTTCCACAGAAATACAAGCTTTGGTAGAGCCGAAAGAATTTCAGCGGCTGCTGTCCAACCTGGTGAACAACTCCGTGGAGGCTTTTGCCGGTCCCGGCGCTGTTTCTATAGGGCTGGTAGTCTTGGACGGCAAGGTTTTGATAGAAGTGAAGGACAACGGCAAGGGCATCCCGCCAAAGATCTTAGCTAAACTCGGACAAAAGGGCGAGACGCACGGCAAAGCCGGCGGCAATGGTCTTGGCCTTTACCACGCCCGCACCACGGTTGAGGGTTGGGGCGGCAGTTTTAAGATAGAATCCGAGCCCGGCAAGGGCACGACTATCCGGATTGAGCTTCCGCGCGCGGCGGCTCAGTCTGTCAGCCGCACAGCCGTTCTGTTGGATGACGACATGCTGGTGCGCATGAACTGGAAACTGGCCGCCAAAACCGCCGGCGTGGAATTAAAGGCGTATAAAACCCCCAAAGATTTTGCCTCCGGTATCGCGGACCTGTCCAAAGATACTGCAATTTACATCGATTCCGAACTAGGTAATGATATTAAAGGCGAAGACATTGCCAGAGACCTGCATGAAAAAGGCTTTACCGACTTAACCATGGCCACCGGCCACGGCGCAGATAAATTTACACACCTCCCCTGGCTGAAAGTAACCGGAAAAGAGTCCCCCTGGGCTTAACCCGAATCCTGCAATTCAAGCCGGTTTCCATTGGCAAACCGGCGGCACAAAAAAATGCAGGATTCCCCGCAGCAGCGGGTAGAAAACCAAGCGCAATGCGCGCCAGGTTTTCGAGGGTGTATGCCGCGCGAAGCGCACCTGAGCTCCGCGAAGGGAAAAATTCAACTGAATTTTTCAGGTTAACTATCGTTTAGAAGCCGCAAAGTCCCTGTGGGCGGGCGTTATGCCCGCCTTTATATTTTCACTTGAAAATAGACATTTTCAAATGAAAATATTTTAGGTGATTTTCACCTGGCTGCAACCTCCTAAAAAAAGTTTCACCAATGAGCCCCGGCTTTATTGGGCATGGTTTCAATGTGGCATAAAAATTGCCCTGTAATTGGCATAGGCATGGTAAAAGTGCCAATATAAACAGTAAAAGGAGAAATACTATGGAAAATCCTACCTGGATGGAGCTTTCAGCTGAGGAACTTGAGAAACTGGCAGACAGCGTTACCTGTATGTACGGCAAACAGGACGGCGAAGTCCTGTAAATTCAAATTCATATTATGTGCGGGCGCAATAAAACAGCCCGCACATAATTGTGCTTTAAGGGAAACCAGCGCCGGCTCCGGGCGGTGACGTATAAGTGTCTTGCTGTGTAAAAGCAATTGTGCTTGAATATAAATTCTCGACTAATGCCGGAGTTTATCTAAGATGAGCGAAAACACGCGCTTTTATCATGCGACAAAAATAGGTAACGATGACGTTATCCTTTTTCACACCCTGACATTTTCATATCTGATCCTGAAAGGGGCTGAGTTTTCCCACTGGCTTGGCGCGGGACATGATAAACTTGGGAAGTCACTGAATGCGGAACTGGTAAAAAAACATTTTATAGCTTCCGCTGAAAAGGACGCCGGTCTGTTTAAAAAGGCTCTGGAAATTTTCTCTAAACGCAAACAGCGGGCGCCGAGCATTTGTGCCTATATAACCACGGAGTGCAATATGCGCTGCCCGTACTGCTTTCAGGGGAGCGGCGACAGCCATCTTACTTTAAACGCAGCGGATATCGCGCTGATCCGGGATTCGGTCAAACAGATCCAGGAGCGGCGCGGCCGGGTCAGGCCGGTGATCTTCGGCGGTGAGCCGTTGCTGGAAAAAAACAGGCATATTTTTTCGGGCATGATGGAAGCTTTTGCCGGCATTAGCACCTACCCGGTGGAGATAGTCACGAACGGTACCATGTTACGGAAATTTATGCCGGAAATTAAGCGCTATGAGGACAGTATAGATGTTTTACGGTTCACGGTGTACGGTCCCTCCGGAATAAATGACCGGCACCGGTTTGCGGATAAGGGAAATAAGAAAAATTTCCAGGACAACATGCGTAATATCCGCGAGGTCCTTTCAGAAACGCGAAAAATAAAAATTTTCCTTAATTTACTGCTTGATAACCGCACTGTTGCGCATGTCCCTGAATTGATGGCGGAGCTCAGGCAGGAAGGTGTTTTAGACAGTGACCGCGTCATTCCACTTTTCGGCAGGATACAATTCCGGTGTTCGCTCCTTAAGGGGGACAAATATCCCCATGAGTTGAAATATGCGGATTACTATCCGGAATTGGTCAAACTTCTCAAAGCGCGGGTTATTCCTCCTGGTTCTATCTCGGGAAGCGAAGTGGAACTGCTTTGGAAGATCTTTACAGGCTGGGAATCCGGGGCCTGCGCCGCGCCGAATTTTAAGGGCTGCCGGGCCGTATATCCCGGCAGGTACTGCTTCTATCCGGACGGGTTTATCTATCCATGTACGGAAATAGCCGGATGCAAGGGAAACGCTATCGGGGAATTCCGTCCCGGGCTTCGGTTTTTCGAATCCATGGATGCCTGGGAAAATTACCCGGAAGTGTTTTTGCGGGAATGCGCCGAATGTAAGTATATCGGCATGTGCAACGGGGCCTGCCCCGCTACGAATATCGGCGATTCCGGCCGGCTTGACCGGGTAACCTGTATAAACTACAAAGATTCGCTGGATAAATTCTTTACGGAACTTGACCGGTCCGGGATGCTGAAAAATGTCTGAGATATCTCTCAATCAATATCAGGATTATTACCCGATATCCTCCGTGAAGGGGATCGTCATGGATTTCCTGCGCGGAACGGCGGTTTCTGTTTCGCACCCGCAGGCTCCCTGTATCAGGCGCTTTGAGGATCCTGCCGCGGACGCTGCCGACGCCGGGTTCCTGCAAAAACTGGAATCCCTGCCAAGCCGCAGGATAAACGCGACAATTATTCCGTCGTATCTATGCAACCTCCGTTGCGTGTATTGCTATGAGGGGGCAAAGACCGCCTCAAAAGAATGTATGACCCCGGAATATGCCGGCGCGATAGCGGACGCCCTGCGGGGCCTGCTGGAAAAACACGGGGCGGACAGGCTTCAGCTCACCCTCCTGGGCGGGGAACCCCTGCTGGCCGCGCATAAACCTTTCTACACCGGACTTTTCCGCAAGCTGGCGGACCTGGACTGCAAAATAAGAACCGTGTGTATTACTAACGGGGTATCGGTTCCCGACTATCTGCCGGAATTGCGCGGGTGGAACGTTAAAGATTTTCAGCTCACCGTTGATGGCGCGGAAAAAACCCACAATCTTCGGCGAAAAGCTCCGCCGGGGTCCGGGCTCAACAGTTTTCACGCCGCCTGCCGGGCCATAGGTTTACTTTTAGAGAGTGGTTCTTCGGTCTCGATGCGCGTGAATATCGACGAGTCCAATCTTGGTGACCTGCCGGAATTGGAGAAGGTGATACTTGAGAACGGGTGGCAGGCAAACCCGGGGTTTTCCGCTTATCTTTATCCAATCTCGGAAAACGGGTGTAACACTAATATGTGTTACGCGCCTGAAACTCGGCTTATCGGCCTGGCACTAGATGTTTTACAAAATAAGTGCGCCGGCAGGGTATTCCGGCCGCGATTCCACGGTCTGGATTTTGTGGACGCCTGCCTGGCCTCCAGGCCGGCAGCACCCAGATTTAATTTTTGCAGCGCTTCTAAAAATCAGTATGTTTTTGATCCGGTCGGGGCATATACCTGCTGGTGGGGCGTTTCAAATCCGGCCTTCGCTATAGGTTCATATTCGGAGAAAGGATACAAGATAGACTCGGAGAAAACCGCGGTTTGCCACGGGCGTAACATAGCGCGAATTTCCAAGTGCCGCAAATGCAGGTATAAGTATATCTGCGGAGCCGGCTGCGCGTATAAAGCCCTGGCCAATACAGGCGAACTGATGTCCGGGAACTGCGCGGAATTCGAGACCATAATAGGTGCGTACGTGCGATACCGGTTTAACGAAAAGACCGGCGGGGAGAGGCTACATGGAACTGATAGAACTTAAAAATCTGACTAAAGTTTATACCGTAAAAGACCTTACTTCGATGAAGGACTACTTTTCCGCCTTGCTGGGGCGCGTACCGGAGGAGAAGTTCTTCGCCGTAAATGATGTTTCTTTTTCCATAGCCAAGGGCGAGTTCGTCGGATTGATAGGAAGGAACGGGGCCGGCAAATCCACCCTTATAAAACTTTTAACTGGGATACTCACGCCCTCTACGGGGGAGATCTCCGTTTTCGGGCGGATCCCGCACAAGTCAAGACAGCAGAACAATTACAAGATCTCCGCGGTTTTCGGACAAAGGACTCAGCTTAAGTGGGACATCTCAGCATATGAATCGTTCAGGCTCATAGAGTATATGTACGGGATGCAGCATGACCGCTGGCAGTTCAACATAGAGCGGTTCATAAAGATGCTTGACCTGTCCGCGTTCATCTACAAGCCTGTCAGGACGCTGAGCCTGGGCCAGCGCATGCGCGTAGAGCTGTGCGCCGCGTTCCTGTATGATCCCGAGATCGTGTTCCTTGATGAGCCGACAATCGGTTTGGATATATTCGCAAAAGAGGTGATCGTGGATTTCCTTTTGGAAATAAGGCGCACAAAGCAGGCCACCGTGCTGCTTACGACCCATGACGTATCGGATATCGAACAGTTGTGCGGGCGGACGATAATAATGGATAAAGGCAAGGTCCTATTCGACGGGAATACCGCCGGCATAGCGGAAATACTTGAGATGGGGATACTTGTTGAGTTCAAGTGTGAGAACAAAGAGGTCAGCCTGGCGCCGATGCCGGGGAAATACCAGGTTACGAACCTGCCGCATTGCCTGAAGATAGGCGGCGTAGAAAAGGCGGCGGTCCCGCAGCTGGTGCAGGCGGTTATGGGGCAGAACCGCGTGCTGGAAATAAAGGTCGAGCCCCCGGATTTTGAAAAAGTTCTTAAAGACTTCTATGCTTCGAAAATTTTCCGGCAGGCTTAGGCTGAGGGCGGCTTTTGCCAGGATCGGTTTCGCCCGGAACCAGGTGTACGCGATAGCCACGTATATAAACGTACTGTCGGCCTTTCTTTTTGTGTCCATACAGTACTTTCTCTGGAAAGCCGTGTACGAAAACGGGGTCGCCGGGACCTATTCATTTAAAGAGATGCTCCAGTACGTGCTGGCGGCTGAGATGCTGTCTGCCTTTATACATACCGGCGCGGACCGGCAGATCGGCATTATGGTGCGGACCGGCAGCCTGGCGCACGTAATCCTTAAGCCGGTCTCTTTTACCGAACAGATCTTTTTTGAATCCCTGGGCGTGAATCTTTACAGGGGGCTATTCGTGGCCCTGCCGCTGCTGGTTTGTTCTGTTTTTGCATTTGGGGTGGAGTATCACTTCGGCGCGTTTACCCTGCTGCGGTTCGCCGTCCTGGTGGGCTTCGCTTATATTTTTATATATCTCTTTGAGCTGTTGCTGGGGCTTCTCTCATTTTTCTCCGTAAATACCTGGGGGATAAACAGCATGAAGCTCGCCGTTATAACTATTTTTTCGGGGCGCGTGCTGCCCATTTCCGCCTACCCGGAGAAGTTACGGGTCGCGGTGGACTACCTGCCGTTCAAGCTTATGTATTTCGCGCCGCTGGACTACCTGATCAAGGGTGGCGATTGGGCCGAGGTCCTGGTCCAGGAGTGCGTCTGGATAGTCGTGATGTTCTTTTCCGTGACCTTCCTGCAGCGGGCGCTTCTAAAAAAAATGGTGATACAGGGCGGCTGATATGAATGGGATCATAAAATATTTAAAACTCTACGGGATCGCTGGCTCCAACAACCTTAAGTCCCTGCTTGTTTACAAACTCGACTTTTTTATAGGTCTTGCCGCGATGTTCCTGAATAATGCGATGAGGTTTTTGATCCTGGTCTTCATCTTCAACATGGTAGACAAAATAAAGGGCTGGTCTTTTGACCAGATGCTTTTCTTTTATGGGTTTTCAACAATGGTGACCGGGTTGTGGCATTGTTTTTTTATTAACGTAATATCCCTTCCGTATTATATACGCACTGGCGAATTCGACCGGTTTCTGCTCAGGCCGGTGAATCTTTTGTTCCAGATTACTATCGACTCCCTTGATGAGGACGGGTGGGGTGAGCTGCTGCTTGGGATAGCGCTTGTCATATTTGCCTGTGTGAGGCTGGGGCTTCCCCTTTGGAAGCTGATCCTGCTGGCGCCTATGGCGATATCGGGGTGCGCTATTTTGATCGCGATATCTCTTTTGCTTTCGGCGGTTTCTTTTATCAGTATAGGCGGCGTTCCGGTTATGGAGCTTATGCTTAAGATGTTCGAGTTCACGAAATACCCGGTAAACATTTTCAGCCAGGGCCTTAAAATTATCCTGTCATGTGTAATCCCGCTGGGCTTTGTCACATTCTATCCCAGCATGGTGTTTTTGGGTTCGAATACGTTAATATATCTGACGCTGGTCCCTTTAGTCTCCGCTGCATATTTCCTGGTCGCCTATTTCGTCTGGAATTATTCCATAAAGTTCTACGTGAGCTCTGGAAATTAAGTGTAAAGGCGTGAAACAGGCAGAGTCCCATATAACTTCTACTTTGGCAATGCTGGTAAAAGGCGTACATCCCCCCTGGCTGAAAGTAACCGGCAAAGAACCGCCCTGGGCCTGAGCCCGGGCGCCAGCGGAGCAAAGCGGGTACCCAAGTCCGTTTTTTTATTTTCATTTGGAAATAATATTTTCAAATGAAAATGTTTTAACCTGTTACGCTCTTCCAAATACCGGCAAAAGACCCTGTTTTCCAAGTAAAAACTGAAAACCGGTCCTTTCCAATTACTGGCATATAAATTGCCCTGTAGGGGCGTAACAACAAAACTGACAGCCCTGGAGGAATAGTATGAAGATAAGACTGATAAAAGATGTGGAACGGCGCGGTATATTCTACGGATCAAGGAATTTCTGCACGGTGTTCTGCAACCTTAAGTCTTAAATGACCGCGGAGGACGCATCCATGCCGGGCTTCACTAAGCCCGGCATGGATAAAAAGGAAACTATGAAAGATCTTAAACCTTCGGTGTATAACGAAACCATCCAGGACGGGGATAAAAAGTATATCTACAATTTTTATAGTGGCGCCATCGTGGAGGTGGACGGCGGCGCGCAGATCGAGACCGCCGGCCTTTCCGCCGAGGGCGCGGCCCTGCTGAAAGAGAAGGGTTTTCTTGTGGATGGCGGGGTAGACGAGCTGCGACGGCTGGAGTTCTCGTATTTGGCCGGTAAGTTCGACAAAAGTTCGCTTGGGCTTACCCTCTGCACCACGCTGGAGTGCAATTTCAGCTGCCCCTACTGCTATGAGGGTAAAAGCAAAACCGGCTCAGCGATGAGCGCCGAAGTCATAGCCGGGATATCCGATTTTGTCAGGATGAAGCTGAGCGACAACAGCATCAACACGCTTTATGTCAATTTTCTGGGCGGGGAGGCCCTATTAAGGCTCGATGTTCTTGCGGCGGCGCTCGATAGCCTGAAGGCTGAGGCCAAAAAGAAGAACGTGACGCTGAATGCCGGGCTGGTAACGAACGGCTACCTGCTGGACGAGGCCATGAAAACCATCGATATGCCGGGGGACATACAGAGTCTGCAGGTGACGTTCGACGGTTTTGGCGCTAGCCATGACCGGCTGCGCCGGCCCGCCGGAGGCGGCGGCAGCTTTGAACGGATATTTCAAAACATGGTGCTGGCTCTTGAGAAAGGCGTGCGCGTGGCCGCCAGGTACAACCTGACGGCGGATAACGCGGCCGACGCGATGCTGCTCATAGACAGGCTGGCGGGGCTTGAAAAAAAGCCTTTACTATATTTCGGGCATGTTAGCGCCATAGGCGGCGCGGATACCTGCAAATCCGTCGCCTGCATGAGCCGCATGGATTATTCCAAAACGGACCTGGAGCTGGCGAGATATGCCGCCTCAAAAGGCGTTAAAACGGACTTTATGCCCGCCGGCAAGGGCAATTATTGCACCGCCGACGCGGTGAACGGCTTCACCATAGATCCCCAGGGATATATCTATAAATGCTGGAGCGGCGTCGGCAAAGCGGAATTGGCCTGCGGCAGCGTGCTGGCGGCCAGCCCGGAAGAATGCATAACCGATGAGAGCCGGTACTATATGTACACGATGGATAATCCTTTCCAGGGCGCCTGCTCGGGCTGCAAACTCCTGCCGGTCTGCATGGGCGGCTGCCCGGTAGAAAGGCGTTCCGGGGTAAAGCAATGCTCTAAATTCAAATTCCAGGATATGGAATTTGTAAAATTATACGCGGAGGGGTTTTCAAAATGAAAAACTTCTACTTCCTGTTCTTCTCGCAGATGGTGTCGCTCAGCGGCAGCGTGCTGAACTCGGTCGTCTCGATGTTCTGGGTCTACAGCATCACGGGCTCGCTGTCCGGTTCCATACTCTCCGGTTTCTTCCCGGTGGCGGTATACTTCCTGATGTCCGCGTTCGCGGCGGCCATGGTGGATAGAGGCTCAAAAAAGAAGTTCGTGCTCCTAGGCGAAGCCGTGCAGGCCCTGGTGTTCGTGGCGTTTTTCCTCATGGCCAAGCATGAAATAAAAAATCTGTACACCGTGTACGCTTTACAGGGACTTATCGGCATGGCCAGCGCGTTCTTCTCGCCGGCGATCGCGGCCTGGGAGATGGGTTACATAAGGGACGTTTATCATAAGCTGGCCGGCAAGATGCATGTGGTCACCACCGTCCTGAACCTTTCGTTCACGCTTATCGGAGGGCTGCTGGCCGCCCGCGTACCCTTCCACTATATCTTCCTCTACAACGCGGTTTCCTTCGCGGCGGCTTTTTTAATAGAGGCCTTTATCACGGAGCCCGTCCAGGCCGCGCCGCCCCCGAAGGCGGCCGGGCCCGGGCACCTGCTTTCGGATATGGCCGCGGGCCTGCGGTATATAATCTCCGAAAAGCCCGCCGTGTTTTTAAGCATCCTTCTCCTGTCGCTGATAAACATGTTCTTCGCTCCGTTGGCCAATGTCATGCCCGTGTTCGTCAAAGCCGGCCTGAACCTGGGCCCGGACGCCTTCAGCTATACGATGATCGCCAGCATGGCCGGGTCCATGGCCGCCGGGTTCGCCGCAGGCAAGTTCGGGAAGCTGAGCGTTCCCATGCTGCTGTTTTTCTGTGTCGCGGACGCCGGCCTGTGCCTGCTGATGTATTTTATAAACGGCCTGGTCCCCCTGCTGCTGGTCATGGTGGTTGTCGGGTTCATCGTGAGCCTCATGTCCATCGCCGTAAAAATAGAAGTGAGCACCGTAAAGCCGGAGTATTACTGCAAGGTCCAGTCGCTCAGCGAGAACATCGCCAGCCTGCTGGTGCCCGTAGGGATACTGATGATGTCGGCGCTGGCCGGGTCCGGCGGTGTCCGGATGCCGTTCCTTTTCTCCGGAATAGCCCTGCTGGCCATCGCCGGCCTGTTCGGGCTGCTGATACTTTCCAAAAAGTTTAAGCTTGGTTTTGCCGCGGCGAATCCAGCGGTGGAGGGGCAAATATGAAAACTATCGTAACGCTGCTGGCGCTTATAGGAGGCAATTGTATGGCTGCTGAAATAACGAACTGGGAGTTTAAGGCGGGAGAAGCCCGGTCTATACGGATGAATACGGAAGCGGGCGGGGTGACGCTGGTGGCCGCGGAGGGAAGTTCGGTGAAAGCGGAGATCGTCGGGGAATATTCAACGGAAAAATGCGAAATACGGGCCGAGGTGAGCGGCGGTGAATTGCTTCTTAAAGCCTCAGCTAAGAAGAGATGGTTCTGGAAAAACAGCGCCTGTAAGACCGGGTTTAAGGTTTACGCCCCGGCCGGGACAAAGATTTTTTCTAAAACCAGCGCGGGCAATGTGGAGGTCGGGGCCTTTTCTTCCGGAGCGGATATCTCCGTGGGTGCCGGCAATATAAAACTGGCCGGACTTTCAGGGCCGATAAAGATATCGATCGGCGCCGGGAACGTAAAAGGGGAGATTTATTCCGAGGATATGGCGTGTAAAACCGGCACCGGGGCGTTGGACCTGGACTGGAAAAACGCTCCAAAAGCGGGTAAGGCTTCTATCCATGCCGGGATGGGCACGATCGCTCTTTCTTTCCCGGCCGAGAGCAAACTCAATATAAGCAATTCCACAGGGATGGGGGGATTCAACAGCGAGATAGGCAGCGATCCCTCCGCTGCGTTCAGGCTGGACATAAAGAACGGCATGGGCTCGACATGGATAAAGAAAAGCTGACCCCGGCGCGGCCGGAGCTAAAGAGTTGGTTAACCTGGTTAACCTGAAAAATTCAGTTGAATTTTTCCCTTCGCGGAGCTCAGGTGCGCTTCGCGCGGCATAAACCCTCGAAAACCTGGCGCGCATTGCGCTTGGTTTTCGACCCGCTGCTGCGGGGAATCCTGGCCGTCTTATGGCCATAGGCCCTTATACGGCACCTACGCAGGTATTGCATTTTTTGTTCACAGGATCTTCCAATGGAAACCAAGTTGAACTGCAGGATTCGGGTTAAGGCGGGCCTAAAAGGCCCGCCTTTTTACTTCCGAGGATAACAGTCTCTCCGTCCAGGAAAACATATTTTCAGTAGAAGCCGCCAACACCCCGTATCCGAATCAGGAGATTCGAGTCCGGGAATTCGGGCTCCTGCTCAGGTTTGGCTTGTATTATAAGTGTGGTGGTTCCTGAAATAGTAGATAAATATCCCGATCGGGATAATGACCAGCAGGCCGTAAAGGCTCATGGCATTCACCACCCCTAAGACGTCCATCAGCTTGCCTATCAGGATATAGGACACCGAAATTAAAAATGTCTGGATGAAGGACCAGCTGGACATTATAGAGGCCCTCGTCCTGGAAGGGATCTGATGCTGCACATGCGTTTCCGTGATGACAAAGAATATTTCCGGCACTACCGCCATATAGCAAAAGACGGCCAGGCTCAGATACAGGTTCCCAGCGTATGTCAGCATCACGAGCAGGCCGCTCGATATCAGGGTGATAAAAGCGATTTTCTCATAAGAAAGAACGGCGTTGATTCTGGTGCTCGCAAGGTACGAGACTCCGGAAAAGATTTGTATGGCCGCGAACGCCATACCGATTTCTGCGGTCGTAAGCTTAAAGTGCGACAGCAGCTTCTGATTCATTATGAAAAAGGGAGTGGAAATAGCCTCGAACATCCCGAACGCCACAAATAGCCACAGCATCTTTATGCCGAGCGGAGAAGAAAAGAACTGCTTCAGCTCGGTTAGCGTCGAGGCCCCTTTGGTTTCCCCGATATCGGTCTTGTGATGCAATTGTTCTTCCCGGTCCTCAAACATCAGAAAGACGAAGAAAGCGGAGATAGCGGTGGCGGCCAGAGTGGAAACGTACACTATCGTCCAGGAGATGTTTTTGATATATCCGCCCAGGATCATGGCCGAACCCAGTGCGATCGCGCTTATCGTGTTTACCCGGGAATTTATTTTAAGATAGTCTTGTTCCCGGCCGCATTCCTTTAAACTGTCGTAAAGCAGGGACTTGTTCGCTCCCGAAACGAAAGCGAAGCCCGCGCCAAGGATAAAAAAAACGCAGACGAATGCCGGGAAAGAGCTGAACGTCACCATGCCGGCGTAGTGCAGCATCAGGCAGATCAGGCCACAGAACACGCTCCATTTACGTCCGATAGAATCCCCAAGGACTCCGGTCGGGAGTTCCAGGGCAAAAGAACTGAAGAACAGCACGGATTGCAGAACGCCTATCTGCGCGTTATTGAACCCCGTATCGGTCAGATAAAGGATGAATATAGCTCTGTCGAAAACCAGGGAGTAAAAAAGGGCATACGCGAAGTATAGCGTGATATTTTTAGAATACCGATTATCCATTCTTCAGCCCTCCGCCAAAAGCTATGCGTGTTTTCTGCCTGGGAAAAGATGCCGGACCGGATAAGAGCGCTCGCCGATAATCTTAAGAAGATCGTCGTTCTTGGCTCCCTGGCCGTCCGACTGGCGATTCTTGCCTTTTTCAAACAGTTCTGGCAGCCGCGCCAACAATTCCTGCTTCCAACGGGTGATCATGTTGTCGTGCACCCCGTACTGCGAATTCAGCTCCGCCAGGGTCTCCTCGCCTTTCAACGCTTCCAGGACTACCCGGGCCTTAAACGCGGACTCAAACGTTTTACGCAGCATAACGGCCTCCTATGGTGTATTGTACTTCCTTTTTTGCACCTTAAGTCATCCTAAAAAATGGTCCAGTTTTTCTCGCCTATTATAGTCCGCTGTCTCCTGAAAAGTAAATTCGTCCAACTCTAATCTTCCCTGGCTTAAAGTAATCGGAAAAGAGCCTCTCTGGTCTGACTCCAGCCATAAGTTATAGGAAAGACCGGGGAGGCGGGACAAAATACCGCCTTTTTATTTTCATTTGAAAATAAATATTCTCAAATGAGAATATGTTTAACTGTTTTGTTCCGTTCCATCCCTCCTAAACGCAGATTCCCATATTAAAACCATTGAAGCTGGCCTTCTTCAGCAATTGGCATAAAAATTGATCTGTATGGGGTGAAGTTAGTTGAAACTAAAAAGGAAAAAGACATGAAAAATACAAATAATGATAAAATGGAAGTACTGCAGTCGGAGGCGGAAATCCTCGCGCTTATCGATTCTGATGCTCTTGAAATGCCTTCCTGGGATGATGGCTGCTATGTCAGATAATTAACGGAATTGTGCCCTACGGGCTGCCCGGAATTATTCCTGGCAGCCCGTTGATAAAAATCGAGAAACAGGACGAGTTCTGCGTCAGAGGGAGAGTTTTAATGAAGGTCCTTCGGAATTTAAATATAATAATCCGGCCAGTGAACGATCGATGCAATTTGAATTGCAAATATTGTATCACTAAGGACCGTTATTCCCGCGACACCATGCTTCGGGAGACGCTTAAAATAGAAACTTTTCAAAAACTGATAAATGATATAAAAGACCTGCATTTACAGAATGTGCGGTTTACCTGGCACGGGGGTGAACCGCTGCTGATGCCGAATAGTTTTTATAAGAATGTCTTTGCTTTGCAGAGCGGGCTTAATGGCATAGAATATACCACCACTCTTCAAACAAACGGCACTTTGATGGATGAGGAGCGCCTGTTGTTTTTTAAGGAAAACGGAGTAGCTGTGGGGTTCAGCCTGGATGGCTGCAAATACAGTCACAATTCCTATCGTTTCCCCAACCAAGCACAATTCGAAGCCGTGCTTGACAATATCAGGCTGGCAAAAAAACTCGGCGTGCGCTTTTCTATAATAATGGTCGCACATGAAAAAAACGTCCGGGATGTTGCGGAACTATGCGATTTTATAGATGAGCTGGATCCGCCTAATGGGTTTACAATAAATCCATTGTTTTTAGGGGAAGGCAAGATGGCCGGACTTTCTCTAAAACAGGAGGAATTTTCAAAGTTCCTTTTTGCTCTTTACGATAACCGGAAGGGTCGCCAGGTTTTCCCTGGCAGTTATATCTATGCGGCCGAAAAAGGCTTAAACAAGGCTGTTCCAAAGCTGTGTTTTTTTTCCGGGCGCTGCGCCAATTTTGTGTCAATGAACGGGAGCGGGGACATGTTCTCCACATGCTATGAAAATTCAAGTTACTATTTGGGCAATATAAACACCACATCACTGTCGGAACTTCTAAAGGTGCATCTTGTGCGGCATGAAACAAAAATAGACCCGCAATTCAAAAACAAAAGCATTTACAGGGAAATGGGAAGCGATCCATCGTTGGTATACTTCCAAGGCAAAGGCTGCACAAAAAGACTGCTAAATGGAATGGATCCGTATTTCCGCTCTTATATCGAGCTGATAGAGTATGTCAAAAAACAAAGCGAAAAGACCAAATCCTAAGATAGCGGCGTGTGACATTTCGTATATTGCCCCGGACGGGACAAAGGTATTGGAAGCGACTGCTTTTACCGCGAACGGCCCCTCCGTGGCCCTTCTCGGCAAAAACGGTTCCGGCAAAACCACTTTACTGCGCATCCTGGCCGGCGACCTGCTGCCGACCGGCGGTGTTGTTGCCGTAAAAGGGCGGGTAGGCTACTTGCCGCAGAAAATTGCGCGCGGGGAAGGGCTTCTGGTGCAGGACCAGTTGGGCGCGGCGGAGGCATTACGCGACTTAACGCTCATAGACTCCGGAGACGCATCTCCTGAGGTGTTTGAAAGACTGGAGGGGAAGTGGGATATCCGCGAGCGGTGCCTGAATCTGCTTGAGCGCATGGGGTTGGGTAAGTTGTCTTTGTCCGCCCCCCTTGCCGCTTTAAGCGGAGGGGAAATAGTCCGGCTTGCGCTGTGCGCCGTTCTATTAAAAGAACCGGACATATTATTGCTTGATGAGCCCACTAATAACCTGGACCGAAAATCGCGGGAAAAACTTCTCGACTTTGTTTCTGCCTGGAAAGGTCTTAAAATCATTGCCACTCACGACAGACAATTACTGGGCATGCTTGACGCCGTGGCGGAACTATACGAGGGCAAGTGCACACTGTATAGGATGAAGTATCCCGAGTATGTGAATTATCGAAAACAGATGAACGAATCCGCCAAGTGTAAGGTGGAGGAATCTAAAAAACATCTTGCGGAGGATCGCAGGACGCTGGGCGTGGTTCTTGACCGCCGCGGGCACCAAACGGCGGCCGCCGAGCGCAGGGCAAAAAAAGATCTTGGCGTTACACGTGTGAAACTGGCATCAGCCAGGAGCAAAGGGGAGGCCACTACCTCTAAATTGCGGAAAATCCATCTGCAAAAGATAGAAGCCGCCCGGAAAGCCCTGAAATTAGCGACGAGCAAAGTGCGCCCGGAGAACAGGATAGAAATAGATATTCCCCAGGACCCGGTTCCCGCGGGCAAGAAGATATTAGAATTTACGGATGTGAACGCCTCTTACGGGGAGAGGCAGCTCTGGAACCGGCCCCTGTCGTTTTATGTTTGCGGAAACGCGCGCATGGCCATTATAGGGCCTAACGGCTCCGGAAAAACCACCATAATGCGGCTATTGTGTGGGAAACTCGTTCCCGACGTCGGGAAAATAACGGTAGCCGCGAAACGGGTGGTTTACCTTGATCAGTTCCTGGAATACCTAGACCCCCAGAAGACCGTGCTGGAAAATGTCTGGCAGCCGGACGGGGAGGTCAGCGAGTCGCTTATCAGAACGAGGCTGGCGCGCCTGTTTTTCCGGCGAGATGCGGTGCATAAGAAGGTGGAGTGCCTTAGTGGTGGAGAAAAGTTGCGGGTGGCGCTGGCAAAACTGTTCTGCGTGAAAGATCCTCCGCAGCTGCTGCTGCTGGACGAACCCACCAATAACCTGGACCTGGACAGCTGCGAGCAATTGGAAAGCGCCCTGGAGGGGTTCAAAGGGGCCATTCTTGTTATTTCCCACGACTATGAATTTTTGAGCAGTATAAAGGCGGATGACTGTTTCGATTTGACGCCGTATTGCAACGAGGAAAATTGAGATGGGGTTTCGAAGCTCATCTTTTGTTGTGGATTGCGGTTTAAACTCCGCCGGGAAACGGCATTACTTCAACACGCTATCCCGCAAATTTATGACCCTCCCCGGAGAACTTGCCGAAATAGCCGCGCACCCCGGGTACGGATGCGCGCGTTACGGAATTCCTAAGAAAGGGGAAGTGGCTCACAGAGGCGCCGTCTTACACCGAAGAACTGAGAGATGCCATACGCCTGATAACTGCGGCAGGAGGAGAAAGCGCGGCGCTGAACGTGGTTTTTACCGTAACCACAAAATGCAACCTGAATTGCAGCTATTGTTTTCAGAACAATACGCAGCGTCAAGATGCGGGCGAGGATATAATTTCCGCCCTGCCCGGCTTTATCAGGAGAGAAGCCGGGGAAAGGCCGGCAATAAAGAAAGTCCGCTTAAGCCTGTTCGGCGGTGAACCGTTGTTGAGACAGGCCGCTTGTTTGACCCTGCTTGATTACGTCCAGCGCGAATGCGCCGCCTTAGCACTGCAGTTCGAGGGAGGCATCGTTACCAACGGCCTCGGGGCGGACCCCGATTTCTGGCAGACCGCGGCGAAGTTCGGTTTAAAAAAGGTCCAGGTTACCATCGATGGCTCTGAAAAAGTTCATGACGGTTTCCGGCAATTAAATGGAGCCGGAACATATAAGCCGCTTTTGTCGCTTTGCTCCCGGTTGTCTGGAACTTTTCAGATGTCGCTGAAGTATAATCTGAACCGTCGCAGCGCGGAGTGTTTTGAGGGATTTGTCTAGGATCTGGCCGCTTATGGTTTCAATAAAACCAATACGCATATAGTGCTGGAGGCCGTGAAAGAGATAGATTATAATGAGGCTCGGAGTTACTATTTCCCCGCGGCTTCGCAGGAGTCCGGAGACGCTTATGTTGCCTGTTTGGACATTGCGCTGCGTTTCGGCTGGAAAGTCGTGCTGACGCATGTTTTTCAGCCGCCATGCATGTATACGCAGACAAAACCGTCCTCGATAGTGATCCGCCCCGACGGGGGCGTGTCGCGCTGCATTTCCGTTTATAACGATGATCCCGATTTCTCGGGGGGGAATATCGCGGCGTCGGATCCCATGTTTGAGAATACAGACATCGGTAAGACTATCGAGGGCAACGCCGAAAAATGTAAAGTCGGCAAGTGCCCTTTTTTCCCCGTATGCATGACCGGCTGCCCTTCCTATAAAAAGATACATCTAAAGACCGTCCACACCGCATTCTGCCGCCGAGGCCACCTTGAAAAGATCATCCAGGACCTGGGGCGCCTTCAAAACAAACAGCCTAAAGCTTTTGAGCAGTTGGAATTTTAACGCGTCGGCATCGAAATCAGATCATGAACAGCTTAAAAACAATACCCGGACTGGGAAAAAACTCCATTCTTTTTATCTTCGGCCAGACTATTTCCAGGATCGGGGATATGGCTCAGCTCGTGGGCTTAAGCATGTATGTTTATAAAGCTTCGGGGAATAATATCTTCGCCGTAAGTCTTCTGTACGCGGTGGAAGCATTATCGATGATTATTTTTGGGCAGATAGGCGGACTGCTGGCAGACAAATGGGAAAGGAAGCGGTCCCTGATAATTCTCCAGGTTTCACAGGCTTTGTTAATAGCGTTGATCCCTTTTGCGGGGCGAGGGGTGTTCCTTTATCTCTTGTTTTTTGTGTTCACGGCTTGTACCTCGATAAGTAATATCTTCCAGTCTGCCATTTCCGGAGATGTAGCTGATACCGCGCGCTATGAGAAATTTCAGGCAGTGTATTCTTCTTTACAGTCGTTCAGCACAATAACAGGGCCGGTGATCGGTGCCTGGCTTTTTTCTGTTTTCGGCACAACCGCGTTATTTGTTTTTAACTCGCTTAGCTTCCTGATTTGCGCTGCGACTATTTACCTTCTTGACATCAAGGAAACGGCGGGGGCCGAGCAAAACATTGCGGATAAAGCGCCGTCCTCCCAAAAAGGCAGTTCAAAAACGGCTTTTGGGGAAACCGGAAAAAGCAGTTATATGGCGCAATGGAAGGATGGATATCGTGTTGCGCTCGCCAACTCTGATTTGGCGGCGATAGTTTTTTCAATGCCTATAATCATGCTGGGTGTGGGCATCCTCAACAGCATCTTTATCGGCATAAGCGCCGATCTCTGGATGTTCTCGGACAGGCAGTTCGGGTGGCTAATGGGCGCCTCGGGAATCGGGGGTCTTTTAGGGGGGCTCTTATACGGAAGCGTCCATGCGAAGTTTTCGCCAAAAACATTTTTTTACTCGGGTGTAGCGGCCAAATCGCTCTGTCTTCTCTTCGCCGCTTTTACAACTAACTTTTTTTTAGTGTTCGTTTTATTTATCCTCAATAGCATAGGGTTTTCAATTGTCGTCTCTACTTCGCGGATTTTTTTCATTAAAAATACAAGCCCGCTGGAGCGAGGAAGGGTTTCCGGAATTGCCGGCTCCCTGGCTTCCATCTCTATGTTGTGCGGCAGTTCTCTTTCCGGTTTTTTTGTCACATACGGCGGCTACAGGGTAAGCATTGGAATTATAGTGGGATTTCATATATTATGCGCGCTAAGTTTCTGGATAATTGGCAACAAGCGAATATTGGCGGGGCATGGCCCCTTTAAAGGGGAACGTAAATGAATTTTTTAAAAAATAACAAAGGAAGGGCTTTTGGTCTTGTGGGCGCACTGGCAGATCTTGTTTTTTCCGGTATTGGCTCCATACTTTCTCCGGTCTATTCTCTACACTGATCAGTATTCTCTTGCCGTTTATAGATGAGTATCTCGGAAATTGTTTATCTAAAAAATAAAAGACAGAAAATTAATTTTTGCGGTGCAGGGTGTTTGCTGTGCCCCCGCACTTTTTCTGAAGACGGCCAAAGCGCGGGGCGAGGCGTCAGGCTTTTTCTATCTGAGCAAGTATCTTCACTATTTCCGCGGCGGCGGCGTTCATCAGGGCCAGCATCTCTTTCTTTTCGGCCGCTGAGCAGTCCTTGTAAAGTTCGGCGGCGCTTTTAAGGCTGGAGCATTTGGATCGCAGATCGTGCAGGAGTTTGCCGTTGTCGGGTGAGGTGGTCATTTCTTTTCTCCTTCCGGCTCAATGCCCAGTTTTTTAAGGGTTGAATATAGAAGCCGCGTGGAAATTTTAAGATCAGCCATGGTTTTTGTTTTCTTGCCTTCGTTTTCCCGCAGGTTCCTGGTTATTATCTCTCCTGAAACTTTTTCCAGCGCCGCCTCAAGGCCATTGGCCAGGGCGTAGGCGTAAAGTCCGCCGTCCTGCGCCGGGGCGGGCCGCGCAGCGTCGCGGTTTTTTAAATGCTTCTGGACCGCAGTTATGTCCACCCGCCCTTGCGAGCCGCCGGAAACCAGGTCCACGAACTTCTTCAGCTCCCGCACATTGCCCGGCCAGGCGTAATTTTCCATGTAAACCCTGGCTTCCGGAGTGAAAGACAGGCGGCGTCCGCCCTTTGTGAAATGCTGCAGGAGCGGTGCTATGTCGCAGGCCCTGCGTGCGAGCGGCTTAAGGTTTATGGTATAGCCGTGCACGCGCTGGAACAGGTCGAAGCGCATTTTCCCCTGCGCTATCAGCGCCTGAGGATCCTCAAGCGTGGCGCTGATTATGCGGAACTCGGAATGTTCAGGTTTCTCCGAGCCCAGCGGGTAGAAGGAGCGTTCCTCTACGGCTTTCAGCAGTTTCATCTGCATGGTAAGGCTCATGGTGCCTATTTCATCCAGGAACAGGGTCCCCTTATGGGCTTCCAGCAGGCGGCCCTTGCGGGCTTCATGCGCCCCGGTGAAGGCGCCTTTCCTGTGGCCGAACATTTCCGCCTCCAGCAGGTCCTCGGTGTAGGCCGAGCAGTTTATGGAGACGAACGCGCCTTCGCGGCCCGAGTGCTCGTGCAGGATCTTTGCCAGCGAGGTCTTGCCTGTGCCGGAAGGGCCGAGTATCAATATCGGAAGTTCGGTGGGGGCGTACTTAAGCGCCTCGGAGGCGGCGGCCTTGGTTTCGGGGTCGCTGGTGATAAAAGCGGAGGAAAAAATATCCTTAGCCCCGGCGGCCTTCCTGTTCTGCAGGAACTTGCGCAGGATGTCGGCCACGTTGGAGCTTTCGTTGCCTTTCGCGTAAAAATCCGAGGCGCCCAGCGCATAGGCCCTGTCTATAGTTTCGTCCGAATCGGAGCTGGAGACTACCACGCAGTATACGCCTTTGGCTGCGGCTGCCGCTATGGCTTTCAGGCCCGAGTGGTCGTCGTCCGGGCCCAGCATCAGGTCGAAAAAGCCGATGTCGTATCTTCCGTTTTCTATCTTTTTTAAGGCTGTATTCAGGTCTCCGGATAGTTCAATATTATGCCCCGCCAAATGCGCGGACATCACCTTCTGCGCAAGCTTATCGTCTTCCAGCACCAGGATATTGAGTTTTTCCATAATAGTCTCCCTTGGTCGTCTGATCAGTATGTCTACAGGCCGTCTGATGCGCATAGCGCCGGGCCGCTTTGATGAGTATAGCTCTTGGCCGTTTGATGCGCATCGCGCTTGTTACGGCATGGCCATAGGCCTAATGCGGCACGCCCACAGGGCAGTTACGGCATGACTATAGGCCTAATATGGCATGGCCATAGGCTTGAAAATAAATATTTTCAAATGAAAATAATTTACCCCGCAATTTATTATACAGAAATTAAGCTGTGGCCGCACCATTGGGGGGAGAGTTGTTCGGGTGGTCCGGGGTGGGTCTGGCATAAAAATTGCTCTGCTATGAATTAACGGCTATAATATAGGGAATAGGAGATTTTGAAATGAAACCTCACGGCTTTAAACATACGGTATCCGCCGGCGCCAGGACTTCCGCCGCCATTATCGGTGCGCTTAAGATGGCGCATCTGGCTGGGATGAGCGAAGAGGAGTTTGAGAAATTCCTCAAGGAAATGGAGGGCGGCCGTATTTTTCAGCTTCTTAAAAATTCCGGGGCCATAAACCTGGCCGAGTTCCCCTCCGCGCGCTATGCCGCCCGCCAGTATGCCGGCTATGGTCTTAAACTTTCCGGCGGGGATTTGCCGGAGCTGGCCGACGGCAACGGCGACCTGGTGGGTGTTATACAGGGTATAGGCCAGGAAAAGTTCGAAGCCTGCTTCCTTAAAGACGCCGTGATGAGCGACGTTGAGCGCGCCGAGGAATGCGATATTTCCGTGGCCGATGCCGTGCGCCTGCGCGATTTCGTGAACCGCGCCTTCATACAGGCCGAATTCGAGGGGCCGGTGGAAGCTCCGGCCGCAAAAGTATTCAGCGCGGTGGCCGGCATAGAGATAAAGGACGGGGAGCCCGCGCTGGCCTTCTTCCACCGTGAGATATGGAAAGGCCGTTATAAGGTGGACTCTGAGAAGCTTGCCCTGCTGCTGCCGGGGCTTGAGCCGGCCGAGCGCAATCGCGTGGAAAAACTTCTGCGCAAAATTGAATTCGCCGACAAGCGCAAGACCACTCTTTACCGCGCGCTTGAAATTTTAATGAACGTGCAGGCCGATTATCTTGTAAGCGGAGAGCCGGGACGCCGCCGGCCGCTTTCGCAAAAGACGCTGGCCAGGAACCTTGAGGTGGACCCCAGCGTCCTCAACCGCCTTGTATCTAATAAATCACTGCAGATGCCGTGGGGCATGGAAGCGCCCATGAGCGTGCTGCTGCCCAGTTCCAAAGTTGTGAACCTGGAACGGCTTTATTCCATAGCCTCCGAAAAGCCGGAACTGAGCGATGAAGGACTCCGCATGGAATTGAAAGTTCGCCACGGCGTTAAGTTGTCGCGCCGCTCGGTGGCTCAGTACCGCAAGGACCTAAGCCTAGCCGCCTCCGGTGCTCGCTAATATGGCGCGTAAATTTCTTTCCGTCGATAACAATATTTGCTCCGTCGGGCCAAATGTCAAGAAGTGTTAACGCCAGCACACTAGGTAGCGTTTATTTCTTGCGAGGGGCGGGCTGATAACAGCTTTTATTCTTACCACGGGTTGGCAATCATAATATTGTTGAATATACGGGATGTCGGGAGGGGATTTCGGAAGCGAAACTTTCCCGGTCATACCTATAAATTATAGAATTAGAGCGGAAGGCCGGATAAAACTATGACCGTAAGATGCGAACTTAATATTAACGGCGGGACCAGGCGCATCCTGCTTGTGGCCAAGGAAGAAGAGACCGTGGAGCACGTGGCGCTGCGGCTTGCGGCTGCGGCGCTCTTTTTTGACAGGGAGCCGGCGCTGGAAGTGGGGCCCACCCATCCGGCCGTAGTTGACATCGGATTTTATCCGGACCTGCTGGTCACCGACGAGGCCGGCGGAGTAAGCATCTGGATAGAATGCGGCACCGTTGCCACCAACAAGCTAACCAAGGTTGCCAGACGTCTTCGTGCGGCCAGGCTGGTAGTGCTGAAGGAAAGTCCCGAGGACGGACGCCGTTTCCGGGAAGTCATTAAAAAAGAGATCCCTAAGGGCGATAAGATAGAGGTGTGGGCCTGGCCTAAAGACGAATTTGCGAAGTGGACCGGCGCTCTCCGGGAATCCAGTCATATTTTTGGCGAGGCCTCCGGCAGGTCCCTGAACCTTGTCCTTAACGAAGTCCCTTTTGACGTCCATCTCATTCCCTGCTGACAATCTGCTGACCGGCTATGAACAATATCTGCCAAGAAGTGAGACGTTTCCTGGAAGAGCTTGGCCGCGATCTGCCGGATATCTTTTCAAGCCGCCGCCCTCGTTGCGTAACTCCTGAGAAAATATCAGCCGCCGAAAGCGCCGAGGCGCCGGCTTATTCACTCCGGGAAATAAATAGAAAACAGGCGGGTGAGATCATTAAGCGCAGGGTAAAACATCTGGGTTCCGCGCTGAACCTGGAATATGGCGGCATTTTTATAAAGGATCAGAAAACCCTGTGGGCGAGCTGTTCCGGCAAAAAAAACCTGAATTTCAGCTGGCGGCTTGCCGCGGCTCCCGCGGAGATACTTGATTACGTGGTTATACACGAACTTTGCCATCTACGCGAGATGAACCATTCAAAAAGGTTCTGGGGCCTGGTCGGTGAGTCCTGCCCTGACTACAAGGCGCGCAAAAAATGGCTGAAGGATAACGGAATGGCGTTAAAGAGCGGCGGCGCCGCGACTATTTCATCCATCCCCCAGGACATTATGGCAAACGCTCTGGGAGATGGCCAGGATAAAGGTCAGGTAGATAAAAAGTCTGGCGTTCTTCTGGAAATGCCGGAACCGTAGGAGGCATTGCCTTAGGGAGCACTGGCGTAGAATCGGTGCGGAGATGTTCCGGCCGCTGATCTCTTTATGTTACTTGGTATTTGCCGGCATTTGGGTTGAATGGTTTATGTACCACAGGTAATTGGCCATGTCCTTGTGCTCTTTGGGGAATACGGCGGGGCATTTGGCAGCGTCCTCCGTATAAAAAGAGGCCTGGCGTATTTGCTTTGACCTGCTTTTTACGGAAGCCGGGATGGCCGCGTTGTAAACTACATGGCCGTTGCCGGCAACTACCAGGACCGCCCAACCCGGGTTGGCATCGATAAAGGCGGCCACTTTGGAACCCATGCCTTCGTTCCAGGCGCACATGGAAGCGAGGTAGTTGTCCCAGGTGAACATTCTGGCCATGGGCGTGTCGCCGTGCCCGCCGAAAGAGGTTTTCAGATATTCCAGATATTTCTTGTGTTTGGTGATTTTGATTTCTTCCGGCAGAAATTTTTTATCCTCCGCGTCCAGCCCCGCCAGCCCTACGCGGGCTATCTTGGAAACTACTTTCTTCGGGACGTTCAGCGCCAGGGCCCGGAGCTTGCTTTGGACTATGAAATCAAAGACCGGCTTGTAGAGCTTGAAGTCGAATCCCCATTCCTTTCCCCAGTCGGTTTTGGCCAGGAATTCCTCTTCCGTGAGCTTGCCGGCCGCGTAATCGTCCAGGACGGGTTGCAAGGTCATGTTCAGCATCTCAAACCCCACGGCTATCTTTGCGCCGCGGGCTATCTTCATTGCCTTAAGGGTTTCCAACTGGGCCAAGTGGTCCTTTAGCTGGTCATGGGTCTCGCCTACGTAAATGACGTCGTTTTTCCAGACGATGGATTTAAAGGCGGCCTCGCTGTCGAATGGTTTGCCGGATTGGGCGCCGAAGATACAGTAGCCGGGCAGATCGGGGGAATCGGGGGTTTTTGCCGGTTGGGGTTTCATGGCCGGTGAAACGGGCGCTTTAGTCGGAACATTCGCGGCGTTCAGTAAAACAGGAATCATAAAAAGGACAAAAAGGATTGATATTTTCATTAAAGCTATTATATTAAATTCATCACCCAAACCTTCCCCGTTTACAAAGTCAGCCGCAATTAGTCTTTCCTATCGAAGCGCCTCACCGCTTTTTCCGGTGCATGAGGCGTTCAGCGCCGCGTAATCCCAGTTGTAATGCGCCTGGGCCAGGCTGGGGACACAGCTTCCTGCGGTATTTCTACAGGCGGCGCTAAGCGTGGAGTAATCCCAGTCAAAATGAATAATGGCTAGGAGCCTGTCCGACATAAGGCTTTCATGCCGAAATTGTCGGTTTTGAAGCCGAGCCGAAGCAACGCGAAACGAGCAGGCTCCAATGAACCTGTAAGTTGAGCGGTGC
>Ga0208968_1000141_pt1 | contig 67264 bp, 61 predicted proteins | sample RifOxyA3_FD_184031 | JGI IMG/M metagenome (GOLD analysis project Ga0208968, IMG submission 184031) | Groundwater microbial communities from Rifle, Colorado - Rifle Oxygen_injection A3 (SPAdes) | ecosystem: Environmental > Aquatic > Deep subsurface > Groundwater | place: Rifle, Colorado, United...
CAGGACTTTCATGAAAAACGTGCCATTCTCAATGGCCACAGTGTATACACCTGAGTGAATCCGTAACCCCTTGTAGTACAACCAATTGAGTGCCATGTCTGTAGAATTTATAGTAAACTCACGCTAGGGCGCTATGGTAAAGACCGCACTGTTGCCGTAGATATTCGAGTTGAATCTGCTTACGACTTTAACGTAGTAGCTGTTTCCCGGCGCAATAGTGCTTGGTATTACCCATGTGTGACTTCCGTCGTTTGGCGTATTTGCAGGAATAATTGTTTCCACCACACCCGTGCTGTTGTACAGGAAAATATCCACATATCCGCCAATGGCCAGCGGGTCGGTCCAGGTAATGGTGAGCGTGTTGCCGATGGTATCTATTTGGCCGACTGCAGGTGCGATAACTGCAAAGCGGTGCTGGGTTGAGTCGGAGGCAGTTACAGTTCCTGTGTAGGGTCCATAATAGGACGCGCTTGTCCGGAAATAGTAGGTTCCGGCTGCGGGGCAGTACCATACTATTGCGGCAATTGAGTCTGTACCAATCGGACTGTCAGAATTCAGCTGGGTTGTACCATTTGTTGAGTATAAAATGAGCTGCTGGTAGGGCAGACCCGCAGTCTCGATTTTGTACATGAAGCCTGCCTGCGCTGAGAACGAATACCAATCCACGTCGCCATAGGTAATCGAATGGTTCTCGGCTGTTCCCAGAGAGGCCATGGCATGGGCCTGGGAAAGCGAGTCGTCGGGTTCGTAGCTATCGGGTGCCATGCCGCTGATGGTAAAGTTCTGGCTAAAGCCTGCCATCTGAGACACGGTGGTATTTGCCATGCGCAACCGGTACCTGCTGCCCGTTGCCAGTCCGGCGGGAATTGTCCATGCCCGTGTACCAGTGTTGGTTGTGGAGCTTATGATGGAAAGTACATAGGTGCTGTCCCGGTAGAGCTGGAGAGAGACATACTGGCTGAAAAGGGCTGTGTCCGGGGTCCACTGAATGGTGTACGCAGACCCTGTTGACCAGGTGGTACTTGCCGTGGGATCAATAAAATTCACTGTGGAATTTAACGAGTGTTCCCTTACTGACAATGTATAATTCCCAGTATACGTGCCTGTTGACGATGTGTTGAGACGCAGGTAATAGGTACCGGTAGCAGGGCAGGTCCAGACAATTTGCGGAGCAGTGCCGCTGGTATAGGTCAGGTAGCTTGTGGAAGCTGCATTGTACAGGTACATATATGTTGTGTACGATGCGTTTGAACCCCGGATGATATACAGCGAATCAGCAATTGCCGGGAATGCTACCCAGTCGGTATCACGGTAGGTGAAGACCCTTGACTGAACCACGCCATCGACCGTTATTGCACTTGCAGCGGTTTTGGCATCGTCAGGCTCGTAGCCGTCGGGTGTGAGACCGCTGATGGAGAACGGTTCGCTGAAGCTATACAAGGCTGTATTGTTGTAATCGACGATTTTAATACGGTACTGCGCTCCTGTGGCAAGACCCGTGGGAACAGAAAAGGACTGCACGCCGTCATTGGCAGTGCCCGAAGCAATTGCCGCAACCAGGAAGGTGTCGTTGTACAGGGAAAGATTAACATAGGTGCTCAGCAGGGCCGAGTCGCTGGTCCACTGGATGCTGTACGACGATCCGGAGGACCAGACCGTGGAAACCGTTGGGCTGGAAAAGGTGGCAAGGTGGAGGGAATCCGCATCGACCACGGAAATGGTGTAGTTGCCATAGTAGCTTGAAGAATAGACAGCCACGTTAATGTAGTATGTCGCGGTGCTATCGCATGCGAAAAAGATATACGGCGAGGAACTGTACGAACCGCCATAGAGATAGGTGTCATACGAAGTACTGGCCCCCAGATACACGTAGAGGCGCGTGTAATGGTCTCCGTCGTTTGAGATCAGATATGTTTTTCCGCTCTGGCCGTTGAATGTGACCCAGTCTGTGTCGTTCAGGGAATGGGAATGTGCTTGGGCAGGCGCACCGATAATGATGGGGGTGGCCGTACCCCGGCTGTTGTCCGGTTCGTAGGCATCGGGAGCCTGTCCGCTAATGGCGAAATAGTTGCTGAATCCATAGATGCTGGCATTGCTCTGGTCAACAATCCTGATCCGATAATTACTACCGGTGGCTAATCCCGCGGGTATTGACCAAGAATACGTACCATTGTTGTTAAGGTATGACGAATAGATCGTGGTCACGTATGAGGTGTCCTTGTATAGATAGAGGTATACATAGTCGCTGAACATAACGCTATCAGTGGTCCACTGGAGGTCGTAGGTTGAACTGGTTGCCCAGACTGTCATTGTATCGGGTGCCGCGAACGAGGCCAGATCAAGGGAATCGGCGTCCACGATGGATAAGGTATAGCTGCCGTAGTATCCGGAAGAATAAGGCAATATACGAATAGTGTAAATTATCGTGCTGTCACAGGTCCAGATGAGATAGGGGGTGGCATCATAGGTGCCGCCGTAAAATGAATATGATGCCGAGGCGCTTGTTCCGCGGTAGAGGCTTACCCATGTCTGGAAGGTACCCTCGTTTCTGATATAGTATGTTCTTCCCTTAGTGGGATAAAAGGAAACCCAGTCGGTATCCGCGTACGTCAGCGTATGGCTTTGCACCATGCCATCGGTGGAGAGCGAACTTGCCGAGGTACGGCTGTTGTCGTTCTCATAGACATCGGGATCCAGGCCGCTCAGATAAAGGGTGTCGCTGAAGGCGAATAAGCCTGCATCATAGTAACTTTCAATTTTGATGCGGTATTTTCCCGAGGCAAAATACGAGGGAATGGTCCATGTCTGGATATTGTCGTTGGAGGTTCCAGAAGCAATGGTATATACCTGAGAGTCTGCGCTGGTGAACAGGTAGATATTGATATATACGCCGGGTGAACCAAGCGATGTCCATTGGATCGAATCATAGACCCCTGCGGTCAGGGTGTCGCTGGAATCGGGAGAGGTTATAGCAAAAGCGCCCGAATACTGGGAACTAATGGTAAAGGCTGGGCTGGTCCCGGAAATGCCGGGATCGTAGTAGCTTTGCACCACAATGTGATAGTCGTTGCCCGATCCCTGAGGTGTTGTCACGGTCCATGAATATGATCCGGTGTTTGAGCTGTAATATGTTGATGATGAGATACGATAGAGGGAGTCCTGGCCTTTATAAAGGAATAGACGCACATAGGAACCCACGGAATCGGTGGCGGTCCACTGGATGGAAAGGGAGGAGCCAATGGTGACATTAGTTGCAACCGTGGGAGATGTTACCGAGATGATGCCGAAATAGCGTGAGTAAATTCTAAAATTGGGACTGAAATCATATTTTGTTGTATCGTAGTAATTAGTGATTTTTATCTGGTAGAGCGAGCTTGAACTGACAGAGGGAAGATACCAAAGATACAACCCGTCATTCAATGTACCGTTGATAATGGTTGTCACAAGTGAATCATTCCGATAGAGCGAAAGCGTCACATATGTTGACGTGTCCTGCGCAACCCAGGTGAGTGTCAGGGAACTGTCGTTTCGCACAGAGGTGTAATATCGCGGATTGGAAAAGGCAGCCACTCCATTTGTCGTATTACCATGGTCTGTGGTATCAATACTATTTGGTCCGGTTGGCGAAGCGCTGTCTTTAACGCACTGGGTCAGGAACAAAGCGCAGAAAAGAGCCAGACACAAACAAAATAGGCGGAACAATTTCATACGTCCTCCGGAAAATGATTATATACTAATATATATTCAAATCCGGAGAAAAGCCAATGGGAGTGTGCCTAACTTCTCCGGCCAAAAACGCCTGCGCGCATGAGGTAGTAGAGAAGCGTCAGGATTGAGCTGACCGCGGCCGCAAGATAGGTGAGAAAAGCGGCATTAAGCACTTCACCCGCACGCGCGGCCTCGCCCTGGCTTACCACGCCGTACTCGACCATGTGTTCTTTTGCCCGTTTAGTAGCGTCCCATTCAACCGGAAGGGTCACAATGGAAAAGACCACGGCAGCGGAAAAGAGAAGCGCGCCAAAGAGAAAGAGCGAGCCTGATTGCAGAATGAGGCCCAGCATAATGACCGCGTACGACAGGTAGGAACTGATGTTTGTGGCTGGGACCAGAGCGGTGCGCACATACATCCAGGAGTAGCCTTGCGCGTGCTGGAGCGCATGGCCGGCCTCGTGGCAGGCAACGCCGATCGCTGAAAGGCTTTTGCTGCCATAAACATCGGGCGAAAGACGCAGGACTTTTTTCGCAGGATCATAGTGGTCTGAAAGAAAACCAGTTACCTCTTCAATTTTAACATCGGTTATTCCCGCGCCTCTGAGCAGTCGGCCCGCGGCCTTTGCGCCGGAAAGACCATTTACAGCGGCAACCTGCGCGTATTTGGCAAAGGTCGCCTTGGTCTTAAACGAGGCATAGAGCGCCAGGGCGAGCCCCGGTAGGGCAAACACAAGATAGAGGGGATCGAACATGAACATACGTGTGCCTCCTCAATAGACCTATAATTTAAAAAAAAACATAGTGCAGTATCCATAGCCCATCCATTAAATTGTACACATCACTGCATATCAACTATTTTATCCTACTAAGGAGTCTTGTATGAACACAAAATCAATAAAATTCAGATTATTATCGGCGTTTTTCATTATCGGATTTGTCTTTGTCCTTTTCATGATTATCGCCATCCCCAACCGCACCAAGGCCACGGCTGAAAAGGTGATGGCTGAAAACGTCGAATTTATCGTTAAATTGCTTTCCGACAATCTGGCCCTTGGCATGCAGACGCGCGTTCTCGACGAAGGCGCTTCACTCCAGCAGACCCTTGATCTGCTCAAGGGCGGCATGGTGAGGTCTGTGGCAATTCTCGACGAAAACAACGCTTTTGTGACAGGGCTCAACGCTGACAAGGCGTTATTTATAGTTGATACTGTGGTAAATACGGACACGCTGCTCATGGTGCGGCGCACCATGAAAGACAGCGACGGCAAGGTGCAGGGGTCTGTGGAAATCCATTTTTCAAAAGATTCCTTTGTGTCGAGTATCAAGCGTTTCATGGCCTTTATCTGGATTGCTGGCATCATGACCCTGGTCCTTGTGCTGGTCGCAGGAACAGTGCTTTCAAACCGGATTATCGGGCCGCTCAACAACTCCATCAGCATGCTTCAGGACATTGCTTCGGGCGAAGGCGACCTGACCAAGCGGCTGCGCCTGGCATCGGAAGACGAAGTCGGCGTGCAATCGCTCTGGATGAACCTCTTTATTGAAAAACTGCAGGCCATGATACGGGAGATAAAAGCCAATGCCGATGAACTCAACGTGGTGTCTCTCCAGCTTGCCTCAACGTCGTCCGAAACGAGCGGCCTGGCCCAGAACATGAAGACCAAGGCAGGGCAGAGCGCTTCCATAATGGACATGATGTCCGGGTCGCTGCGGAACATCATGCAGTCGGCGAATGATTCATCGGCCTCGGTAAAATCCATAGCCCTTTCCATAGAAACCATGTCTCAGGCAATGGACGAGGTTGCGCAAAACTGCCAGCAGGAATCAAAGATCGCCAAAAAGGCCGATGAAATGGCGCGGAACGCCCGTGAAAAGATCAAGGCGCTTGAGGAGGTCACCCGGCAAATCGGAAAAATCACCAAGTTTATCCAGGACATTGCTGACAAAACCAACCTGCTTGCGCTCAACGCGACCATTGAGGCTGCTTCCGCAGGCAAGGCGGGCCTGGGGTTCGCGGTTGTGGCCAAAGAGGTGAAGGAACTTGCCAAGCAGACTTCAAAGGCCACCAGCGACATTAATACCCAGATCCAGAACATCCGGGGAACGGTTGAATCCACCATTACCGAGATCGGCGGCATTGCCACCATTATCAACGAAGTGAATACTATTTCCCAGACCATTGCCGCTGCCACAGAGGAGCAGTCTGCCACCACACAGGAAATTTTGCGTAATGTGCGCGACACCAGCAGCAGTACCGAGAACATGAAGGGAACCTGCAAACAGAATGTGGACACTATTTCCCAGATTTCAGCCAATATTTCAGAAGTGAACACGTCGGCTGACAAAACCGAACAGGGTGTTCAGAAGAACAGGGAAAATATCATTAGCATGACCGGTACGGTCAATAATCTGCATAAATTGGTTGGAAAATTTAAGACATGATCCCCCTTTGCAGGGGCGTCATTCTGCAATGCTGGCCTGCGTCTTTTGAATGACGCCCGTACATCAGGATTTATGCATTTTACAATCCCAAATCATACGATAATTTCAGGGTGAATTCGCGCGAGGGACCAGGATGCGGTGGCAGGTCACTGTCCACTACATAATATGGCTGAAGATAATCGTATTTTTGCCCCAGAATGTTATACACGCCGATACCCGCAGTCAAATTGTTCGTCAGCAGGTTTTTATACTGCACGAAGATATTCGTTATTAATGACGGTTTTTCTTTGTCAATAATTCCGTTGCCAAACGAGCCGAACCTTTGTGAAATGTATATAAGCGAAGGGTTAATGGAGAGGGAGCCTCGGAGCCAGCATCCATTGAGCGTCAATTTGTGCTGTGGTAATCCAAGGACCATGTTTTCCTTTCCCGGTACTTCATATGAGGGCACCTTGTTTTTATCAAAAAAATCGAATTTATCTGTAATATGCGGGTTGGCGTAAGAATATGTCACGTTTCCATATCCCCAACCGTATTTAATCCTGTATTCCAACTCAAAACCCGTACTCCCAGATCTTTCCTGATTTTCGTACCATTCAACGTCGTTCCCGTCGTTGTCAGAATAGTAGAAATAAATAATGGGATCGGTGATCGTAATGTCAAATACATTCAAAGTAAGGAACATATTGTCTGTTGGACGCGCACCGAGTTCCACTTCGAAAACAGTGGTGCGTTCTGGCGTAATCTCTGTGCCGTCGGGCGAAGGCAGGTTCATGTTTTCGATGCCCGGCGCCCTGAATGCCCTGCTGAAAATGGCCTTGTAGTGCCATTTTTCAAAGGGGCCGGTAATGCCCAGGCGGGGTGAAAAGGCAGTGCCAAAGGCACTGTGGCCGTCGATGCGGCCGCCGGCGACCAGGTTTGTGTGCGGTAGCTTGAGCAGGCCCTGGGCAAAACCCGACACATTGTAATATGAGATGTTCTTCTCATCGTTGCCAAAGACCGATTCTGGATCATCGAGCCGGTCTGTGGCGTAATCATAATAACCTTCGGCGCCCGCCACAATGTTCAGCTTTTCCGAATAATCATAGTTGGCAATGGTATTTCCTGAAAAGCGCAATGCGGACCGGTCGTAGGGATAGCGTTCGTCAAGAAAGTTGTATGGAATCTGGTATTTAATATTTACCTTGGGCGTGACGGTGAGGTTGGAAAGGGCCGCAATATCGTACTTTACCTCTCCATAATAGCCATCGAACGAGTTGTAGACAGGTGTTTCACCGTCAAAGTAGTCGGACGTGCGTGTGGCATAGCGGTCATAGATGAGACGGAGGCTCAGGTCTTTGATATTCACGTTGGCATTGACATTGCTAAAGGTCTCTTTTGCCGCGTCGCTTTCCGGACCATAGTAATAATCCGAAGCATCGATATAAGGGCGGTCGCTCCGGTTTGCCATGCCTGCTGTGCCGGTAACGGAGAAATCAACATTGGTAAAGAATTTTCCAACACCAAAATTGACAGCAGTACGTCCAAAGTCGTTGGCCATGGTGCTTGCGGATACGCTTGCTGAGACTCCGTTCAGGTCGTCTGATTTTTTCGTGATAATGTTGATGACACCAAGTTCGGCAAAACCGCCATACACGCACGAGCCGGGACCGCGGAGAATTTCAATGCGTTTGATGTTGGCCACGCCGTAATGGTTGCCGAATTGCAGGGTTGAATAGAGGAGTTCGTTCATCTCCTGGCCATCAATGAGAAGCAGGACTTTGCCTTCGTGGCCCCAGATGCCGCGCATGCCCGGCCCTATGGCGCCGTCGATATCGTATCCGAACTCAAAACCGGGAACCAGCCGCAGGACGTCCATAAGCGTTCGCGCGCCGGAATTCCGTATTTCTTCTTCGGTAATAAGGGAGATGATGCCCGGCGATTCGCGTGTGTTCATGGCTTTTTTCGACGACACGGAAATTTTCATGTTCAGCAGGTCGTCGACCGAGACGCCCAGTTTGTCCGCAAGCACCATGAGGTCTTCGAGGGGCATTTCCATAAGCTGGGCATAGGTGAGTTTGGCAATGTCTTTTTCGGTCATGGTTGCTACGTCGAGCGCCTCTCCGGCAAAAACAAGACAGGCTGCCACGGCTGCGAATGCGAGTATTTTTTTCATGGTGTATGTCCTATACGAGGTTAGGATTCAATGGTTTTGCCCAGCTTAAAGAGCGCTGGTTTTGCCTTGAGACCGCTGGTTTTCAGACTTCCGGGATTTATCTCGAACCGGAGTTTACCGTCGACTTGTATCAGGTTGATGGCAGAACCTGCCTTGCCAAGACCGTCCTTGTTGGTTACAATTAAGGTATTGCTCGGAAATTTTTGTATTGCCGCGCCCAACTGGTTGCTTTTGTCCGGGGAGATAAAGAGAAGGTCGCACTGACCGACCTGGTCGAGTGAGGCGACTTTTTTAATGGTTATCTTGACGTCAGCTGATTTTTCCGCGATGATCTTGAGCTCATCGGTAATGGGGTCGTCGCCCAGGATAGTGATGGCGAATGCCGAGGGGGCTCCGGCCCATTCCACGTATTTAGTAAAATTGTACACCAGAAGAGCGCTGAATTTGGTGTCCTGCGCCAAGGTGTAATCTGGCACAGTGAGTGCCAGAAAAACAGCGATCAGAAACATGCTTTTTTTCATGAAAGGTCCTTTGCGATGGGAAACAGGATAAGCCGTGAAAAGAATATATATTCAGAAAAAGAGTGAAAGCAAATGACAAAAAAGAAGGGGCATGCGCCGCGACGACAATGCGCTGATCCTAGAACCTGGCCAGTTTAAGACCATTGACTGAAAAGCAATGTACGCTTCTTGTTGCGCGCTGCGTGGATATAAAATATTTTATCAACAATCGTATGGAATGTTTCTCCACGCTCAAACATGTCTCCGTTTTTCCCGGCGCGCTCAGCCTCATGGTTGGTCCTGTGCGGGGGCCTGTTTTTTCCCTGTATGGCGCAACTCGACCTTACCAGCGCGAACGTACTCGAGAGCATCCGTGTCAGCGGCCCAATGTTCCCTGACTGCGGACCGTGCACGACCAAGGTGATTTTCACCTTCAAGACCCCCTCGGTATCATTCCAGCATGTGAAAGGGTTCGGCTATGTGAATGTCGATTTTCCCAATGCGGTGACCGCGGAAAAGATGACGCCCATTCTCTATGCTTCGCCTGTTGAAGATATCGTGGTCTCGGTGAAAAAGGAGAGCCCCCAGCCCTTGGTGGTAAAAGAACACGATGTGATCAGCGTTGATGTGAAACTCGCTTCCGGCGTCCCAGCTGATTATACGATTTTCAGGACACTGAACCAGGTGGCGCTTGTGCTTTCATGGGACGGCAACGAGTCCGTGTCGCAGGAAGAGAAGAAGCTACGGTCGTCCATCATCACGTATGGCATTGTCGGTGTTGTGACCATCGGTGTTGTCATTGTCGTTGCCATGCTTTTAAAGTGGTCCCAGGACAATACAGGCGATGATATCCATATCAAATGACGATACCCATATCAAATTATAGGTAATCTTTTTATAAGTAATCTTTCACTCGTCAAGCGCTTGCATTCCTACGGTTTTGAGGTTATATTATTATTATATAAATTATATTAGTATGAATTGCCGTATTGTTTTCTCTTTATTATCCGTTCTTTCTGCAGTACTGCTATTGCCCCTGTCTGCCTCTGCGCAGAGCTCAACAGCCCAGGTATGGGTGCGGCGCACCGTGGTGCCGTCGAGCATCAATTACGAAGGAGCGCCCGCGAACACGCAGGCGACCGTGAACTTGTGGTCGTGGGCAAGCGGCGATTCCGTGGCAGTGGGCAAACCCATTGACGTCATTTTTCTCACGGACAATGGTCCGAAGATCCAGTCGCGGCTCCCGGGCGACCCCCACAACTGGATCAGCCCGAACCGGATTGAGGGCGCCTACAACGCAAGCGTCAATTTTATCGATTCATTTTTTACGTCGAGTGAGAGGTGCGCCCTGCTGCGGTTCGCCTCAAACGTGGACACAGCGTTTTACTATACCACGAATTATCCCTATGCAAAAGGGCAGCTCGATTCCTCCCTGACCGGCGACGCGACCGAACAGGGCAATGCCATGTGGAAGGGCATCCTTGCATCGGCCCAGTACGCGGTCGCCAACCTCCGGCCGAATGTCACGCCGGTCATCATTGCCCTGACCACGGGCAACGACAGGAATTCCTATCAGCAGGGCCTGCCGCCCGGTGCCCTGGGCAACACTGAAGCGGAGGCGGTCGATTCAGTGCTTTCGTATCTTGAATCGGCCCGGGTCGCGGGTATTCCGATAAAGGTTTTTATTGTTGGCGTTGGCAGCGGCGTCAATGACAACGACGGCCTGATGACCATGATGGCAGATTCAGTCGGCGGCATGTACATTCATACCGAAGACGGCATTGGTATTGATTCGGTGTTCCAGGACATCGGACAAAGACTGGTGGACATTGTCGGCATACGGGTTTCGCCGACCAAGCCCATGTTCGTCGATGTGCTTGGACCGGGCATCCACTATGTGCCGGGGTCGTTTCTGCAGGTCGGCTCTCAAGGCGACCTCACGCCCGCATTCTCCGTTGACACGGTCAACGGCCTTACCCGGATAACCCTTGCGCTCGATACCATCAAACTTGGGCAGCTCTTCCTGGTTAGGTATAACATCACGGCAGCAGTCACTATTCTCGATACCACCCATGCGGTTCTCACCCGGACCAACAATACGCAGCTCAATGACAGCGTCAATTACTCCCGCATCCAATATATGGACATCTTTGGAAGGGTCACTGAAAAACCTATCCCTCAGAATTTTGTCCTGGTAAAAAGTGGTGTGTCGGCCATTCGGCTCTCCCTGAGTCCTGACACGCTTATACCGCCGTCATTGACCAAGGTGGTGCCTCTTGAATATACATCAACCGCTCCTGCGGTCTTTCCCGACACCACGCTCTATGCCTTGCTTGAGCTTGATATGACCGGTGAGGTTTTATATACGCCTGCCACTGTTACGTGGAACTTTACCCCTTTATCAGGCTGGACCGCTCCATTGCTCTATAATGTGCAGGACGACCAGCAGGGGATGGGCATTACCGTACCTTTCGATAATGCGGGATTGTGCACATTAACCATTGAACTCACTATGCAGGGACTTATCTACCGCGACTATCTCATATTTTCAGCGTATGGTGAGGGCAGCGTGGAAAAGATTATAGGTGTTGCTATCGACGATGACACGCTAACCAGGCAATTTATCGACCCGCCGCGTCTTCTTATTGCGGGAAACAGGGCGGAATTGAACGCATATTCGCAACCGCTTTTTGCACGGGCAATTACTAATCATGGAAACATTCTGCCCCTTTCCGCATCGTGGTCTGCATCGGGTTTTTCAATCTATCAATCGCAACTTGGGGCCGCGTTCACGGGTACGCACCAGCAGCGGACGTTCGGCATTTCCGTGGCAACAACCGAAACAGCCCAGTCCGATTCCGGTCTCATCACCATTGATTCGGGCGGCCTCTCCTTCTCGTTCACGCTGGCGATATTAGACACCTCGCATTATGATGTAGTCAATACCATAGCTATCTACGACAATTATTATGCTGGAAACACTGATAGCATTGAGGCGCATTATTCGGGCCAGCAGTCTCAAGAGGTCTATTCTCCGGGATTGGGCGATTCCCTTACTTTCTGGCCATTGCTTTTTGACGCTAGCGGCACCCCGGTGCAATACATGGACGTGGCCACGGCGGTCTGGCAGCGCAACAACAATCCGCCCGTGACCGCCTCCTACTATGTTGTCCGCGGCGGCGTTCCCATGCTTGAGGAACGGCTTACCGTCACTTTTGTGGGTCAGTCTGGCGATACCCTCACTGATACGGTGACCATACGCTGGGGTTATGGGAGTATCCGGCATATTTCCTTGGAAAGCAGACCGGGCCATATTGGCGATACGGTTTCGGCGCCGCTTACCGCACTGGTCATCCCGGCGAACGCGGACACTATGCGGGGCATTTATGCCGTGGTGCGTGACGAATACGGGTATTGCGTGTACGATGGGAGCGATAACAATTTCACCGCATACGCAGCGTGGAGTGTGAGCGTGCCAGGTGTACTTACCTATATTGATATCCCGGCTGACACTACCAGTCTTGGTTGGATCCACCGGAAGGGGACCCCTGGATCCCAGACCACCGCATATCTCGTTGCATCGGGGGTCAATCTTGTGGGGCTGTATAATCAGAAAGACAGCATTGCCTTGACACTACTCACTTATTCGTTTGATTCCCTGGTCATTCAGGCCTGCGCCTCACCCTCGCCCCTTATCGATACCACCGGGCATGTCTATGCGGTTGGCGAAGACATTCCTAAAAGCGCGCTGCTATTTCTTACCGCGGGTCAAGACACCTCGGTGGTGCGCGCAAGAATACGGCGGGACGATACCAATGCCTGGGTTTCCTGGCCGGTTTCCTGGCGTTTAACGGACATGTACTTTGTCGATGTTTCCGGCTTTCCTATTGATTCGCAGATGACCATTATTCCCATGCGTAATGTCACGCGTACCGGTATTATCGCTTACCTCGATTTTGGCGGGGGTATTATTGTGACAGACACGGTTTACTGTATGGTCGATATTTCATTTATCGATTCTTTTATTATGGTGTTCCCCGACTACCCGATAATCGCGGGCGACACCTTTTCTTTCACTATCATTGCCATAGACCAGAACGGGGACACGGTGAGGAACCCGGTGCGTCTGCCCAATGGCTATACGCTCTCCCTCAATACCCTGCTATTGCTCATGGGCGCTTCTGATACGCTGCTTTTAAACGACACCACAGCGGGCATCACAGACCCGTTCCTGAACGGTATTTCCATCAACAACGGTGTGTTGTATTTTGCCGGAGACAACCTGCTTGTCATCAGCTTCACCTATCCGACCAAGACCGGGACAGCCACTTATACCGATACTATCCGCATTTCGGTGCGGGCCGGTCCGCCCGACTCTATTGCTGTTATTCGTGAAAAGGACAGCACTCTTGCTGTGAGCGATACGCTCAGTTCGGTGCATACGGAAACATCCGATTCTGTGCTGTTTTATCAGATTGTGCTCTACGACCGTTTTGGCAATGCCATTCCCGCTTCCAGCGGTTTTTACGACAGCCTTGTGGTCACCGTGTCCGGCACGCTCGATACAGCGGGTATTATTCGCGACGGCAATCGGATTGGTTATTCCGCGGCAAACGCTCTTGATGGCGCAAGCGGGACCATTACCGTGCGCTACACCGGGCCTTCGGCTGATATTGCCTACGCGTTCGATTTGCTGATTGTTCCTGTTGCACAGGTGCTTTTAATTGAGACGCACGAGTGGGTTCCTGACACAGTATCGGGCATTGCTTTTATCCGCACGGTGCTCGATTCGGTTCTGGGCATTGATCCTGATTCCCTGTGGATTGCTTTACAGGCCAGAGGGTCTTCGCAGAACCAGGTATATCTTGCTGCTTTGCAGGCCAATGGATACATGCCCTTCAGAGACGGGTATCTCGACTATTTGGATATTACCCTGAGCATGCCTTTTGCGTTTAAGAATACATATATCAGCGCAATCAGATTCGACGCGCAAACCTATGATGGTCCTGACAGCGTAGTATGGCGGGTCTCTGATTTGGGCCGCACCATTCGCCTTCTTCCGCGCGGACCGGGCAATACACTCTGGCGGCTGTGGCTTATTACCAACGCGGGCCAAAGCGTGCATGCTCCTTTTGAGACAGGCTTGCTGCCTTCGGTCTCATTCGACAACAATGCCATACGGCAGGCGAACAGTCATACTAATTTTCCAGTACTCATCGGCACTGATGGTGATATCTATTCCACGGACATGGCGATTACCGTTGATTCAACACCGCCGGTCATTGCTGGGTTCAGATTCCAGAACAACGCCTGCAAGATCGGGGAGCCTGAGAACAGGATTTTCATATCTTTCAGCGAACCTGTTGCCACTGGTGCTATCTCGATTTTTTCCTCTATTACCGCGTTTACCATCGATTACCGGACGCGGACTGACAGCGGGTTCATGAGCACCGCGATTTTAGAGGCCAGCCCTTCGGGCAGGGTATACGACACGCTTGAAGCGTGGAGCTATGATGGCGACGCTGCATACACCATGACGTATGAAGCGGTTGTTAACAAGGACTCAAACGCGGTCTTTATTCCGGGCATGACCAAGATCCGTTTTTCGGTCAAACCGGTCAATACCCAGTTTGCCGATGCCACGGGAAACCGCGGGTGTGTGTCCGCGAACCGGAAAGCGGTCCTTGTTTCTGACGGGCAGACAGACGCATATGTCTGTTCGCTTATCGGTACAACGATTATCTCGCGGTACGATGCCATGACCTTTGCGTGGGGCGGCAGTACCGAGGGAGGCACGCCACAGGCTGTTCCGCTTTTCCATTTCTTCGGGTTTACGGTCAACATGCTGCAGATTGTTGCGGACAACCCGCGTACCTTTGTAATCATTGATGACGCGGTAATCAGCGGTAGGCACTTTGTGGTGTGCGATTTTGACACTACCACACCGCTTATCGAGACCATGGTCAAGATCTACGATGTGTACGGTAACCTTGTGGCCTCGCCTGCCACAAACGCCGCCCTGAGCGCCTCGTTCACCGTGGGTTCTCTGCGCGAGTTTATGGGCTTTGGCGCCATTGAGAACGATCTGGCTACCCTTACCATAAGCGATATCGAGAAGTCCTATTCGATAACCGAGGCTGTTTCGCCTTCAGATCCTGACACTTTACGGCCCATATATCCCACAACCCTTTCGCTGGGCTACGATTATCTTTCAGGGCGCTGCGGTCCAAGCACAGGGCGTGATTTGTGCATGCCTGCGTGGAACTGTTTAAACGCCAAGGGCAGGCTTGTGGCTCCTGGCGGATATGTGGGAGCGCAGGACATCAGGACCGGCCGTATTGTAACCGAGGCAGTCAAAAAGATCCTGGTTACCAGCGGCTCTACCCGCAAATCAAGCTACTAAAACCTCTATTCTGTTGGCAATACGATCAAGACCAAAGCAATAACCCTGGTCACATAACAGCGCCTACAGCACAGTTTTTGCCCGCAATATCTCGCTGACAATTTCAAGCTTTTGGGGGCATCTGGCCTCGCACTCTCCGCATTCCGTGCATTTGTCAATATCGGCTCTGAATATCCAGTTGTTGTTCAGCCAGGAGCGAAGGTCTTTCTTTTCCATGCCGTAGCGCTGAAAATCGCGCATGGATTTCATAAGCTTGTGCGGCTCAAAGGTGTGCGGGCACTCTTTGCAGTATTCGCAGCTTGTGCAGAATTTGCCTTCGGTGAATTTGATTGCGTCCATCTTTTTTATCAGGTCCTGCCTGAACGCGTCATCAAGCCTGTCGGCCCTTTCAAGCGCTATCAGGTTCTCGTCCACCTGATAGGACCGTGACATGCCCGTGATGCAGGTGGTGATGTTTTGGTTGGCCACGAGGAACCTGAGCGCGCCGTACCAGGGATCGCGGCCCGCACTGGTCAGGAAATCAAAAGCCGGGTCCTTGCCCATGCCAAAGATGCCGCCAGCCAGGGGGTTCATGATGATGACGCCCACGCCTTTTTTCGCCGCATAGGCGATCTGTTCCTCTTCCTCGCGGTTCATGAGATTGTATGATACCGTTGCGCAGAGAAAGACCCCTGAGTCGATCGCGGCCCGAAAGACATCGGGCTTGCCATGAAAGGTGAAGCCCAGGCCGTGTTTAATCACCCCTTCTTTCATGGCCTTTTGGACCCCTTCAAGCATGCCGCCTTTCTTCAGTACATCGCGGAGTATTTCGTGGGTTTCGCAATTCCAGACCTGATAGAAGTCGAGATAGTTAAGACCGGTCTTTTTCAGCGCCTGGTCTATGGAGGCGCGCACTGCGTCGGCCGATGGAGCGCTCATCCAGTTCGCTTTTGACGAGAAATATATTTCATTGCGTCTTTTTTTAATTGCCCGGCCCAGCCATTCTTCGCTGTGTCCATTGATGTATCCGGACGAGGTATCGACATAATTAAAACCCGCGTCAAGGCCCCGCTGTATGGTGTTGTGGCAGTCCTCCTCAGTTTCCCAGCGCATGCCGCCAAAGCTGAAGATGGAAAGCCGTATGCCGGTGTTTCCCAGCGGCCGGTATATCATGATTGTCTCCTGGACTGGATGTTTCTTTTTACCACAGGGGGAAGTATTTTCAGAAAAGCGAGAAAGCAGGCGCGGTAGAATTTCATCTCGTTAAACTGGTCCGCGGTTCCGAACGCGGCGTTGACCGAGGCAAAGAGCCGGTCGATCTCGTCATCGCGCAAGGAATAGAAGAGTTTTTGCGCCCTGCGCTGCCATTTGAGGATCCAGCCGTATTTTTTTGTATAGATCTGTTCGTATACATGGCATTTATGCGTCTTTCCCTCGTTGATCAGTCTCAGCAGGGTTTGCACATAGAGATCAGCGTCCTCCATGCTGTTCATGATGCCGCCGCCGGAAAAGGGGTTTGCGTGGTGGGCCGCGTCGCCAATGAGCGTCACGTTGCCTTTGACGAATTGTTTCAGACCGCCGTCGATGGGAATACCGCCCGCGACGGTCCGCACAATACGCGCATCGGGCAGATAATCGCGCATGAACGCATCGAGATACGTTTTGGGAGAAGCAGCCGTTCCCGCGCCTGCCCGGATGAGCGCGATGCCAACATTCGCCTCGCTGTTTCCTTTGGGGAAGATCCATATGTATCCATGAGGGGCGACTGCGCTGCCTACATGGAAGCCGATAGTGTCGTCCCTGCCCGAATATTGGTTGACGCGGTATTCGACGCATGAATAGATTTCCGGAAGCTGGCAGATTGTGGGCAAACCAGCCATGCGTCCTACCGACGATTCCGTGCCATCAGCGCCTATGACAAAATCGCACCCTATGGACCGCACCCGTGTTGCGGTTTTCACTGAAGCGTGGGTCGCCCTGCCTGTGTTGTCGAACGAGAGGCCGCAGACTTCAGCGTTTGTGATGGCCTGCGCGCCAGCGGCAGCGGCGTTTTCAAAGAGCATGCGGTCAAAGATGCTCCGATCGAGCATGATGGGCGAACGGGGCACGCTGCGGCAATAGGCAATGCGGCTCGGGCCCATGACCATGCATTTTTCAATGGTCGCGGTGATGAACGCGGAATCGGGTGCAATGAAACGGGCGAGGTCGTCGCGGTATCCGGCAAGCTCCGCGCAGCGGACCGGCAGGCCCACGTGCGTGCGCTTCTCGCAGAGAAGCACGGACATGCCTGCCTGGGCGGCCCGCAGGGCGGCGACCGAACCAGCGGGTCCGCCGCCCGCTATCACAATATCGTATTTATCCTTGAGGTTCAAGCGTCAGCGCCTCCGTGGGACAAAAGAGGATGCAGCGGCCGCATCCAGTGCATTGTTCAGGATCAATCAAAAGGGTCAGGTTGTCCATGCGCATGGCGTTTTCAGGGCAGACGGCAACGCATCCTGCGCATGAACAGCAACGCACTGCAGTGGCACGGGCGCTTTTCCCGGTACGTACGTGAATCATAAACGGAAAAGATACTTTTTTTAAAGAGGCAGTGTCAGTATTTCAACTTGCGGTCGAACCCGAAGAAGACCTTGAACTTAAGCATGCTGAAAAAGAGGTCGGTATTTGAAATGGTCTCAACCTGGCGTACTTCCTTGACCCGGAAGGGTATTGCATAGGCTACCAGAAACCGGAGGATCGAGGAGATCAGGAAGAGCATGAGGAACTTGTTCCCGAAAAGCGCCGGGACCTTGGTCGAGAAATAGCCGCCAAGGCTGGCGCCGAAAAAGAGAAAGACGCCGTTGAGCACGTTGAAATACGCAATGCACCGTGTGCGTTTTGCAGGCGAGCAGGCGTCAAAAATAAAATTAGAGGCGCTCAGGCTGAATCCTGACCAGGCAAACCCGCCCAGTATCTGGACGAGAACCAGCAGGACCGGGTTTTTAATGAACAGCCAGAAAAACGGGGCTGCCGCAATAAGGCCTGAAGTCCACCGGATGACCCTGATGGTGCCTATTTTATCGGCAAGCCGGCCCCATCGGGTAATCATGAGCAGGGTAATGATTGTGGGCGTTGAGACAATAATGATGTATGTCTGGTAGCTGAAATGCAGATCGTTGAGCATATAGACCGCGAAAAAGGGGCTGCAGAAACTGACCGCGAATGTCATGCTCGCGACAAAGAGGACAAAACGGGCGAAGTTGCTTACTCGCACGCGTTTGAGGAAATCGACCAGGTTGAAATAGTCCTCGTGCGTGGGTTTGCAGGGGGGCTCGTACATTTTTCCCAGGAAATAGCGCGACACTGTCCTGAAAATAGCGGCACAGGAAAAGATGATGGAAAATCCCAGGAGCGCCATGTCCTGCTTTTTGGCAAAACTGATGACAAAGCTGGCACCAAACATTGCCGCAATGGTGATAAAACCGAACAGGCGGGCGCGCCAGCCGAAATACTCGCCCCGTTTTTCCGGCGGCACAAGGTCTGACATGAGACTGCCCCATGCTGGCGCGGCAAATGCGCCGAACGTGCCGAAAAGGGTGACTAGCAGAATGGTAAGCGGTGTTGAAATCAGTTTTGCCCAGATGAGCAGGGGAATGCACGCAAGGGCAATGACCTGGAGCGTAATAAAGGAGGTTACTACCAGCCTGCGCGATCCCACCCGTTCCGTAACATCTGCGGAAAAAAGCTGGAGCAGGGCGGCTGCCAGGCTGGGAATGGCCGCGAGAAGCCCCACCTCGCGCGGTCCTGCGCCCAACACCAGGATAAATGGGGTAAAGTATTCCATGGTAAACCCGGCCATGCACGAGCCGAAAATACCGTCGTATATGGAATAGATGAGGCTTCGTTCAACTACGTTCTTTGCCTTGCGCAGGCTGAGCTGGAACATGGGTTCCCATTAAAATAATAAATCCTCCATTCCCATTGCTTCAGGAAACAGCATGGGAATGGAGGATGTCTCTTGCCAACTACGCGATAGGCCGGGCTATTTTTTCTTTTTCGGTTTTTCGGTTTTTGCCGCTTTCGCGGGTTCTGCCATTTCTTTAATGAGCGACTCAGCCCTGCCAACGGCTGCCACTATCTGTTCCTTCACAGAAGCGATCTCGCCGTTTTCGAATGAGGCCTTCAATGATGCCAGGCCATTTTCGAGATCATTGACCGCGCTTTCTAATTTTTCAGCAGCGTCCTTCATTTTCTTGTTTTTTGACACTTTGTTCAACGCTGCCTTGGCCTCCGCGATTTTGGCTTCCTGCTTTTTAATGAGCGCCGCAACCTCGGCCTTCATCGCTTCCTTGTTTGCCGCAGCAGCAGTAAGGGCTGCCTCAGCGGACTGCATGGCGCTGGCAAGGGATTTTTTCGCCGCTTCGTAGTTTCTTCCCAACACGAATTTCGCCTTCTGTTTTTCGATTTCCGCGAGCGCGGCCTTTATTGCGTCGCTTGCCGCGGAGAATTCCACGGGAGCGTATTTCCCGGCTTCTCCTGCCTGGGCGGTCTCAACGGCCTTTTTCGCTTTCTCGACATCCTGGTCCGGGGCCTTTGCACATCCCGACATCAGGGCTGCAGCAACGCCTGCTGCGACAATGGCGTTCGTGAATCTCATACAGAAACCTCCGGTTAATTGTGGAAATTTTGGAAAATAAAAAGGAGAACTGTCTTGTGAACAGCGTGCGGAACCAGCACAACAGTGTGCGCCCATACACGTAACTCGCTTCTTGGTGCAATAACGGGCAAGGATCGCTATGTTGGGCAATAAATTAATATTATTTCTTGCACTGGCGCAAGGCCTCTGCGAACAAGAACCGTGAAACGAGCAAGGTTCTTCAAGATTATCAGGCGCCGAACATGCGTAAATCTGTACTTTGGGTTGATTTGTTAATTATATTTGATGTGGGTTTAACGACCCAATATACCCATGGATATTACCACTTATTCCGTCGGCGGATACGCCGTCATACTTATTAGCGAATCAGTCCGCAAGTACGAGGATGTTGTTTTTATCAAAAAAAAGATCAATGAGATTGTGGACAATGGCCAGATGTTTATCGCCATCAACCTTTCCAAAGTCGATTATATGCACAGCTTTTTCATCAAGATACTCACGTCCAGCTACAAGAAGCTGGTGAAAAGCGGCGGTGATATTGTGCTCATCGGGCCCAATGAATTCATCAGGAACCTCATCAATCTTCTCAATATCCATAAATACATCACTGTCTTCGAGAACGACGAAAGCTTCAGGGAATTCGTCAAGACCCATACCTAGGCGCCCGGCATATTTTCCATGTCAATTCCACGACCCTAGCGCTTTTTCACGCGAGGGGTAGATGGTCACAAAAGGCGATGAAATATGTTTTTCGCACGCCTGGAGGGTCGCGGCGTCGGAACAGAAGATGCGTACGCGTCCCTTTGACTGTTCAACGATTTTCTGGAGGCGCTTCACGATAGGTTCAGTGATTGTGCATGCGGATACAAACCTGCTGATATCTATGAGGGTTTTGAATTCGTCGTTGAGAATGGTGTCGAGTGTGGTGATGTAGGTTTCGCAGTCTGTGTTTTCAGCTGGAAAGTCGCTGAATTTGAACACGCCCACGTTCTGAAAAAGGTCAAAATCCAGCTTAAGTGAAAGGGTCTCTTTTTTTTGACGCTCGGGCTGCTTATACGGTATCGAGGGCGCGTGCACTGTGAAGAAATTGACCAGACTGGTAGTTTCAAGCACCTTCAGATTGTCTTCGGACACATTATCGAGAATTATGGCCCTGCCGTTTTCTTCGGCCATGTTGTGCAACTTAATGAGCGCGCCAATGGTCATACTATTCAGGAGAATAAGGTCCGCAAGATCTATCCGCATGTTGCCGCTTTTCGATGAAGTCAGAAACTGAACGCCCATTTCGATTAATTCATTAGAATTGTAAAAGGTTATTTCCGCGGGCAGTTTGTAACTGAATTCGTTATCTGGCATGGAGTTATCCTTTATTAAACAGATTATTAATTTAGTTAATACCCGTGTTTTATGTCAAAATATTTGCAGATGTGACAGGTTTTGTCATATCTGGGTGTTATATTTTTAGTGCGATCTTCGAAACGATGAGCGCAAGAACAAACAAGTTCTTTGATATTCCAGTCCGGTCCGTCCCATAAGCAAAACAATTGTATTACGTATATACCAAACTTAGGAGTTTTATTATGAAGACGAACATCGAACTTACCGCCATTAAAGTGTATCCTTTCAAACAAGCAAAGGGAAAGATCAAAGGGTTTGTGCAGGTTGTGCTGAACAACGCGCTCAAGCTCAACGGTCTTAAAATCGTGGAAGGGGAAAACGGCCTCTTCCTGAGTTATCCGTCTGAAAAGGGAAAGGATGGCAACTACTACAGCATCTACAATCCCATAACACGGGAGAGCAGAACCGAGATCCAGGACGCTGTCCTGGCGAATTACGAGGCAGCGGTTTCGGCCTAAAAGCGCACGCTTTTATCGGAAACCAGTGAAAAGCGGGACGGGCCGGGTTGGAACCAAAGAACCAATGAAAAAACCATATGTAACGACCAAGGAGACGATATCATGGAAAACGCAGTACTCGATATTACCGAACTCAGGATTTATCCAACAAAAAAAGAATCCGCTGTCAGGGCATTCTGCACAGCCACCTTCAACCACGCGCTATGCGTATCAGGCATCAGGATCAAGGAGGGAAAAAAGGGCGTCTATGTCGCCTTTCCCCTTTCCACAGGCGCAAATGGCAAACGGCATCCGATTGTGTTTCCCGTGACCGGCGAAGCCAGGCGCGAGATTTCCAACAGGATTTTGGCCACGTACGTCATCAACCACTGTGTTGATGATTATACGCTGTGAAATATATCTTATACCTTAGGAGGGCATGCCATGTCAAACCTGAGGATTGTCGAACATAAGACCGGGCCAGCGGGTAATCTGATTGTCCTGCGAATAGAGGGGAGCATTGATCAGGCAAACATCGACCAGCTTCAAAAAACCATTGCACGGGTGGTGGCCGGGGGGTGCGCCAGGATCATCGCCAACTGTGAAAAGCTCTCCTTTATCTCCAGCTCGGGCATTGGGGTCTTTATCGACCTGAAGGAGGTTTTGGGAGAGAAAAATGGCGAACTGGCCTTTGCCGCGGTCACGTCCAAATTCCTGAACATCTTTCATAAGGTCGGCGTGGACGAGCTCTTTACCATGTTTCCCGGAGAAAAAGAGGCCCTCAGCCATTTTAACCAGGGCGCTTAGCGTTTCATGAAGCGGTCATTTCCCTATTCACTCGAATCCCTTGCGGCGGTGCGTCAGCTTGCCGCTGATTTCTGCTCCAACAGCGCCATCAACGAATTGGTGTGCGGTGAAATGGAGCTTGCGCTCAACGAGGCATGCACCCATATCATCAGCCACCGCGGCAGCAGCACCCAGCCGGACGAAACCTTCCACGTGACTCTTGCCACTGTGGGCGCCATGCTGGTCGCGTCTGTATCATTTCCCGGCAAACGATACAATTTTATGCAACCAACCAATACGGCGCGCGCCAAAGGACCGGCCATGAGTCTCTTTGCCGCCTATGTGACCCGGAAAATGGTGGATATGGTCATGTATAATTATCTTCCCGGCAATATTAACGAGCTCCGGCTCATCAAGAACCTGTAAGGAGCGCGCGTGCCTGTTACTGAAAAAAAACAGCTCGAAAGCCTGTTGCAGGCAAGCGCGGCGCTCCATTCATCCATAGATCTGCCTGAACTTTTACGTAAAATGATCGACCTCATTTCCGGGGTTCTCGAATGTTCTGGCAGTTCCATCTATGTTTTTGACCAGGCAAAGGGCGAACTAGTGCTTGAGGCTGATACCGCGGGCAAGGACCTCAATCTCAAGATCGAGGCTGGACCCCGGGTATACGCCGCAGGCGTAGGCGTGCCGGTCCATGTGCGCGATTCCCGGACCGACAAGCGGTGGGAGGCGTTGGCCCAGGGCGATGAAGGACCGCAGAGCGTGCTCTGTGTTCCCATGCAGTTCAACGGCCAGTCCGTAGGGGTCATTGAGGCCACGGATAAAAAGGATGGCGGGCAGTTCGACTACGATGATCTGCAGCTCTTCCAGGGTTTCGCTAATATCTGCGGGGCGGCCATTATAAATGCGCGGCGTTTTTCCGCGGTCTCGTCCGAAAACAGGAAGCTCAAGGAGACACTCGCGGGCAGCGTGGTCAACCTGATCGGCAATTCAACGGCCGTGCAGAAAATAACCAGTGTTATCAAAAAAGTGGCGCATGTCGATTCCATTGTGCTCATTACCGGCGAGAGCGGCACGGGCAAGGAGATCATTGCCCGGAGCATCCATGCGCTTTCGGACCGCAAAGACAAGCCCTTTATTCCGGTCAACTGCGGTGCTGTGCCAGAGAACCTCCTTGAGAGCGAGCTCTTTGGCCACGAAAAAGGCGCTTTTACAGGCGCAGACCGCCAGCGCGCGGGCATTTTCGAGGAGGCCGAGGGCGGCACAGTGTTTCTCGACGAGATCGGCGAGACCTCGCTCACTACCCAGGTGAAGCTGCTCAGGGTGCTCCAGGAGGGCGCCTTCAAACGCGTGGGCTCTAACCGGGAAATAAAGTCGAATGTGCGTGTCATCTCAGCCACCAACCGGAAGCTTGAAGAGCTGGTCGCTGAAAAAAAATTCAGGGAAGACCTCTATTACCGGATCAATGTTGTGGCCATTCCTGTGCCACCCCTGCGCGAGCGCATGGACGATCTGCCGGTGCTGGCCGGGTATTTTTTAAAGAAATCGTGCGAAAAGCTCAAAAAGAACAGTGCGGGCATTTCACCAGCGGTCATGCGCCTCTTTTTTTCCTATGAATGGAAGGGAAACGTGCGCGAATTGGAAAATACCATTGAATCCGCGGTTGCCATGAGTGAAGGTTCCTTCCTTGAACCCGGCGACCTTCCCGTCCGCTTTTCAAGCGCACTGAGCTCTGCGCCTGGATTCATGTCGCTTGCCCATCTCACGTACGACGAGGCAAAGGACGAGTTTGAAAAGCAGTATTTTTCAGGCCTGCTCCAGCTCCACAATGGCGATGTGCACAAGGCCGCTGAACAGTCGAAGGTGAGTGAGAAATCGATTGTACGCAGACGCCAGAGATTTGATATTTCCAAGAACAAAGAGTGACAAAAAAAGGTGGCATGGGGATTGTTACATGCCACCCGGATGCGCGCGGTCTTCTCCGTTATTTCATCAGATAGAGTTTGCCGATCGCCGTTGTTGCGTCCGCAGCATACCGCACCAGATAGATACCCGATGCAACGGCTCTTCCCTGCGCGTCTTTTCCATTCCACATCGCACGGTACGCGCCCGCGCTGGCCAATGTCTTTGCCAGCGTTGTGATATGCCTGCCGTGCAGGTCAAAGATCGCTATTTCAATGTTCTGTTTTTTCTCCACTTCATACGCAATGGTCACCATGGGGTTAAAGGGGTTGGGCGAGAGCGAGGTAATGGCCGTGGTCATGGCGCGTGCGGGTGTTGGCGACCGTTTTTCAATGGCAATTACGCTGTTCTCCAGTTCATTGAACTTTGCCAGTAATAGGGACGATCCGATGTCCGGGGTCGCTGTTGAGGCCGGGTTTTTCGGCGCAAGTGTAATGGCAAAAAGGCCAGCGGACCCGTCAATAGGTTCTGTGCCTGCAAAGGCCATGCGAATGGACGTGTTCCGGGTGTTATAGGCGCAGGTAAAGCCAATGAGCGCGGCAAGAGGCTCCACAGAGACCAGATTGTATTGGGCCGCGTCAAACGCCATTGTCAGTTCACCGGAATAGACCCCCGCCATGTTTTCAGCCGCAATAGAGGTCGTAAAAACATTCTGCAGGTCAATGGCGGTCTCCGTGGTACGGGAGAAGGAATCGAGCACAACCTTGGCAACCGATCCGGCAAAGCGTTTTGACGGCGCAGGGTCATTGCTGTTTTGCCGGTTACCGCTTACATCGCCGATCAGAAGCGCCTGTATCTGCACATTGTGGATGGGCGCGGTCAGGGACTGGATGATGGTTGTTTCCGGGGTAACTATCCAACGGCCCAGCAGCGTATTGTCGTCAACGCCCACCAAGTACCTGAGTACCAGGGCAGCGTCAAAGGCGGTGATCATTTTATTGCCATTGACGTCAGCGGCCGTGGTTTGTCCGGCAAAGTCATTCAGGGTCTTGAGCCCCACCAGAGACCTGAGAATGAGCGAAGCGTCATAGGCTGATATGCCATTTGCTATATCACCAGAGTCCTTGGCGGCAATGAGCCTGAAGGGATCGGTCACTGTCCGGGGGAGGCTGGGGAAAACAAAGGAGCCAGCATTGTCCGAAATGGCCTTTGCAAGCGTATCGCCATTGGAGCGCAGCACAACCAGGCGCGCATTATCCACGCCTTTGCCGTTTGCCTTGTAGGTCACAGTACCGTCCACGCTGTAGTCAGGACTGGGTGCGCATTCCATGGAAATGGTCCCGGCCTTTGTTCCGGCAACAGGATCACCGTCGTTGAATACCGCCTTGGTAATCCTGAATACGATGTCTTTGCCGCATGCGCTTCCAGGAATGACTGTGCGGATGGTGAAAAGCGGCCCTGTGCCTTCGAGCGGCTGCGTCTGGGCAAAGGCGATCTTGATGGATCCGGACGTGAGATTTTTCGCAATGGTAGCGCTGGCAATGATCGATCCGGCGGTATCGATGCCGATCACCGTTGCTTCGCTTGCGGTATACGTCAGTTCAATGTTGCCAGAAACAATCGCATAGCCGTCGGTAGGGGTCACGCTGACCGGATAGTCGAGTGTGTCATTGGCCGAGACATTCGTATCGTTCGTGAATACGACAAGGTCAGTAACCGTGATCTGCCAGGCCTGACGCGCATAGGCGCCGTATCTGTCATACGCGTCAGCCACAACTGTATGCGTCCCAATGTCGAGGAATTTTGGATACCAGGTAATAAGCCCGGTAAGCGAATCAATCTGCATGTTCAGGGGTTTTGTTGGCAAACGGTATTTAATAGTGTCATTGTCAGCATCTGTTGCAGTGATACGGTATTCATATTTGAGTCCCGCAATGGCTTCTTTTATAGGCGCAGAGGAAATCTGCGGGGCATGGTTGTTGGACCCTGTTCTCGGATAGAGCGCGGTAATGCCAAGGCTGTCGTCAGTCGCAAGATGGCGGTGCGACGTGTCGCCTTTTGACGCATAGGCATACATGACCGCTTTGGTCACGCTGGTGTGGCCAAGACCAAGCGCATGGCCTATTTCATGCGTGGCAATGTGGCCCACGTCCATTTTTCCGGATTCCGCGCTGGTCGACCACTGGAAATCACGGCCGTTGAAGATAATATCAAAATCAGAAAGGGCTGAGCTGCTATACCAGTAATAGCACACGGCAATCACGTTGCCGTCAAAGGGAAAACCGCTGCCTTCTTCCCATTTGAGTATATTTGCTTTGTCGGGCGCCACGCTCTTGGAAGCTGTTGTTCCCACGTATTGCGTGCGGATGGCTGTTCCGGGCGCTTCGCTCCAAACCGAAAAACCCCGGTGAATCGCGTCGAATTCATTGGTCACATCAGGCGTGCCTTCTTCGTTTATGCAGTATTTCACCTCAGGGTTTGTTCCCTGCCATTTGGGGCCAAGGAACACATAGGAAAAGCACCAGGTGCACAAGAAAAGAACTGAAAGAATCAGAGTATGAATGGTTTTCATATGTTCCTCCTTTTACCGTGAGGCCCTGTATTCGAGCACTTTTACCTTGAACTGGTCGAGTGGCAGGTTGTTTCCGGTCTCGACTGGCGTGGTGTCAGCGGTACGTTTGTAGAGGACCACCTTGCCGTCAATTTCCTGGGCGACCCGCTGAACACCCGAGGCGTCTTTGTATATCTTGTATTTTCCCTGGTAAAGGCCGATGGTCTGCCAGGTTCCCGGCATGGAGGGGTCTTTACGCAGGAAAAGGATATTGTCGTCACCAACTTTGTACGTCGTGGTCCCTTCAATCTCCATGGTAACAACACCGACCTTGCCGCCGGGCTGGGCCAGGATAATTTCATTGTCTTCCTTGTCGCTGATCAGGTCATCGACAATGTTCGCCCGTATGTAGGTGACAATCTGGGTGTTGTCCTTTGTCCACTGGGTCACTGTGCTGGTCACTTTGGCCTGCACAATCATTTCCGACTCTGTTGACAATTCATCGAGTCCGGCAATGAACATGCTGGTGGCATGGATCCAGGGAACGCAGGCGATCGCGAGCAGCGCGCATAGTATGGTCTTCATAATAGCCCCTTTTTTGAATGGGTACCTGATTTTATATGATATACATAAAGAAAATAGGCTGAACTGGTAATAAAAATGGTTATAAAGAGCATGGAAGCCTGAAAAATTTCAGTGCTGGCATGCATTTTAAGCGCAATGCCAAGAGTAAGAGCTGCGATACAATTCAGGGCGAACATTGTTTGTATAAACATTCCAGGCCTCCTTCGTGCGAGTCGTGTATAGCAAGCCAAATGCCTATTGGAAACCTTCCCCTGGTTTTTTTTGAAAATCATATGAATAGCTGTTCTCTGGTTTTTGCACGCGGCTATTTATAAAGACAGACCTGTCCTTTGGCCAAAGAAAGGAAGGACAAATTTGTCCCAGGATTATTGTGCTATCGGCATAACCAACTGATTTTCAATGCCATATGATGCGGCATTGTGTTTGCGAAACCAGTGGTGGAGGCACACATGACAATGAACTATGAGACAATGACAGTGACCATGCGTGAAATCGGGTATCTTTCGGTAGTGGAATTCATCGGAAAACTCGACAACAGGAACCTGAATAGTGTCAATCGTCTTTGCATCCACCTGATGACAAAACAGGTCAGTGAATTTGTTTTTGATCTTTCAAAGGTCCTGGATATCTCAAACGCGGTCATGACAATGTTTGTCAATTTCGGCAGGAAAATCCGTGAAGCCGGAGGCAGGTTCTTCATTATGAAACTGAATCCGCACATTGCTGATAAAATCGCCAGGGTAAAGGAACACGAGGACAAAATCGGCTATTTTGCCGACGAAGAAGAGGCGGAGGATTTTATCCTTCACGACAACAAGTATCTGTAACAGGACAATCAGGAGCAGACGCGATGGAATACACCAGTTTCCCCAATGTGCTGATTGTTGACCAGTACTTTCTCATGCGCAAGACCGTGTGCAGTTACCTGCATGGACGTTTCGCCTGTCATGAAAAATGACCATGAACGATACACTGCGCGCCATTCCCCTGTATATCGATGAAGATGCATTCAGGGCCCGCGCATGTAAAGGCGCTGGGCTAGGCATGTTTTATCCGAATCTCAGAAGTGTCTAGACACGCGTCTATTGTTTGTACCTGGAAAAATCACCGAATACCCGCACTCCCAGCGTATCATCCACGGTCATCGCGGCTTCCACAAGACCTGCCAATTCATTTCTGATGAATATCGCTGTTGAAAAGGCGTCGGCCCGTATTGGGTCTTTGCATATGACCGTGGCGCTGATTGTTCCCTGTGCAGGGTATCCTGTGGCAATGTCAAAAATGTGGTGATAGCGGGTTTTTCCATCAAGAAAGAAACGTTCATAGTCGCCTGATGTGACAATGGAGGTGTTGGAGAGGCGCACTGTTGCTATGACCGAATCCTGGTTGCGGGGATGGCGGATGCCAATGACCCACTCTTCGTTGCCGGGTTTCGGGTCTCCGCAGACAATGTCGCCGCCCGCATTGATCATGAATGAAGAGATCCCTTGCGCCTTGGCGATTTCCGCCATTTTTTTCAGGGCATATCCTTTGGCAATGCCTCCAAGATCAATACGTATGGCCGTATCGGCGAAAAAGAGGGTGTCTTTGCGTACTGATACATTGCGAAAATTGACATGCGTAAGCGCTTGGTTAATCAAGGGATCAGCAGGGCGGGCAGGAGTAAGGTCAGCGCCAAAGCCCCAGAGCCATTTTACCGGTCCAATGGTACAGTCAAATATTCCTTTTGTTTCAGAGCCGATGTCCAGGGCTTGCTGCACGAGCGCAACGACTTCAGGGAGCGTCTGGATCCACTGTTTGTTTGTCCGGTGGTTTATCTGCCAGACCGCGCTTCCTGCAACGTGTGCGCCAAAGAGCTGTTCAATTCGCTTTGCCTCCTGGGCAAGCGCGTCCATGGCATGGTTTGCCGCCTTTGTCGAGGGTGCGTAAAGAACAACCTCCACCATGGTATCCATGGCGAAAAAGTGCTGTTTGTGCCGTTTTAGACCCTGAGAACAGGAAAAAAGGAGAAGACCGAGACAGAAGATCATGGTCCAACGTCCGGCAAGGAGGCGCATATTAAATAAACATACTATTTTTCACCTTTGACTATAAATAATAGAATAACGTATCTTTTCCCACTGTGAAAAGCCCTGTCTTTGACCTCTACGACCGCCAGGCCATGGCCAAAGCCCTCGATCTTGCTCGTTCGGTAAAAGGGGCGACCGGGGACAATCCTGCCGTGGGAGCGGTTGTGTATAAAAAAGGCGCTATTCTGGGCATGGGCCGCACCCATATGCCCGGCCAGGATCATGCTGAAGCTGAAGCGCTCTGGCGTGCTGGAAAGAGCGCGCGTGGAGCAAGCCTTGCGGTTACCCTTGAACCCTGCTGCATCCATGGCCGCACTTCGCCCTGCACACATGCCATTATTGCCTCTGGCATCAAACGGGTTGTTGCAGCGCTCAAAGACCCCAACCCCCTTATTCATGGCCGGGGCTTGCTCGCCCTTGCACGCGCGGGTGTTCGCATCGAATGCGGCTTAGGTGAAAGCGAAGCAATGGTGATAAACGAGGATTTTTTCAAATATATTACCACAGGAATCCCCTTTGTCGTTGTCAAGGCCGGCCTTACGTTAAACGGGCTCATTGCGGCTGATTCTCGCCATTCACGCTGGATCACTTCTGAAGAGGCCCGGCAACTGGTGCACGAGTTGCGTGCGCGTACCAACGCCGTGCTTGTAGGGCTTTCCACGGTTTTAGAGGACAATCCCAAGCTCACAGTACGGCATGTGGAAGGCCGCAACCCAATCCGTGTGGTGCTCTCGCATGGGCCGGACATTCCTAAAACATCGTATCTGGCTAAAACCGCCTCTGACATACGAACCATAGTTGTTACCCCGCGCGCATTGCGCACGCGTTGTTCCAACGCTATTCAATACATAGATCTTGGCGCGCGCACGTCACGGCTTCCCATTCGCCAGGTTTTGCGCAGGCTTGGCGTTGCGGGCATCAAGAGCGTTCTGGTCGAGGGCGGCAGTGAAATATACACATCGTTCCTTGAACAGCGATGCATTGACATGTTCCAGCTTTTTTTTGCACCCCGGGTGCTGTCAAGCGGCATTCCCTTTGTTCACGGGCAGCGGACCCTTTCTGTACGTGAATCCCTGAATCTAAGGGATGTGACAATCAGGCAGCTTCAAAACGGGTTTATGGTAACCGCACGGCCGGAGAGATAAGCATGTTTACCGGAATAATCGAGGAAACCGGCAGCATACGCGGGATAACCAGGAGCGGTTCTGGCGCGCGTATCGATGTGGCGTGTTCCACGATTCTTGCAGGACTCAAACAGGGCGATTCAATCGCTGTTGACGGGGTCTGTCTGACCGCCGATAGCCTCTCTAGCGCGGGTTTTTCAGCCATGGCCAGCCGCGAAACCCTTGAACGAAGCACGTTCAAGACCGCCCGACCCCAGGCTGCGGTCAATCTTGAAAGGGCCATGGCAGCCACAGGGAGATTTGGCGGCCATTTTGTACAGGGCCATGTTGATGCAACAGGAACCATTGTCCGCGACTCACGCGATGGCGGCGCACTCTACCGGACCATACGAATAGACCAGGCGCTGGAAAAATACTGCATAGAGAAAGGGTCCATTGCCATTGACGGTATCAGCCTTACCATTGCCATGAAGAAAAACAACGAGATGACCCTGGTGCTTATTCCCGAAACCCTGCGGCAGACCACCCAGGGATCCAAGGGCATTGGCAGTGCGGTCAATATTGAGATTGACTGTATCGCAAAATACGTGGAAAGCCTGCTGGAAGCGCGGCAGGGACCGCTCACAGAACACAAACTCCGGGAGCATGGCTTTTGAAAAACCCTTTTTCGCCGGTTGAACTGGCGCTCCGCGAATATCGCAGAGGAAACATTATCGTCATTACTGACGACGAAGACCGCGAAAACGAGGGCGACCTTGCCTGTGCCGCTGACGCCATTACCCCGGCAAAAATAAACTTCATGGCAAAATACGGCAGGGGCCTCATTTGCACGGCCATGGCTGGAGACCTGCTCGACCGGCTCAACTTGCCCATGATGACATCCAATAACCAATCGACCTTTGGGACCGGATTCACCATTACCGTTGATGCGCGTACTGGCGTATCCACCGGCATATCGGCAAAGGACCGTGCGCATACAATTAAAGTCCTTATAGATCCCAAGTCCCGCGCGGCTGATATTGTGAGTCCGGGCCATACCTTTCCGCTGCGCGCGCGCGACGGCGGCGTGCTCATCAGAGCTGGCCAGACCGAGGCGAGCGTTGATCTTGCCCGCATGGCCGGCCAGACGCCTGCCGGGGTCATCTGTGAAATTATGAACGCTGACGGTTCCATGGCACGTTTGCCCGATCTTGCTAAATTTGTCAAAACGCACCGGCTTGCCATGATCAGCATCAAGAGCCTCATAGAATACCGTTTGCGGAATGAGAAAATCGTCAAACGCATTGCCGAACCGGATCTTCCCACGAAATGGGGTGATTTCAAGCTTTGCGCCTACGAGGAGATCATTACGGGCGCATGCCATTTTGCCCTGGTCAAGGGAGATATAGATCCCCGCAGGCCAGTGCTGGTGCGGGTCCATTCAGAGTGCCTTACGGGCGATATTCTCGGGTCTCTTAGGTGCGATTGCGGCCCGCAGCTCGATCTGGCGCTGCAGCAGATCGGCCGGCAGGGCGGTGTGCTTGTGTATCTGAGGCAGGAGGGACGGGGCATTGGTTTCGCGAACAAGATGCGGGCCTATGCGCTTCAGGACAAAGGACTCGACACGGTCGAGGCCAATGTCGAACTGGGCTTTCCACCCGACAAAAGGGACTATGGTATTGGCGCGCAGATACTGGCTGACCTGGGCGTCTGTAAAATCCGGCTGCTCACCAACAACCCAAAGAAAATCTACGGTCTCGAAGGATACAATATTGAAATAGTCGAACGCCTGTCCATAAGGGTTACGCCGAACAAGTCGAATAAAAAATACCTGAAAACGAAAAAAGAAAAACTGGGTCATTTGTTTTAAGGAGGAGCTATGTCAGTAAAGATCGAAGGGAACATTACCGCGAAGAATGTGCGCATTGCGCTGGTAATCAGCCGGTTCAACGACCTGATCTCCCGTAAATTGCTTGAGGGCGCCCGAGACTGCGTTCTGCGGCACGACGGCGAGGAGAAAAACCTGACCGAGGTGTATGTGCCTGGCTCATTTGAGATCCCCCTGGCGGCGAAAACACTCGCCGCGAGTGGAAAGTACGATGCGGTCGTCTGCCTGGGCGCGGTCATCCGCGGGGCAACCCCCCATTTTGACATGGTCGCCCAGCAGGTCAGCCGGGGTATTGCCACCGCGTCGCTCGAGACCGGTATGCCGGTCATTTTTGGCGTGATTACCGCCGACACCATTGAACAGGCCATTGAACGCGCGGGCACAAAGGCGGGCAACAGGGGATGGGACGCTGCCCTTGCCGCACTTGAAATGGCCGACGTCATGAAGAAACTGAAATGAAACGCAGACGTTTGGCACGGGAACTTTCACTTCAGGCCCTGTACAGCATCGATATAGCGCATGAGGGCCTGGAAAAGATCCTTCTGGACATTAAGGCGGACAAGGACCTCGACGCTGAGACGTGGGAGTACATGCAGCGCCTGTCCGCCGTGGTTGTTTCGCGGCGACAGGAACTCGACGACCTCATCCAGAAGCAGTGCGACAACTGGGAATTGGACCGCGTCGCGGTCCTGGACAAGAACATTCTGCGCATGGCCATTGCGGAAATACTTTTTTTTGAGGACATTCCGCCCAAGGTTTCAATAGACGAGGCCATTGAACTGGCGAAGAAATTCAGCACGGACAAATCGGGGCAGTTTGTAAATGGCATACTCGACCCCATTGCGTTTAAAGATACAAAAAAGGAAACAACAGCAGGAGAAAGTCATGGTGTATAACGAGAAAAAAGTCATCGGGATATTCGGGGCGCTGGTCTTCGTGTTTGCCCTCATTCCCTATTTGCTCACGGTCCAGCCCACGGTCCCCTTCTGGGATTGCGGTGAGTTTGTGGCGTGCGGTAATTCTATGGGAGTGCCCCATCCTCCGGGAAGCCCATTGTTTGTCATCCTGGGACGGGTGGTCATCATGGCCCTCTCCTTTATCAAGGAGATCAGCCTGCGCATGAATCTCATCTCGGTTTTTTCCGGCGCCCTGACCGCGCTCCTCATCTACCTTTCAGTCATCCGGATTTTCAAGATGTGGTTTAAGCCCGGGGACAACGCGACCCTGTGGGAACGGCTCATTCCGGTCATCGGCGGCTTTGCCTCGGGTCTTCTCTGCACCTATTCCTACACACCATGGTTCAGCTGCGTTGAATCGGAAAGTTACGCGTTTACCATGCTCATCATTTTCCTCGAAGTGTGGCTGGCGCTCAAATGGTTTGATTTCAAGGGCACGGCTGATGGTGATAAAATGCTCATTTTTATCACGTTTCTCGCCTATCTGGGCATTGGCTCCAGCCTGTACACCATGATCCCGGTGCCCTTTGTTTTCCTGTTTGTCGTCATGAACGAGCCGCAGAAATTGAAGCATTACCAGCTCTGGCTCGTCGGTTTCTGCATTCTTTCGATCATGTATTCCATCGCGAGCTTTCTCATCATTGCGCCAGTGCTTCTTGTCTACTGCCTGCTCTGGATATTCCTTGACAAGGAGAGCGCGAAATACATTAACGGCGTATTTATCGGCTTTTTCGGCCTGTGGCAGCTGAAGAACGCCCTTCCCCAGCAAAACGACGGGTTCGACGGCCTTGATTTTATCATGGGCCTTACCTATCTGGCGCTTGCCATTTTGCCTTTTATGGTGCAGGTCCAATCTAAAGTCCAGGAACGGTCCAAATGGTATCTATGTTTCTGGCTCATATTTGCGGCAACGCTTGGATATTCAGTCAATTTTGTGATGCCGATCCGTTCATTCCTCGACCCCATGATCGACGAAAACAACCCCGAAGTCGTCATTAAAGAACCCGGAGATATATTTAAAAAAGAAACGTGGAACCAGTTGTTCTATTTTCTTGAGCGCAAACAATACGGCGATGAGAGCATGGTCATGCGCATGTTTCACCGCCGCGGCACGCTATTTCACCAGTTTATCAACCATCGGAACATGGGTTTTGGCGGTTATCTGGTAGCGCAGCTCTATAATTTTGGCGACCTGAAGGAAGGATCAATTGAGCTGGGCGACAATGCGGGAAAGAGGGCCATTAAGCTTCTTCTGTATCTGGCGCCGCTTTTTCTGGTCATCTGGGCCGTTGCCTATATATACAAAAGAGAGCGTAAAGGGGCGGTGTTCCTTGGAGCGCTCCTTTTGGCAAATACTCTTGGACTTATTTTTTACATGAATTTTGCCGATGGGACCCAGCCCGAAAACCGCGACCTTGTCCAATGGGAGCGGAATGGCCGTATGGGACCGCAACCCGAACCGGTCCAGCTTGAAGTGAGGGAGCGCGACTATTTTTATTCAGCGGGATATTTATTGTATAGCATGTGGGTGGGTATTGGCCTTGCGTGCCTGCTCCATTCCTTTGCCCAGAAATATCGTGGACGGAAGATGTTCTCTACGCTGGGGCCGCTCATTGCCGTACTTGTCATGGCGACACCCGCAATCCCGCTGTCCATCAACATGGGCTTGCGCACCAGGGCTGATAACTGGGTGGCCTACGATTATGCCTACAATCTGCTCCAGTCATGCGAACGCGATGGCATCCTTTTTACCAATGGCGACAACGACACCTTTCCCCTCTGGGCACTGCAGGAGGGGTATGGCATACGCCGCGATGTACGGATTGTCAACTTGAGTCTTCTGAACACTGATTGGTATATAGCTCAGCTGTTCGACCACAAGCCGGTCATTACGATTCCCACAGTAGTGTTTGACGAATATTTCAGGCCGCAGCTCCTTTCAAAGGAGAATTTCGTCACAACCATCAATCATCACAGAAACATGCTCCAGAAGCCCCAAAAGGTGGTGCTTTCCTCTTGGAAGCTTGAGGTGGAGGTCCCGGACATTAAAAAGAAGAATTTTTTCCGGATACAGGACTACATGGTCATGAATATTGTCCATGGAAACGCGGGAAAAAGGCCCATCTATTTTGCGGTCACTGTTTCCGAGGGTAATATGATGGGGCTCGAATCCTATCTTTCCATGGAAGGACTTGTGTACCGCCTTACCCAGGAACACCAGACATCGCGCATGAACATTGAGAGGACCTTATTCAACCTGGACAAGGTATACCGGTATACCTTCCTTGGCCGCAAGGGACTCTATCTTGGTCCGGACAACGAACGGTTACTTTCCAATTACGCGGCTTCTTTTATCGGCTATGTATACGAGGAGCGCAGCAACCTGATGCGCCTCCGGCAGCAGGAAAAAGACCTGGAAAGCGGCATCAACGGGCTCAAGGCGGCCAAGAAGGTCGATGCGGCTGCTGTTGCGGCCAAGGAAAGCGAGCTTGCCGCAGTCCGTATACAAGCCGACAGCTTGTTCGCGAACATGCAGCGCGAGCTCGAACGGTGTATTTCAATCCTGCCCATGGATTGGCGTTCGCGTGTGCTCGCGGCGCAGATCTATGCCCAGGACAACAAGTACGACCTTGCCGAGGCAAAGCTCAAGGAAGGACTCAATCTTAATCCTGATGAATTTGTCTATGTTTCGAACATGGGGCTCTTCCTGCGCGACATAGGCAAGGAAAAAGAGGCAATGCCCTATTTCGAGAAAGCGGTGAATGTACTCGACAATGATCTTGCTAATGTCAAGCACCGTGAGACGCTTGGCATGGCCCAGGCTTTGGTTGATATGTATAAAAAAGAAGGCCAGAAAGAAAAGGCCGAAAACCTGGAGCAGAAACTGAACGCGGTGCGTTCCATGTATCAGCGGATGAGGTCGAATTGACCTCACCCTGTCAGCCTTTTCAGGCTGACATCCCTTTCCTAAGAGGAGAGGGAAAACAAAGGGATTCCATATTGTATGCAGCCATTTTTATCCATCGTTATTCCCGCATACAACGAAGAACGCCGCATTGGCGCCTCTTTGGAAGCGATCAAGGCGTATCTAGCGTCAAAGGCCTGGAGGTATGAGATTGTCATAGCTGATGACGGATGCAGCGACAACACGGAACAGGTGGTCCGGTCAATCCTTGGCGCCAATGGCCCGCTCATTTACCTGAAGGGCGGGCAGAACCAAGGAAAGGGAAATGCGGTAAAAAGAGGCATGCTGGCCAGTACCGGTGAGTTTTCCCTGCTTACGGACGCCGACCTTTCAACTCCCATCGAAGAATTCGACAAATTCCTGGTGCACCTGACTTCCGCTGATTCTGTTGTTACCGGCACAAGAAAAACGATTGGCGCCAATGTAACCAAACACCAGGCATTTATCCGCGAGAACATGGGCAAATGTTTTACCCTATTCACCAATGTCATTCTGTCGCTTGGTCAGAGCGACTATACCTGCGGATTCAAGGTTTTTGGCCAGGCCGCGCGGCAGCGGATTTTTTCCGCAGCACGCATTGACCGCTGGGGGTATGACTCGGAGATATTTTTTCTTGCCAAGCTTTTTGGTTTCACGGTCACCGAAGTTCCCGTGGTATGGGCCAATTCGGAGGCGACCAGGGTGAACCTGCTCCTCGATTCCGCGCGGTCGTTCAAGGAACTATTCGAGATACGGTGGAATCAGGCAGGTGGGAAATACAAAGTAGGGCCGATCAGAAAGAATCTATGTTGACCACATATACCAATCCGTTCAACCTCTCTACGGCCATCACCGTGAACCTTGAAATGGCGTCGAATGTTAATATCGGAATTTTCAGTGTTAACGGGAGATTGGTCACCGAGGTTGCGAACAGGATATTATCATTGGGAACTCATACCCTCGTATGAAATGCAAAAGGTCTTTTCTAGCGCTTGCTATATCATCCGTACTCAGATTGGAAGGGGGAACTTTTTTCAATAGGGCTGTGCTTCTTCGCTGACGTATCGACCTGTCGCATGCAGGGTATTCATCATGGCTTTTTAAAGTGAAAGTTTGCCGTACAGGGCAGAACTTTCTGCAGTATAGCGGATTTTGAAAGAATGTAATAATAGATTGTTTTCAGTGGCACTCTCTTTGTCAATTTCTGGTTGAAGCGGATGGTGGCCTGGAGGCCCGATTCCCTGGCGATTCCGAGCAGCTTCTTATAGACAATGACATCTTCGGGAACCATGGACCTTTTCCTGTTCACGCGCGTGTAGGCAAGCTTATAGAACAATTGCGTCGTGGAGGGCTCGTGTAAGAAAAAGCAATGGCCGCCGCTACGTAAAACACGGGATATTTCTGCCATTGCTTTGCCAGCTCGGCAAAGTGATGGGCGGCTGCAAAACAGAAAACAACATCCATTGACGATGAGGCCTCCGGGATCTTGTATGATGTGCATGCATACGCATTGTCCAATGAGACATTGAACACGTGCTCCCATTTCGGCTTCGATGCTATTGCGTATTCGCTGATGTTGGTCAATATGACCTTGAGATGCGGGAACACCTTCTTGCGCTCGCAGGATGCCCATCCCTGTCCGCCGCCAAGTTCCAGAACGGTTTCCTGCCGATTTGAAGTATTCCTTGTATCCGTCCAGGATGCTTCAAATACCCCGCAGTCCGTCATTTTATTTATTAAATTGTCAATAGGACCCGATTCCGGGCGTTCACTCGTCGAGTCTCTCCAGTAGGTGATCTCGGATAGCTCCCGTTCTTCCTGTGATTCCATTGGGGTGGTCTCTCCTGTGGTTTATTTCAGAAACATGAATAGCGGAATATTTCCCACGCTGCTCTGACTGATGAACGCAGGCTCCTTTTTGTATGGCCGGAAGAAACCAGTGTTTGTGCAATCAAGTTCTGCAACCGGCGGCATTCCTGCTGCTCTTCGGCGGTTAGCCCCAGCCTTTGGATGTTTTCAAGCACACAATGATACAAAGGCGCTCTGAGGTCCGGACGAAGTTTGGCGCTTATCCAGTCCGGGTTTCCCGTCAATACCTGCCATGCCTGAGAAACGGTTCCGCCGCGCGCATCATTGTTCCCGAAAAGGTTTCCTCCATGCTGCCGGTATCGTGTCAATGTTTCCGGAACATAGGTGATACCGGTTGTTTTCTCGGCGACCAGGGCAAGCCACCAGTCGTGGACCGGAAGCCCTTCGGGAAAAGGAAGGGCACGGTCCAGCAGCTCCCTGCGGAACATTGATGTGCAGCCGGTAACGGAATTTCTGAAAAGAAGTTTTTTAAACTCGGTCCGGGTCTGCTTATGGATCTGCCGACTGAAGGATGGGGCCACGATTGCGCCTTGATGATCAATGACGGATGCGTCACTGTGAACAAGGCTTGCGTGTTTAATTCCCTGCAGAAGCCGTTCGACCTTGCCGGGTTCCCAGATGTCGTCCTGATCGCAGAGCGCAACATATTCACCATGGCAGGACCTCAACGCGTTTTCGAAGTTCCAGGTCGCGCCCTTTTTTCCAGGATTCCTGATCACCGTGAGCGGTAGCCTGCCAGCATATTCGGCCAGAATGTCCAGGGTCTTGTCTGTGGAACCGTCGTCCGAGGCTATGACCTCTGTCACTGGTTTTGTCTGCAGTACAAGGCTGTCGAGCAATTCCCGGATGAATCCGGCACCGTTGTAAAGGGCCAGGGCAATGGTAACGTTCAATTACGCCTCCGTGGAGCAGGCAATGCTGCGGTACAATTTCCGGTGATTCTCAGCCATATCCTCCATATCAAACAATCCTTGGATCCGGTCCCGGCCTGCACGCCCTATCTTGGCCGCTTTCTCGGGATTCTGAAGCACTTCTTCCAGATTTGCTACAAGGCCGTCAAGATCTCCTGATTTGAACAAATAGCCGCTCACCCTGTCTTCGACCAGGTCAAGGACGCCATTGACTCTACTGGCAATGACCGGAACACCGTACCGCATGGCATCGACCAAGGAAAAGGGCAGTCCTTCCCAACGGGACGTGATGACCTCCACCGTTGCTGTTGTTAACTTTTCATGGACGTTCGTTACATGGCCAGAGAATGTAATATGGTTTTCAAGCCCCATCGTATTCACGTCCGATTCCAATGCGCCCCGCAGCGGCCCATTGCCAATGAATTCAATCTGGAATTTGAATTTTTTTTCCCGCAGCCTGTTCGCGGCTTTGACAAGCAGTTCCGGGGCTTTTTGATATGACAGCTGGCCGACGTGGATGATTCTGGGTATTGGCGGTACAACACGCAGGCAGTCGCCTTTGGTGTCTGGTTTCCGTACTCCAAGATAAATTGTCAGGCAGTTCCGGGCAGTACAGATTCCTCTCGATATCAGTGTTTGTCTGTCCGTATTGCTTACAAGGACGGTCATCCGGACGCGCTGTGCCAGGATTTTCCATGCCATCCTGAAAAGCCTGAACAGCGCCTGGTTTTTCATGTCGATGGTATGGGGAGTGTGTATAAGGGGAAGCCTGAGCAGCGCCGATAGCGCGGAACCCCAGACCAATCCCTCAAACCCGTGCAGGTGCATGCAGCCGGAACGGAGGGGCTTTGCCCAGCGCCATGCTTTCCATAGGGAAAAATTCAATGTTTTTGATATGGGCACGGCAAGCACCGAGTCTACCCGGCCCTGCAGCCGTTCCCTGAGGCCGCTGTTCGATTTCTGGCAGATAAGGTCGAACCGGAAGCCGTTTCCTGCGTTTTCCACGATATCGCATACGGCCCTGCCCTGCCCGGAAAAACGGGGTTCGAAGACTACTAACAGGATTCTTACCGGATTGGTCATTGAACCCTGTCCGGATATGGCTCCTGTCTGTCCGCGAAGAAAAGCCATGGCGCCTTTTGCCATGTTTTTAAGCTTTGCAGCTTTTTCCCGCTCGAAACAGAGTATCTTCAGCGCTTCTTTGCATAGTACTAACAGCTGGTCAATGGAAAAGGCGGGAAACTGTTTCCACCATTCGCGGATCAGTTGCAATCTGTTGCGTGTCTGGTAGTACCTTCGCACTGGCGAATGATGCGTGGTCACCGCACCCATCCACGTACGCTCCTGCATACCGAGCGAATGATGCAAAAACGCATGATTGTTTCGGATCACAGAGTATCCATGGTTGTTTAGACGCAGGCAATATTCGTGATCAACCATATCAATAAAAAAATCATCACGGAACCGCCCAACTTTCCGGTACGCTTCCGTATTCAGGAGATTTCCGGAGGTCATGACCGTGAGCAGGCGCTCATAGTACCTCGTCCGATCGTACGCAATCCCCATGGTTAATTGTAATGGAGCGCAGATTCCTACCGTGCAATAATCGGTGAGAACTTCACTGGCAGCCAGTTCCTCGATTCCGCCTTTCGGAAACCGGCTGTCCTGATCCATGGTCAGGACCCAGTAATATCCACCAGCATGCGCCATGTCCATGCCCTGGTTCAAGGCTGCGGCAAACCCGATATTTTTTCCAAGCCAGACATATTGAAGCTTGGGGCCAAGCGTCCGTACCGATGATGCAAACGCTGTGTTCTGGATTTCAGAATTATCAATAGCAAAGAGAGCTTCTGCCCAGTGAAGGTAGCTTTTTATATTATCGAGGACCTGGGCATCCGGGTGATAAAGAACCACGATGGCGGCTCCGGTAATCATTCGACAATCCTTTGCATGATCATGCCAAGAGCATAGCGCAGCCGGTGGATCAAAGGAAAGAAAGGATGTGCGAGAAATAAGTGGAGCTTTTGCAGCACCTGCACATCCGGTGAAACCATTTTCATGAAATCATCGATGAGTTTTCTGTCGCCCGCATTCAGAGACGCGCCAAAATGTTCATGAAAAGCTCGGACGTCTGAAATATTTTCATTGGTTATGGTCAATTTCCGGTACAGCTTATGTATGATTCCCCGGAGTAAGACTGCTCCCATTTGATTACGGGCATGCAACCTGTAGTACATGAGCGGTCGTGACACGTAGCGCCTGACGCCGAATGCCTCATTCACCAGCGCTAAATAATAATCGTGCATGTGAATGCCACTTGGAAACGGCACAGCCCGTTCAACCAGCATTCTGTTGAAAAGCATGTTTGATCCCTGAACATACCCGGAACAAAGCATTGTCGCCAATCCTGTTTTGCACGGCCGGCTGCCGACAAATGTGGTGCGTAAAACATTCAATCGCTCATCAGCGAGCATTGCATCGCCATGCACAATTACCGGAGTCCTTTTCCAGTCCGGTACCTTTTCTAGGGCCGTCTTTAACACCAGTATCTTATAAGGAAACCAGACATCATCCTGGTCGCTGAACAGAAGAAGGTCGGCCGAAGAGCGAAGGACCAGTTCCTCGAAATTCCGGACGCTGCCCAGGCGTCCCTTGTTGTCCGATATCAATCGAATGCGGTCGTCCTGCGCGGCATATTCTTCAAGTATGGTAGGGGTTTCATCAATGGAACAATCATCGCGGACAAGCAGTCGCCAATTCGTGAACGTCTGCCGGATAATCGAGTTCAGTTGGTCGTGTATATATGCTTCCCCGTTGCAGGTTGCCAGCAGAATATCAATATCAACCAACAGCGCTCCTTTTTTTCGCATATCGAGAAAAGACCACTAATGCCGCAAGGGTATATCCCAGAAAAAGGCAGCTGCTGAAACGGTTAAAAAATCCTGATGTTATGGAAATCATAAGGGTGTTGATAAAGGACAGAAAAATGAATTTGCCCCAGAATGCCCGGTTGGAATTTGGATCTTTGGATAAACGGTATGCGGAGACAAGGTACAATCCTGCAAATATGAAAAATAAAATGAGGCCGACGACCCCAGTATTATACAGGATATCCAAGTATTGATCATGGATTCCGTACCAATCGTCGGTTTTGTTGAAAAAAGGCAGATAAAGATGCAATGGGGCTTTAAATCCATGACCGAATACGGACGTTTGTTGCAAAACCATTAAAGATTCGTAAACGCGATATCCCATAGACGTGAATGGATTTATTAGTTCTGTTGGCTGGAGGTCCCCAAATCGTTGGGTTATGATACCCAAAACATCAATCCCAATTGTCACCTTGGCAATGAATACCGCACAGACAAGCATGGGAAGCAGCCAGGCAGCCTTCCGTATCAGTTTTAATTTGTTCGACGTCATCATGCTGATGTAGACGAGAAGGGCGACAGCAGTACCAATCCACATACCACGAGTTTGGTCTATGAGCATGGAGAGGCCAAGCATTGCTCCTGAAATTCCAAGGAAAATACGAACCTTTTTATTTTTAAAATAGGTTAACCCGATAATGCAAATAAGGAAACATTGGGAAAAGAAAAACGAGAGGTGAATCAATTGCCTGGATTCAATGCGTGTGAGCCCCAGGATGAGATGCCGGTAATAGAACCCAGCGGAATTGAGTGCGCCGCCTATACTTGCCAATACAATAATGAAAAACAGGATCTGGATCATGCGTTTGTGGCGTATATTCGAGCGCAGGATAATAAAGAAAGTCAATAGGGCATAGGCATATTCTCGCAGTTCAAAGATTCCGTATAGACGTCCCATGTGGGTTGGCGCCTTGAAAAACAGCAGGAATTGGTAACCAAGAAAGACCATGAAGGCGATTAAAGCAGGGAAAACGGACAGATGGAATTCAAAGGGAGATTTTTTAAAGTTGAAAAAATAAACAATGATAAATAGAAGAACGATTGGGTCAATGACATGAACGATTGCCCAATAGAGGAAAACAGCGGGTAACTTCTCTATGGGCATTAAAAGTATGAACGAGGCAAAAATATAGAGCAAGAACTTAAAAGGATCATTTAAAAAGAGCAGGCCTGCAATTGTTGCACATATGAAGACAGCGAGGCTGGGCGCCTGTAAATATCCCAAGAATCCCGCTACGATAGCGCTTATTACGCCCCAGAATCCAGGGGTGAGATGGTATAGCATGGATACCCGCTGGTGGATTTAAAAGTTTTGGGGCAGGCGCAGGATGCCGAATGACATTTCGCGCAATAGGACCGACATCCGTTTGTATTCATCAGGATTTACTGCCCTGTAGTTTACCATGAATGCGATGAGAAGGATATAGCCGCAGGTCAGGAGTTCAACGACCAGTACCGAGACTGCGACTATTTTACGGCGTATGGGGCTTGCTTTTTTCTGCGGCACATAGGCTGTATGAAGAAGCTTGATCTGGGGCACGTTATTTGCCTCATTGTATTTTGCTTCTTCGTACATTTTGCATAAAAATAAAAACACTTCTTCCTGAATTTTTACATTGCGTTTTAATTCAGCATATTCTTTCAGAATATTTGGAGCCTTTGCCATGGGGAACATGAATTCATTGTTGTCGGCCGAATGTATCTGATTAAGCTGCGATTTGATCTCTTCAATCTTGCTCTGCAGTTGCAGGATTGTCGAGTGGCCCGGAGGATATGTTTTACGGGCAAGGTTCAATTCAATCTCGGCCGCATATTGTGTCTTTACCAGGGAGGCAATGTTGTCTATGGTCCCGCCGATTTGTGATTCGGGAAGCAAGGCTTTGTTCTGTGCCATGTAGATACTGAATTGAGTAGCCAGACTGTCCAGCCTGCTTTTTTCAATGGAAATCCGGGACTCAAGAAAAGTTTTCATCTCCCGGGCATGCCACGAATTCATCTGGCTGTTGATCTCGTTCATTTTTTTGAGCGCATAGTTTACCACGGCTGCTGCACGCTGAGGGTCCTTGTCAACAAAACCGACTTTCAGGGCTTTATTGTCAGTTTCTTCAATACCGTAAGACTTCAGAAACACTTTAATAACATCTTCGATTTTATAGTTTTTTGCTTTGTCGAATCCATAGACGTGAACCAGATTGAGCGTATCAATAGTTGAGCGTATGAGGGGCTGACTGAGAAGGATTTCTTTGACATCGCGAGCATCGCTGCTCAGGAGTGAACCGCTGCCTGAGAGGAGCTCCATTGCCTTGTCACCGCCTATAATATTCTCAAATAAACTACCGGATTTAGCATTTGGAAGAATGACCCCGAAGGCGTAATATTTTTTAGGAAGAATGAATGTGATGACAGAGGAAATAAGAAATGAAATAATGAACATCCGGACCAGGAGCCATTTACGCTTAATAACCAGTTCAAGGATGTCTAAGATATTGATTTTAAATTCTTTCACGGGTTCTTATAAAATAGTAATAGTACGGATAAAAGACAAGATTCATAACAATATTTTTATTCAGCGTCAGCAGTCGGTGCGGTCAGGATGGAAAATAGTCTTTTGGCAAGTGCAGACCCGGTATATACATTCTCAATCTGTCTGCGGTTACGCATACGGATTGATTCGGCCAGGATTTGATCGGTAAAAAGGGCGTTCAGGTGGTCCCGGTACTCTTTTTTTGATTCTGCTTTTAGAATCATCAGGTCTTCCAGTCCTTCGGCACCGAGCGGAGTGGATATTATGGGTCTTCCGAACGCAGCAGCCTCAATGAGTTTCGTCCGGAGCCCACGCCTGCTAACGATTGGATTAACAAAAACTGTAATAGACCGGTAAAAATCGGCAATATCGGGAAAATCTTCTATGCACTCAATTTTGCCTTTGGAGGGGTTGTGATTGCGTATGGCATCAGGTATGTTTTTACCCCCAATAATTAATTCCAAGTCCGGCATTGATTCTGCAAGGAACGGAAAAATAGCGCCCAGGAAGTGGTGCATGGCATCAGCGTTGGGGGCATGCAGGAAATTGCCGATGAAGCCGATTCGCTTCGCGGCAGGAGACAGGGGAAGAAGGGGATATTCCTCCAGATCAACGCCGTATTTTAGAACGCTGACCGTGGCTGCAGGAAAATATGATTTGATGATTTCTTGTTCCTGCGACGAAATTGCGATCCATGCGGTAATGTGTTTCAGCGCTTTCCTGTAGAATCTAAATGTCTGCCAGTACCGGATTTTTTTCAGGAATTTTAATACTATGGATCGTTGTCCAGAGGCGGTGTTTCTCAGGGTCTCCAGTATTAAATCGTCTTCGAGATAAACAGCCCTGTTGATCGCCTGTATCTGGGGAATGCACAAAAAACTGAGGGCAAGCGGATATGCGAGCAGCACGGCATCGAACGGACGATTGTTGAGGAACCTGTCAATTGATAGCCGGTTTTTTCTGACCAGCTGCTGAAAGTCGATGGGGGAATAAAAAAACTTGTACGGCGCGGGAAGTGGCGGGTGGCACTGGGGAAGGAAAAGAAAGTTCTGCAGGCATTCTCCGCTTTTTTCAAAATCAGGTGCTTCCCCGGAGGCGTCGAGACAGATTGTATGCACATCGGCGAAACGGGAGAGTTCGTACACGAAAGAATAGAGCCTCTTTGCCCCGCCATATCGTGTTTCTTTGAACAGCAATAATGAAGAGATAACCAGAATTCGCATGGAGCCCCATCAGAAAAACATGTTCCGACAGTGATGAATAATTTATTAAAATAGTTAACCTCCTGCAAATATTTCAATGTTCCCGGCAGTTGGCGCTGTTCATTGACTTTGAATTTGAGAGCAATATATCTTTTTACGTGCAAAACCACCTGTTTAGGACAATTCAGTGACGTCTTACCATGAGCGAACCATACGGCGATTGAAGGCCCTGTACCGGAGCATGCGAAATATTGGTTTGTATGGGCGTTGGCGGCTGACGCGTCCCCCAGTCCCAGCCAATTCGGACGGTACAGTGCGGATCCATGTCGGGTGTGGTGACATAGATAGCCCCGGATTCATTAATGTTGACGCGCGTCCGTTGCGACATGTGCATTATGTAAAAAGTGATCTCTCTGATTTTCATGAATTTAGGGATGGGATTGTCGATTTTATATACATGAGCCATATCCTTGAACACGTCAGGCATGCTCAGCTGCTCAATGTGGTGTGTGAAATCCATCGCATACTCAAGCCCAAGGGCGTGTTCCGCATTTCTGTTCCAGACTTCGATCTGTTGAACGACATTTACGGGAAAAACGGCCGCGATATCAGCGTCATCATGCAGCCGCTCATGGGAGGCCAGGATTATCCTGACAATGTTCACTACGCTGTCTTCAATCGTGTGTTTCTTGAACAGTTGCTGACGGCCGCCCGTTTTTCATCCGTGCGTTCGTGGGATCCCCTGGCGTGCAAAAACCATGATTTCACCGATTGCGCCACCTTCACCCTGTCCATTGGCGGAATAGCGTATCCCGTAAGTCTCAACATTGAAGCTGAAAAATAAAACCATGAATGGCGCGCAACCGTTGGTAAGCATAATAACCGCATGCTTCAACGCACGTCCTACTATTGGACAGGCAATTGACAGCGTACGGTCGCAGACCTATCAGAACATAGAATATATTATCATTGACGGCGGCTCCTCCGATGGCACGGTGGAAATAATAAAGGGCAACGCTAATGCTGTTTCCTTTTTTATCAGCGAACCGGACAATGGCATAGCCGATGCCTGGAACAAAGGCCTTGCCAGGGCAAAAGGGTCGATAGTGGGTCTTTTAAACGCTGACGATGCGCTTGATCCACGGGCTGTTGAGACAATCGTTGCGGGAATCGGGACAGATGAAAGGGTCGTCACATACGGAATTACAAAAATGTTTGAACATGCAATGACTGACGTTGTTTTTGAAATGAAACCGCAGTACAACAAGGAACGGCTGGAGTACGGGTTTGGTTTTATGCACACCAGCTGTTTCACCACCCGTATTGTCTACGATATTGTGGGCGGTTTTGACACTAGGTACAGGATTGCCATAGACACTGATTTCCTGCTGCGCTGCATCAGAGCCGGGATACCGTTCAAGCCCCTTTGCAATGTAGTGTATATGCGTTCCGGAGGCCTGAGCGACCACAGGGTCATAGCGGCGCGCATTGAGTATTATGGGCAATTATTGCGGTATGGATATCCGCCCCTGCGGATCGGGATTGCGGCCGTACGTTTTGCCTATTTCGAGCTCCGCCGCCGGGTTGTACGGTTTCTCAAGCACGCCATTGGAAAAGCCTGATATTACTATGGAACCACTCAAGTCAAAGAGCGTTGTCACAAATATCAGCTACGCTGTCCTTGAAAAAACCCTGTACTCTGTTTCAACATTAATTCTGGTACCGATAGCCGTTAAACAGCTCGGGATGGATGTGTACGGGATCTGGGTGTTGTACTGTTCTCTCGCAGCCTTTTTTCTTCTGGCTCAATTCGGGCTGAGCACTTCGTTTGAACGGTTTATTGCCGCATATCGCGCATCAAACGACCATGAGAAACTGATGCGGGTGGTTGCAACCTCATTCTACTCCCTGTGTGTGATAGCGATAGTTATTTTTGCGGTATCGGCCTTATGTGCAGAACACGTCATTTCATGGTTTGCCGGAACGCAGGTATCGCGGTATCAGGAATTGCTGTTCATCTGGTTTATGGGGATCAACGCAGTCATGCTTGTGAATCAGATATTTATGGCAGTGCCGCGCGGCTATCTCAGGTACGATATATCGAGCTTCATAGGCATTGCCGCACGACTTGTGGAGACTGGATTGTCCATAGCGTTTTTACTGACCGGATCAGGGCTTGCCGCGTTTATCTGGGGATTGGGTGCTTCGTGCGTTATTTCTACCTGTGCAGGGTTCTGGGTCACCAGCCGCACATTGGGAAAGTGGCCCATTGCGCCACGTATGTTCTCGGGGAGCATGTTACTTGAGCTGTACCGGTTCGGCATTTATACTCAGGCGTCATTTTTCGCCATGTGGGCGTCAGCAAATATGGATAAGCTGATCATCAGCAGGCTTTTTGGTTCATATTATGTCGGATTGTACGATATCGGCACGCGTATTCCTCTGCTGGTCAGGAATACATTCAGCCTGATATTCGCTGTTTTGGTTCCGCGCGCGTCCGAACTGTTTGCAACCGGCGCCAGGAATACTCTGCAGCGCATCTATCGGCACGGGTCGCGGTATCTGGCGATCCTCTCTTCGGCCGCGGCTGCGCTGCTCATTCCAACAGCGGGCAGTATACTCGAACTCTGGCTCCGGAAACCGGCTGACCGCCTGGAAATATTCGTGTTTCAAGCGATCATGGTCGGGGTTGCGGTCCAATTGACAGCAGGGATAGGCAGTTCGGTCATCCGCGGAGTCAATAAGCCTTATTTTGAAACGATCGCCAACACTGGCATGGCCTTAGTGAACGTTGTCTTTTCATTGTCCTTGTGCCTGCTCTATGGCATGAACGGTGTTGCGTGGGGAACCGTGTTGTCTCTTGTGGCAGGAACCATTTTCTTTGAGGTCCTCGTGAATCGTGAACTTCAGGTCGACCAAAGCTCTTTTTTTCTGACCGATATTGCGGTGCCGTTCTTGTGGAGCCTGGCGTGTACTGTCGCGGGTGTGTTTGTCTTTCCCCTCCTTTGCAGCCGATTCTTCATGGACGTGTCTCCGGTCATGGCTTTGGCAGCATCCGTCTGCGTGTATGGAGCGGCATTGTGCGGCCTGACAGCGGTTTTTTACCGGGTGATCGGATATGTCTCATTGGGCGAAATAATCGGGGTATTCCGGAAAAAAATATTATAATTTAGCGAGGCATTAATGGAATCAGTCCTGAAAAGAATAGCAAAATCGGCCTGTTTTTATTTTGGAAATCATGTCATTGCCCATGTTCCTTTTTATTGGATCCGGCACTGTTATTACAGGAATATTCTGCGTATGCGGATAGGGCGCGGTTCTGCCGTGCATATGGGCGCCTTTTTCGTCTGGAACCATATAACCATTGGCGAAAATTCCATCATCAACCGGCAGTGTTATCTTGACGGTCGCGTTGGCGTGGAGATCGGTAATAACGTGAGCATTTCACCTCAAGTCATGGTCCTTTCCCTCACACACGACAAAAATTCTCCATATTTTGCCACAATACCAGGCAAGGTTACCATAGAAGATTATACATGGATCGGGTCACGCGCGATAATTTTACAGGGGGTGACATTGGGGAGGGGGTGCGTTGTAGCGGCCGGCGCAGTGGTTACCAAGGATGTGGCGCCATTTTGTGTTATTGGCGGGATCCCGGCAAAACCTATTGGCACCAGAAACCCCAACCTGGAATATACACTTAACTACCAACCCTGGTTTGATTCGGATATTTCCTGAGATTACGGACGCTAATTCCTGAGCGTGGAGTAGAAGAGAACAGCTGTGGTGAGCACACCAGTCGTAAGCGTTAGAACATCCTTGAACCGGTTCCACGCATAGTTCGGCGGCATTTCGGGAGCGAAGATAATGTCTCCAGCGTTTATTCCCCCTGTTTTTTCACCTGCAACCCATGCGCCTTTTGATGCCCGGTAGATCCGTATGTGGGACTTGAACGCCTCGTTAGAAAATCCGCCTGCAGTATTGATATAGTATGGATATTGTTTGCCCTCTTTAAATTTGACAAGGCCGGGATTGGCCACACACCCGATAACACTCACATCGTTTGTCTTCCACGGTATATACACAACATCCTGATGAACAGCTGCCAGGGCATATTCGCCGCTGGTTTTGAAGAAAACATTATTGAAATCAGCATTGATTTTTTTTGCATTCATCAGGAACCAGTCTGTCAATTCTGCCTTGTAGCCTTTGTCGACTTCGAGCGAGAGGTTGGTGAATCGGTCCCTGCGTATATAGGCGATATTCACATCTCCATCCTCAAGAATACCTCCTGCCATTTCAATGCATTTGGCAATGGATGTGCCTTTTTCAACAAGATATTGGCCGGGGTTTCGCACTCTGCCAGCCAGAGTGACTGTGATCTGTTCTTGCCAGTATGGAATACCGCCGACAACAATAGCATCCGCTGGTTGCATCTGATAGGCCTTGCATTCTTCCGGGTATGTGAGGGTCTGCGATTGCAGTTTCATACCATCGGCTGAATAGCTTGTAACGCGCATGTTTGATGAGTCAGCATCGGGTCTCAGGCCGCCGCAAAATCGGATAAAATCGAACAGAGATTCCCTGCGATAATCAGGACTGCCGTACCGGACAATGGACCCGCTTATGGTCACCAATTGGATACGGGGAGGTACAACAACCCGGTAACCTGAGAAAAGATAGGGATTGTCCTGAACTACCCCATTATTAAGAAAATTCTCAAAATCGTATGATTGAGAAGCGCCATCAGGAGTGTTCACAATGATATTTCTGAAGGAACTTGACTTATAATTCAGGATATCGATCGTTTTTGAGAACGCCTGTGACAGCACATCATTGAGCCGTACTGTAGACCGGAAGGTATACGAACCAGGCTTGTCAACTTCACCGGAAACCGTGATGATCACGGATTTTACCTGGCTAAGTTCAATAATCACATCGGTATATTTTGTTTTTGATCTGATCAGGGCAACGACATCCTTTTTTAGTGTTCTAAGGTCCTTTTGTGTTGGAACAATCCCGATCTTTGGAAGCAGGAGGTTCCCTTCAGGGTCCACGGAGACCTTGAGGTCGTTCTCCTGGACATTGCCCCACATGACAATCCGGAATTCATCGCCAGGGCCGACAATATAGGTGCTGTCGGCAATTGGTTCGTGGACCATATTCTGCTGCAGGGTCTGATTTTTCTGGAAATCGCCAAGGGAACCGGGAAAGACCATGTCTGAAGATGAGAAATCGGATGGCATCATTCCTTGACCCGCAATGCCGCCAATAGCAATAGTGACAAACAGAACAAATAATTTCATGGTGTAAAATTTAATAAAACAGCATAACTTTATTCAATCATTTCAATTGCGCTTGAAAAGGGCGGCCAATTCCACATGAGGGGTCTGGGGGAACATGTCAAACCCCTGCAGGTCCTGAAGCGCGTATGCATCACTGAAAAACCGCATGTCATCGGCAAATGATTTTGGATTGCACGATACATACACGATGGACTGCGGCGCGAGTTTCAGGATTTTTTTTATGATCTTGTTTCCCATGCCCGAGCGCGGCGGATCGCAGACAAATGTGTCAAACGACTCTGTCGTTGTCGCGAGCCACTCTTTGACCGGTGAACAGACAAACGAGCAGTTGGCAACATTGTTCTCCCGTGCATTTTCGTGCGCAAACCTGATTGACTCTGCCTCTGATTCCACGCCTGTGACATGGATACAATGGCTGGCAAGCACAAGACTGAGCGTGCCCACCCCACAGAAGAGGTCTGCCACGTTTCCGGAAACAAAGGGCGTAATATGTTCCAGTATTTTTCCAGCAACATGGGCGTTGTTCTGGAAAAAGGTGTTGGGCCCGGCCCGGTATAAAAGGCCCCCTATTTTTTCCGTAAAATACCCTTTTCCCATGGATTGTACTATGCGTCCAAAACTTGTTTCAGACAAGGTGTCGTTTACCAGCCAATTGACGGAAGTGGCAATACTGCAGGTCTTTTCCATGATCGGTACAATGTGCGGCTCTTCATTTGCCGTGACAAAACTGATCATAAGATCGTCTGTGAATTGGGTGACCCTGCAGACAATATAGCGCAAATAGCCCATGTGTTTGAGATAATCATGGTCTTTTATATCGCCTTGCCTGAGCCATTCCCGGATTGCGCGCAATGCCTCAGAGACCTTTGGGTGCACCAGATGGCAGTGTTCTATATCCACAACTTTATAGAACTTGCCGCGCTCTCGAAGCCCGATTTTCCCAAAGGCGCAGACAAAATCCATGCGGTTCCGGTACTCAAAGGCAATAGGCGAGTCTGCCACAGGCACGCTAAAGCCGAAGAGACGCTTTAGAACCTCCTCTTTTTGGCCAATCTGGCCTTGGGGATAGGGCAGGTCCTGGTATGCGCATCCGCCGCACAGGGGAAAATGGGAGCAGCGGGCTGGGATTGTGGTGTCCATCTTGGCAAAAAAAGATAATTTATTGAACCTTTCCAGGACAGATTAATATATTTATTGCACATGAAAAGCGTTTCCATTGTTATCCCCTTCCTTAACGAGTCTGAAAGTCTGCGCGAACTGTACCAGCGGATTACCGTTGTGGTCCGCGATAACAGCATCAACGAGTACGAGATCATTTTTGTTAATGACGGCAGTACTGATAATTCCCTCGATATTGTCCGCGCTCTTGCAAAGGACGACGCACAGGTAAAATGCATTGGCTTCAGGAAAAATTACGGCAAGGCGGCGGCGCTCTCCGAAGGATTCAAGGCTGCGCGGTACGGCTATGTTGTTACCATGGATGCGGACCTGCAGGACGATCCCGCTGAAATTCCCGGGCTTATCGCGGAGATCGATACAGGGTTTGACCTTGTCTCGGGCTGGAAACGAACACGGCACGATCCCGTGCTTACCAAAAACCTGCCGTCAAAGCTTTTCAACTGGGCCACATCGGTCACCAGCGGCGTCCGGCTGCACGATTTCAACTGCGGGCTCAAAATCTATCGCAAGGAAGTGGTAAAGTCCCTCGAGTTTTACGGGGAAATGCACCGGTATCTTCCGGTCTTGGCGCATTGGAACGGGTTCCGCATTGGCGAGAAGGAAGTGCAGCACCATCCACGCAAATACGGGGTGACAAAATACGGACTAAACCGGTTTGTCAATGGATTTCTCGACTTACTCACCATCACCTTCCTGCGGCGGTACACGAAAAACCCCATGCACCTCTTTGGCCTGTTCGGCATTCTTTTTTCTCTCGTGGGGTTCTCCATTATCGGCTACTTTGGCGTCCAATGGATCGTTGAACGGGAACTCCATATCCGGCCCCTTTTACTTTTAGGCGTTGGCGCCATACTCATGGGCATACAACTTTTTTCCATTGGCCTTGTCGGCGAAATGATCACCCACACTGGCAAGCGCGAAGAGTATCAGGTTGCGGAAAAGATAAATCTCTAAAACGCATGCCTGCCTCCACCCGGATCCTCGCCATTTGCCCTGTGGGAATTGGTAATTTCCTGTTACTTACCCCTGCATTGCAGCACCTCAAGGCGTGTCTGCCCCAGTCGCGCATCACCCTTTTATCTCTCAAGGCCGGAATCTCACAGATTGCCGGACGATACGCGTTTGTCGATGATATTGTCACGCTTACTGTTGCCAAAAGCAGGTCACCGGTCTATGTCCTGGGTTTCCTGAAGAAGCTTTTCAGGGCATATGATATCTCCCTGGCATTTTTCCCGGCGAACAGGGCTGAATACAATCTGGTGCCCTGGCTGGCACGCATTAAAAAACGCATTGGGTTTCGCTATGCGATAAAGGCAACTAAATCATTGGCCTTTTTAAATACAGATCTTGTGGTTCCGGATGAGAAGAAGCACGATGTACTTCAGAATTTCAGGCTCTTTTCCTGTCTGGGGTTGTCTGAGCCGGAAACCGTATCGCTTGTTCCTGTTCCCCTGACGCCCACTGAGGAGACATTTGGCATTACTTATGTTCGTTCGTGCGTTCCCAGCGGCAGTACACTCATTGGCATGCATCCGGGATCGAGCAGCGAACACGATATGGAGAAGAAACGGTGGCCGGTGGAGAGATTCGCCGCGCTCGCGGGTTTGATTTCAAAAGACCGGAACTCATTATATCTCATATTTGGCGGGCCCGAAGAGGAGGGGCTAAAACAAAGGCTGGCTGCGTTGATTGGAAAGAACGCACACGTTGTCACGAGCCAATCGCTTTTTGAAACAGCGGCTGTGATTAAACAGTGCACGGCCTTTATCAGCAACGATTCGGGCCTCATGCACATTGCAGCCTCATATGGGGTAAAGACCGCGGGTATTTTCGGACCAACCGATGATACCCGTACCGCGCCATTTGGGCCGAATCATCTGGTCATCAGGGGAAGGTATGATTGTTCCCCATGCTGGACCATTGCGAATGCGGGCAAACGGGAGCAGTGCAGGTTCGGCGATTTCCGGTGTCTTCAGCGCCTGTCAGCGGAAGAAGTGTTCATGAAGATCGGGCAGTGGCTTTAGGATTGGGCGCTTTTCCCCACAGGAGTTTTTCACGCAAGACTTGGAAATACGTCACATTCTTTGGCGCGAGCAGCGTGGTATCGTGACGTGAACGGGTAATCCGCACCTCATCGCCGCAGCGCAGCGGCAGTCTCTTTTTTCCATCGATATTCAGATGCATGGCTGTTTTCTCGTCGTGCATCTTCACGGTCACCGGTTTCACGATCGAACAGACAATAGGTTTTTGCGTAAGGGAATGGGAGCAGATGGGCGTGATTATGACACTGTTGAGGCTTGGATAGACAATGGGGCCGCCCGAGGCCATGGAGTAGGCCGTGCTGCCCGTGGGTGTTGCTACGATAAGGCCGTCACTGTTGTAGAATGACACCAGCTCTCTGCCGTAAAATACGGAAAGATTCAGGAGCTTGCCCAAGCCTTTGATCACCACGTCGTTGAGACAGATATCGCGGGCAGCCACGCGGCCTGAACGGACCAGTGACACGTCGAACATTATCCGCTTCTCGCTCCGGTAACGCCCTTTCAGAATGTCCGAGAGCTGCTCCACGGCGCTGGCAGCGGCGATATCGGTCAAAAACCCGAGCCGTCCCATATTGATGCCGATGAGCGGTATCCGCGAGGTTGCCACAAGCCGGGCTGCGGAGAGAAAGGTGCCGTCTCCTCCCACGGAAACAAGCACGTCTATTTTTTTCAGGAATTCTTTTACTTCGGCGGTTTTTACCCGGGGGCCTGCAGGCAGGCTGAATATGCCCCGGTTGAAATAAAACGTATGGCTGTTGAAGGCGCTGTATGAGACAATCTCAGCAATAAGCTTTCGTACCTCTTTTGACCGTTCAAAGGCAATGATGCCGATGTTCGAGAGCTTCTTCATTCCACGTTCCTGACAAGGTTTTCAAACTGAAAGTAAAAATCGGGCCAGTATTGGTCAACGGCCTCGGCATTGACAAGCGTGCTCTCGCCCTGGTTTTTGATCGCCGCGACGGAAAAGGCCATGGCAATGGCAGGGTGGCCGCAGGCGTCGAATTCCGCGCCGTCGTATTCGCGCGCGCCTTCGATGACTATGCCATCTTCGATTTCACCGGTTTTGACGCCCATGGTCCTGAGGTTTTTCAGGGTCCCAGTAAAGAGATCCATGGGCCCCTGCCGCAGGAAATCAGCGTCGCGGATAATGGTTTGTCCCGTGGCATAGGCCGCGGCCACGCATACGAAGGGGAAGAGTTCGCCTATGCCTGCCATGAGTTCTCCGGAAAAGCGGCGGCCCGCCAAGGGCGCTGAACTTACCTGGCAATCAAAGCGATCGCTGTCTTTGTGCTTTTCAGTTTGCAGCCGGCCGCCCATGCGCCGCAGAACGTGGATGAAAGGCGCGCAACCGCTGCTAATACCTTTTACCGTGACCGTGCTATGACCGCACAGCGTAGCGGCAAGGAGAAATGGGGCAGCGCACACTGCTCCGCCCGTAAGGGTAAAATGGGCGGCAGTGAGTACAGGCTGTTCGCGCACGGTGATGATGCGCATGGACTTTTCGTCTGATTCCGCGGCCTTTTGTTTCTGAATGCGCCTGATGCGGCGTTCAAGTTCGTTGCCGTGGTCCTGCTCGTGCTCCTGTTCGGACTCTTCGTATGAGGCGCCCTGTTTTTGCACGGTGATTATTGCGCCGAATTTCTGCGCGATCGCTTCAGTCTCTCCGGGAAGGGGTGTGGTTTCAATAATCCGGTTTTGGCCGGACGCGGCGGCCATGGCGGCAAAGAGGCAGATGGTTTTCATTGTTTCATCGGGATGGTCGATCGCGCATTCCAGCGATTCGGGAGAGGAAGGGATGATTTCCAGTTGAAATGCGTTGTCCTGTTCCTTGAACTCAAAGGAAAATCCCGATGCCGACAGTTTTTTCAGGGCGTTGCGGAAGCGGCCGGTAATGGATGACGCGTTTCCCGAGATGCGCACGCCTTTCCGAAAAAAGAGGGGTGCAATCAGCTCGAGCGTTTCAGCGGAGGGGATGTTCTCGATCGCGGCCGGCAAAGAAGGGTCGCTGAAGCCGCCGGACCCCTGGACAATACAGGAACCGCCCTGGCGCGTGATGGCGCCGAACGAACGTTGGACAAAGGAAAAAAGCTCCTCAGCGGCCCCGCATTTGGGCGTGTTTTCAATGGTTGTTTCTCCCTTGGCAAAGAGGGAGAGCAGAGTGGCCTTCAAGAGCGCGGAGACCGACGCGGGCGGCTGGATCTCTCCGGATATGCCTTTTGCCTGATGGAAGGTGCGGTTCACGCTACGGTCCTTTTCTCGAGCCGTTTGGTCTCGGCGATGATGACTGAAAAAACGCGGTTCACCGCGGCGCTGTCGAGCGGTCCCTTGTTGAGCGCGCGCATTGCCGTGAGTATGGCTTTCTCCCGTTTTTCATCTGATACGGCAAGACCGGTCTTCTTTTTTATTGCGCCGATGCGGCGGGCAATGCGTACGCGCGCGTTCAGCTGGGCAAGCAGGACCCGGTTAATGGCGTTGATTTTTCCACGCCATTTTTCGATTGAGTGTTGTGCGGTGCTCATGGTTTTTTGTCCATTAGAAAATACATAAATTAAATGAACCGCAGCACCCTTTTCCAGTGGATAGCGTTGGTATCGGCTGACCAATAGACACAAGAGACCCTGCCCAGGATCCTGCGGCCGCTGATAGGGCCGAAGTAGCGGCTGTCGGGCCCTTGGTCCCAATTGTCGCTGATCAGGAAATAGCAATCGGATGTGACCGTGTATTCCCTGACCGGATGGCCGTCCATATAGAGCGCGCGCCTGAACCTATAGCTGGATGAATCATTCCGCGCCACCAGGAAGTTGCGGACATTGCGCAGTTCAATCCAGGTCATGGTATCAAAATTGAGACTGGCGTTTGTCCGGCGATACGAAGCCATGAGCTCAGCGAGCATGAGATTATCGCAGACCGCGCCGTTTACCAGGAGGTCGGTGGTGGTCGAAACGCGTACATCGGGGTTTTCCTGCCTGATGAGTGAGACCAGGCAGTCAAAGCCGTATAGTGAAAGGCTATCGGTACGCACCACGTCGTCTTTGGCGGGCACCGCGACCTTTTCAAGGTTGTCGCGCGGGGAATACCGGGCGTCGATCTGGAATTCGTCGCCAGCCAGGGCTGACGCGGGGAAGAGGTATTCAGCGCCGTTTATCCTGCATTTTTTCTTCGCGATTTCGACCATGTCCCCGGGTCCGGCAACACAGCGGAGCACGGAAAAGCGGCTGTTGTCATCGAGGCTCCTGAAGGCCACCACATCGCCCGGGGAGGGGTTTTTAATGGTGAAGGCGCGATGGCCGGTGCAGGGGACCAGAGGGCCATAGATGAATTTATTGACAAAGATGCGGTCGCCGGGCAGCAGTGTGTTGTCCATGACCGTGCCGGAAATGGAGAAAGACTGGAAAAGGAAGATCCGGAAAAGCGCCGCGACAACAACGACGCCGATGATGAATTCGGCAAGCTCGAGGGCCATGACCTTGAAGTCGCGGGGGGAGCGGGTGTCCTGGCCTGCCTCGTGAAAAGCGCTCATGCTATTCCTGTTCCCCTTTCATATTGAGCACCGCGAAAAAGGCCTCCTGGGGAATGTCCACGCTGCCCACCTGTTTCATGCGTTTTTTTCCTTCTTTCTGTTTTTCGAGCAGTTTCCGTTTCCGGGAAATGTCGCCGCCGTAGCATTTCGCGGTCACGTTTTTCCGGAGCGCCTTGACCGTTGTGCGGGCAATGATCTTTCCGCCGATTGCCGCCTGGATGGCCACCTCGAACATTTGGCGCGGAATAAGGTCTTTGAGCTTTATGCAGAGGGACTGTCCCCATGTGTACGATTTCTCCCTGTGGATGATCACGGAGAAGGCGTCTATGGGATCACCGTTGATAAGAATGTCGAGTTTGACCAGGTCGGATTCGCGATACTCGATGAACTCATAATCGAGCGATGCGTAGCCGCGGGACATGGATTTGAGCCGGTCGTAAAAATCGAATATGATTTCAGCAAGAGGGAACTCATAACTCATGCTGACCCTGGTTTTATCCAGGTATTCCATGGTGACATACTTGCCGCGCTTTTCCTCTCCCAGCTTCATGATGTTGCCCAAATATTCTGCGGGCACGATTATCTGCGCCGCGACAAACGGTTCTTCTATGTGGTCGATGACCGTGGGCTCCGGAAGCCTGCTGGGATTTTCAAGGAATTCGGGTTCTCCGGAGGTGCGGATCACCTTGTATTTGACGTTGGGGACCGTGGTTATGATGTCAACATCGAATTCGCGGTCCAGGCGTTCCTGTACAATTTCCATGTGCAGCAAGCCCAAAAAACCAGCGCGGAAACCAAAACCAAGGGCATTGGACGTTTCCGGCTCCCATGAAAGGGAGGAATCGTTCAATTTCAGCTTTTCCAGGGAGGCGCGCAGGTTTTTATAGTCGTCGGGATTTACAGGGTAAATACCCGCATAGACCATTGGTTTTATGTCTTTGTATCCGGGCAATGGTCCGTCTGCCCTGCGTTCCGCATGGGTCGCGGTGTCGCCTATTTTGATGTCCTGCACGTTTTTGATGTTACAAATGAGGTAGCCTGCTTCACCTGCTGCCAAACGGTCCTTTTTTATCCGTTTCATTCTGACGATGCCGAGTTCGTCGGCCCGAAACGCCTGGTCCTGGGCAAAGAAGTAGAGGTTGTCGCCCGTGTTCAGTGTCCCTTGGAAGACCCGTACAAACGCGACCGCGCCGCGGTATGCGTCAAAAACAGAATCAAAGATCAATGCCTTTAGCGGAGCGTCCGGATCGCCCAAAGGCGGAGGAACGCGTTCGATGACGGCCGCAAGCAGACCGGCCACGCCAGTGCCCTCTTTTGCGCTTATACGAAAGGGCTCGTGCGCATCGCCGAGAAGGTCTTTTATCTCACGGGCCACTTCGTCGGGCTGTGCGCCGGGCAAATCGATTTTGTTGATCGCGGGAATGATCGTCAGGTTGTGTTCCAGGGCAAGATACAGGTTTGAGAGTGTCTGGGCCTGAATTCCCTGCGCTGCGTCAACCACAAGAATGGCGCCTTCACATGCGGCCAGCGATCTGCTGACTTCATAGGTGAAGTCCACGTGTCCAGGCGTATCAATAAGGTTGAGAATGTATTGATTGCCGTCCTGGGCCGTATAGTCCATGCGGATATAATGCGCTTTAATGGTGATGCCGCGTTCCCGTTCCAAGTCCATGCTATCAAGGACCTGTTCCTTCATTTCGTATTTTGAAAGGGTGCCGGTTATTTCGAGCAAGCGGTCCGCAAGCGTTGATTTGCCATGGTCAATGTGCGCAATGATGCAGAAATTTCTGATGTTTGACTGGTGCATAGAGAGGAAAAAATAATTAAATGCAGGGCCTGAAGTATAACACCATCGTCAGGAAGTCCATGGTGGCGCGGGTTTTTCGTGAAAGACCAGATATTTCAGTGGCCAGAATGAGCACACAAGAGCCAATCCGCCTGCAAGCAGGCGCGCGGGCACTGCGTCAAAGCCGTGGTTTTGCAGCAGGAGCGTTAGGTGGTGGCTTGCAAGGCAGCATAGGGCAAGTATGATCAATGCAAGGGCTGATGTTATGGGGGTGTTCCATTGGGCATTACGCCGGAAAATGACCGCGGACGCAATGCCATAGAGGAGAACGGCTGATCCGGCAAAGGCAATGGGGGCTGCCCAGGAAAGCTGGGCGCCCAAACCTGAAAGACCAAGGAAAAGAGCGCAATTGACCAGCGCCGCCAGGCACGAAACAGTGACAAAGGCCGCAAGCTGCAAAACAAACGGCGCAGTGGGAAGATTGTATTTCAAAATACAATATACTGCCCTGAAACCGTCTTTTAAGCCGATCTTTTTTCCCTGTGCATAGGTACGGCCGTGGTAGGAGACGCCGATTTCGTACACGCGCAACCGTTTGTGCGCCACTTTTGCCACAATTTCAGGTTCGAACCCGAACCGGTTTTCGCTTAGGGTTATGCTTTGGATCACTTCGCGTTTAAAGACCTTGTAGCAGGTCTCCATGTCGGAAAGGTTGAGATCGGTAAGCATGTTGCTCAGAAACGTGAGGAGGCGGTTGCCCAAAGAGTGCCAGAAATAGAGCACGCGGTGGGCATCGCCCGAAAGAAAGCGCGAGCCAATGACCACTTCGGCTTGGTTGTTTCGCAGAGGCTCGATCAACCGGACAAGGTCGCGGGGATCGTATTCGAGGTCCGCGTCGTGGACCGCCACAAAGTCGCCCGTGGCATGAGTAAAGCCGGTACGAAGGGCAGCCCCTTTTCCCGAATTTATTTCATGGCGTATCACGCGGATGTTATTGAAGGTCTGAGACAGGCTGGATGCTATGGCAAAACTATTGTCTGTTGATGCGTCGTCGACAATGATAATTTCCAACTGTAAGTCTTGCGATGAGATGGTTTGAATACCTTTTGCGCAAGCCTCCAATGTTTTTTCTTCGTTGTAACATGGAATAATGATACTCAGAAGCACGGATTTCATTGAGCGCCTCCATTGTTGGAAATCTGGCGGCATCCATCAGTCTGGCGAATGAATTTGCGGAGGATTACGGCATTGAACTTTTTGGCTTCAGGTTCGACCATCACTTCGCACAATCCCGGTATGGTATTATTAAAGGTATTGATGATTATACGCCGACTGCTATCCGCCACTGTTATGCCGATACGTGGGATGACAAGATAGAACGTGTCATTGGGGGATGATTGGATGAAGGAATCTATTTTTGCCGGGGTAGCATACAGACCCCATGCCTCAGCGAGGATGTTGGGAGCGCCATTGGAAAGACATAAAATTTGTGTTCCAACACCCCAATCAGCCGTAATGAATGTCGTTCCTTTCGCATGTCTGCCCGCGAATTTTCCTAATTGCGTCAGGCTTGGATCCCAGCGAGGATCGGTTTTTCCATTTTTCAGTGCGAGATGCATGGAAGCAATTACTGGAATACGGAAAAGCAGCAGGGCGCATAGAAGGGTCAAAAAAAGAAGCGCGGCAAAGCGCATCCGGTGTATTTGTTTCAATGCTCCTTGGGCCAGAATAGCGATTCCCGCGTATTGATAGGGTGTAATAAGAATCCAGTGATGATATGAGGTTGTACGGGGCAACAGATAGAGACCTATGCCGGTCAGTATGAAGGAAATAAGGAAAAGCAAGGCGTCCTTTGAATATTGTTCCTCTTTTACCGTACACAGGCAGAGGTATGCACCTGCGATAAGCGTGCCAAAGAGCAATACCGATTCCACACACCGCGGAATTGGTGAGGGATTTGAACCAAAAATGAAAGTGGCGGTAAAGGAACCGTTCCCTAAGCCGAGAAGTTCCGTGATGTAGCGTATGATGCCGGGTTTTATCATGAGTATTGGATCTTTTATGTTGTGCAGAGAGATCAAGTATCCCTTTAAAATCAGGGATCCCGCATTGAGTAAGATGAGCGAACCACTTCCGAGAAACAGTCCTCCCATAAAGACAAGAAGATACTTTCGATTACGAAACTTTTTTTCAAAAATTAGCAGGAACCCAAGCGGTAGAAGTAAAACACAGGAGGTCAGTTTTTCTACAATGGCGATGCCGCAGAAGAATGCGATAAAAAAGGTATAGTACGGCTTAATGGTCTTCTGCCGAATCGCCCGGATGGTCAGACCAATGATAATGAATCTCAAGGAGAGCGCCAAGGCTACGGGACCCCAGTCGTGTCTTGTGGAAAGAAGGACCATCGTGTCAGTCAGAACCAATGTGAAAAACACCAGTAACTCAAAGATGGAAAGATAGTTTGCGGTGAGCAAAGAGAACGCCAAAATCCCGGCCGCCACCATGGCGATACCTGTCAGCCGCCAGCTTCTGACCGAAAAAAGACCGTCGTTGAATTTTAAGTATAAACCATAGAGCGCTGTCTTGAAGGCGGCATTGTAAGACATGTTCAGGGCCGGAAAATTGCCGGGGCCCAATGAAAAAAGAGTCTGGGGCTTTCCCACATACCAGAAGCTTGCCGTTGCTTGGAAGAGTTCGTCGTAGTACAGACCTTGACGTTCAATATGATGAGCAGATACAAAGCAGTATGCTATCGCACACATGATTCCCACGATAATGGCATTTTTCAGTCCGGCAGGTTTTTCAACAACCGTAGAGAGCATGGCCAACTCGATACAATTAACGTTTCTTAATCAGATGCAGGAATTCGTCCCTGGTGGGATGATCGTCGTGGAAGCTGCCCAGCATGGCTGAGGTGAGCATGCGTGAGTTCTGTTTTTCCACGCCCCGCATCATCATGCACAGGTGCTGGGCCTCGATGACCACGCCCACGCCCTCCGCGCCAATGGTGTCCATGAGAATACGGGCGACTTGCTGGGTCATGCGCTCCTGGACCTGGAGCCTGCGGGAAAAACACTCGACCACGCGTACGATCTTGCTGACACCGTATATCTTATTTTTCGAGATATAGCCGATGTGGCATTTGCCGAAAAAGGGGAGCATATGGTGTTCGCACATGCTGTAAAACTCAATGTCGTCAACAATGATCATATGGTTGCATTGTTCGTGGAAAATGGCGCCCGATAAAATCGCCTTTGGGTCTTCCTGGTATCCCTTGGTGAGGAATTCATAGGTTTTTTTCACCCGTGCCGGTGTTTTCAAAAGGCCTTCGCGGTCCGGGTCTTCACCTATTTTTACCAGCAATTCCCGTATTATTTTTTCCATCGCATACCTTCTTTCAGCGCTGAATTGGTCTTTTTATCCGGGCAGATAATATACGAATTTTCATCCATGGCGTGCGCGCTCAATCGTGACTGCCACGCTTCTGGCAAAACGGAGCGCGCCTGGCTTGTCAACTGTTACCACGGCCTTTTTCACCCGGCGGTCTGCCAGGCAGATTCGCGCTATCCGGTCGGCGCAGTGTTCCACAAGGTTAAAACGCGTTGATTCCACCATGGTGATTATTTCGCGTTTTAATTTTTTATAATCCACGGTATCGTCGATGTTGTCTGTCTTCCCCGGTTTGCGTAAATCGACTGACAGCGCGATGTTTATTACAATGCTCTGTTTTTTTCGTTGTTCTTCGGGGTAGATGCCGATAAAGGCACGCAGCGCAAGATCACGGATGATTATAGCGTCCATGGTGTTCCTTGTTTAAAAAGGCGCAGCCCCTGATCGCAATACATGATCTGGCCGGTTGCCTCGGATTCAACAAGATACCGGAACGCCTTGAGCAGGCCGGCTATAGTACCCCAGGTTTGTCCCGGCCTTTTATTGAAGCGTGAGGGCAGGATTGCTCCGGGCGCAATAGCGTTTACCCTGACCTTTGGGGCAAAAAGCGCAGCGCATTCGACAGTAAACTCGCGCAGCAGGCGCTTGCTTATGCGATAGAGCTGGAAATTCCGGTTGAAACCATCGATGTTGGCGTCGAGAAGATTAATGATAAAGGAACGAGGCGCGAGGCGCGAGGCTGGAGACTGTTTGAAAAAACTGGTCGAGAGGATAAGCGGGGCAAAGGCATTTACTTGGAACATCTGCCAGAAGCCAGCCTCGCGCCTCGTTCCTCGCGCCTCGTTCCTCTGCAATAGATCTCCCTTCTCAAACACTGACGCATTGTTTACCAACCCAATCAACCGTACCGGCAGTTTCACGCATGCGCGGATGAGTTTGTCCGGGTTTTTTGACAAGTCAGCCTGGATTGGGAAAAAAGGAACACCGAGTTTGCGGACCTCGGTGCCAAGAGACAGGACCGCGGACCGGGATGTCCGAAAGTGGGCGATAACGGCGAATCCCATGCGCGCACTTTCGAGCGCCAGTTCCCTGCCCAGGCGCTTTGCCGAGCCAGTGATGAGGATTGCGCGGGGTTTCATGGCAGCGGCAATGGGTCAGAATTTCCTGTTTTTCTTGTACATGACCAGTTTGCGGCCGCTGTCGAGAAAGACGGTGCGGGTCATGCTCTCTTCAATGCGTTTGACGTTTTTCGCATGGTGTTGCGCGTACAGGGCGGTGTAGTCTTTAATGGTCTCGAACCGGTTGTCCACCACGACCACACGGACCTCCTCGTGTGTGCACTGCCAGGCAATGAAGAGGCCTGTGGATTCCTCGGGCGCGGTATCGTGAAAAAGATCGAGCGCCTCGAAGATGGCGTACTTTGTTTTTTTGATTTCGCTGTCCGCGAACCGGTTCGCATCCATGTCCTTGAGGACCTTTGCGATGAGGGTCTCGAAATTGAGAGGATGATCGGCCCTGAAGACGCGGATCTCTTTTCCCGGTATGAAATGGGGCGTGAGTTCAAATTGGGTCAGAGCGTCAGAGTGGGTGACGTCAATGATGACCAGGGTCACATCGTCGTTGAATTCGTCATTGTTCTGGAACGATCGGGAGGTGCTTATGATGTTTTTTTTCAGATCGTCGAGGGAAGCGTCTTTGTTCGCGAGAATGGTGTTTTTCAGGCCTTCGATGCCAAAGCGCTCCTTTGCCCTGTTTTGTACGTCGATGATGCCGTCCGTATAGAGGACCAGGCGATCGCCTTTTTGAAGCTTGATTTCCTTTCCCTCATAGGTGCTATTTGACATCATGCCCAGAAAAAAGCCGTCAGTGTTCAATTCCTCGATTTTTCCGGTCGCCTGCCGCAGCAGCAGGCCTGACGGGTGTCCTGCCCATGAAAAACGCAGGGTATTGTTCAGGGAATTGTAGATAAGATAGGCGCCGGTGAGGTAGTGTTCCATGCGCAGGTTGCCGTACAGGTCGGTGTTGACCTTTTCAAACACATCGACCGTTGAGAGATTGCCTGGTGTGTGCATATAGAACGACATCTTGGACATGGCGCCAATAAGCGCCGCGGGAATACCGTGGCCTGCCACGTCGACCACAATGATGCCCCAGTGGTCTGTATCAATAGGGATGAAGTCATAGAGGTCGCCGCCCACGTCCGCCTGTGATTTGTAGTAGACGTCCATGGCAAACCCGGGAATGGCGGGAAGGGTCTGGGGAAGCAGGGCTTCCTGGACCTTTTGGGCAACCATGATCTCCTTCATGATCTGCTCATAGGCCTCACGCAGCTTTTCCTTTGCCACTTCGCCCTCGGTAACATCGACATAGTGTTCCACAATGGCATGGACTTCGCCGTTTTTATCGTACAGGGGGAAGTAGCGCATATCGTAGATATGTTCCTGATTATTGATTTTTTTCCTGAAGATGAGGCTGCCCTTCACTTTTTCGGCGAGGATTTTCTGGATGGGGCAGTCTTTGCACGAATCGCCGAACTGGTGGAATTTTTCGTAGCATTTCGCGCCGATGATGGTACGATAGTCGCCTTTGATCTGGTCCGCGGCCGCCTTGTTAAGACGCTGAATGGTATAGTCGGGCCCGATAATGATGATGGGGTCGGTAATTGAATCAAAAATGGTCTCGAGGTGGCGTTTTGCCGAAAGAATGGCTTCGTTGATTTCAACAGGCATTGAAGACCTTTCAGAAAACGTGGACAAAAAGGCCGCTGCGCAGTTTGGGCTCGAACCAGGTGGATTTGGGCGGCATGACCATGCCCGCGTCAGCCACGTTCATGAGCTGTTGCACGGTGACCGGATACAGCGAAAAGGCCACGCTGAATTTTCCGGAATCGACCAGCCGTTCGAGTTCTAATGTGCCCCTGATGCCGCCGACAAAATCAATGCGTGTTGAGATACGCGGGTCGTCGATGCCCAGGATGGGCTGAAGCACAGTGTCCTGCAAGATACTGACATCGAGGCTTTTGTACGGATCAGTGTGGTCGACAACGTCTTTCCGGGGAACCAGCATGTACCATTTTTTCGACAAATACATGGAGAAGGTCTCAGGGGCTGTTGGCGCCTTGAGCCTGTTTTGCTCCACGGTAAATTTTTCGCTTATTTTTTTCAGGAACCCCAACTGGTCATTTCCATTCAGGTCCATTACCACGCGGTTGTAGGGCATGATGGCCAGCTGGCTTTCAGGGAAAATGACAGAGAGGAAGAAGTTGTACAGTTCGTTTCCCGTGTGCGCTGGGTTTTTCTCGCGTAAAATCCTGCGCACGCGCGAGGCTGAGGCGCTCCGGTGATGGCCGTCCGCCACATAGAGCAGAGGCATTGCACTAAATGCCTGGGAAAGGGCCGCGATGTCAGCCGGCTCTTTGACAATCCAGAGCGTATGGCCAATTGCGTCAGGGGAGGTGAATTCGTATTCAGGCTCTGTCTTTGTAATCCGGCTGGTTATAGCGGTAATGGTCTGGTTATTGCCATGGATCAGGAACACGGGTTCAGCGGCCGCGTTGAGTTCAAGAATGTGGCGCGTGCGGTCGTCTTCCTTGTCTTTGCGGGTTTTCTCGTGTATCTTGATGGTTCCCGCGTCATAATCATCCACGCTGGTAAGGGCGACAAGGCCGGTTTGGGTCCGGTTTCCCATTTTTTGTGCATACAGGTAGAAGCAGGGCGCGGTATCGGGCTTAAGAACGCCTGATGAGATAAAACGCTGGAAATTCTCCTTTGCCTTTGCGTACACAGGGTTGCTGTGCAGGTCTGTACCGGCCGCAAGGTCGATTTCGGGCCGTGAGACATGGAGAAAGCTGTACTGGTTGTTGCTCGCGAGTTTAAGCGCTTCCTCGGTGTTCACCACGTCGTAGGGCACAGATGCCACATGCGCGGCAAGGTGTTTGGGCGGCCGAAGGGCCTGGAAGGGACGGATAATGGCCATGAAGGGTAAAATAATAATAATCGTGTGAAAGGCGGCAAATGAATAAACTGGTGTTTTGTGATTCAGACAGTGCGATGACCGATGGTCGATTGTTGGCTGCTGTCACTGTGGGGGAGACGAGGTTCAGCGGGTCACAAGCCCGGGGTGTTCGTATTCAGTCGGGTTTAAGCATCGGGTGGGTG
>Ga0208968_1000144_pt1 | contig 66840 bp, 55 predicted proteins | sample RifOxyA3_FD_184031 | JGI IMG/M metagenome (GOLD analysis project Ga0208968, IMG submission 184031) | Groundwater microbial communities from Rifle, Colorado - Rifle Oxygen_injection A3 (SPAdes) | ecosystem: Environmental > Aquatic > Deep subsurface > Groundwater | place: Rifle, Colorado, United...
AAATTTAATAGGAGTCAGAAAAATGGAATCAAGAAAACGTTTAAGCGCAAAAGAAAAAATGATGATCCTTCGGGAGCTTCTGGAGAACAAAGTTCAGATCGGAGAACTGGCTGTAAAATACGGCATCCATCCGAACCTAATATATAACTGGAAGAAAACATTGTTTGAAAAAGGAGAAACACTCTTTGAGGATAAAAGAGAAAGAGCCAGCAGCAAGTCAGAAGAAAAAATATCCCGGCTTGAAGCAAAGCTGAAAGACAAAGACAGCTTGATAAGCGAAATTGTGGAAGATAATATCCGGTTAAAAAAAAATCTGAATGGGGACCAGTAAATAAGCTTTGGGTTGATGTAGATATAAGAGACAAAATAGTTATATACATTGATTATATCTTAAGCAAAACAGAACTAAAACAGAAATGGTTATTAAGAATGATAGGGATAAGCAAAAGCAAATATTATAAATGGAAAGAGCGTCTGGGCAAAGCCAATTCTCATAATTATAGTTTGCCTAAAAGTAATTGGCTGCTGCCTTGGGAAAAAGAAGCTATAATTAATTATGCAAAGAATCATTATGCAGAGAATGATTACTTCCTGCGGGATGGTTACCGCCGCTTAACTTACCGTATGCTTGATGAAGATGTTGTTGCTGTTAGTCCCAGTAGTGTATATCGGATACTAAAGACAGAAGGCTTATTAAATCAGTGGAATACTGTAAAAACAGGCTCTAAAGGGCTTGGTTTTAAGCAGCCAACAGCTCCTCATCAACACTGGCATACTGATATTAAGTATATAAATTTTCGTGGAACTTTCTTATTTCTTATATCGGTTATGGATGGTTACTCAAGATATATAATACATCACGAAGTAAGGGCTAATATGACTAAATATGATGTTCAGTTTACTATCCAGAAAGCAAAGGAAAAATACCCGGACAAAATGCCCAGGATTATTTCTGATAATGGCGGACAATTTATTTCTAAAGACTTCCAGGAGTTTATAAAATTTCTAGAGCTTACGCATATAAGAACATCTGTTGCATATCCGCAAAGTAATGGTAAGCTTGAGAGATTCCATCGTTCAATAGGATTTGAATGTCTTCACACAAACAGCTTTATCTCAATAGAAGATGCAAGAGAAATAATTGCAAAGTATATTGACTATTATAACCGGACTCGTTTACATAGTGCTTTATTTTATCTAAGTCCGGAAGATTTTCTTTTAGCCAGAGAGAAAGAAAGAATTACTTTAAGAGAACAAAAGCTTGAACAAGCTGCAATAGACAGGGAAGAATACTGGAAAAAAAGTGTGGCAGCTTAGAGAACAAACAGTTATGTTTTTATTGACAATCCTAGCGGAACTTAGCGTAGCGAAGACAACCTTAAAAATGGCGTAGCGGAGCTAAGTGGAGCGGGACTTAGAGCAGAATGTGTTATGAATCAATTTTATAAAAATATTTTTATAAAAAGTCAATTTTCACTTGAACCATTACAGTTATTAGTGATGTTACAATTACTAATTATTGGATTTGAGTTTGATGTATAAATACCGTAATAGGCATTTTTAATATCGCAGTATTGTAAATTTCCAGTTGACCCGGAATTAAATTGTATACCACCCCAATAACCTGTTGTTCCGCTTCTGTAAAATTTAATTTTATTTGAAGCGTTACCAGTTGCATTTAATATACCGTTTATAATTAAAGATTTTCCCGGTGCAAATTTTAGCGTTGCACCAGGGTTAATAATTAAGCTGGCACCCGGATTAACAGTAATATTCTGATTTATGGTATAAGTACAAGCACCACTAATTGTGAGTGTTGCACCGGATTCGACAGTCATTTCCCCTAAAAGAGTAACAGTTCCAGTTATGGTTTCATTGGTTTTTATCTTACCACCATATTTTACCACCGGTGCAACTTGATATAACTTTCCATCACCAGCTTGTAAGGTTTGATCTGGCAAAGTAACTTGAGCATTTTGTGGATACACACTGTTATGTCTAAGGACTGATCTTCAACACTCCTAACTCTTAAGTTGTTATATCCAGAATTGTTGGTGATTAATAATTCAGCAGTTTTACTTGCCTCAGTATTAAGATTCACCAATAAAAAATATTCATTATCCGAGTAAGTTTTATCATTTAATAAACCTGCATGCCAGTTATAATATGAGTCATTATCTTGGATTGTCAAAAAATCCCATGTGATTATAGGATCGTATGGACTAGTTGATGGAGTTCTTTTTGCATACTGTCCCAGGTAATTAAGTTTAAGTAGTGTAGTACCTAAGATTCCATTTAAGCGGGAAGAGATACTGTCTCTAATTCCATAATACAAAGTAGTTGGGTTATAATTAGTATCAACTATAGCATCTAACAAAGTATCTACACCGAGAGTTTGAGAGTAATAATTCCAGAAAAAGATACCCTTAGCACCATGAGCTAAAGCTAAATTTACTGATGCTTTTAATTGCCAGATTGATGGTTTTATCCAATAATTATACTTCTCCAGTGGAGGATCTGTACCAAATGCTTGTGCAACAAAGTACCAATCACCTATTCCAAAACTGTGCTCCCATGGCTGCTGCATCACAACTCGTTGAAATTCAAGCATTTGGGAATCATCCTCCTCGTAATAAAAAGGATAATAATAGTACATCACCCTTGCTGGCTGCACTTGTTCAACAAATCTCTTTAGATCTATCTCATTATCTCTGTAGCCATGCCACTCTGGATAGTAGGTCGTAATTAAGCGGGGGAAACCATTCACATTTAATATTGAATCTACAATCCTATAAGGATCAAAATTATCAATTGTCTGGGGTTCGTCCAAACCGTACCAATACTTCAAATTTGGCCACTGAGTTTGAGGGTAGTTTGCTGCGTAGGTTGAACAATTATATGCAACCTCACCTCTAAACTCGGGTCTAAGATCTTTGCCAATTCGATCATCGTATACTTCAATATAATCGACGTATAGTTCACGGTTGCCGAGCCAGATTACATTAAATCTAACACCCTGCCTTCCATTATAAGTATCATCTCTTTCTGGAAATCCGTCACCTTCAGGACTGGCATGATTAGCTGGAAATGCATAGGAACCTATTGTTTCAGGAATTGTGTAATCCAATACTTTATCTACATAATTGTTGCTTAATTCGTTTGCCTTAAATGTTTGTTCTTTCAAAACTGAATAATTCCCATTGGGTGCATAGTACACTACTTGTAACTTGCATACATTAATATTTTCGGTCGTATTACCGTCAATCTTTAAACGAAATTTTACATTGTATGTAATATCCCCACCCGAATATGGCCAAAATCGATGTTCTCTATTTTGATAGTAATCAGGTCCGGTAATTAGGTATTCTCCAATATGAGATGGTACGATTGCACCGCTTTTCCAGCAATCATTACCAATGCCACCAAGCTCACCAAACTCATGTTTGATTCCAGGATAATTTGCTGAAAGTGGGACTGTATTCTCTTCAGCTTCCCATCTGCTGTAGTAACCTGAGGCATATTTTGCTATCTGATCAGTTTCATAATGTGTATTAAATCCTATCAAATTCGTATAGCGCTGAAGGTCAAGTCGATTATCTTGTGTAATAAACTGAATAACTCCATTCACCCCCATAGCTTCTATTTGAGAATGATTTTGTGAAGGATAATGGTGATTAACATAATCATCCGGTCCTAAATTTGTGAAAACACCTACTGGAAATTCCTCAGCTTGTGGTTTTATGTCTGCAATGTTTAAGATGGTTATCACCATCGCATATTGCAAATAAAGTAACCAATGTTCAAATATTTTTGGTAACATATCGTGCCTCCTTATTTGTTTAATGATATTTTATGCTTTTCAATTAAATGAGACTTTTTAAGATCATTTTATATACAACATTTTTCCGGAAGCAGAATAAATCGGAGTATTATCACTATTTCTCACATATAGCCGATATATGTAGATTCCGCTCGATAACCGGTAAGCATCTCTGCCAGAGGCAGATCCGCTTTCGGCGGAAAACACTTCTTCGTAATAACCGCTTTCTTTTGTTTCATTCGTTAATACTCTTATGATCTCTCCCTTAACATCATACACTATCAGTTTTACGTAGCTTGTTCCTTTTATACGGTAGCCAATTCTTGTAGTCGAATTGAACGGATTTGGATAATTAGGATATAAATGATAATCCTCTGTTATAATAATTGGTTCATTTACATCGGATATTACAACTGTAATCTCTTCGCTCCCAGCAGATTCGTTCCCTTGACTGTCAACTGCAGTAATTTTGTAGTAAAGAATATTTTGCCGATTTGAAATGCTTTCTTCAAATACCGTATCGATTATTTCTGCAATCAGTTTGGTTGAGTCTATGACGAAACCTTTAGTAGTATCACGGTAAACTCTATATCTAAAGAAATCTGCTTCTGTGTTCTTTTTCCAGCTGACAGAGACAAGACCTGAATCAATTGCAGAAATTATTCCTCGTGGTGAGTGTGGGGGTAAATCCAGATACTCATATAATTTTCCTAATGGTCCACCATAAGCACCGATATCACTTCTGCTTCCGTCTGCATCAAGTATTTGAGGATCACCAGCATCAATCATTGGCGAATGCATTTGCAGATGAACATCACCGCTGTCTTCGCTTACTATCATAGGATCAACTGATAAATTTGTACTGTCAGGTATAAATCCAATGTAAGGATCTGTCACATTCCACAAGTTGTTATACTTAAAATCAAAGGTGTTGTTTTGATAAACCGATGCACCGTGACTTGTATTCATAACTAAATTATTTATGACTTGATAATTTCCATATCGAAAATGAAAAGCTCCGTATGAATCAAGAATGTCATGTCCGAGTAATAAATTATTTCTAACATTTCCGTCTAATGTAAATGTATAACCTCTCAGAACATTATCTTCAGCTATAACAATATTGTTTGCGGTTAAGGGAGTTTTGACTATGACATCGAGACCGCTCGAATATTGATAATTCAGATAAATTATATTATTTGTAATTGTTGGCTGGCAGCCGCTGAAATCAAAAATTCCCATAGACGATGGATAGAGAATTATATTGTTATCGATTACTGGAAAGTAACCATAAGTAAAACAATCAAAGCTGATACTTAGATTGGTATTACTAAATTGGTTTTCCGAAATAGAAAAGTTAATGTTGGATAGCAACATTCCAGTCGATGCATTTCGTATATGGTTTTGGGTAAATTTTGAGTTATTAGATAGTATATTTATTCCCAAGACTCCTGTTCCGTAAGCTGCATTTGAAACAATTACTTGAAAACCACAAAAATTACAACTATCCTTAAAAGTAATTGCATAAAAATCTGTTGGTGTTACCAATTCTTGGGTATCAATAATACAGCTATCCATACCGCTACCAATTAGGGATAATCCAGGTATCATTACTATTTTTTCCTTGTACACACCGTTAGCTACATAAACAGTATCTCCACTTTGGCAAATGTTAATGCACTTCTGTATACTGTCGCTTGCGGTTATCCAACTCGTGTAGGGCGGTGAGCTGCTGCCGGTTTTGCTTACATAGCGTGTGGTCGCATTGGCTTCAAGTAAAAAGACGAAAGTAAAAAGTAAAAAGGAGAAAAGAATTTGGTTAGTGATTTGGGGTTTCATTGACGGTATCCTTTCATTAAACATAGATTTGAAGTGTGCGGTAAGCAGGTAGGTAAATTAGGGAATTCAAAATAGTCATTTTCACACCCCACAATATTTTTCAAATCTGGAAGAAACTTAAAAAATAAAATAGAGAAAGGCAATCGTAAAATAAAAAGCGGTCCTAAGACCGCTGGAATTCTGAAGCTTAATTTTATCTTTAACTTTAGTAAGGGAAAAGAGCTATCATTCTATCGAACCAACATTATTTTTCTTGTCGCTGAATAATTTTCAGTCGTCAATTTGTAAAAGTATACACCGCTTGGAAGATTACTTGCATTAAAAGTTACTTTATAATTTCCAGGTTCCTTCACTTCATCAAATAAAGTTTTTACCTCGTTGCCTAATACATCGTAAATCTTAAGCAGTACAAGTGAATTAATTTCTGTTCCTTGTGGTATTGAAAATTCAATAACGGTTGTTGGATTAAATGGATTTGGATAATTTTGTTTAAGCTCAAATCCCAATGACTTACCAAACACCTCTGTTTTAATATCGGTTGGTGTTCGGCTGAAGAATTTATAAACAGTTCTTCCCATAGCATATCCAACAGAGTCGTTTAACATTCTAAATCTATTTACTCTGTAGCCAAAACCGGCATCATGCCATGTTTCGCCGCCGTCGGTTGTTTCATAAGTAGTATAAGTGCTGTTTCCACCTGCCCATCCTAAAGTGTCGTTTGCAAATCCCATTCCCTGAACATAATATGCAAAATTCGTAAATTGTTTTTCAAACCATGTTTGTCCGCCATCAGTGGTTTTAATAAAATTAACCGGTGAACCAACGTTACGCTGCAATGAAACATATCCAACGTTCTTACTAGGGAAGCTAATCTTCCAGCACCATTCACCTAATTGAGAAGATGTGAAAACATTTGCCCATGTATTCCCGGCATCTGATGTGTAAAGGATAATTCCATTTGAATTTTGATTTGGATTTCCATTACCTCCCACTATAAATCCGGTATCCGAAGAAGTAAAATAAATGTCCATCAAATCAACAGCATACTGCTCCATATTTTCAGTTAACCAAGTTAATCCCTTATCTGTGCTTTTAAGAAAGTAGACGGGACCCCGAACTCTGCCGACACCATAGATTACGGAATCATTAACGACACTAATTCCGCATACACCCCGTGGTTTTGTACCGATAAAATTGTTTATTGGGTTCCATGAAACGCCGCCGTTTGTTGTGCGGTAGATTAGGTTGGTGTCAGTTTGTCCACCAAATTCATCAGTACCAAGATTTCCGGCGATACCGTAAAGCGAATCGAAAAATCCTACGGATCTAAAATAAATTGTGCTTTTATCAAATTGCTTTATCCAGGTATCACCGCCATTAGTTGTTTTCCAAATTTGTCCGTTTCCATTTACAACCCAGCCGAGATTTTCATTTATGAAATAACCGTCATCATGTCTTGGTCCGCTTGGTGCAGTTGGTACTTCCTGCCATGACGGTTGTGCAAATGACTTATTTAATAATTGAATCGTAATTATAAAGCAAGCACAAAGAATTAAGTTTTTCAAATTGTCTCCATCTTAAAAATAAAATAAACAAACTATCAAGTATCATTTGATAAGTCAGATCTCAATTATTTGGAATAATTATATGAATTATATTTTCCTTAACCAAGTATATTTAATTATTCCGGTTATATTTTTCAGGCACGATTTATCTACCAACTTTGTTATGCAAAGAGGGATATTATTTCTTAAATTTCCATGCAAAATATATTATTAACAATTACAATTAATGAAAAAATTTGATATTCCGGCATTTTATCGAAGCACCATTATTTCTAGGATTAAGCAATTCAGAAATCTTAAAGATCCGAGGAAAAAAGATCTTAAGCCTATCGCTTTGGATTTTGGTCCCGTAAGATTTTTTATTCCCCGTCATTTTGGCTTTTGTTACGGAGTGGAAAATGCAATTGAGATTGCCTATAAAACTCTTGAGAACAACCCCGATAAAAGAATTTTTCTATTAAGTGAGATGATTCATAATCCCGGGGTGAATGAAGATTTATTTAATCGCGGAGTAAAATTTTTAATGGATACATCTGGAAATAATTTGATTGATTGGAACGAACTAAAAAGAGATGACATTGTAATTATACCGGCTTTTGGAACGACTCTAGAAATTCAACAAAAACTAAATCAGATTGGTATTAATGCCTACCAGTTTAACACAACTTGTCCTTTTGTTGAGAAAGTTTGGAATCGTTCATCCCAGCTTGGAACGGAAGATTTTACGATTATTATTCATGGGAAGCATTATCATGAAGAAACGCGTGCAACATTTTCGCATAGTAAAATTCATGGTCCATCACTGATTGTTAGAAACTTAGAAGAAGCAAAGTACCTTGCAGATGTAATCTTAGGTGAAAAAAGCAAAGAAAATTTTTATTCATATTTTGATGGAAAATATTCTGAGGGTTTCGATCCAGAAAAGGATTTGCAAAAAATTGGAGTTGTAAATCAAACCACAATGCTTGCTACCGAAACACAGGAAATAGCTGATCATCTAAAGTCGGTAATGCAAAAAAAGTATGGGATGCAAAATTTAAGTTCACATTTTGCCGATACAAAAGATACTCTTTGCTATGCAACTTATGATAATCAGGAGGCAACGTATGGATTACTAGAAAGTCCGGTAGATTTAGCAATTGTTGTGGGAGGGTATAATAGCTCGAACACGAGCCACATCGTAGAACTGTGCGAAGCTAAGCTGCCAACTTATTTTATATCATCCGCCGATAAGATAATTTCAGTAAATTCAATAAAGCATTTTAATATTCATTCCAAAAGCGAACACGTTACAAAGAATTTTATTCCGCGAAAAGATATGGTTAGTATTCTTCTTACCAGCGGAGCTTCCTGTCCCGATTCGGTTGTTGATCAGGTATTGAGCAAGGTACACTCTTTTTTTGAAAAGGTTAAGAGTATCGAGGAAGTTCTAAATGAAATCGTAAAGGATTAACTAATTTAAATATGAAGTAATTTCAGTTAAAAACATGAGTGATTTCCACTGTTTTGTCACTTTGTTCATAGCCATTTAATACGATATCGAAACGAATCCGAGCATCCTTAATTCATTTGTTATTCAGAAGCGCATTCGGTAATTTTGGGCGCTTTAATTCAAAAATCAACAATATTTTAATATGCGAGCAGTTATTCCTGTAGCCGGAATTGGCACTAGACTCAAACCTCATACATACACCACACCAAAGGTTTTACTTAATGTTGGTGGTAAACCAATGTTAGGTCATATTCTCGAGAAGCTTTTGGAAGAAAAAGTTTACAAGGCAACATTTGTAATTGGTCATTTAGGTGACCAGATAAAAGATTATGTAAAAAAGGAATATCCTTCCATAAAAGCTGATTTTATCGAACAAAAAAAAATGGATGGTCTTGGTCATGCAATTTATACTGCCATTCCAACGTTCGATGATAAGGAAATTTTTATCATTCTTGGTGATACTGTGTTTGATGTTTATTTGAAAGATGTTTTCAAAGACAAGCAATCGGCATTGGGAGTTAAGAAAGTAGATGATCCAAGCCGTTTTGGTGTTGCCGTTTTGGAGAATGGTTACATAAACAAGTTAGTTGAAAAACCGACTACTCCAATTTCTAACTTAGCATTGGTTGGGCTTTATTACATTGCCAATTCAGATGCGTTGGTGAAAAGCTTGAATAATCTTATCAAAAAAGATATTCGAACAAAAGGAGAACTTCAGCTAACAGATGCGCTTCAAATGATGCTCGATGATGGTGAAAAAATTAAAACGTTTGATGTTAATGGCTGGTACGATTGCGGTAAACCAGAGACCCTGTTATCAACAAATAGATTTTTACTTGATCAAAAAAGCGTAACTAAAAAGTTTGAAAATGTTGTAGTAAATCCACCAGTCTTTATTGCCGAAGACGCTAAGATTGAGAACTCGGTAATCGGTCCTTATGCAACAATTGATAAGGGCTGTATTATCAAAGAAAGCGTCATAAAAAATTCAATCGTCGGAACAAATTCGCAAGTAAGCAAAGCTATGCTTAACGGTTCAATAATTGGCAATAATACTATTGTTAAAGGTGCATTTAAAAAGTTAAATATTGGCGATTCAACAGAGATAGATTTTTATTAAATACATTTATCCGTGTGTGAATGAATTAAAATTTTTAGGACTAAAGTCCAAGTTTTTCGTAGTACTTACTAACCCCAGACTTAAGTCTGGGGTTAAAAGAAAATCAAAATGCTTCTGGCTTTAGCCACAATTTACTAACAGAAAAATTATTTTTATAAACTAATTAAGGTAGAAGATAAATCATGTCCTTTCTTTTCACGTCCGAATCCGTTTCCGAAGGCCATCCCGATAAAATATGCGATGCTATTTCCGATAGTGTTCTTGATGCAATATTAGAAAAAGATCCGAAAGCAAGAGTGGCTTGCGAAACTTTTGTAACAACAGGATTAGTTCTTGTTGGCGGTGAAATTACAACGAAAGCTTATATCGAAGTCCCTGAAGTGGTAAGGGAAACTGTAAGAAGAATTGGTTACACAAGCGCTGATTATAAATTTGATGCTGATTCATGTTCAGTGTTGAATGCAATACACTCCCAGTCTCCTGATATTGCCATGGGAGTTGATACAGGCGGTGCAGGCGATCAAGGATTAATGTTCGGCTATGCTTGCGACCAAACTCCCGAACTAATGCCAATGCCCATTATGTATGCTCATAAGCTGGTAAAAAAATTAGCAGACATCAGAAAACGAAATAACGAATTGATGTCTTACCTTCGACCTGATGCAAAATCTCAAGTTACAATTGAGTACGATGGTAAGAATAAACCAAAGCGTGTTGATACAGTTGTAGTATCAACCCAGCACGATGGCGATGCAAAACAGAAGAGAATAAAAGAAGATGTAATCGAAAATGTAGTTAAAAAAATTATTCCCGCAGAATTTCTTGACAAGAAAACCAAATACTTTGTCAATCCAACCGGAAAATTTGAAATTGGCGGACCACATGGCGATAGCGGACTAACCGGCAGAAAAATTATAGTTGATACTTACGGCGGTTGGGCTCCTCACGGTGGCGGTGCATTTTCCGGAAAAGATCCTTCTAAAGTTGATAGAAGCGCTTCTTACGCAGCACGTCATATTGCAAAAAATATAGTTGCAGCTAAGTTGGCAACAGAATGTCTTGTTCAAATTGCTTATGCAATCGGTGTCGCTGAACCGGTTTCGGTTTACGTAAAGACTTATGGAACGGGAGTTATTCCTGATAAAGAAATTTCGAAAATAATAAATAAAGAAATTGATTTAACTCCTAAAGGAATAATTTCCAGGTTAAATTTACTACGACCCATATACCGTAAAACATCAGCATATGGTCATTTTGGACGAAATGAAAAGGAGTTCAGTTGGGAACATTTAGACCTGGTTCCTTTGTTCAAGAAGTACGCATAATAAATTTTAGTAATAAAGTGAGGTAAATTATAATGGCTCAAGTGCTCGAAAAACCCGGAGTGAAAAAAGTTAATTATAAAGTAAAAGATATTTCCTTAGCTGAATGGGGAAGAAAGGAAATTAATTTAGCCGAAGCCGAAATGCCGGGACTTATGGCAATCAGAAAAGAATTTGGTTCATCAAAACCACTAAAAGGTGCAAGGATTGCCGGCTGTCTACATATGACAATTCAAACAGCGGTGTTAATTGAAACTTTGATTGAACTGGGTGCTGATGTTCAATGGTCATCGTGCAATATTTTCTCAACGCAAGACCACGCTGCCGCTGCAATTGCCGCAAATGGAATTCCAGTTTTTGCATGGAAAGGTGAAACTTTAGAGGAATACGATTGGTGCATCGAACAAACTTTATTTTTTGGCGATGATAAAAAATCCCTGAGCATGATTTTAGATGATGGCGGCGATCTTACAAATCTTGTGCTTGATAAATATCCTGAATTAGTTTCGGGAATAAGGGGAATTACAGAAGAAACAACCACAGGTGTTCATCGTTTGTATGAAAGAATGACGAAGGGAGCTCTTCCTGTTCCGGCAATTAACGTTAATGATTCTGTTACAAAATCTAAATTTGATAATAAGTATGGATGCCGCGAATCATTAGTGGATGCATTGCGCAGAGCCACTGACTTGATGATGGCAGGTAAAGTTGCAGTGGTTGCCGGTTTTGGTGATGTTGGCAAAGGTTCCGCTGAATCATTAAGCAATTCAGGCGTAAGAGTAATAGTGACAGAAATAGATCCTATCTGTGCGCTTCAGGCATCTATGAGCGGTTATGAAGTAAAGAAAATGATCAATGCGATTCCCGAAGCAGATATTATTGTTACTGCCACTGGAAACTTAAACGTTGTTAACGAAAAACATTTTAGATTGATGAAAGATAAAGCAATAGTTTGTAACATCGGACATTTTGATAATGAAATTGATATGGCTTGGCTAAATAAAAATTATGGCAACACAAAAGACACAATCAAACCTCAGGTTGACAAGTACACAATCAATGGAAAAGATATTATTGTTCTTGCAGAAGGCAGATTGGTGAATTTAGGCTGCGCTACAGGCCACCCTTCTTTTGTTATGTCAAACTCATTCTCAAATCAAACACTCGCACAGATTGAGCTTTGGACAAATCCTGGTAAATATGAAAACAAAGTTTATGTTCTTCCAAAACATTTAGATGAAAAAGTTGCTAAGCTTCACTTAGAAAAGTTGGGTGTTGAATTAGAGGAGCTGACCGAAGAACAAGCGAAGTATATCGGTGTGCCGGCCAAAGGTCCATTTAAACCGGATTATTACAGATACTAAGAAACAACTTTACACGAACATACAAACCCAGTTTCTAAACAATCGAAGCAAGCGTTCCAAGAAACTGGGTTTATTATTTCCCCCAACTAGCTATTATTTCCAAGTAAATTTTTCAAAGCATCCTCTAACTTGTCAAACTTAAATTTGAACCCATGCTCAATCAATTTCTTAGGAATTACTCTTTGACTTGAAACAATTGTCGATGTAACTTCACCGACTAAAATTCTCAAAGCAAATTCCGGTACGTTAAAGATTGCAGGTCGTTTAAGAATCCTTCCTAAGGTTTTAGCAAACTCACTCATTTTTACATTTTCTGGAGATACAACATTCACTGGTCCCGAAATCTCAGCATTATTAAGAATGAACAAATAAACGGCGATGAGATCGTGAATATGAATCCATGGAAACCATTGTTTTCCATTTCCTAAAGAACCTCCAATAAAAAAATGAAATGGGGGTAAGAACTTTTTTAATGCTCCTCCTTCTTTACTGAGTACTATTCCTTGTCGAAGCATTGCAGTTCTCACTCCAAAACTGTTTGCATTTTCTGTTTCTCTTTCCCAAACATTACAAACACTTGCTAAAAAATCATCTCCTGGTTTTGAATCCTCAGTAAGCACATCATCGCCTCTGGAACCATAATAGCTAACACCGGATGAGCTTATGAATAATTTAACCTTATTTTTAGTACTTCGTATCGCAGATACTAAATTTTTAGTGCTGAGTTCTCGACTTTCTAAAATGATCTTTTTGTATTTCTCTGTCCATCGTTTTCCAGACAAATTTGCACCAGCCAAATGAATCACTGTGTCTTTATTTTCTAAGTGCTTTGTCCATTCATTAGGATTATTATAATCCCATTTCACATACAAGAGTTTATCGCCGAGTATCTTTTTTGCTGATTCGATATTACGAGTGATGACAGTAACTACATCGCCTCTGCTAATTAGAGCATGGCAAAGTTGTGTTCCGATTAATCCTGTTGCTCCGGTTACTATAATTTTTTTATTCATAACTAATCTTACTCAATTTGTTACTTGATTTGAAAACCGTTAAAAGCGCTTCAATTTATGTATTTATGGTATACGGTTTTTTATTACGAATTAAAAAGGCGATCGTATTGATCGCCTTATGAGTTCATAAAAAATTTAAGTTTGTTAAATGTTCAAAATATCATTGTAAAGAATGAATGCCATAAGCAGCAGAAGTAACACAAATCCAACATTTTGAATTGCCACTTTAACCTTAACAGGAATTTCTCTTCTGAAGATCGATTCAATTATTATTATCACTAAATGTCCGCCATCCAGAACAGGGAAAGGCATTATATTAATTATTGCCAAACTTAAGCTAAGAAGTGCTAAGAATTTTAAGAAATTTAAAATTCCCGAGTCGGCATATTCTGCAGCAAACTGAGCAATCTTAATTGGTCCGCCAAATGCTTTCCCGAACTCAATATTTCCGCTGATTACTTTTCCAATCATTCGGAAGGTGAGTACGGTCATTCTGTTTATCTCGAGCCAGCCAAGATAAAATGATTCGAAGAAACCCTGTGACTTTAATTCAACTGGGCCCGAATAGCTTTTCCTCATCAGAACACCGATTGTGCCGTCTTTTCCAGGAGTAATGCTTAAAATGACGGTATCTTGCCCGCGGAGCACAGTTAAAGGAAGTTGTTTATTTGGATTTGAGGTGACTATCTCATTTACTTGCTGTCTTAATTGAATAGGTGAATCGTTAAGCTTTAAAAATGTATCGCCAGAAACGATACCTGCTTTTTCGGCAGGAGAGTTTTTAATTACACTATCAATAACGGGGCGGTTTAATCCGGCAGGAAGCAGAAAAATTGTACTTGGCTTTTCAGGTATTCGTTCTCGGGGAATATTTATTAAAGCCACATTACTATTTCTACTCACTTCAAGATTTACATCTTCTCCAATGGCATTGATATAAACCTCATTTGTAACATCCTGCCAAGAAGTTACACCGTTACTATTTACAGAAATAATTTTGTCATTAGATTTTAATCCTAACGAATCGGCAATACTGCCAGGAAGTACTTCGCTTATTGTTGTGGTTTTCCAATATTCTCTTTCATGGAAAAAATTTTCACCCCAGAAAATAAGCCAAGCAAGAAGAAGATTCATCAATACGCCTGCGGTTATTACAAATATTTTTCTCGGAAGCGACTTTGATCTGAATTCGTAAGGCTTCGGCGGTTGATTGAGTGCTTCGGTATCCATGCTCTCGTCAACCATTCCGGCAATTTTAACATAGCCGCCTAAAGGTAAAAGGCATAACCTGTAATCCGTGTGTCCTTGTCCGTCAAAATCTTTTGGAAGATCGCCAAAACTGAAACCGGATATTTTATTCCAGCCGAATAATCTTTTTCCGAATCCAATAGCAAAAACATCAGCATGCATCCCGCTAAGTTTTGCAGCTGCAAAGTGACCGAATTCATGTACAAATACTAAAATTGCGATAGTGATCGCAAAATAAATGATGTAATCCATTAATTAGTTATCTCCGCTTATTTATAGTTGTGCTGTTAATTCTCGAGCAAGCTTATCACATTCAAAAATAGTTTCTATATCCGGTGATTTATGGTTCTCTATTTTCTCTAAAGCTTTGTTTATTAAAAATGGAATATATGATAATTTTATTTCTCCATTCAAAAATCTTTCTACCGCAACTTCATTGGCTGCATTAAGAACACATGGGGCTGTTCCGCCCGAATCTAATGCTTCGTAAGCTAACTTAAGGCATTCAAATTTTTCCATATCTGGTTCAATAAAATTCAGAGTATTTATTTCAGGCAAACAAGTTTTTTGAAAATTTGATTTCAATCGCTCTGGATAACCAAGTGCATACTGAATTGGAAGCTTCATATCCGGCAATCCCATTTGCGCTTTAATGGAGCCGTCAATAAACTCTACCATCGAGTGAATTATTGATTGAGGATGAATTATAACTTCAATTTTTTCTTTTGGTAGACTAAACAGCCAATGTGCTTCGATTACTTCCAATCCTTTATTCATCATTGATGCGGAATCAATTGTAACTTTATTTCCCATTTTCCATGTTGGATGATTCAGCGCATCTTTTACGGTAACGTTATTCAGTTCATCCTTTCTAAGATGCAGAAAAGGTCCACCGGAAGCAGTCAAAATTATTTTCTGTACTGAATGGGCATTTTCCCCAACTAAGCATTGATATATTGCGCTATGTTCCGAATCAACAGGAATTATTTCCGAATTATGTTTTTTACAAAGTTCTGTTACGAGTTCACCGCCTACTACCAAAGTTTCTTTATTGGCTAATGCAATTCTTTTGCCTCGTTTTATTGCTTCCAATGTTGGAGCCAAACCTGCAAAACCAACCATTGCACCCAATAGAATGTCATAATCGAGGTTTGCGGCAGCCGAGATCAATCCATCAATACCTGCAAGAACTTCACACTTTATTGTTAGTCTTTTTCGTAGTTCGTCAGCAAGCTTTTCATTTTTAACGACAACTACCGGCGGTTTGAATTCCTGGATCTGTGGTTGGAGTAAGTCAATTCGAGTGTTTACTGTAAGTGCCGCAACTGCAAATCTATCCCGAAATTGCCTTATTATGTTAAGCGTATTCACCCCAATTGAACCGGTAGAACCTAAAACTAAAACTTTCTTCATTTTCTTATTATTTACCGGTCAAAAGTATCAAAGTATGACAAGATTAGCAATGTAATTTAGATTTGCCGTATGTTAATAATCGTATGTTTTCGACATTAGGAAGAATATTTTTTACAAATCCGGAAACATTTGTTCACTTTTTTCATCTTTTAAATAATAGATTAGAGACGAATTGCACGAAAAAGAAAGCCAAGTAATCGAATTTACAATTCTTTTCAATAAGTACAAGAAAAGACTCTATAACTACGCTGTAAAAATGATCGGCGATAAGATGACTGCCGATGATGTTGTACAGGATGTATTCATTAAGCTGTTTCAGAGTATGAATTCCATCCATAACAAACAAAGTATACAGTTTTGGCTGTTCAAAACGGCAAGAAATGAAATGCTCGCTTTCTTCAGAAATACGAAGAACAAAAAGCTTTACTCGGAAGCAGTGGATTTGGATGAAATTGAAATTCAAGCACCCGATTTGCTTTCCGAGCAAATTGAAAACATTGAACTAAGCAAAATAATCTATAACGAGCTTAAGCTGATGAGTTTGGAATTTCAAGAAGTGTTTGTGCTGCGGGAATACTCAGGACTTACTTACAAAGAAATTTCGTCGCTATTGGATATTGATGAAGACCTAGTTAAAAGCAGATTGTACAAAGCACGGCAAAAGCTAATTGGTAAAATTTCAAAACTTGTTGAATAGGAGAATTTGTGATGACGGAAGGTAAACTAATGAACATGATAAATCTTTACTTTGATGGCGAACTTGAAAAAAGTGAAGAAATAAATCTTTTCTCTTTACTAGCAAATGATAAAACCGGAAGAGAATATTTCAAGCAGCTAAGCTTAATTCGGAATGTTGTTGAAAATTCGACTGAAGAATTACCTGCAGACTTGGAAGAGAGAATTCTCAGATCGGTAGGATCGAAATCAAACCAAAAAACCGGGTGGTTTCCCAGCATTAAAATTTTCTCTGCCATAACTTATGCGGCAGCATTAATTTTATTATTCCTAAGTGGATATCTGTTCTTTAGAGTAACAAGCTACCAGGAGGAAATAGATAATCTTTCCCAGCAGATGATGATTCAATCCAGAACAATTCAAATGCTGTACAACAGCTTACCTGGAGTTGAGGTTCGCGCGACTTTTGATAATGAAATTGTTATTAAACCAAACATTTGAGGTATAAAATGAAAATTAAATTATTTCTTCCGTTATTTCTTTCTTTAATTCTGCTAAGTTGTAAGGAAGAAAAGAAAATTGAGATAATTCCCGACTATGATAGAATCTATCTGCCTTCAAATCAATTAACTGAAACACCTCAATTACTCGCCGGAAAAGATAAGCAACTGCTAGATAGTATGCTTCAGTTTTATGGAAAAATCTACGGCGTAAAGTATGCGGATTCGAAGTGGAAAAAAGATAAACCAACGATGGAATACAAGTTCATGATTGATGAAACAGGTGTGATCGAAAAAATTTTTATGGGAAAAAATAACGATGAAAAAATTAACCAACTTGTTCTATCTGCGATAAAGAGTTGGAAATTCAAACCGGCTGTGAAAGATGGTAAAATAGTTAAATCCCAGTACCCGATGATTTTATGGTTCGAATCAGATAAGCCCATAAATGAAAGCGAATACCTACCCATTGCCGAAAATATGCCCGGACCAATTGGCGGTATGTTTGCCATTCAACAAAAAATAAAATATCCAGAAATTGCTAGGCGAGCGGGTTTACAAGGTAAAGTCCTAATTCAGGCGTTTATTGATGAGAAAGGGAATGTTGTTTACACGAAAGTTATAAAGGGTTTGGGGGGCGGTATTGATGAAATGGCTTCGGATGCTGTTAAAATTACTAAGTTTAACCCGGGAAGACAAAATGGTGAACCCGTAAAAGTACAGGTCACAATTCCAATTCAATTTACACTTCAGTAAAAAGATTGTGTCGGGACGTTTTCAAAAGACATAGGTCTGAGAACGTCTCGATTTACTTATTTCATCTCTTAACATTTTTTCCCATAGCACAACGCTTAATAAATCACATCAGGTTTAAAAGATGATCTAAAATTAATCTTGTTGGCACTTTTTTTAATCTCACCGCACTATGTTGAAGCAGCAGTGATCATTATATCATTGTTTGTAACAATTTTCTGATAAATTCCACAATCATAATTCTAACAGTTAGCTTAGGAGATTCTATGAAGATGTACGTCATATTCTACATAATTTCATTTCTATTTTTGTTCGTTGCCGAAGCCATTTCTCTGCCGCGTTTCGCATTAAGGGAAAACAGCTCATGTATCGATTGCCATGTTAATCCAACCGGCGGGATAATTCGAAATAGGGGTGGATGGTCATACAGCAAAAACATGATGGCAATGATTTCGCCGAGAAGCGATTTCGAAATGAGTAATAAAATCAGCGAGAATATTAACTTTGGCTTTGATGTACGAGGACAATATCTATTGCAAATGACGGACTCCACAAAAAAAACCGATTTCCAAAAGATGAATGCTTCGCTTTACACAAACATTGATCTTTCAGAAGATATTTCATTTGTAGCCCGTTATGATTTTATTCAAGATATCTGGGAGGGTTATGGAATTGCACATCTCATTCCAGAAGTGCTTTATGTGAAGGGTGGAACTTTTTCTCCCAATTTCGGAATTCGAGTGGACGATCATACGGCTTACACAAGAGGCGGAGATTTTGGTTTGCTTTTTACAACCGGAACTAAACAAGGATTGATTTACAACCCGATGTATGTTGAATCGGGAATTGAAGTTGGAGTTAATTTATTCGAGAAAGCATTCTTAACTGCGAGTGTTGGAAACCAGGGCGCAGCACTTTTTTCTGAAGATCCTTCATTCACCACGAACTTAAAAATATCTCCTGCCATAAGTGATGAAGTCGGTTTATTTTTTGGAGGCTCACTTGGGATCTACAGAGATAGACGATCTTCAGGTGCGCCATCATTTCAGATAATTTATCCCCAAGTTAAAATGTACGGCGGTTATTTCGGATTTGGTTATGAGGGCTTTACATTGATGGCTGAATATGATATAGCCGATGAGTACCGGGCTAATAAAATCAAATCATCTTTTTCAATGGTGGAAGCCAGCTTCACAATATTCAAAGGACTTGATGCAGTAATTCGCTGGGATAGATTTGACCCCGATACAAAAAATGATGACGATGACTTTAACCGATATGTAATGGGTTTTGAATTTTTCCTTTACAGCTTTATTGAAATTCGTCCGCAATATCGAATTCAATCCGAGAATCCATCGGTGACGAATAACTCAGCGCTGATTCAATTTCATATTTGGTATTGAAATAGAGCCGTTCTTAATGGCTCGTTACAGAAGTGGGTACGTCTTTGCGAGTACCGACGATAGTCAGAACGAAGCAATGGCATTGCTATCACTTCTTCCGATGAGGCTGTCTCATTACTTCAAAATTGTCAGTCAGAGTGGCAATGCCATCGAAGAATGACAATTTGAATTATAATCACACTTCGACGAGCTCAGTGTGACAGTAAAAATTACTTTTGAGACAGCCTCGTTAGAATCGTGATGACGATAACAATTATGAAGTACTTCTAAGTGGGTTATTCTTTCCCTTGATAGCACTTTCCAATTTGCTATCTTTGAGCCATGAAAATTGCATTCATAGCAACAATTACATTCCTAATATTTAATCGAACCCTCATTCCGCAGGTTGATATCAATAATAAAATCATGCTTGCGCAAAGCTTTGAGCAAGCCGGTAATTATGATAGAGCTGTAAAACTATTTGAAGAAATTTACTCTATCCAGCCGCAAAACTACCTGGTATTTGAATCGTTGAACCGGGTTTATATTCAATCAAAAAAATATGAAAGCTCGATTAAGCTGATTGAAGCAAAAATGAAACTAAATCCTCAGGATGTTAATCTTTTTGGTATGCTTGGTACAACTTTTTATATGATGGGAGAAGAACAGAAAGCTTATGAAACCTGGGAACAAGGAATCGAAATTTCGCCAGAGAATCATATGCAGTATCGGATAATTGCAAATTATGCAATTCAGAGAAGAGCATTTGATAAGGCAATCGAGTATTTCAGGCGAGGAAAAGCGGTTTCTAAAAATCCGGAAATGTTTTCTTATGATCTTGCAAATATTTATTCTCTCACAATGCAATTTAAGGAAGCTGCTGAAGAGTATTGCTTTATACTGGACCTTCAGCCAACACAATTGAGCACTGTAGAAAATAGAATTTTATCTTACTCGAATAAACCCGGAGCTTTAACACAAACAATAGAGGTGTTTGAGAATTGGAAGAAAGGAGATAAAATCAGCTATGATTATCTGCTTTCGCGATTATACGTTGAAGCAAAATCTTTTGACCAAGCATATACTGTCTATATAAAAATTGATGAAAGACAACAAAACAAAGGATTGGAGCTTTACAACTTTGCTCAGTTGGTTTTTAATGAAGGCGAATATCAATTAGCGGTTAAGGTTTATGAAGATATCACAAAAAAATATCCCGATTCTCCTTATTCATCGGGATCAAAACTTGGTTATGCAAAATGCTTGGAAGCCATTTTAGAAAAAGAAACTTCTATAGCTAATCCCAATTGGAAACCTCTGTCTCAATCTTATCTTACTGATGCAACCCAAACAAACAGCGTAATTAATTCGTACATTGAGCTATCCAATGCTTATCCTTATTCAGACATAGCTTTTGAATCTTATTTTAGAATAGGGAAAATTTATTTTACTAAGATTGGTAACCTTAGCGAAGCGAAAAAATATTTCGAGAGAATAACAAAAGACGCATCATTGTCCCGGTTTGCTGTTGAATCATTAGAGCAGCTTGGGAAAATATTTATTATTGAAGGTGATCTTAAAAAAGCAAAAGATAATTTTGAAAAAATCATCAGCAATGCCAGAGCTTTAGATGAAAACAGGAACTATGCAAATTATCAGATAGCTAGAATAAATTTATTCGAAGGCAACTTCACGGAAGCAAAAGCACGGTTAAGTAAAATCATTACTAACCTAAAAGATAATACAACAAACGATGCAATTGAGCTTTCTCTTCATTTGAACACAGCTTCTTCTGATTCGTCTAATCTATTGAAATTTGGTAATGCAGAATTCTTGACCGAACAGAAAAAATATTCGGAAGCTTCTGAAGGGTATAAGAAAATTGCTTCAGATCCAAATGCTTTCATTTTGCATCATATTTCCAAGTTAAGAGAAGCAGAAGTTGAATTGGCGATGGATAATCTTGATAAATCTATTGGATTGCTGGAGAAAATTACCGAAGAAGCTGAGAAGAATATTTATGCCGACAAAGCACTATATTTGCTGAGCAGAATTTATCAATATGGTAAAAAGAATTATCCTAAAGCAATAGAATCTTACGAACTATTGCTGGCAAAGTTTCCTAACTCTCTATATCAGGATGATTCGAGGAATGCAATAATAGAATTAAGAAACAAATTGAGTTAAATAAGAGATGGCAAAAAAAATCAATCAGAAAATTGTTAAATGTTCATTTTGCGGAAGAGATGGAAGCGAAGTTGGCAGCATGATTGCCGGTCCCGATGTATACATCTGTGATATTTGCATTGGCAGCAGTGTTGATATTCTTAAAAATAATCTTGCTGCATTTAACAACACAAAATCTAAAAGTTTTAAACAGCAAACTCCCAAGTCATTAAAGAAAACACTTGACGAGTATGTTATTGGACAAGATAGAGCAAAAAAGATTTTAGCAGTTGCAGTATACAATCATTATAAGCGGATAAATTCCAAATCAACCTTTTTTGAATTAGATGATGTTGAAATCGAGAAGAGCAATATTCTTCTTATTGGTCCTACTGGTGTTGGTAAAACACTTCTTGCTCAAACGCTGGCAAAAATTTTAGAAGTTCCTTTTGCTATTGCAGATGCAACCACTTTAACCGAAGCCGGTTATGTCGGTGATGATGTTGAAACTGTTTTGGTTCACTTACTTCAAGCCGCTGACTATAATTTAGAGAGAGCCCAAAAAGGAATTGTTTATATTGATGAAATAGACAAGATTGCCCGCAAGAGTGAAAGCACATCAATTACACGCGATGTGTCCGGTGAGGGTGTTCAGCAGGCATTATTAAAAATTTTGGAGGGAACAGTGGCAGGAGTCCCGCCCAAAGGCGGCAGAAAGCATCCCGAACAAAATCTAATAAATGTAAACACGAAAAATATTCTGTTCATCGTCGGCGGTGCTTTTGATGGTATCGATAAAATAATTGCCTCGCGAATTAACAAAAACAAAATGGGATTTGCTGCCGATGCTTCCCGCGATAAAATTACTGATGAAGTACTGTTAAACAGTGTTTTACCTGAAGATTTGCTGCGCTTTGGGTTAATTCCCGAACTCATTGGTCGGCTTCCCGTTATTGCACCTTTGCACGCATTATCACGCGAGGCATTAAAAAATATTCTAACTGAACCAAAGAATGCAATTCTGAAACAGTATAAGAAATTATTCCTAATGGAAAACATCGACTTGGAGTTTGAAGATTCTTCGCTGGATTCAATTGTGGAAAAAGCTATGGAGAGAAAAACCGGTGCCCGCGCACTCCGGTCAATAGTTGAAGACTTTATGCTGGACATTATGTATCATCTTCCCAACAAAGAAAATGTTGAGAAGTGCATTATTACTAAAGAAGTAATTGAGAGCGGCAAAGAACCAATATTTTTAGAATCCGATAGAAAATCTGCTTAGATAGTATAGCTGCTTTGTCAAGCTGAACTTGTTTCAGCTTCTCATTTATGCTTGAAATTAAAATAATGGATTCCGAAACAAGTTCGGAATGACAAACCTGGAACAACCGCATTTTAGTTTAACTGAATTACTTGAAAAGTATAAATAAAATAGTTTTACTTGCTGTAATTACTCTCATTTCCATCTTCCCTCAATCTAAAATTCTAATCTTCATGGATTTGAAGCAGACCGATCACCTAAAAGCTTACGGAGTAACTTTTCACGCCTTAACTAAAGGATTAAAAGCTGATTGGCTTTTGAATTACCGCGGCGGATCTTTTATGATTGACTATTCTGATGATTTAGCTGTTGAATGCAGAGTTGACGGTGTTTCCTTCGAAACGCTTACTTCATCACAAGTCACTGAGATTTATTCGTTTGTTCAAAGTGATGATAATAATATGGATGTTGTGCGATTAGAAAAAGCTCCAAAGATTGCTGTTTATGTTCCCCCGGGATTTCAGCCGTGGGATGACGCTGTTACTCTTGTTTTGGAATATGCTAAAGTTCCTTATGATAAAATTTGGAACTATGAAATTCTTAGAGGAGATTTGGAGAAATACGATTGGCTTCATCTTCATCATGAGGATTTCACAGGTCAGTACGGAAAATTTTATGCGAGCTTTGCCAATGCACAATGGTATATCGATCAGCAAATTCAGTATGAGAATAATGCAAAGAAGAACGGTTTCAAAAAAGTTTCTGAGATGATGAAAGCGGTTAGTTTGACAATTAAAAATTATATTGCTCAAGGCGGATTCTTATTTGCAATGTGCTCGGCCACAGATTCTTATGATATTTCTTTGGCAGCTATGAATCTTGACATCTGTGCGGAGATGTATGACGGCGATGCGGCAGATTCAAAAGCACAAGGTAAGCTAGATTTTACTAATTCATTAGCTTTTCAAAACTTTAAGTTGGAGAATAATCCTTACTTTTACGAGTATAGCGATATTGACATACAGCCGCTTGAGATAGGCAATTTTGAAAATGATTATTTCACTTTGTTCGATTTCTCAGCGAAGTATGATCCCGTTCCAACAATGCTGACTCAGAATCATGCGAATGTGATTAAAGGATTTATGGGGCAGACAACAATGTTCAGAAGGGAATTGATTAAAACTTCTGTTATTAATTTGGCAGAAAGACAGGGAACAGATCAAGTAAAATATATTCATGGGAATTTTGGGAGAGGAACGTTTACTTTTTATGGTGGACACGATCCCGAAGATTATCAACATGCGGTTGGTGATCCACCGACGGATTTAGCGTTATACAAAAATTCTCCCGGATACAGATTAATTCTAAATAATGTTCTCTTTCCGGCAGCAACTAAGAAGAAACAAAAAACGTGACTCACATAAATAACAATTAACAAACCCCAAAATCCAAATAAATCTCAATGCCAAAATTCCAATTTTCAAAAATTTTTAACTCAGATTCCGAAATAATCCGCCTGAGGCAAACGGAACAGGTTTTGAATTTGTTTGATATTTAAAATTTGTCTTTTGGTGTTTATTTGTTATTTGGAGATTGTGTTTTGGAATTTATTAAACTCTACTCAAATCCATCATTCTAAATATTTATGAAAACAATTAGCATTAAGAACTCTAACCAGCAATATACAGTTGGTAAAATTGTTTGTGTGGGCCGAAACTATGCCGAGCACGCAAAAGAATTAGGAAATGAAATCCCCGAGAAGCCAGTAATATTTCTCAAACCAGCTTCCGCACTTATTCACTCGAGAGAAAAAATAATACATCCGACTTTCTCAAAAGATATGCACCACGAAGTTGAGTTAGTTCTGCTTATCGGCAAGACAGTAAAGGATGCCAACAAAAACGAAGCTGAAGATGCAATCAAAGGTTACGGCGTTGGATTAGATATGACTCTCCGCGATATTCAAAATGAGTTGAGAAAAAAAGGAAATCCTTGGACAATTGCAAAATCCTTTGATACTTCTGCTGTTGTTTCAGATTTTGTTCGTAAGTCAGATTACAGCCTAACTCTTGATGAAGAAATTTCGTTATCAGTTAACGGACAGGTAAGACAAAAAGAAAAGCTGAACAAAATGTTATTCCATCCTGCCGAAATAGTTGAATACATTTCTTCTCTCATGACACTTGAAGAAGGTGATTTAGTTTACACCGGAACTCCGGCTGGTGTAGGAAAGGTGGAAGTTGGAGATAAATTGGTGGGGAAAATTGATGGAGTTGGGGAGTTGGAAGTGGTGGTTGGGCAATAATTAAAATTTCCGACTTCAATATTCCCTGTTCATTATTCGTTATTTAGTTGAATATCGAATGTAGAACACCGAATTATGAATTTTGAAGTGTTTTAGGTAAACCGTCGTTCTCCGAAGGACATCTGCAAAGGCATGAGTTCAATTATTTAAGATATACTTTTCACACAATTTCTTAAATATTGATGCCTCCCAAAATTCCAAATACCGAAAGGCAAATGACAAACAAGCCCAAGTGCCAAAATTCAATTAACCAAAGAGAGTGTTGCATAAGTTTTAAATGTCATGCTGAATTAATTTCAGCATCTAAATTTTTACTATAATAAGACCCCGAAACAAGTTCGGCGTGACAAATTCGAGTTACGCAACAGACCCCAAACACAACTGAAACTTTGCTTTTTTGAATTTAGTGCTTTGATTTTGAAATTTATTTGTTATTTGGTTCTTGACCTTTGGAATTTTAAGAGTTGTCTTTTAAGAATTTAGTTGTATAGTAACCGCCCTTTTTTTATGTTAAACCCGAAAACATTCTTTTACTTATTATTTCGGCACAATTGAAAAATTTTCTTATTGTTGAAGATGATGAATTAGCAACACCATCTGTTGGGCCTTGGGCTAAAACTAAGTACCAAATAATTTATGATTACATGGTCCTATTTTCTTCGGGGATGAAAAAACACTGGGCAAACAGAATTTACATTGATATATATGCGGGAGCGGGAAAAGCCAAAATTGAAAAAACTAATGAGATTTTGTATTCTTCCCCAATGCTTGCTTTAAAAGTTGATGATCCATTTGATAAATACATATTTTGTGAGAAGGATAAAAAGTTATATCAAGCGCTTGAACAAAGAATTAAAAATGAGCATTTCGAAGAGAGTCATGTTATTTTTAATGGAGATTGTAACGAAATAGCAGATACTATTTTGAAGGAAATACCCCAGCATTCTCGTAAAAATAATGTTCTAAGTTTTTGTTTTGTTGACCCGTTCTCTTTAAAAATAGAATTTGAAACTATTAAAAAGCTAAGTACAAAGTTTATGGATTTTCTTGTATTACTTGCGTTTGGAATGGATGGCAAAAGAAATATTACTCATTACGTAAAAGACAACAATAAAAGAATAGATAAATTTTTAGGCCTTGAAGACTGGAGAAGTAGATGGGAAATCGCCAATAAAAAACATATAAATCTAGTTGAATTTCTTGCTAAAGAATTCACGCAACAGATGGTAAATCTAGGTTATCTTGAAGAGGCAATTGACAATTTTATTGCGATACATTCTGATGAGAGGAATTTACCCTTATATTACTTAGCCTTTTATTCTAGAAATAAGATAGGATATGATTTTTGGAACAAAGTGAAAATGAGAAATACAGATCCAACATTATTTGACTAAAACATGGCAAAAAATTCATCCATAGAGTGGACAGAATCTACATGGAATCCGATTACTGGATGCACAAAGGTTAGTCCCGGCTGCAAGTTTTGTTATGCAGAACGCATGGCAAAAAGATTAAAGGCAATGGGCTCGGCTAACTATGAGAATGGATTTAAGTTAACTCTGCACGAACATGTTTTAGAACTCCCCTTGACCTGGAAAAAACCCCAGACAATCTTTGTTAATTCTATGAGCGATCTCTTTCATAAGAATGTTCCGCTTGAGTTTATTCAAAAGATGTTTGATGTAATGAACAAAGCTTACTGGCATAAATTTCAAATCCTAACAAAACGCTCCGAAAGATTATTTGAGTTTGATCCGATGCTTAGTTGGACTGATAACATTTGGATGGGAGTGAGTGTAGAAAACCAAAATTACACTTACCGAATAGACCATTTGAGATATACCAACGCAAAAGTTAAATTTATATCTATCGAACCATTGATAGGACCAATACAACATCTTGATTTGTCAAATATAAACTGGATAATTGTTGGCGGCGAATCTGGTCCCGGGGCAAGACCAATGAAAGAAGAATGGGTAGTTACTATTAGAGACGAGTGCAAGAGAGCAAAAGTACCATTCTTTTTTAAGCAATGGGGTGGAGTAAATAAAAAGAAAAACGGCAGAGTTCTAAAAGGAAGAACTTGGGAAGAAATGCCGAAACTTGGAAAGATAGTATGAAAAATAAAAACAATATGGGGAAATAGTTTAAAGTGGGACACAAATGCTTCATTGCAATCAAAGCTGAAGATAAAATTTACAAAGAATATATCCAGAAAAACTTGTCTATTGATATGATTGATAAATCTTTAAATGAAGCTATTGATTCTTATGATGAAGATTATATTATGCAAAGGATACGTAAAGATTACCTATCTGATTCAACAGTAACTATTCATCTTATCGGACAATATGGCGCAGAAAATAGAGGATTTTGGGAACAAAGATATATAAAGAGAGAACTTCAAGCATCTTTATATGATGGACAGAATAATTCAAGGAGTGGAATTCTGGGTGTTGTATTACCATCAATGTATGATACTGTTTATAAAGGAAGCTATAACTGTTCAATTTGTAATCCAACTCATAGTATTTCTTTTGTAAATATAAATGATTCAAGTACAATAAAAGAATTTAGTTACAATTATTACATTCCACATAATAAATGTTCTTGGGCAGAAGAAGATAGGTATTGCGTATTGGTTAAATGGGAAGATTTTTGTAAAAGTCCAGAGACTTATATTGATAAGGCATTTAATAAAAGAACAGATCCAATTTCAAAGAAAGTCAAGGTACGTCCAGAATTATGATAAATAATCAACAATTATATTCTTTTTCTATACTGTAAAATGAAAATCCCAATATTTATTTCTTGTCCATCTTCATTAAATAGCGATCAAGAGACCAGTAAAAAACTAATATTAAAGGAACTAGATAAACAAGGTTTGGAACCAAGACAATTAGGTAAATCTGATTATCCAACCGAATCTCCATTAAATGAAGTTTTAAGTATTGCCAAACACTGTGCTGGAGGAATAATTTTAGGGTTCGAACAATTAAAGGTAAGTACAGGAATTAGGAAACGTGGTACAAACACTGAAACTAAGCTTAAAAAACCCATAATTCTTCCCACTGAATGGAATCACCTGGAAGCAGGAATTTTATTTTCATTGAAATTGCCAATATTGGTTTTTAAAGAAGATGGTATAAATGGTGGTATTTTCGACTACGGAGTAACAGATGTTTTTATTCATAAAATGCCAAACAATTCATTTTCCAGAGCAGAAAAAAAAGTTTTTACCGGTATATTTCTTAAGTGGCAAAGTGATGTTCGACAAAAGTATTATAAATAAATTTATAAAATAAAAGGTAAGTCAAATGAATGCCGAAGAATATCTTAAAAATAGAGTGCAAGACCAAATTGATTGGTATGATAGAAAAAGTAGTTCTAACAGGAAGATGTTTAAATCTTTACGTCTATCTGAAATAATATTATCTGCCTTAATTCCTTTTCTAAGCGGAATCACAGCAATTTTAGCTTCTTATGAAAAAGAAGGAATAATAATTATAAGTTTGTTTGGTGTTATTATTGCGTGTATGGCAGGAATACTTAGTTTGGGGCAATTCCAAGAGCATTGGATTGAATATAGAACGACAGCGGAAGGTTTAAAGAAAGAAAAATACTTGTTTCAAACTATGGTTGAACCTTACAATAAAGAAGATTCCTTTTCTATTTTTGTCCAAAAAATTGAGACTCTAGTATCGAAAGAAAATACTAATTGGTCTCAATATATGATGAAAAGAAAAGAGGGTGATAAGAAAAATGATTAGCTTTATTTAGTGGAGCTAAATAATGGCTTATTTAACTTTTGATTACCTCAATCAAAGAAGTGGAATCCTTAAAGAAGCATTTGAAAATAGATCGATGTATAACTTCGACGACTTTGAGCAAAATAGGGTCTTTTTATCGCATAGGCATAGAGACATAGACATTGTTAAAAATGTGATAGGGTTTTTACAAGAACTTGGGGGGACAATTTATGTTGATTATTTAGATGATGTATTACCAGATAAAACCAATTTTGAAACTGCTGCCATTTTAAGAAACCGGATAGATTCGTGTGCAAAGTTTATTCTGCTAGCCTCCCCAAATAGTAGTGAATCCAAATGGATTCCATGGGAATTAGGTATAGGTGATAGAAAGGGATTAAACAATGTAGCGATTCTTCCTCTTGTTGAAAACAGAGATAATTGGAAAGAAAGAGAGTATTATCAAATCTATGGTTCGATTCAAATATCTCAGCAGGGTAATTGGTGTTTTTTTACACCACAAAAAAGTAAAGGTATCAAACTTACTGAATGGTTAACCAATAGTTCATTATTATTAGAAGGATAAATAAAATGAAAAGAAAAATAATTATTCCAGTAATATTCATTTTGATAATTGTAACTGTTTTAATTCTTTTCCTAAATAAAGAAAAGGTGAATACAATTACAATTGGTGCAGCAATGCCTTTATCAGGTGATGGAGCCATCTACGGAGTGCCACAGCGCAATGCTGCCGAATTGGCTATCGAAGAGATTAATGCAAAAGGTGGATTGCTAGGGCAAAAAGTTATTCTTGATGCTCAAGACGATCAAGCAAATCCTACTCTGGCAGTTAACGTAGCAAGATACTTTGTTTCTAATAAAAATGTTGTTGGTGTTATTGGTTTTCCTAATAGTGGAAATGCAATTGCTGCTGCAAAAATCTTTAATGAAAATAATATGCCTTATGTCGCCAGTTCGCCTACGAATCCGATACTGACCCAATTAGGTTATAAAAATGTATTTAGGTTTGCCCCTACAGATGATATGCAAGGAATATCGGATGCTGAATTTATTCATAATAAGCTTGGTATAAATCATTTGGTTATTCTGAATGACAACCAAGCTTATGGTAATGGGTTGGCTACACAAGTAAAAAATCATTTTGAGAAATTAGGGGGAAAAATCTTACTCTTTGATAACATTGTTGCTGCTCAAAAAGACTATAGAAATATTTTAACAAAGGTAAAAACATTAAAACCGAAAGTTGTTTTTTTTGGTGGTATGCTCGAGGAAGGTGCAAAACTTGTAAAGCAAGCTGAGGAGATAGGGCTAAAAACGAATTTTGTTTTCGGCGATGGTTGCTTTGATGAAAAGTTTAAAGAGCTATCAGGAACAGATTGTAAAAATGTATTCATCAGCTTTCTTGCCCCCCCTTGGGATGAAATTCCAACGGCTAAACAATTTGTTGAAAAGTATAAATCAAAGTATGGACATGATGTTCCTCCTTTTGCTCCTTATGGATACGATGCAATTTTCGTATTATCAGAAGCTATAGAAAAAAGCAAATCAATGAATAAAGGAGAAATAATAAATCAATTAAGACAAAATAATTTTAAAACTGATGGAATTACTGGGATTATCGAATTTGATGAAAATGGTCAATCATTGAAAAAAGCTTTTTATTTTTATGGCTTTAAAGAGAACTTCCTTAAACTTTATTAGAGAGATAAGTACGTGCCAGAAGAATCGAATTCAAATCCGGATTTAAGTAAAAAAAATTATGTTACGAATAAAGATAATCCAAAATTTTCAAATGCAGGTCAAACTTTTGTTATTAGACCTTGGACCGACAATTCATTTATCAGTGAAGAATTTAGAAAGAAATGGGAGGAAGAATTAGGTTTACCCCAAATTGATGAGTATAATTATTTACTTCAAGGGGAGCCTCTATATACTGAACTCATTGAAAAAATATCTAATGCCTCAATTATAATAATTGATCTGAGTTGGGGATTAACAAATGTATATTTTGAATATGGTATTGCCCTAACTCTTAAAAAACCAATAATTATTTTTAACAGAAACCAAGAACAAAATTCTAATCTGTTAAAAACTTTGCTTGATGAAATATCCAAAATGAAAGATGAGTTGTATAAAGATAAATTTACAGAGATAACAAAAAGATATTTCGGAATGGGAAGCGATGTTGCGGGTATTATTACTTTAAACAATTTTTCACAGTTGGAAAAACAAGTAACTAAAACTATCAAAAGCATTACAAAAAAGCCTCAATACAGCAGCATAAACGAATTTCAATTAGAAGAGTATCTGAAAGTAGTACAAGAATCAAAAGAGTACGATAAAATAACTCTATATTTCAATTATATGGCTAATGATAAAATTGTTGAAGATCTTTATAATAAATATTTGGAAAAACTTATTGAAAACAATCAACTTACTATTGACAAATGTTATGTGCATTTTGAAATTGATTTAATAGATGATAATACGTTAGCTAACTCCTCTAAAGAAATTGAAATTCCAATTTATGAAGACTTTTTTAAAAAACTTATTTATAAAGATCAATTCGATTTTTATCTAACTATACATAATCTAAAATGTAGGTTATTATTAATTGGTAAAGATTTCATTTTCCATTTTATTGATAATGGGCAATATATTTTTGAAAAATTGACTAATACTAATAAAACAGATAGTCTTAGGAATATTCTAGATGGTTCTTCAGTAAGAGTAGATACTTTTACTATTTTGAAATCATTAATTAAAATAAAAGATCATCTAAACATCAATAATATCAAAATCATTGACAAAAAGGGTTTCTCCTTTTATACTTATTCGGGTTTATGGTTTACTCCGCAAATAGATATTCTTAATTGCTTTACTAGTATTAACTCAGAAGTAGCAAAATTAAAAAACATTATTGATGATCATGTTACTTACAATTTTGAAAAGTTTTTTTTTGAATATAAGGAGCACGTTAAATTAATCATCGCCGTTTGGCCATTATCATTTAGCAGCATTTCTTTAGGAACGAACCAGAATGTAAGGAATTGGATAAGTACGTCGAAAATATGGTATAAGAAAAAAACGACAGAAAAAACTAAAGAAAATTTAATAAGAAGATATTTTATAGTCCCACCCAAATACTCGATTCTTAATTTAGATGAAGAAAGGATAATGATCGATATTAGTAAAAATGAAAACATGGAATATTTAAAATTAATATTGCGATTCTTTTATGATGATTTTAAGTATCAAGAATGTCCTTATCTTGATCATTGTTATGTACTTTTACAAAGTAAAGAGTTGTTGATTGATATATTTGGTGAAGTATCGCAAATATTTGATTTAAATACTATATTATTTTCTCAAAATAATTATGATGATTTATACCATGACAATTATTATAAACTACCAAGCAAAGGCATTATTCAAACAGAATTACCCATTCCAATAGATGCAACGCAACAAGAAATATTCAATCTACATTATTCTTTTGTATCGCGAAATCAAAACGGAAATTTAGAAATAAAAAAGACTGTCAAACATTTAATGCAATTAGAATTATATAGATTGAGCCCTAATAAGAAATTTGATACTTTTAATTTTATTCCTCTTGAATTATTTCTCAAAACAATAAAATCTTGTCTAGATAATAATGAAAATTTTATTTATCCAACCTAAGTCTATTAATCGAGTAATTGAAAATGCAAATCATATTTATAACTTTGAACCATTAGGTATATACTACTTAGCGTCTTTAATGCTTGCAGAATATGAAATTGATTTTTTAGATTTAATAAATGAAAGTACAGATTTAGGTGAGTCTGAGATTGTTTCAAATAAAATAAAACACTTCAATCCAGGGATAATTGTATTTTCTGCTCTCACATCAGTAAGAACATCATCAATAAATAAATCTTGTAAATTAATTAAGAATATTAATAGTGATATAATTACAATTGTTGGCGGTCCTCATGCATTTCTAATGCCAAATGATTTCAATAATGATTTTATTGATTTTTTAGTAACTAAAAATTCTATTCCTTTTTTTGTACAAATAATTTCTATGCTTTCCAAAGGATTCTCCGTTCAACAAGTGAAAGAAACAATTACTGGTTCGTGTCTTCTGGAAAAATCAAAACTTAAGGAACTACCAATACCTCATCGAGAAATAGGTGTTAGATATAAAAGCAAGTACTCAATTGCTATAGGTAAACCAGGTATACAGAAAATAAAGGAACCGATCAGTTCAATAAAGACATCTTCGGGTTGTCCATTCAGATGCAATTTCTGTTGTCTATGGCAATTATATCCTAAATATGAAAAAAGGGAAGTGGATCCAATAATAGATGAATTGAAAATTATTGAAACAGATTATGTTTTTTTTGCAGATGATGAATCAATGATCGATATGAATTTTATGAATCAATTGGCTGATAAAATAATTGAGAACAATATTTCAAAAAAATATGTAATGTATTCTAGGGTTGATTCTATCGTTAGAAATGAAAAGATTATTGAAAAATGGGCTCAAGTTGGATTTACTCAAATATGGTTAGGTTTAGAAGGATGTACGGATTTACAATTAAAAAGGTATGAAAAGAAAAATCACATTTTCGATCAAGAAAAAGCAATTAAGATAGCCAGAAAATATAATATTAGTGTTCACGCTACAGCCTTAGTCGACTATACATTTTCAAAAAGTGATTTCAATCGTATGTTGGATTATACTAAAAATCATTTAGGACTCACCTCTTGCCATTTTTTTATTTTAACACCATTCAGGGGAACAAAGTATCATAGTGAATTGATCAAATCACAACCCGAATTATTTTTAACCCACAATCCGGATCATTATTCAATTAGACAATCCGTATTAAAACCTGAAAAAATGAGTATAGATGAATTCCATTTTGAATATGCAGAACTTCAAAGAAAATTCAATAGTGATACGATTCCATTTGAGTGTAATTCTTTTGAAAAAAAGGAATATGAAGATGAATTTAAAGAGTTAAAAAAAATGAATATGCCTCTTTATGAAAACATCTTAAATTCTCATCTAGAATATGAAACAACTTCCGCGAATAATCTGATTACTGAATATGCACTATATTGAACATTATGAAATTCGTCAAAAATCTGAACTATTGAAAGATAAATATGAGTTTGGTTACCATGGTGGCACATTTAACGATAGTGATATTAAAGAAGCTCTAATTAAAGGTTATCCATTAACGCTTGACATTGCAATACCCGGTAAATGCTTAAATGATTGTGTCTATTGCGGCTATTATGAAGTGAACTCAAACAACAAATTAAAATATGAAGAAATAAAAAATATTTTTAAAAATTTTGGAAAACTCGGCGGTAAAAGTATAAAGATTTTAGGTGAAGGAGAGCCTCTTTTAAGAAAAGATATCATTTCAGTTTTAGAAGAAATCATTAATAATGGTCTTATTCCGGTTTTATTTACTTCAGGCGATGTTCTTGGTGACGAGTCTCTCTGTACGAAAATACACGGTATCTCCAATGTTCAATTAATCCAAAAATTAAATGCGCTAAAATGTACTATAGTGATTAAATATGAAGCTCAGGGGATTAAACAAGATTTAATAGTTAATAAGTTCGGCTATACTGAAAAACGTGATAGAGCTCTCGATCTATTAATGAGATATGGTTTTAATGAAGAAAGAACTACTAGACTTGGATTCGGAATAGTACTTTTAAGAGATAATTACTTAGATGTTCCTTTAATATTTAATTTTGCCTTACAGCATAACATATATCCATTAGTCTGTCCATTGATGCCTATCGGTAAAATGAAATCTATAAATAATCGGGAATGCTTATCACCAACAAAAAATGAAATACGGGAGCTCAAAGCAAATCTTTGTAATTGTAAAAAAGCAAATGGATATGATAATTCATACGAATCTGATTTCCCGGGTGGAAAACCATGTGATATATCAAGAACTGGTTTCTATATCGATGATATCGGCAATGCCTTTGTATGTGAATCAGATGACTTTGTTGGAAATGTGCGCGATTTTTCTTTGAAAGAAATTTGGGATCAAATCAATGTGAGAAAATGGAAAAAATATGGTAATGCAAGAAATTTAGGTTTATGTTTCCCCAAACGAAAAGCACAAATTATTTGATGATCATGTTATAATGACAATACAATTATTTTTCAACGGCCTCATCACTTTTTCGATCTACATTATTCTTGCCATTGGTTTTGACATCATTTATAGAGTAAATAAGTTTTTCCACTTCGCCCACGCAGTAGTTTTCACATCCGGGGCTTACTTTACTTTTTTATTTATTCAAATATTGGGATGGTCTTATTACACAGCAATTCCTGCAGCAATACTAGTTGCATGTTTGATTGGATGTATGACTGAATGGTTTATTTATAAGCCACTAAGGCAAAGGAAATCTTCTGCAATTGTTTTGCTGCTTGCTTCACTCGGTATTTATATTGTTCTTCAAAACTTAATTTCGCTTTTCTTTGGGGATGATACAAAATCCATCCGCACCAGGTAAGCTGGATACTGGATTCTTGATACTAGAGATGGTTACTTGTCCGCCCCTGGAGGACTGCTTGCCACTATGTGGAATACTTGATTTCAACCTTCGGTTGATAAACTGCCTGACACTATGTGGGATATTGGTAGCTGGTAGAAACCCGAGACTATAATCCAGGGACAAGCAACAATTAGTTCAAAACTAAATCTTTGGTTTTTTATTGAATATGTGAGTTATAATCTCACAATTTCCGTATATTGAATTATTAGGGATTTTATTTCATACTATTTTATAGTAATATTGTGAGTTATAAAATCACATTTAAGATATGAACAAGCATATATCGTACAGATCTTCTGAGCTTCTAACTTCGCTGCTGCAAAATGGTAAATCATTTTTTACGTTGGCCGAAGCGGGTAAAATTCTTAGTAAAAGTGATCCGGCTGCAGTCCGCAGGTTAGTAAGCGATATGACAAAAAGAGGATTGATACTGAGAATAAAAGACGGACTTTATACAATAATTCCTTATGAAAAGGATGCCGAAAACTTTTGCCCCGACTGGCATCTTACTGCTGAAGCTCTTGTGCAGCCGCAAAAGTATTATATAGGATTTTACAGTGCACTGGATATACACGGCTTAATTACGCAGCCATCATTAATCGAACAGGTTGTAACCGAAAAGCAAGTAGTTCCCAAATACAGAACAATAAAGAAAGTAAGATTTGAGTTTATAACAATGGGCAAACGTTTCTTCGGCTGCGATAAAACATGGATTGATGATTTTAATAAAGTTTATTGCAGCGATCTGGAAAAAACTATTCTAGATTGCGTGTACTTACCCGGTAAGGCAAACGGTGTTGCGGAAATTATTAAGGCAATAAATAAAAGCATAAGCAAAATAAACGAGGAAAAGCTGATAGCTTACCTCAACAAATTTGAGTCTCAAGCTGTAACCAAAAGATTGGGATTTATTTTAGAAAACATGAATGAACTGAAAGACGTGAGAGAAAAAATAAACAATGAGATCAGCAGTTCATATACTCTATTGGATTCATCGCTGCCTAAAAAGGGCAAGCATAATGCTCGCTGGAAGATAATAGATAATGTCGGAATTGATTCTGCACTAAAATCTGTAATGACTTAATTATGATCACACCGGGAGAGATACAGCAAATAGCTGGCAGTTTGGGTCTCAGAGCTACCCAAATAGAAAAAGACTATATTATCGGGTGGGTATTAAAAGGAATTTCGAGCAATGAATATCTTAAGAAACGGTTGCTTTTCAAGGGAGGAACAGCTTTAAGAAAAATATATTTTCATGGTTATCGTTTATCCGAAGACCTTGATTTTACCTATGCTGGTGATGATTACAGCACAAAAGAAATTAAAAAGCATTTTGAAGAATTAATTGTCTTATTGAAAGAAGAAGCACGGATTACTTTAAATATCCAGGACGAAATAGTTCATCAAACCGGCAATTATAATTTCTATCTGGGTTACACAGGTCCTCTTGGCGGGACAAGAGCAAATAAAAGCATAAAAGTAGATATTGCTAATGATGAATTGCTCTGTGACGATCCGATTGAGAAAAATGTTAACAATGAATACTCTGATTTAAAAGAGGAGTTTAGTATTTTTTGTTATACGCTTGGAGAAATCATTACCGAGAAAATGAGATCCCTTATGCAAAGAACATTTCCGCGAGATGTTTATGATATCTGGTATTTGTTTGAAATAAAAAATGAAAATATTGAAGATTATGTTTTTAATTTCAATAAAAAAACGGAGTTTAAGAAATTAAATCCGCATGATTTTCTAAGCACTGTTCGAAATAAAAAAGATACATTTAAACACCAGTGGAACGAACATTTGGTTAACCAGATAAGTGAAGTACCCGACTTTGAGGAAGTCTGGAGAGGATTAGGTAAACACTGGAGAAAATTTGAGCGTCTTCAAAAATGAAGCAAAGAAGATTTAGCAGTTGAAATGACAAGCCAGATAATAATAAATATAATTATATCCTTCAGCATTTTTACTTTAGCTGCTATCAGCTTCTCACTCATCTACCAAACCACCCGTTTCTTCCACTTCGCTCATGCAGTAGTATTCACATTCGGTGCGTACTTTACTTTTTTATTTAGTCAATTAATTGGGTGGTCCTTAGTCTCGGCAATTCTTACAGCCATTGTTGCTGCATGTTTGATTGGTTGTATGGCTGAATGGTTTATTTATAGACCACTTCGTAAAAAAGAATCTTCTTCTATCGTCTTACTTCTCGCCTCTCTCGGTATTTATATCGTTCTTCAAAACCTAATTTCTCTTTTCTTCGGGGACGAAACAAAATTCATCCGTACATGGGAAGTGCGGGAAGGGATTGAGATTGCTGGGGCGTATGTTACTCCCGTGCAAATCGTGATAATCGCGACGAGTATAGCAATCGTGATACTGGTTTCTGGATACTTGATGCTGGCAAAAACAGGGAAGGCAATGAGAGCAGTTGCAAGTGACAGCGAGCTTTCAAAATTATCAGGTATTAAAAGCGACAGGATAATTTTAATTTCGTTTGCAATCGGCTCTGCATTAGCCGGTATTGCAGGCATTCTCGTTGCGCTGGATGTTGATATGACTCCCACCATGGGAATGAACATGCTTTTAATGGGAGTAGTTGCAATGATAATCGGCGGTGTCGGCAGCATTTGGGGGATTGTTCTCGGTTCGCTTCTTCTTGCAACAGCACAAAATCTTGCTGTGTGGTACATCAGCTCCCAATGGATGGATGCAACAGCGTTTGCAATACTTCTACTGTTTCTGCTATTTAAGCCGGAAGGGTTTATGGGGAAGAAGATTCGTAGGACGGAAGTCTGATACTGGATACTGGATACTAGATACTGAATTCTAGATATTTATCCGCCTCAGGCGGACTGGATACTTGAAATGCAATGCGGGATGCCTGATACTGGATTCTTGATGGTTGATGAACTTAGATTTACGAACTAATAAGAACAGTGCTTCAGTTAATTTTGTAATTATTAAAATTTGAAAATCAAATGAAAATCATTTTTTACAATATTTAATTCAGAATACAATTTAAGCTGCTATGTATGCTTTTTACTTTCCTAAGAATCCCGAAGCCAGTATCCAGAATCGAGTATCCAGAAACCCGATTCTTGCCTGGAGTTGAGAATTGAATTATAAACAACTTGAAATTTGGCAGATAGCAAAAGAACTCGTAATTGATATTCATAAAATGACTTTGGAAAAGTTACCTAAATTCGAGATGTATAAAGAAGGCAGCCAAATTAGACGATCTTCCAAATCTATTAAATCAAATATTGTGGAAGGTTATGGAAGAAGAAACTATAAACAAGATTTTATAAAGCATTTGATAATTGCACTTGCTTCAAATGATGAGACTATTGATCATCTTGAAACCCTTTTCGAAACCAAATCTCTAACTGATGAAAATCTCTTTAAAAATCTTTCAGTGAGATTAAATGAATTAGGAAAGAAAGTAAATAAATTTATTCAAGCTGTGGAAAAAGAACATCTAAGTAAAAAATGATTCGAATTATCCAGAATCAAATATCCAGTATCCGGTATCCGGTATCTAGTTTCCAGCAACAAGCCCTTGTCCGTTCATATACTAAAGTATATATTTATATACAAAAGTATACGAAGCTTGTTGAAAGAATTAGTTAAAATTATTTATAACGCTAGGTATCAATGTCAATAAATGAATTGAAGAACTTGATTCACAATCTTGTGGATAAGTCAGAGAATAAGTACCTGCTGGAACTGATTCATAATCTCTTTTCTTTTTCTGAATCGAAAAGCGGTGAAAATCATTGGGAAAAATTATCTGAAAGTCAAAGGGAAATGGTACTAAAAGCGTTTGAACAAAGCGAATCTGAAAGCAATTTGATGAGTCATAATTCAGTTATGTCGCAAATAAGAAATGAATTATAAAGTAAGCTGGACAACCATTGCTTGCTCCGATTTTTCTCAGATAGTCCAGTACATTAAAGAAACCTGGGGTAAAACATCAGCAGAAGATTTTATTAAGCAAGTAGATTCGGTTATCAATATTCTCTCAATTTATCCGCAGCTTGGAAAAATAATTCATCAGCAAAAACAAATCAGAGCATTAGTCATCTCAAAACAAATAAGCTTAATTTATAGAATCAAATCAGGCACCATAATTATTCTTAACCTTTTTGATAACAGGCAGGAACCGGATAAACTGAAAGTAAATGAAAGCATTGGCAAATATGAGATTTAAAATTACTCTCCGGTTGTCATACTTTACAGAACCACTTGAAATTAGAGGTAATTACAAGTGTCCGGAATCCCACATAGTGGCAGGCAGTATCCGGCATCCAGTCCCTCAGAGGCGGATAAACATCCAGTATCCAGAATCTAGCATCCAGTATCAAGTAACCAGTAACCAGTAACATGGAATACCTACTTCACATATTAATTCTTATTTGTATATATATAATTCTTTCTCTTTCACTTAATCTGCTTGTTGGCTACACAGGTATACTCTCTATTGCACACGCTGCTTTTTATGGAGTCGGAGCGTATGTTACCGCTTTAATGGCTTTAAGATTAGAAACTCCATTTTTGCTTAACATTGTACTTGCTGTCATCGCTGCCGGTGTGTTCGGTGCGGTCGTAGGTATTCCTTCATTAAGATTAAAAGATGATTACTTTGTCATTGCGACTTTCGCTTTTCAAATTATTATGTTCAGCGTTCTTAACAATTTAGTTGAGTTTACTGGAGGTCCTCTTGGTTTACCCGGAATTCCTCAGCCGAATATTTTTGGATATGAAATATCTACTCATATTGAATTCCTAATTCTTTCTTTATTGTTAGCGGGATTAGTTTATTGGGTTTCAAACCGAATTGTAAAATCACCTTTCGGAAGACTGCTTAAATCAATAAGAGAGGATGAAGTTTTTGTTAAAGCAGTTGGTAGAGATATTTCAGCAGCTAAGGTAAAAATATTTATTATCAGTGCTTCTCTGGCTTCGTTAGCGGGAGTTATTTACGCAACCTACATCACCTATATAGATCCAACCAGCTTTACAGTGATGGAATCAATCTTCATTATTTCGATAGTTATCATCGGTGGTGCAGCAAATCTAAAAGGTTCTATTCTTGGGGCAGCATTTTTAGTAGCATTGCCTGAGTTGCTGAGATTCATCGGGCTGCCGAATTCAATTGCTGCTAATGTCAGGCAAATTCTTTACGGTGCATTACTTGTTATCATGATGATGTGGAGACCGCAAGGGTTTTTAGGTGAGTATGCGTTTGGGAAGAGTTCAGAAGATAGGATACATAAGTTAGGAGATAGAAGTAAAAGGGGAAATGATGCTTAAAGTTTCAAATCTTAATAAAAATTTTAATGGAGTGACTGCTCTAAAAGAATTTTCATTTGAGATGAAAGAAAATGAAATTCTTGGAATGATTGGTCCTAATGGTGCAGGTAAAACCACATTCTTCAATGTACTCTCGGGGTTTATCAAACCGGAAAGCGACAAGCTAGAATTTCTCGGAAAAGACATCACCAATTTAAGTTCTCACAAGATTGTATCAAGCGGAATATCAAGAACTTTTCAAGATCTTAGGTTAATTAGGCAAATTTCTGTAATTGATAACGTCCTACTTTCTTTCAATCATCAGACTGGCGAGAATTTTTACAATATATTGTTTAAGCAGAAATCATGGCAGGAAACCGAAGAGTTAGATAAACACAAAGCTTTGAAACTGCTTGAATACGCAGGTATTAAAGATAAAGCATTTGATCTGGCGAATGATCTTTCCTATGGTCAGCAAAAACTGTTAAGCATTACCTGCTGTCTTGCGGCAGATGCAAAGCTGTTGCTGCTTGATGAACCGATTGCAGGTATCAATCCTGAGATGAGAGAAAAAATTTTAAGAATAATTTCTGAATTACCATCAAAAGGAAAATCAGCAATTATTATTGAGCACGATATGGATTTTATAGAAAGGATTTGTGACCGTGTGATTTTTATGGATATGGGTGAAAAGATAAGTGAAGGAACTTCTGAAGAAGTTAGGAATGATCCAAAAGTAATAGAAGCGTATCTGGAATAAACAACTCTCTTACTTCCCCTCTCCTTTTAAGAGAGGGGATTGAGGGGTGAGTTCAAAAAGATGTTAGAAATAAAAAATTTAAATACCGGTTACGATAAGAAGCAAGTTGTTTTCAATGTCTCGATGAATGTCTTACAAGGTGAAATTGTTTCTTTAATCGGGCCTAATAGCGCAGGTAAATCTACAATTCTTAAGGCAATATGTGGATTGATTCCTTCTTGGTCAGGAGAAATTGCATTCAACTCGAAAAAAATGAATGGTAACGAACCACCTGAGAATTTGAAGCTTGGAATTAGTTTTTGTCCTCAGGGTAATCGTGTTTTTGATGAACTTACCGTACGTGAGAATTTAGAAATTGGTGGATATATTCTTAAAAAAGATAAAACTAGTCAACGCATTCATGAGGTATTAGAAATCTTTCCAGCTCTAAAGGATAGAATAAAACAAACTGCCGGTTCATTGAGCGGTGGTGAACAGCAAATGCTTGCAGTTGCACGAGCACTTATTCCAGAACCAAAACTCCTACTTCTTGATGAACCATCCCTTGGATTAGCACCAAACTTGGTGAAAGAACTCTTTGATAAGTTTATCGAATTAAATAAGAAACTTGGAATTACAATATTAATAGTCGAGCAAAAAGTTAGAGAAGTATTAGCTATTTCAAATAGAGTTTACTCGTTGAAACTTGGTAAAGTTGCTTACGAAGGAAGGTCTGGGGATTTATTAAGTAATAAGGAAGAGCTGAAAACCTTATTCTTATAGTTTCTTACCTATTCAACTCACCCAATGCTTTCTTGATCAATTCTTCGAGTGAGAGTGTAGGTTGAGTTTGAAGGATGTTTCTTACCACGTTATCTGCGAACTTAGAGTTATAACCCAATGTTGATAGAGCTGAAACAGCTTCACTTTTTACACTTAATGGAATTGCGAGCACTCCTTCTTCCTTAATCTGATCGACTTTAGTTTTAAGCTCTAAAACTAATCGCTCTGCTGTTTTTCGTCCGATGCCGGGAACAGCAATAATCCGCGAAATATCTGATGACTGAATTGCATTTTTTAAATCGTCAGTCTGAATACCTGAAAGCAAGCTTAAGGCGATTTTGGGTCCGATGCCGCTGACTGAGATTAAAAGTTCAAACATTTCTTTCTCTGCTTCGGAGTGAAATCCGAATAGAGAAATTGAATCCTCTTTCACACTCGTGTGTATGAACAATGAAGCAATTTCTTTTCCACTTATCTTTTCAAAAGTATTTATGGATATACCAACGATGTAGCCAACGCCGTTCACATCCAACATAACTTTTGTTGGTTTAGATGAAATTATTTTTCCTGTTAAAAAACCGATCATGATTTATTCTCAATTTCCGCCAAAGGCGGATCTCAGCCTGAGGCTGATGCGCCTCTGGTGCAAGCCTCTGGCTGAAAAAATTAAAAAGTCTGTCCCAAATTTATTTCGGGATCAAAATTAAAAAGGATCTTAATGTTATTAAACAATAAATGACAACAAATGACTTTAATGACAATTCTATTCCTCTATTCAATAACTCTTTCAGGATTTGCTTCAATAAACGACTTCCAATCCTTATTCTTGCTTTTTCGCCTGGTCATCCTAAAAGCATGACACAAAGCTACCGCTAATGCATCCGTTTCGTCAAATTTCATTTTTTCTTTTTTTATATCTAGCAGATTTTTCACCATAAAGTAAACCTGCTGCTTTGAAGCTGCACCCTTTCCAACAACTGATTTCTTTATCTCCCTTGGTGAATATTCACTCGTTGGAATTTGATTGTGTGCAGCAGCTAATATCGAAACACCTTTTGCATAACCAATCTTCATTGCAGATTGTGCATTCTTTCCGTAAAAAGCTGTTTCAATTGCAAATTCGCTTGGCTTGTAAATCTTAATTAACTTATCAAGCTCGTTATAAATTGTCTCAAGCTTTTGAGGGAGATTTTGTTTTTGGGGAAGCTTAATGCTGCCGCTTGCAATTCTTCGGCAAGTAGAAAAATTTTGTCTTATGATTCCATAACCTGTAATTATCGTTCCGGGATCAATGCCGAGAATTATCATATTATTTTATTGTTTGACATTTTCTTTTGGACTAAAGTCCATATTGTCGGCGGCATCCGGTAACCCCAGACTTAAGTCTGGGGTTAATATACAACAAGTGAAATTGGCTCTAGCCATTATCGTGTTTTCTCCTAGTGTCTTCGATTTATTTCAGTGAATTTAAATCAAAATCTGCATTTGTGTAAACGTTTTGAACATCATCATTATCTTCCAGAGATTCGATTAGCTTAATGACTTTTTCAGCATCTTCACCTTTTACAGCTATGCTGTTCTTAGCAATCCATTGAAGCGATGCATTCTCAACTGTTAATCTTTTATCTATTAAAGTTTTTCTAACATTCTCAAAATTTTCCAGTGATGTCTGCACCTCATAATATTGATCTTCGGATTGAAAGTCATCCGCACCGGCATCAAGCACCAATTCCATAATTTCATCTTCACTTTTACTTTGCTTTGGCATTATGATCACGCCTTTCCTATCAAACATCCATGCAACAGAACCTGTCTCGGCGAGCGTCCCTCCGTTTTTACTAAAGAAATGTCGAACTTCGGCTACAGTTCTGTTCTTATTATCTGTCGCTACTTCAACAATAACCGCAACTCCCGCAGGACCATAGCCCTCGTAATTTAATTCGTGATAAGTTGTTCCCTCTAATTCTCCAGTAGCTTTTTTTATTGCTCTTTCAATATTGTCCTGAGGCATGTTTTGAGCTTTAGCATTATCGACAGCAAGTCTAAGTCTAGGATTACCATTAATATCTCCGCCGCCTTCTCTTGCAGCAATGGTAATTTCTTTAATAAGCTTGGTGAAAATTTTTCCTCGCTTTGCATCAATTACCGCTTTCTTTCTTTTAGTGGTTGCCCATTTTGAATGCCCGGACATTAGTTGCTCTCCTGATTTTTATCGTTAATATGTATATCTTTTAGTTTTAATTGCGGAAATGTTTTTCCGTCTTTAGTATACTTATCAATGCTGAACACAGCTTCAATTGAAGCCTGATTTTTAGTCAGCGCTTCGCACATTTCGCCCATGTTAAATCCTATGCAATCTAACACTCTATCCGAACCATTTTGTTTTAGGTTGATAATTAAATGATTGTTGCCGACAAATCTTGGTTTACCCTCAACATGTAGATCTTCTGCAAGAAAAACGGGTCTCATATTTCCAGGGCCAAATGGAGCGAACTGATCAATAATTTTGAAAAACTTAGGTGTGAGATCCGAGAACTTTAGTTTTGCATCAATATGAACTTCCGGCAGAAATTCATCTTCGCCTAAAGTTTCTTTTACAATCTGATTGAACTTCGATCTGAAATCATCAATCTTATCAACCTCAACTGCTAAACCGGCGGCTGATTGATGACCACCGAAGTGGAGAAGTAAATCCTCGCACTTCTTTAGTGCTTCATAAATATTAAAGTTGCCTGTGCTTCGTGCGGAACCTTTCGCGACTCCATCAACAGTGGTTAACATAATCGTTGGGCGATAATATTTTTCAACAAGTCTTGATGCAACAATACCAATCACTCCCGGATGCCACGATTCTTCATGAAGAATGATAGCGAGATTTTTATCCAGGTCTAGTGAACCTTCAACAAGGTCGAGTGCCTGGAAGAATGTATCTTCATCTATTTTTCTTCTCTCATAATTTTCAGATTCCAATACTGCTGCCAGCGTAAATGCCTCATCAATATTATTAGTGATGAGCAGTTTAACTGCTCGTTCAGCATCACCCAACCGGCCTACTGCATTTATTCTCGGTGCAATAGTAAAAACAATTTGCCCCGATGTTAAATCGCCAGGTTCCAAATGACTGTTTTTTATTAATGCGCTTATTCCTGGTCTTGGAGAATGATTTATCTGGTTCAAACCTTCTTTGACAAGAACTCGATTTTCATCTGTAAGAGAAACTATATCTGCAGAGGCAGCAAGCGCAACTAGGTCAAGATATTTCAGAGGCAATTCGCGCTTGCCGATTCTTTCGGCAACACCTTGAGCAAGCTTAAATGCAATTCCTGCACCGGATAAATATTTAAACGGATAATTACAGTTTGGCTTTAAAGGATCGAGCACCGCATAAGCTTGAGGTAATTCTTCCTTTGGCTGATGGTGATCGCATATAATAACGCTCATCCCGAGTTCATTAGCAAGCTGAGTTTCTTCAACGGCAGTAATTCCGCAATCAACCGAAATAAGGAGAGAGGTTCCTCTTTCTTTCACGTGTTCTATACCAATTTTTGAAATTCCATATCCTTCGGTAAGGCGTTTGGGGATATAGAAATCAACTTGAGCGCCCAATTCCTTTAGAAACATGTATAGCAAAGCAGTTGCGCAAGTACCGTCCACATCATAATCACCATAAATACAAATCAATTCATTTTCAGTTATAGCTGTAATTACCCGTGTGGTGGCGCATTCCATTCCATTCATTAGGAAAGGATCGGGAAGTGAATCTAAGGAAGGTCGGAAAAAAGCTTTTGCTTGCTGGTAATTTTTTATATCTCGGAGGACTAAAAGTCTGGCAAGCGTTTCTGAAATGTTAAGTGATTCAACAAGAGATTTAACCGTGAATTCATCAGGTTGCGGTTTTATTTTCCAGACTTTTTTAGGCATAAGTGTTTCTGTTTTACAAATTCAAAGAACAAAAGTAAGCTCAAACCTATAAGCCGAATTCTGTACGGATTGACCATATTATACTTCGTAAAAACTTTGTGTCCGTCAATTGACTGATTGAGACTCCGTGGCAGACAGTCTGATTTCGTTTGAAAAGAATCTATTTGCCACTAAGACACCAAGACTCGAAGGAATACTAAGAACGCATAATAATTTAGTCAACCCTGGCAATTATTTGTCTGGTTTCCGAATTACTTCGGAATTCTAGCGGTCCACCCGAAAATCATTCAAAGCGAACAACTTTGTTCCGTCAGCTGACGGAAAGATTTTCCTACTTGACCTTGCTTCGAGTGGGGTTTACCTTGTTCCGCAAAGCGGAATCCCAAAGGGACCAACAATGTTACCATTGCTGCGGTAGGCTCTTACCCTGCCTTTTCACCTTTACCCCGACTTAAAGCCGGAGTTGTATATTTTCTGTGGCACTTTCCGTATCCCGATTTTATTCGGAATCCCGGGTGTTACCCGGCACTCTGTTCTGTGAAGTTCGGACTTTCCTCCCCTCCCGATACATCGGGAGAAGCAATTGCCCGGTATGAGCTACTTTTATTCTAAAAACTCTTTTTAGTATTGATTAATAAATTATTTTCTAACTGAGGCAAATATAAGAAATTACTTGTGTTAAATCAGTAGAAGGAAAATGTACCGGGTATGTTTCCGCTAATTGTTGGTTTGAATCATTGCTATCCAAAATAATTATGAAACAAAAAAAAGTTTTTCTAATAATCTAAATCGGCAGGATCCTAATTATTTTCGAGTTCAATCCCTCTCTAATTTAATTCTTCTCTCTTCCTCTTAAAGAAAAACCTTCTTGATATCGGAAAGAATTTAAAATAATAAGATTATTCTCAAATTATGATAAGAGGGTGATAAGGTTGAAGAAGCTTATCTTGTTATATATTACTAAGGTTAAGATTTTTAGACATCTAATCAGCAGTTGGAGAAATATTTTTCTCAAACCTTAGTAAAGCAAATAACCTAATGAAATAAAACCTTATCATCATATTTCTTTTGTATGCAGAGTGTGATACAACTTTAAAATAATAACAACCTGGCATTTATTTTGGACATGTATGGTTTGAATAGAATAAGAAAACTTGAGCTTTTTGCTGCTTTTTAATTCAGAATAAAAGAGAAAGAGCAAATGCTAATCAGTCAATCCCGCAACTTCTGCTGAGACAAGTATTCTGCCGCAATACTCACAAAAGAAAAGCTTGTTGTTTCTACGGATTTCCAATTGTCTTTGTGACGGAACAATATTATGACAGCCCGAGCAAGCAGCGCGTCTGATTGTTACAACGGCTTTTCCTTTTTTAGCTTTTCGGATTCTCATGTAGGCAGCGTAATCCGGTTTTTTGGTTTCATCAACAATCTTTTTTCGTTTTTCTTTCAGCTTAGCTTCTTCTTTTTCATTTGCCTTACTAATCTCTTTCAGCTCAGCTTCTTTTATTTTTAGCTCTGCTTTAAGCTCTTCGAGCTGTGGGGCAACACTTTCGATATCTATTGCCAGACCTTTACTCGTATCTGCTAATGCATTATTCTCTGCCTCCAATTTATTTATAAGCTCTTCAGAATTATCTATTTCCTTTGTAAGAGCATCATACTCTTTGTTATTTCTAACCTGGTAAAGCTGTGTTTTAAATTTCTTTTGATTTGCTCTCAGCTTTTCTATTCCCTCTTCGTTGTCCTCGCGCTTTTCTAATGATTCTTTTCTTTTTAATTCTTTCTCCTCGGTCTCCTCTTTAAGAGACTTTATTTTCATTTCAAGATCTTCAACTGTGTGTGGAAGATCGCCCCGAAGCTCTTCAAGATCATCAAGCTGATCGTCTAATATTTGTAATTCATACAGTGTTTTTAATCTGTTAATCAATTTACATGACTCCTCTTTTTATTATAAATATTGATCGGGTTTGTATTCCCGCTAAACTTTAAAATTTTAATATTACTTTTTTCTTTAACGAGTTTAGATAATCTTCTCTGCATTTCATCAATCACATGAATTTCAGTTTCGTAATGACCTGCATCAATAAGCAAAATCTTATTTTTGGCTGAATGAAATGAATGATACTTAATGTCCGCAGTTACGAGGGCATCAGCACCGCTGCTAATTGCATTGTCAATAAGATCGCTACCCGACCCCCCGCAAACCGCAACTTTTTTTATTCTGTTAGTTGAACCGTGAATATAGCGTAAATTTTTAGCGCCAAGCTTTTTTGAAACCATTGCTAATGTTTCAGCCGGTGATAAGCTTTTCTCAAAATTACCAATGGCTCCGGCACCATAGTTTACATTGTAATTTTCAAGAGGATAAATATCGTAAGCAGGTTCTTCGTATGGATGAGCAGCCTTCAAAGCGCTAAGAACATCATTTAGTTTCCATGAATCAACTAATACTTCAAATTTAATTTCTTTTATGTTTTCGTATTTGCCTTTGATTCCAATTGTGGGATTTGAAATGCTTGAACCTTTAAATGTTCCCTCACCTTCAGATCTGAAACTGCAGCTTGAATATTCACCAATAATTCCGCCACCAGCATTAAACAATGCAGCTGCAACTTTTTCAACATGTTTGGCAGGAATAAATACCGAAAGCTTGTATTGATTTGATTTTTGGTTTTTCAGAAATGTGATGTTTTTAAGTCCTAATTTTTTTGCAAGCTGAAAGCTTACGCCGTGTTTTGTAAAATCTAAATTTGTATGTGCCGAGTAAAGAGTAATTTCATTCTTAATAAGCTTTTCTATCAGCTGAGCATTTGGATCTTTAGTGAAGTCAAGCTTTTTTATCGGGTGGAAGATTAAGGGATGATGCGTGATTATCAAATTACATTTTTTTTTGATTGCCTGGTTTGCCACATCGGCAGTTAACTCTAGGCTTAGCAGAATACTTGTAACTTTTCTATTGGTATTTCCAATTTGAACTCCGACATTATCATTCTGCCAGGCAATTTCCTTAGGTGCCCAGTCTTCCAAATATTTAATTACTTCTTTGCAAGTCATACAAAAAAAATGCACTTCTAAAATTGAAGTGCACTTTTGAAAATCCTTTTTATTTTTTGTGCTACATTGTCTGCAGGTAAATATCTATGAAACTTTTTTTTGTGGGCTATTGTCATCGTATTTTATTTTAACAAATATAACCTTTAATCATATAATTTTCAATTTATTTATCCTTAAAAAATCAGCGTTTTTATAATTTATTCAGGTTCAACCCAGTTTTCGTCTCCTTTAATGATGTCGATTAAAGAATCTACCGCAAATTCTGCATTAATATTTCTTTGAACAATATCCTTTCCCCGGTAAAGAGTGATTTTATCAATTCCTGAGCCTACGTAACCATAATCAGCATCTGCCATTTCACCCGGACCATTAACTATACAGCCCATTATTGCAATTTTTACACCTTTAAGATGTTCGGTTCTTTTGCGGATCATTTCGGTAGTTTCTTGAAGATCAAACAAAGTTCTTCCGCACGAAGGGCAAGCGATGTATTCAGTTTTTGAAATTCTTACTCTAGCTGCTTGAAGGATTCCAAACAAAGTTCTATTGATAAGCGATTCATTTGATTCCTTTTTACGGATTAGATTTTTAACATAAATATCATTTTGGTCAGCTTTTTCCCAAAAATCATTTGCTTGAAGCCAAACACCATCTCCAAAACCATCAATCAGCAATGCACCAACATCGGTGGAGGAATATAATCGCAGTTCATCGAGATTCAAATTCTCATACGATCTTTTTATGATAACAGGTTTCTTTACATCATTTTCAAGTAGCTTCATAAAAACTCTTCGCTGTTCAGCCATTCCATGTAAATTGGATGTTACCAGAACGATGATGACTTTTTTATCGTTTTTAATTTTTACCATCAAAGCTTGATTGAGCAATTCGATATCAAGTTGGATAAAGCTCAGAGTGTCAGACTTTTGATTATCCGACAAGTAATCTTCAACGCTCATCAGTGGAAATGATTTATTTTTATCTTCAAGCTTCAGCCAGTGTTCATAATCATAGACTGCTTTCATTCCTATTGGAATATCAAACGGTGAGTTTTGGTTTCCTAAATAAATTAAATCTGCAGCCAAATCAGTCATATTCCACTTATCAGAAACTTGATCGTAAGAATATCCGACATCTGATAAATCTTTAGGCGATTTTATTTTTCTTTTCGAATAATCTGCAAACACTCTCGGAACATTACTTCCTCCAATTCCAAGCGCTTCAAATGTACGTCTGCGAGAATAATTCAAAGGATCAAAAGGAATTCGATTTACCTCTTCAATTTCTTTATGAGGGATTCGGCTTTTGTATCGGTTAGCCAATGAGATTGCGATAGGTGCTTCGAACTCCGGATCTTCAGTTAACGATACTCTTATTGTATCTCCAATTCCGTCCTCAAGCAAACTTCCAATTCCGAGTGCAGATTTTATTCTGCCGTCTTCACCCCCGCCCGCTTCGGTTACTCCAAGATGTAAAGGATAATTCATTCCTTCATCCTGCATTTTTGTAATAAGCAGGCGATAAGCTTGAATCATAACTTGCGGGTTACTTGCTTTCATTGAAAGAACGATGTTGTAGTAATTTAATTCCTCACAAATCCTTACAAACTCAAGTGCAGATTCAACCATGCCGAGCGGAGTATCACCGTACCGGCTCATTATTCTATCTGAAAGCGAACCGTGGTTTGTTCCGATTCGCATTGCTGTTCCATACTCTTTACAAATTTTTACAAGCGGAGAAAATCTTTCTCTTATTCTATCTATCTCGGCGTAGTAAGCTTCGTCTGAATATTCAATTGTTTCAAACTTCTTCTTATCAACATAATTTCCCGGGTTGATTCGCACTTTTTCAACTATTCTTGCAGAAATTTCAGCAGCATTTGGCGTAAAATGAATATCGGCGATTAGAGGTACACTATAACCCCTGGCCCTCAATTCTTTTTTAATGTTCGCGAGATTTTCGGCTTCCGATTTGCTTGGGGCAGTTATTCTAACGTATTCGCATCCGGCATTAACCATTCTGATTGTTTGTTCAACAGTCGCCTTGGTATCCATCGTGTTTGTGGTCGTCATGGATTGAATTCGGATAGGGTTGTTTGCACCGAGCGGTATGTCGCCAATAAAGACCTCTCGGGTTTTATATCGGCTGTATTTAGTTAAGCTGTTGCAGTATTTTTTTGAATGAGTAATATTTTCAGTCATCTTTATCTTTTTAACTTTACATTACAATCGCAAAATGAACATAATAAGTTCCAAAGTAATCGGTGTAAAAAAGATTATGGTCGATAATTGATCTGGTGACTTGCTTTTATTTGAATGAGCGAATCTTGCAGATCGCTCGGTTCCAATTGCCTTTTTTTAAGTTCAAACATAAAATCATCCCAGTAACAATTTAGCCAATATGAAGTTTGGCGTTTATTCATAAATTCAACTCTTAAAATTCCATACTCTTGTAATGCTGCCTTACAGAGTTGACATGGTTCAGTTGTTGACATAACAATAATGGAATTTTTATCTAAAGCATTAAATTGTTTCCAACCATTACTTTTTACAGCGTCATTTAATGCGTTGATGACAGCATGCCCGACTGCATTTGTATCTGAGAGGAGAGTATTATATCCCCGTCCAATCAGGCTATAATTGTAAAGAACGACTGCCGAAACCGGTTCATCACCTTTTCCAATAGCTTGAATAGCTGCATTTCTCAATTCGCGTTTTGAAAGAGATACTAACTCAGTGTCGGGAAAAATTCGGAAAAACTCTGAACGCAACAGATAGACAATTGCGAAGAAAATGAATGCTAAAAGCAACACTATGTAAATAGATTTTTTCATTACAAAAACTCTTTATTTTTAATGGTATTAATATAAAATAAACTTTTGGATAATTATTATTACTTAAATGATTGGATGAAAAAATGATTATTTTTATCAGTAAGATCAATTTGATAAAAATTATTTATTAAAAAATATAGATGCGAATTCCAGAAAACAAAATAGAAGAAATAAGATCTGCTGCAGATATTGTAGATGTTATTTCCGAGTTCGTCCAATTACGAAAAAGAGGAAAGAACTTTATTGGGCTTTGTCCATTTCACAGCGAAAAAACTCCTTCTTTTACAGTTAGCGAGGATAAGCAAATATTCCATTGCTTTGGATGTCATATGGGGGGAAACATCTATAAGTTTTTAATGGAGTATGAAAAAATATCTTTTATTGAAGCCGTTCAAGAGGTTGCAGCAAGAGTTGGGATAAATCTTGAGTATGAAGAAGATACAACCGGCAAAGAAAGTGAACAGGAAATTCTATATGAGATAAATGTTCAAGCGGCAAGATATTTTTCCGATAATCTGCTTAATTCGCCTGAAGGGGAAGTTGCGAGAAAATACTTTGTAGAAAGAAAAATAAAACCGCAAACAATGCGGGCATTTGGACTTGGTTATGCTCTTAACGGCTGGGAATATTTTGTTGAGTATGCTAAAACACAAAAAATTGATCTTGAACGGGCAATTCAATTAGGTTTGATAGGACAGCAGAATGATGGTCGCTTATTCGATAAATTTTCAGACCGAATAATCTTTCCCATATTTTCTGCAAACGGAAGAGTGATTGCATTTGCTGGAAGGATTCTTGAGAACAGAGAAGGATCTGCTAAATATTTGAATTCGCCTGAATCACTGATTTATGTGAAAGGTCGCATTCTCTACGGGTTGTCTTTTGCGAAAGATGAAATAAGAAAGCTTGATAAAGCAATCCTCGTTGAAGGTTATATGGATTTAATTTCCTTATATCAAAACGGAATTAAAAATGTTGTTGCTGTTTCAGGAACAGCATTGACAGAAGATCAAGTTCAGCTTTTATCTAGATACACAAAAAATGTTGTTCTGTTGTTTGATGCCGATGCAGCGGGCATTAAAGCTTCGATGAGGAGTATTGAGCTTTTGCTTAAACGTGATATTGAAGTAAAAATTGTAACTCTCCCGTCAGGGGAAGATCCCGATTCTTACATTAACAAATATGGTAAAGTAGAATTTGACGAACTTATCCGTAAAGCACAGAATTTTTTAGAGTATCAAACTGCATATTTTGAATCGCAAGGATATTTTGAGGATCACAACAAAACTGCCGAAGCAATTCGTGAGCTTGTCAAGCTGCTCGCTCTTATCGATGATGAATTAAAAAGAAATTTATTGTTAAAGTCTGTTGCGAAAAAATTCAATCTCCGTGAGAAACTTTTGGAGACTGAATTAGATAAAACCCTAAAGCGGCAGGTTAAAGATGAATCATCAAGGCAAGCTGTAAAAGATGGCAGACCAAATAAAGAAAAAACAGGATTGCACTTTGCCACATTAGAAAACAAATCGGATTCTAATTATATACTTGAAAAGGAATTGGTGAAACTTCTCTATGAAGGAAATAAAGAAATTATTGAGCTAATCTTTGCTCACTTTTCTCCTGATGACTTTAATTATCAATTTCATCAAGAGCTAGTAGCTGAAGTTTATGAAGCACATCAAAATTCCGAGGATTTAACTGCAAGCACATTGGTCGCAAAAGTTAAAGCTGAAGAGCAGCAAGCATATCTTTTAGAAATTACGTTCGACAAATATTCCATCAGCAAAACCTGGGATGAATTAAATCCCGTTTTCGAGGACGAAAAACTGCTTTATAAATTTGCTATGGATACAATCAGAAATTTTAAAATTGCCAAGATCGAAGAAAAGATGGCGGCAAATCATGACAAAATAGAGCGTGCTGAGAGTGAAAATGAGAAGCTCGAGTTAATGAAGGAAAATATGGAGTTGGAGAAGGAAAAGAAGATTGTAAGAGAGGAGAGTGGTAGTGAAAGTAGAGTCTAGATTAAAAGAGAAAGTTTTGTAACGGGGTTTTTCTTCTTATTCACTAAATTTTATATATTAAAATCAGAATTAAATTATTCTAATTTATATATCAACCAAAATGAATCCAAAGAAAATTGACTTATCCCAAATTATTAATGCCATATTAAGAGAAGTTGATGCTGAAAAGGTTATCTTATTTGGTTCACGTGCTAGGGGAGACAACAAACCTACCTCTGATCTTGATCTTTTAGTAATTGAGAAAGGAAAGTTTAGCAAAGAAAGAAGCCGTTGGAATGAAACTAAAAAAATAAGAATGGCTTTAAAGGATTATAAAATTTCCAAAGACATTTTGGTTTTTACCGAGGAGGAAGTAAACTATTGGAAAGATTCAATTAATCATATTATTCCTACCTGCTTAGAAGAGGGGAAAGTGCTTTATGAAAGATCCTAAGAACGCTAAGAAAATGTTTAAGCTAGCAGCTAAGGATTTCAAAGCTCTTCAAAACATGGCAGATGAAGCTTTGTTTGATGTTGAGATATTTGGGTTTCATGCACAGCAAACAGTTGAAAAATTACTTAAAGCATGGCTAAGCAGCTTAGGCGTCAAATATGAAAGAACGCATGATCTTCAAAATTTATTTTCACTATTGAGAGATAATAATCAGATTGTGCCTGCTAGTTTTGAAGAACTAGATTATCTTACTGACTTTGCGGTGAGTTTTAGATACGATTCTTTTGAATCCTTTGATGCGAATATTAATAGGAAAGAATTGATAGAAAAAATAAAGCAATTAATAAATCTTGTACAAAAGATTATCTCTGGCTGATAGTTTTTGTATTGGGAAAAAGTTACCCATCAATTGATCTAAGTCTAAAAACAGCTAATGAATTAATTGAAGTATTAATCAAGTAAGAACTGGGGTAAATTTTTGAACATCCTCTCCATAGAAAAAGCGCGAACTGAACTATTAAATTTTCTTGAGAACTCAAGCTCAAGAAGAATGAAGCTGAAAAGAATATGCGAGTTCTTCAAACTTTTTCCTGAGAGAAATTCACCCAAGCTTACCGAGTCCTACCTATTAGAAATTCTTCCTCGATACATTGATTATCTTAAAACTTATTCAGCGTTTGGAATACAACCGAGCTTTACACAAAGTATCATTGATGTGAATGAAAAACTGTTGAACTTAGTTGAATTAAATGGATTAAAAGAACAGCTAATGCAATTGAATGAACAAATGAAATTCAAACTCCAAAGGCTTCTTGAAATTTTAAACGGCGGTGAAATTCCTGAGACAGAACTCAAAATATTATTCCCGGTTATCGAAGAAGCAGAAGAAAATGATACGGAGTTTGTTTTAGGAGCAGTTGATTCATTAACGATAAAAATCAGTAAGGCAAAAGAAAAGAATAAATTCATTTTAATTCCTAGCCAGAGTGAAAAGGATGAGAAGCTTGAGCAGCAGATAGAAATTTCATGGCAGAAAGCTAAAGAGCATTGTAAAAAGTATGTAAGAAAAATCTCGACACATCACGAAGTAATAGTCAGCTTTGATGAGAACCTCGGAATTTATAAAGGTGAATCGGTTGGGACAGCAATGGTGATTGGATTCATTGAGGAACTGCTTAGATTTTATAACTCTCAGACAATACTAAAACCTATTGATAGTGTAGCTTTTACCGGAGGGTTAAACGAGAATGGAGAAGTATGTCAAATCTCGAAAGAAATAGCTGAGAATAAAGTTGAGATAGCTTTTTATTCAAGTTGTTCAGTACTTACGGTTCCAAAGGAAGATGAATTATTTGCGATTGATAAGCTCGTGGAAATGAAAAAAGAATATCCGAATCGCAATCTGAAGATAGTAGGTGTAAAAACCGTTGATGAGATTTTACTCCGCAGAGATTTAGTTGATATTAAGAAACAAAAGCTTGTAGTGCGAAGCGGAAAATTTGTTATAAAAAATTGGGCGGGAGTGGTATTTGCGATTTTACTTACTATGCTGCTCACATACTTCTTTGCATTGGATTTTGATGATAATCCGGTATCCCTTACAGCTGACTTGAATACTTTATACGTGAAGAATAAAAATGGTAAACTTTTGTGGACAAAAAATGGGGTGTTTCCCGAGGATGTAAGAATGAATAGCCATATCGTGTTCGGTACATGCCGCCCCATTGATATAAATAATGACGGTAAAAATGAAGTTTTATATAGAAGTAGTATCAAATCAACAAGCTTGAATATTCATGAGGGTTCAGAGATAATATGCTGCAGCCATAAAGGAGATATGCTCTGGACATATACATTCTCCGATACTGTCAGCTCTGAGAGAGAAAAATTGGAATCATTTTATGGAATAAATCTCATCTTAGATACAATATTTACTAATAATCAGAAATGCTTATTTGCAAATGCGACAAATGTTAACTCCTTTAGTTCGGCAATTTTTAGATTAGATCTTCAAACAGGAAAAAGACTGCCTGGAACTCTTTGGTGTTCGGGTTTTACTGTTGATGGATTAATTAAAGATGTTGATAATGATGGCAAACGAGATATTCTTGCAGTTGGTGTTGACAATGGATTTGAGGATATCGTAATATTTGTTTTTGATATTGACACGTTAACATCTGTTCGTCCATCCACAAAAGAATATTCGATTAAAGGTTTTCCTGCAGCAAAGCTTAAAACCTATATCAGGTTAGCAAAGACAGATTATGATAATTATTTAGGAATACGTATGTCTAGTATTGAACTTGGGAGTTTCTATGATGATATGAGCGAAAGCAAATATGTATTTAAGACAACATCATCTGATCCTAAAAAACCGGCTCATCTTTGGATAAAGATTGATTATAATCTAAAGGATTTCGATGTGATAGTTGATAACCAATATCGGGTAATTAGCGATACTCTTGTAGCTCATGGGAAACTTAATCTGCCATACACAGACACAAAAGAATATGTTGACATCTACAAAAGCAAAATCCTTTATTGGCATGTCTCGGCAAGTCAAGGACTTGACGGAAAAAATGGAAAGTGGGTTAAGAGGGAGGAGTTGGAATGAAAATAGCTCTCGTTCAGACTGAATATCCTAAAGACTACTCTTCAGAAACCACATGCTCAACAAACCGATTAGGTTGCTGATTCTTGAAAATAGTAAAAACTAAGATGATGCTGGATAATTTTAACAACAGTTCCTTAGAAAAAATGTTTTGATAAATTTTCTTGTAATTCAATAGTAACTTTCTGATAAATAGTAGTATGAACGCAAGCAATGTGAAAAGAACAAGTCCGACAAGTTTATAATCTAAATAATAAAGTATTGATGCTGCAGCAAATAATATTGAAAAACAATGAAGAATAAATACAACCGCTTCGTGTCTAATATCAGCCTCTAAAATAATATGGTGTAGGTGTGAACGGTCAGCAAGAAAAGGATTTCGAGCTTGAAGTAATCTAACTACCATGACTCTCAACGTATCGATAATTGGGACAGCAAGAAGGATTATAGAGAAAGTTAAATCTATATTTTGAGAGATTACATTCTTTGATGCAATCAAAACAGAAGTGACTAAAAAGAAGCCTATTGTCAGTGATCCACTATCTCCTAAAAATATTCTTGCCGGAAAAGCATTAAATTTTAAAAAACCAAGCAGCGATCCGATTAAACCTGTGGAAAGAATTAAAAGTAGTTCATTATTTATAGACCAACCAATTGAAAAATTTATCAGAGTTACCAGTATAGAAAGTCATGTAACAAGTCCATCTAAGCCATCATACAAATTAATTGCATTTATTATTCCGATAATGAAAAATAGAAGAACAAGCTGATCTAAAGGAGAGGGCAGTTTAACACCAAAAAGAACTATCGTGTTGTAGTTCGGCACTAAATAAACCATCAAGAAAGCAGCAGAGATTAGCTGCATTATAAATTTCTTCTTGATAGTAACTCCCTCAAAATCATCGAGTATACCAATCAATAAAAGCAATGCTGAACCTATAATAAGAAATCTTATCTCGCTTAAATTATGGTAAAAGCCAATAACACATAAAATAGTGACTGTGTAAATAACTGCCCCGCCCATCCTTGGTATAGCCGTGCTGTTTATTCTTCTGCCTCCAGGTGAATCAAGTATTTTATGCTCTTTAAGAAACTCAATGAAAAATGGAATAAAATAGATGGTAAATAAGAAGGTTAGATAAAATGTTATTATTAAATGCATGTATTAAATCTGTTTGCTATACTGCAGTTATTAACTGCGAATTTTAAATATCATTACTAGAAATTTTATTCTACTTAAACCAAGCTTTCACCTGCCATGTAATATTCATTAGATAATTTCCATGATTCATAATTTAATCGACATCTAACTTTAGCGGGCGGAGAGGCACCCGCCAAAGTTAAAATAACAAGGTGATTATGCTACTTGAGCAGCATCATTTTCTTTATTGAGGTGTAATCGCCTGCCTGAAGTTTGAATAGATAAATTCCAGTTGAAAGTTTTTCTCCACTAAATTCAACCTCAAAATTGCCAATTGGCTTTTCCTCATTTACTAAAGTACCAACTTCATTTCCAATTAAATCATAAATCTTGATAGTCACCTTACTGGCTTTTGGCAAGCTATACCTAATTGTCGTTGTTGGATTGAATGGATTAGGATAGTTCTGGTAAAGTGTATACTCAGTCGGTATTACCTCAACTTCAACAACATCTGAGTAACTAAATTTTCCATCAGCATCAATTTGTTTTAGTCTGTACTGGAATTTAGTACCACCAATTAACTTATTATCTGTGAAATTATAAATCTTCGGTGAGTTGCTATTTCCGTTACCTTGAACAAATCCAATCTTCTTCCAACCCTGGATGGGCGTAGTTGAAGACGAAGCCCTCTCGATCTCAAAGCCATAATTATTTACTTCTGTCGCTGTTCCCCAGTTTAAATTTACTTTGTCACTGTTTACATTTGCTGTAAATGAGGTTAGCTCAACTGGCAGGGGCGAAGTTACTGTAAAGGGATTACTAATAGTTCCCAATGCAGATTGATCTGCAAATGTGACAGGATAATTAGGATAATCAGGATTCTCATCAACTTGATCTAAACCTGCATGATATACTTTTAAGGTAACCTCTTCACCCGAACTTTGATTTGATGTGACAGTTAAAAAGAATAAATTAGAAAATGGTGGAGTGCCAAGCGGACTTGCAATACCCCTGCATTCAGTACCTACGAAAGCTCCTATTATGTCGTTTGAGCTAGTTGAAACTTGACCATCCCATACAATCTCACCAATTATTGACATATTATACTGTTGGTTTTGAACTGGAGTCCAACTTGGAGGACTTTGAATTTCTGCCAGTTTTTTAGTTTGGTTCATTAACAAAGTATTGTTTGAGGGATATGTTAACGTACTGCTGTTTGTTACTTTAATCTTATATCCTTTTGCAGGTTCCATGTTTGCAAGTGAACCTATCCATTGGTTCCCCGCAGCATAGTAGACGGCAAAGTTTGTTTGTCCAATCAATCTATCGTTATCAGATGGACCTGGCGACATGTTTAGTAAGGATGAATTAATTGGATTAGATGATGATGGCAAATATCCCAACCAAGTATATCCTGCGCCAAGACTAATTGGATTAGTCTGAGGATCAACAGGTAATCCCTTCAGATTAAATGTTTGCCCATTTGTAAGCTTCATTATATACATTTTTTTAGGATCAATAGTTGTTAAACTTCCAATCCATTGACTCCCAGCTGCATAGTATACCGCAAAGTTTGTTTGCCCAATGATTCTGTCATTATCAACTGGATTTAAACCATTGAAAATAGTATTAACATTCCAATTACCTGGGTTTGCATTAACTGAAAACCATGTGTATCCAGTTCCAAAATTATATGCAACTTCAACTGCGCCGGCACGAAAAGCAAATGGATTATTAATCGTTCCGACTTCTCCCTGGCTTTGAAATGCCATAGTTTCAAGTATTAAGGATTCCTCACAATTATCAGATTTCCAAGCCTTGAAGATTATATCCTCGCCAGATTGAACATTGCTGCTTACGGTTAAAAATATTTTACCATTAAGAGAAGCGTTCGGTGATGCAACTCCCCGGCATTCATTTCCGACAAATGCGCCAACGATATCTTGTTCGTTCAATGATAACTGATCATCAAAGTACAATTCGGCGATTATGTTCATGTTGTACTGTTGGTTCTGTACAGGTGACCAACCAGGCTCACAAATTTCTGAATGCAAAATCGTTCCCCATTCACCAACCGCCCAAACTTCACCGTATGAAAGCGCTTTGATTCCAAAGAGCAAGTTGGCACTTCCTGTTTCCTCTTCCGTCCATGTCGTTCCTCCGTTTTGTGTTCTAATTATAGAGAAACCCGCGGCTAAAGCATTATTGGCATCTATCATTGAGACTACTGGGAAATTATTAGGATGGTTTAATGTTGTCCATGTATTACCTCCGTCTGTTGTCTTATAAATGAGGAAAGTATTCATCGAAGCTATCATCCCGTTATTCATATCTGCAAAAGCAATTCCCGCCCACCAACTACAACACCAATTACCTAATAGTTGACTAGCCCAATTTAATCCGCCATCCGTAGATTTTATTACCTGACCATCTGAGCTTACTGCAAAGATCGTATTTGCATCCAGCATATGGACAGTTAATAAACTTGTAGAAATGGGATCAGTAAGCAAAGCCCAGCTTATACCGCCATCTGTAGTTTTGTAAATTTCTCCATTCGCATTTACAACAATACCATTATTAACATCGGCAAATGAAATACCGTTGAGCCAGTAATTGCCAACTTGCTGTTGCGACCAAGTACTCCCTCCATCTTCACTAATTAGCATTGAGTTTCCAGCTGCCACTATTTTATTAACGTTAATAACCTCCACACAATTTGCATCGAATCCTATTTGTGGACATACATTTGTCCAGGTTGTGCCTCCGTCAGTGGTTTTTAAGATGGTATTTCCATATCCAGCAACGAAACCATTATTTTGATCAATGAAATCAACTCCTCTTAGTGAATTTGTTGTATTACTGTTTTGATGTACCCAGTTTACCGGTTCACTTGGAGTTGAGAATGTATGATCATCGCCTGTAGTTGTGCCAGCTGAGTTTTGGGCTACAGCGCGGTAATGATAGAAAGTATTAGCTTGCAGTCCTGAAAGCTTATCTGAAGTAAAGTACCATTCATTTAAGCTATTTACGTTTGTAACTGCCACGAAGCTGTTTCCATAGCTTGAAGTTAATCCATACTCAATAGTTACGCTAGTGTTTAGCCCATTTGGATAAATCTGTCCCGAAAATCTTGTTGAGTTGTAGTTTACATCGGTTGCGTAGATATACCCAATGAGCGGTGCAGAAGGAATAAAATATGCAATCGTTAATCTATAATCGCCGCTTAACGCAAGCGGGGCATTTACTTCTTGTGTCCCCTTGTTTAATTTTTTAAGTCGATTTTTGTCATCAACTTGTCCATCGCCTTTTACAGCTATGTTGGGATAACTTCCCCAGTTATTCCAATTCGTATACCTTATATAGTAAACCCCGCTATTTGGCAGTTCATATACAATTCTCTGTTTTGTTGGAGTGTTCATGAAATAACTGTTGTTGTATAATTGATTTCCATTCTGATCAAACAGCATTATCAATCCATACAAACCAGATCCGTTTCTTTCCTCTCCGTATATCTGTACTACATCACCAGCTGAGCCAGTGAACTTAAAGTAATCAATGTCATTCTGGGGACTTATAGTTCCATATATTTCATCAATTATCCCAACGTTCATAGCATCATTGGCAGTATTGTTTGGCTCTACTTCGGCTGTTACACCGGCTGCTTTAATCTCAAATACTCCGTTGCTTTCATCACCAACTCCATTTCCAGTTTTTGTTATCTTCACTTTGCATTGAGTTGAAACAGCATTCGGGATTGTCCATGTATATTTCCCGCTGCTTGCTGGTTGATTGGTTACTATGTTAGTCCAGTTAGTCCCGTTATCAGTGCTGTAAGCTAAATCTATATTATCAACACCGCTGTTATTCCATTTAATATCGTAACTTGATCCAACTTTCCATATCTCGCCACCGTTGGGGGAGTTTAATGAGAGGTAATCTACACTCCTTAATATTGTTGCATAATCTCCAACTATAGTTCCTTTGACGTTATAAAATATATCGAATAGCCATTGAGTAGTTCCACTATTTATTTGTGTCCAGCTATTTCCGCCGTTCACTGTTTTTAATATTATGCCTCCACTTCCAACTGCAGTACCATTATTTGCATCTGTGAAAAATACTCCGTATAGATTATACCAATTCCCTAAATTCTCAGCATTCCAAGTTGCTCCACCATCAGTAGTATGATATGCTTCATCTCCATTACCAACAGCACATCCGTTATTCGCGTCTGAAAAATGTAAGGCATATAAAGATCTCCCAGATGGTAGTGTTTGCATACTCCAATTTGAACCTCCATCTGTAGTGTTTAGTATTACTCCGTTGTAACCTACAATTGTTCCTTTATTTGCATCCGAAAAATACACGCCTCTGAGATGTTCTGTTGTTGGGCTGTTACCTAAAACATTCCAACTTGCACCAGCATCTGTAGTTTTTAATATTGTTCCGTTATATCCAACGGCATAACCTACGTTTGCATCTCCAAAACAATTTTTCAGTAGGAAGTTATTTGTTATTACCCCTTCTTGGCTGCTCCACGTTGTTCCACCATCTGTTGTTCTAGCTATTGTTCCATTCCATCCTACTGCAATTCCGATATTTGTTGTTGCGAAGCAAATATCACGCAATGAACTACCAACACTTATTTCTTGATGAGTCCAATTTGTTCCAGCATTTGTTGTTTTTAAGATAAATCTATCTCCAACCGCATACCCATTATTCTCATCTATAAAATAAACACCTCGTAGTGAAATGTTTTCATTAGTTAATCCGCTTTCTTGAAATACCCAACCCTCCGGTTCTGCTGGCGTAGTGAATGTTTGATCAACACTACTTTCTATTCCCTCACTATTTACTGCTACCATATGAAAGTGGTACAAACTATTTGGTTGTAAACCAGTTGCCTTTACCGGGTTAGCACTAACCTCATAATATCCATCATATAATGCTGGATTGGGTAATATTGTGTTTCCATAGCTAGTTGTTACTCCATATTCGTAGGCTACTTGTGTTGGTATACCATTAGGATATAAAGAGCCTCTGAACACAACCGAATTGTATGTTATTGGATTTGTATAGGTATTAATTATAATGGGTTCAGAAGGAGTAAAATATCCAATCGTTAATCTGTAATCACCACTATATGCTAAAGGAGCATTTGCTTGTTGTGTCGATTCGGCTGCTTCTGATACTTTCTCCGTTTCATTGTCAGTATCTTTATCTTTTATTGCAATGTTGGGATAACCACCCCAATTATTCTGATTTGTGTATCTGACATAATATATCCCGCTGTTAGGTAGTTGATATACGATTCTCTGCTTCGTTGGTGTATTGTTAAAATAAGTGTTGGAGGATAATTGATTTCCATTCTGATCAAACAGCATAATCAATCCATATAAATCTGAACTGTTTCTTGCTTCGCCATATATCTGTACAACATCACCAGCCATTGCCGTGAACTTAAAATAGTCTACATCATTCTCGGGACTTATGGTTCCTTCTATTTCATCTATTATTCCTACATTCATTGCAATATCTGCTGTGTTGTTGGGTTCAACTTCCGCCGTTACTCCCGCTGCCTTTATCTCAAATAATCCGTTACTCTCATCTCCAACACCATTACCAGCCTTTGATATCTTTACTTTGCATTGGGATGAAACTGCATTCGGGATTGTCCATATATATTTACCACTGCTTGCTGGTTGGCTACTTGCTATTGGGTTCCAAAAGCTTCCGTTATCTGTGCTGTATGTTAAATCAATATTATCAATATCATTGCTATTCCATTTAATATCGTGATTCTGTCCCACTTTCCATATCTCGCCGCCATTGGGTGAAAGCAAGGATAGAATACCAGTGTACGCAAGCTGCAAATTATCTATCAAAAATGTGCCTATGGCTGTTGGGGAATTTACAGGTCCACCCGCAGTTGAGCATACTATGGCAACTTCAAAACCTTTAATCTTATCTAACTGAAGTATTCCATCGCCGTTAATAAACTGAGGTGCAAATCCCAAATCAGAATTATCTGTTTGTTGTAGGGGCATTGAAACCTCTATCCAATTTCCAGATAAGTCTGAAAGATTAATGGAAGTCCGATGCAACCACAAATCTCGCTGACCAGACTCATTATATTCCGCAAGTTTAAATTCGAAATAAACAGTTCCAGTTTGAGATAAGCTTACTGGTGAAAGAATTTTATACCACAATTTAAGATGGTCGCCAGCAGATAAATCAATATATGGGAGTTGTGATGTGTTAGCGTGGTTGTAGGTGCTTCTAACAACATAACCGCCCCAATCATCATACGCTTCAACTCGATAATCCACTCGAGTTGAACCTGTTCCCTCGATATGCTCTGCATCGTCAGTAAGATTTAAATAAGCTGTTGGTCCATTAGTCCAAAAATTCTGATTAGCTACTGGTGGGTCAGGGAAAAAATTTCCTACTGCATTATCAAAGGTCTCAATAGTGTGAGTAAAATATAATGGAACTATAGCAAATAGATTATTGCTTTCATCGAACACAGCAGAATTCAAAACATCAGATATTTTAACTTTGCATTGATCTGAAGGCGTATTTGGAATTGTCCAGTCATACTCTCCTGTACTTGCAGGGGTACTTGCAATAATTTCTATCCAGTTAGTTCCATTGTCAGACGTATATTCGAGTCTAACGTTATCTACTGAATAATTGCCCCATACATTTTTTTTAGTTGAACCCACCTTCCAAATTTCATTTCCATTTGGTTGATTGAGATTAACAAAGCTGGGAACAGCGGATAATAGGAAGTTTGTAATCCCAGCCAGCAAATCATTTTTAGTACTGGGGGAGGCACCATCAACCAATTGTGATAATGCATATGAAAAACAAAATGTTTTCTGTCCATAACTTCCCACATTTTGTACTGCCACATTACCATAACCTGATTCGATAAAGGACACAGCTCCAGTACTAGGACTAATAATATCAATATAAGTGTTAGAAACCTGAGTTGAAGAAGTAAAAAGCATTCCATTAGTGATTGCATCGGATTGGCCTGCTAAACCATCTATTATATTCGTAGTTCCGTCCGATGCTGAAGTCAATCCAAATAAATTATGTATTGAAGTATTCGCAGATTGATCATAGCCAAGTGCATCCCCACCTTCCAAATAAACTTTTCCGCCAGCTTCAAGATAGGTTTGAATAGCAGATGCCATCGCATCGTCGAATAGTGTTGAGCTATTTGAAAAATTGCCAAACGATAAAAAGACGGCATCGTATCCAATTAATGTAGGTGGAAACACGTTTGTGTAATGTGTAGTAAAGCCTGCACTTGTAAGAAATGTATTTATAAACGCACCACTGTAATCGCCGCCGCCGAGCACTCCTTCCCAAACCAAAATACCACTGGGCGTAACTGGTGCGTAAACACCAACAGCATCCCAGGCGTCCATTACTGCCTGCACTTCAGGCGATCCAGCCCCATATAGATCAATCGCGGAATTAATAGCACCCACTCTTGCTGCATAGTAATTGGAACTTGGAGTAAGATAAACTGTTAAATTGCGGTATGCAATTGCAGCTGCTTTTGTAAATCCGATAGCTGATACATTGTAGGCATTACCATGATCATTCGTTCCGCTTCCACCCTCACAGAGTAAATAAAACCAAAAATTTTGTACACCGCTGTTTGTATGTACACCACCAGCATCACCGCTCCCAGTAGTTACCCAATAGGTTCCCAAATAAGTGTCGGGGTCATTAAATTCATTTGGGTTTTGCATATTTCGGATTCCTAAACCGGAGGGAGTTATGTCTTCACCCATTCGCCAATTTCCAGTTCCACTTCCAGGCACACCCTCCTTTGCAAATTCGACTTCATTTCCAAATATATCGCTGAAAGATTCGTTTAACGCACCCGATTCACCTAGATATCTTAAATTTGCTGAATATTGCGTTACACCATGCGTAATTTCATGTCCAACAACGTCAAGACAAACTAATGGTGTAAAGTTAACACCATCACCATCGCCATAAGTCATTCGTGATCCATCCCAAAATGCATTATTATAATTAGTAGAAAAATGTGCATATGAAAATATGGTACTACCAGCATTGTCAAAGCTGTTTCGGCTATGATTATTAAAGTAGTAATCATAGCGCGGTAAACCGCAATGAATAGAGTATTCGATTAATGTAAAGGTATTGATAGAAAGATAAATTCATATTAAGTTGGACAAAAAAAATATGGAAAATACATTCATAAAAAAGTACGAAAACAAAATATTCGGAATGAACAGCAGCTTTGATAGAGAAATAATTTCCGGCAATTTCATTCCAATAAGTTATGTCGAAGGATTACAAAAGTATTTATCAGTAAACGGAATATTATTAAAAAACTTCACTTGCTATGCTG
>Ga0208968_1000147_pt1 | contig 65357 bp, 57 predicted proteins | sample RifOxyA3_FD_184031 | JGI IMG/M metagenome (GOLD analysis project Ga0208968, IMG submission 184031) | Groundwater microbial communities from Rifle, Colorado - Rifle Oxygen_injection A3 (SPAdes) | ecosystem: Environmental > Aquatic > Deep subsurface > Groundwater | place: Rifle, Colorado, United...
CCACCACGCGAAAATACGGCGGTACAGGGCTCGGCACCACCATTTCCCGGCAGATCGTCACCCTCATGGGCGGGGAAATCGGAGTGAACAGCCAACCCCTTCAAGGCTCAACCTTCTTTTTCACCGTTGTCTTTAAAAAAGATATGCCGGCTCCGGAAGAAGTTGCCGGAACCAGTGCCCAATTGGATGGGTTAACCGTCCTGGTTGTGGATGATAATAAAAATAACCGGTTTGTCTTTTCAGAGCATCTCAAATCCTGGGGCTGTGTTCCCGTCGAGGCCGTAAGCGGCCCGGAAGCCTTATCCATCCTTGAAAATCAAAATTCATCCGGTGATGAGATCCATATGATCCTGTCTGATTTTCAGATGCCGGGAATGGATGGGTTCCAGTTGGTGAAAGAGATAAAAAAGAAGGGCTCCCTGAAAAATATCCCCATCATTCTTCTGACCTCGGTGGGAATGATCGGCGACGGCAAGATCTGCAAAGACCTCGGCATCAACGGATATCTAACAAAACCCGTAAAACGCGACGATCTTAAATCCGCCATGATCGCCATACTGAACAAAGAGGAGTTCAACGGCGCTCACAACCTTTCCAGTCCCCTTACCCGGCACAGAATTTCAGAGATCAGAAGGTCAAAAGCCGAAATTCTTCTGGCAGAAGATTATCCCACAAACCAGCAGATTGCCGTCCGGTTTTTAACCGATGCAGGATACCGGGTGACCCTGGCGGAAGATGGACAACAGGCGGTTGATCTTTTCAGAACAAAGCGGTTTGATTTAATCCTTATGGATATCCAGATGCCCCTGGTGGACGGGTATGAAGCCACAAGACAGATCCGTGAACAGGAAGCGGTACAGGTTCATCCCCAACACCCCATAAAGATCAGGCGAACCCCGATCATTGCCATGACGGCCCATGCCATTAAAGGATACAGGGAAAAATGCATTGAAGCGGATATGGACGACTATATGACCAAGCCCTTTAAGAAAAAGGACATGATCGCCATGGTTGAAAAATGGTCTGCCCGTAAAAAGGATACTGAGCCGGAGGCCGAAACCGGCCTCGATTTTCCTTCTCTTCCGGATCCCCTCTCTTTGCCGCTGCCCCTGGATTATGACCGGGCCCTCCGGGAATTTGAAAATGATAAGGATTTCTTTTGGGAGGTCCTGAATGAATTTCTCCATACGGCCGGACTTCAGCTCCAAAAAATGGACAAGGCGCTTGAGCACGAGGATTTTGCCCTGATTCAAAAAGAGGCCCACGCCATCAAGGGAGGCGCTTCCAACCTGACCGCCGCAGCCTTATCCGATGCAGCGGCAGAACTTGAAACCGCTTTAAAAACAAAACCCGGCCCTCCGAATCCCGATCTCATAAACCGGCTCAACAACGAATTCAGCCGCCTGAAGCATTTTGTCGATGACCTAGGCCAAAATCCCGTCAAAAAGGCTTAAGCCTCCATTTCAAATCTTGATGTTCCGCCAAGCGGCTGAGAAGACCACTAGGGTACCGGCCAACATGATAAAAGCACCGCAGGGAAAGGCCGTCTTCAGGCTGAAAAAATCCATGGCCAGCCCGGCGGCCAGTGATCCCGTCAGCATTCCCAGGCTGTGGGCCATGGTCATGAGAGACATGACTGATCCCATGGCTTTTTTCTCATCGCCTTTCAAGACGGCGCAGGCCATGACGGCCGGCATGGATATGCCCCCGCCGAGGCCGAAGATGCACACGGCGACCACCAGATCAAAAAAAGAGGATGCAAAATAGGGCAGCAGTATCCCCGTGCTTGAAAACAGCCCCCCGACGATGATCATCCCTGTCCGGTTCAGCCGGTCGGCGGCATAGCCCATGGGCAGTTGAAGCAGGCCGGATATAAAGACACCCAGGGTGACCAGGATGCCGGTAAGGGACCCGGAAAGCCCGAATTCCCTGTCTGCAAAGAGGGGCAGGAAACTCCAGATGACCCCGATACAGGCGGTATAGGCATAGCGGAAACAAAAAATGGAAATCATGGCCCGGTCCTTGATCAGGCCGGACCAGGGCACCACGGGGCGGTCACCCGTCCTTAGCTTTTCCGTCGATACCGGGGGCAGAAAAAAGAGTCCCAGAAAAAGCCCCAGGCTGGACATGACCCCCATACCGACAAAGGCGGCATCAATGGACAGGAGATCTTTTAGGGCGCCGCCCATCAGGGGCCCTATGCTCAGACTCAAAAACATGGACAAATTGAAGAGACCCATGGAATATCCTTCCGAGCCTTCAGGCGTGATCTCGCCCACATAGGCCTGGACCACGGGCATGATCATGGCCGAGGCCGCCCCCTGGATAAACCTTAACAGGATCAGGGTTTCAACATTTTTTGAAAAGATGAAGGCAAAGGAAATCAGGGTATAGGATAAAAGCCCCATCACGATAAAGGGTTTTCGGCCTTTTTGATCGGAGAGCCGGCCGAAAAAGGGCAGAAGGATGGTCCTGGATATGGAAAAAGACGCGAAGATCATTCCCACATACAGGCCTGTTGCCCCGAGATCATGGGCATAGACGGGCAGAAGCGGCACAACGATCCCGACACCCGTGACGGTTGTGAAAATGGCAAAGAACAGGGTGATAAAAACGCTTTTATGATCCGAGGGGATAAGGCCTTTCCCGTTTCTCACCAGTCTTTGTACCAGTACGGAAAAAGGCTCTTTTATGGAAAAAAAATCCATCCTTTCTCCCCTTCTCCGGTCCTAGGACATGCATTCCCGGATCTGGTCAATGAACCGGCTCCGGGTTGCAAATTCCCCTTTCCGGTAATTGGCATGGGTGAGGTATAGAAACCGTTCCGCCCGGGTCATGGCCACATACATGAGCCGCCGTTCCTCAAAAAGGGCGGGATCACCGGCATCAATGGACCGCCAGTGGGGAAAAAGCCGTTCTTCACACCCCACAATAAAAACCGTATCAAATTCCAGACCCTTGGCCGAATGAATGGTCAAAAGGGAAACACCGGAGGACTCTTCCTCCTCCTCTTTGTCTTCCCGGATCAGGGCCGCTTCCTCAAGGTATTCCAGGAGGGTTTCCTTGGACCTTGCCGTATACATCAACTGTTCGATATTTTCCTTTTTGGAAATATATTCTTCAGATGTTTTTGTCTTTTTCTCCAGATAGGCCAGATACCCGGTTTTTTCCAGGACCGTGTCCATGGCCTGGGCCGGTGGCATGGAAGCGATTTCACCCAGGAGTTCAAGAAGGGCGGAAAGACCCTCATGGATTTTTTTGGTCAAAACCCGGTCCCGGACCATGATCCTTGCCGTATCCTGGAGGCTGACCCCCTGGGATCTCATATCCGCCATCTTTTTGACCAGGGCAGGTCCGATTCCCCTTTTCGGCGTATTCAGGACCCGTTCAAAGGAAACATCATCATGGGGGAAAAAGGCCGCACTCAGATAGGAATTGATATCCAGGATTTCCATCCTTTCAAAAAATCCCTGGGAGCCTTTCAGACTGTAAGGAATCCTATAGGCCCGGAAGATTTTTTCAAAGGGCAGGGAGCAGAATTTGGTCCTATAGACCACGGCCATTTTATCATAGGCAATGCCCAGGCCCTGGCGGTTCAGGCCCTTGATCCGCCGGGCCACCCACTCGGCTTCATGGGAATCCGACAGAAAATCATAGATCTCCACCACCCCACCTTTTTTCCGGGAAAAGCATTTTTTGTCCATCTTGTCCGGGTTATAATCAATAAGATCATTGGCCGCCTGGACAATCTCGTCGGCGGACCGGTAATTCTCCTCCAGCCGGAAAATTTTGGCATCCTTATATTTTTCGGAAAACCCCAGGAAATGGTTAACATTGGAGCCCCTGAATCCGTAAACGGCCTGCCAGTCATCCCCCACGCAGAAGAGGTTCCGGTGGCTGCCCAGAAGAAGGCCCGTCAGGTCATCCTGGAGATTATTGGTGTCCTGGTATTCATCCACCAGGATATAGGAAAAATAATTTTGATAAAACTCCCGGACATCCTTATGGTCCCGCAGAAGATCCCTGGTTTTCAGAAGGATATTGTCAAAATCCACCCCGTTCATTTCCTTCAGGCGCTCTTCATACTGGGCAAAGAGATCCTTCATATGGATGGAAAACATAGAGGTCCGGGTGTCCAGGTATTTTCCCGGATTGCCGGAATTTTTGGCCCTGGAAATGGTGGACAGAATCCGGGGACCCTGTTTTTTCTCGATATTGTTTTTAATGCAGATTTCCGTTGCCAGTTTTTCCTGCTGATAAACGGAAAGCACCTGCAAGGGAGGGACATATTTTAATCGTTCGCAATGCTGTTTGAGGATCATGAGACAGGCGGAATGGTAGGTTCTCACCCATTGAAAAGAGCGATAATCCAGACCGGTCATTTTCATAAGCCGGGATTTCATCTCGTCGGCCGCCTTGTTGGTAAAGGTAATGGCCAATATTCGTTTGGGATCAAGTCCCTGGTTCACCAGGTGTGAAAATTTCGCCGTGAGGGTCCGGGTCTTGCCGGACCCGGCTCCCGCAACCACCAGGGCAGGGGAACCGGTATGATGGACAGCTTCTTTCTGCTGTGAGGATAACTCCATAAATAATATAACGATAAGACTTCATGGCAGAGCATGGAAAATCTTATTTGGTCTCCTTGATGATTGCTTTTAAAGCGGATTCGATTTCATTTTGGATTTCAACCAGCCTTTCCTCACTCAGGGCCTCAAAGCGGAGAACCAGAGCAGGCTGGGTATTGGAAGCCCGGACCAGCCCCCACCCGTCTTTATAAACCGCCCTTAACCCGTCAATATCAATGACTTCCATTTTGGCCTTGAATTCTTTTACAATCTTGGCCACCACCTTAAATTTGATATTATCCGGGCAGTCCACCCGAAGTTCCGGTGTTGTAAAGGTTTTGGGAAGGTCCTTGATGAGTTCGTCCACTCCCAGGCCCGTGTCGGCCATAATCTCAAGGAGGCGGCAGGTGGCATAGAGGGCGTCGTCAAAGCCGAGATACCGGTCCTTGAAAAACATATGCCCGCTCATTTCCCCTGCCAGGGCGGCATTTTCCTCTTTCATCTTTTTCTTGATCAATGAATGGCCGGTCCGCCACATGATGGCCTTGCCCCCGTGTTTCCGGATATCCTCATACATGACCATGGAGCATTTGACTTCCGAAATAAAGGTGGCTCCGGGATTCCGCTGAAGAATTTCCCTGGCATAGATCACCATGAGCTGATCTCCGTAGACGACATTGCCGTTTTTATCCACAACGCCTATCCTGTCTGCATCTCCATCATACCCGACCCCCAGGTCCAGGTTTTTGTCCCTGACCAGGCCGATGAGATCCAGAAGATTTTTTTTCTGGGTGGGGTCTGCCTCATGGTTGGGAAAGGTCCCGTCCAGGTCGCAATAGATGTCATGGACTTCACAGCCCAGTTGTTTTAAAACAGGAAGGGCTGTGATACCTCCGGTGCCGTTGCCAGCATCGATCCCGATCCGGAGGGGGTGCTTGATCTTGATGTTTTGAACCAAAAATTCCTTATAGGGGGTGATAACGTCCTTTTGAATCACCCGCCCCTGACCCTCCACAAAATCATTGGCTTCAATCAGCAGGCGGATGTCTTGAAGCCCCTGGCTGTGGATGGAGTCTTCGCCCCTCATGAGCTTGAACCCGTTATATTCCGGCGGATTATGGCTGGCCGTCACCATGGCGCCGCCCTCCAGGTTCAGATGCTGGATGGAAAAATAAAGCACGGGCGTGGGACAGACACCGATATCAACGACATCACAGCCCGTAGACAAAATACCGCTGATAAAATGGGCGGCAAAGCTTTCCGAGGTCAGGCGGCAGTCCCTTCCAACGGATACGGTTTTCCTGCTCTGCCTCTGTAAAAGAGTGCCAAAGGCCTTACCGATACTCTTTGCATCCTTTTCCAGAATATCCTTGCCTGCAATTCCCCTGATATCATATTCTCTGAATATTCCAGGATTCATACGCCCTCCCTTAGATAACGGTTGATAAAATTGCCAGTACCCCGACCAGCCAGCAATAGGGGGCAAAGAAATGGAATCTGCCCGAATGAACCAACCGTAATAATATTTTTAATGCGATCAGGCCGGTAATAAATGCTGCAATTGTACCATAAATGGTAACCAGGTCAATGGAAAGGCCTTGCTCCATAATATCTTTCAGCCCCAGAACTTCCGCCCCCATAATGGCCGGGACGGACAGAAGAAAGGAAAACCGGGCCGCCGTATCCCGGTCAAGACCGGCCATCATACCGGCAGCGATGGTGGAGCCTGACCTTGAGATACCGGGCATAACGGCAAGGCCCTGGACCGTTCCGATGAAAACCGCTTTTTTTATGCCGAACCCGTCCCCTATGGGTTTCGCCGTATAATGGGTCCGGGAAACCCAGAGAATGATTCCGGTCAGAATGAGCATCATTCCCACCAGAATGGCCGATGAAAACAAAACTGCTTCAAACTCTTTCAGAAAAAGCCCGATCACGGCCGTTGGAACCGAACCGATCAGAATCAGACCCGCCATTCTGAGATGGGGGTCCTCATGGAACAGGTGTTTGACGGGTTTTCCGGATACTGCCGTGAGAAAAAATCCAAGAACCGAGGCCAGGATGGATCTGATATCGGAAAAATAAACCACCAGAATGGCCAAGAGGGTTCCCACATGGAGGCTGATATCAAAAATCAACTGAGATTCGGTAATCCCGAAAAAAATCTGGCCCAGGACCAGATGCCCTGAACTGCTGACGGGTAAAAACTCGGTCAGCCCCTGTAGGATACCCAGAACAATTCCCTGATACATTTCCATATCTTAAATGCTTTCTTTTTTATTCAGTATTGGCCGATAAACAGCACCCGTATATAATTCTCCGGCCTAAATTGCAAGATATTAAAAAAAGACTTGAACTTGTCTGTTTTTCGCAATAAAACCGTGCATAAGCCTTAAACGGAGACAATGCTGAATGGAAAGCGTGGAAACGGATCTCCGGCAGAACGGGCCCAGTGAAAAATTAGCCGGTTTGGCACATATTTTTCATCTTTTGGGCACCGATTGCCGCAGGAATATAGATATCATTCTGAAGCAGACATGGCAGATTCTGGACGGCGTTTGCTCTTTATACAACCGAGTTGATGAAAAAGAAAAATCCCTTGTCGTATGGGCCGGCCACAACAGACCCGAAGACCTTGAAACAGAATCCGCCGCCGAAGGCCATATCTGCTGGGAAGCCACCATTCAGGAAGAAAACAGGGCCGTTGCCATTCCGGATATTGAAAAAACCCCTTTTTTCCATACCGATCCCCATGTAAAGCAATACGGGTTAAAAGCCTATCTCGGGTTTCCGGTCAAACTCAGAAACCGGATCATCGGGTCCCTTTGTATCGTGGATACAAAAATACGGGAGTTTACGGACGATGACCTCCATTGCATCAGGACCCTTGCCGCCGCCCTTTCCCTGGAAGAGGAGCGCCTGGCCCTGGAAACCGAACTCATGGAGGAAAAAGAGAAATACCGGACCCTTGTGGAAAATGCCAATGATGCCACCTTCATTGTCCAGGACGGGTTGCTCAAATTTGTCAACTCCAGGACTGTTGCCATGTCCGGCTATTCATGGAAAGCCTTGCAGGACAGCCCTTTTGTCAACCTCATTCACCCCGATGACCGGGATCTGGTCCTCCGGAATTATATCCAACGGCTGAAAGGCGAAAAACTGGCTATGCCCTATGCCTTCAGAATTTTTAATAAAAAAAAGGAGGCCGTCTGGATCCAGGTCAATGGGGCCCGGATCGCCTGGGAGGGGAAACCGGCCGTTCTCGGATGCGCCAGAGACATTTCCAGGATGAAAGAACTTGAGGAAAAACTGGACAGGGCTAAAAAAATGGAGTTGATCGGGACCATGGCCGGGGGCGTTGCCCATGATTTAAACAATATCCTTTCCGGGCTGGTCAGCTATCCTGAACTGTTATTAATGCAGATATCCCCGGACAGCCCTTTGAAGGAACCCATCGCCTTCATACATGATGCCGGACTCAAGGCAGCGGAAATTGTTCAGGATCTTCTGACCCTCACCAGAAGGGGGATCAGCATTGAAAACAGCATCCATCTCAACCAGGTGATCCATGACTATTTTATCAGCGCTGAACACCAGAGGCTGGAAAAAACCTATCCCCTTATCCGGTTCAAGGTTTATCCCGAAAATGACCTTTTGAACATCATCGGCTCGGCCTCTCATATCTCCAAAATCATTATGAACCTGGTCATGAATGCGGCTGAAGCCATAAAGGGGAACGGTACGGTCACGGTTGAATCCTTTAACCGGTATCTGGATATGCCCCTGAGAGGCTATGATCATATCCTTGAAGGCGAATATGTGGTCTTAAGGGTGACGGATAACGGTGCAGGAATCCCTAAAAAAGATCTGAACAAGATATTTGAACCCTTTTACACAAAAAAGCAAATGGGCAGAAGCGGTTCCGGGCTGGGCCTTTGTGTGGTGTGGAACTGTGTAAAAGACCATAACGGCTATATTGAAGTGACCAGCAAAATCAATAAGGGCAGTACGTTTGAGCTTTATTTTCCCGCTACCCGGAAAGAGACGGACCCGGAACCTGACGGTCTTCGGATCGACGATTATAAAGGCGATAAAGAAACCATCCTCGTGATTGATGATGTCCACGAGCAAAGACGGATTGCCCGGGACTCCCTGAAAATGCTGGGATACAAACCCTTTACCGTGCCGAGCGGCGAAAGGGCTGTGCTTTTTCTAAAAAAGCGCGCCGTGGACCTGATCATCCTTGACATGAAAATGGAGCCGGGGATGGATGGGCTGGATACCTACAGACAGATCCTTAAATTTCTTCCCAATCAAAAAGCCGTCATTGCCAGCGGATTTTCGGAAAATGACCGGGTCAGGGAAGCCCTAAAGCTCGGGGCCGGCCGATATATCAAAAAACCCTATACCATCAAAAAACTGGCCCATGCCATTAAAGAAGAACTTGCCGACTCTTAAAAAACCGAAAGAATGATTGATTTTCAATGCGATTTTATATATAAGGAAAAATAATTTCCGTTATCAAGAGTTTCTTTGTAAAAAGAACCCGTTGAATTCACAAACCATAACTATTTAGAAGGAGAAAAAGAAAATGAAATTTTTCAGCAAAAGTGTATTCCTGTTAACCGCCTTCCTTTTTTTGTTCGGCTGCGCCGCACAGCAGGGGACTAACCTGCCTCCGTTTGAAGCAGCAAAGTTCGACAAAAGCCTTTATACCTCCAAAGTGGACAATTTCCTGATCGTCTTTGATGCATCAAGCTCCATGAATCAAAAATATAATGGAACCCAAAAATTTGATATTGCCCAGGCCCTTGTCCAGAGAATGAATCAGACCATCCCTGAACTGGGACAGACAGGCGGGTTAAGATCCTTTGGCCATTCTCCTGCAGTGTCAGGCAAACCCACCGAGCTTTTTTATGGAATGGAAAAATTTTCTTCCAAAAATTTGGCGGAAAACTTCAAAAAAGTTAAAGAGGCCGGTGGATTCAGCCCTCTCAACCTGTCCCTCGATGCTGCCGGTACAGACCTGAAGGGCCTTTCAGGAAAAATGAATGCCGTTATCATCATCAGCGACGGACTTGAACTTCCCGCCACTGTCACGGCATCTGCAAAAGCATTAAAAGCCCTTTACGGTGACACCCTCTGCATTTACCCCATCCTTGTGGGAGGATCTCCCGAAGGAGAGGCCCTTTTTAAAGAAATTGCAAAAATCGGTGGATGCGGATTTGCCTCAAAAGCGGATGAACTCTTGACCAGCGCCGGGATGGCAGCCTTTGTCGAAAAAGTCTTCCTGACCAAGAAACCCGCACCGGCTGCACCGGCTGTAAAACAGAGACTCGATACCGATGGCGACGGTGTATACGATGAAGACGACAAATGCCCCGGAACCCCCAAGGGCGCAAGAGTCAATGCCCAGGGATGCTGGGTCCTGAGCCATGTTCTCTTTGACTTTGACAAAGCTGAAATCAAACCCATGGCTTATCCCCTCCTGGACGAAGTGGTTGCGATTTTTGGAAAGAACCCCGGCATGAAAGTGGATCTCCAGGGACATTGCGACAATATCGGAACCCCGGAATACAATCTGGGTCTTTCTCTGAAACGCGCCAATGCCGTTAAAAAATACCTGGTATCAAAAGGCGTTGCAGAAAACAGGCTGACCACCCAGGGCTTTGGATTCAGCAAACCGGTGGGACCCAATACAACACCGGAAGAACGGTCATTGAACAGAAGGGTTGAACTTCAACCCATGAATTAAGATTTATCATACCCGACAAAACCGGGGAACGAATCCGTTCCCCGGTTTCATTATCAAAGGCCGCAAGAAAAATTCTTTTTCCTTGCGGCCTTATCCTTTTTGAAACTCCATCGTGAATCCGTTAGGACTGATAGATAACCCGGCCCGTATTGCCTGTATCATATCCGCCCAGAGCCGTGACCTTTTCCTTGAAATCCCGGGATTGGATGGTATCCAGCAGGACCTGGATTTTCCCGGTCGAATAGAACCGGTCCGGGATAACGAGATCATATTCTTCGGTGACCACCGGGATAAAATCAAGATCCAAAGCCCGGGCCGCCGCCATAATGCCGAGGCCTGCATCGGCCCTTCCCGAAAGGACGGCAACGGCGACAGACATATGGGTGTATTCGTCATTGCCGTATCCTTTAATCTCTGTGGGGGATATCTGAAGGGCCTTCAGTTTGTAATCCAGCAAGATCCGCGTGCCTGATCCGGGCTGGCGGTTGATGAAGGAAAGTCCCTTGGTTTTCAAATCCTCAATGCCCGTGATCCGCTTCGGGTTTCCCTTGGGGACAATGAGCCCCTGATCCCTCATGACCAGATTGATCACCCAAACCTTTTCACCGGGCAGGTATTTTTGAATATAGGAAATATTATAAGACCCGTCTTCGATATCCAGAAGGTGCGCCCCGGCCATATGGCAGGCCCCTTTTCTGATGGCCATGAGCCCGCCCATGCTGCCCACATGACTGGAAGAGATACCGATATCCCCTTTCGTCATCTTGATCTGATCCGCCAGAAGGTCCAGGGTATTATCATGGGACCCGATGATCACGATGGTATTTTCAATGGCGAACAGAGGCCTCAAGAGATGGGCCTGAACCGTTTCGTTTTCCGATATTCCCTCCACGTTGGCCGGAATCCGGATAATTCCGTCGGCCTCGGTGATCGTGGTGATGCTGCCCGATCCCCTGGGCAACTGGGAGGACATGAGTTTGCCGTCCACGGAACCGATTTTTACCCTTACAAATTCTTCCTGGCCCAGCTTTGAAGCCATTTTCCGGGAAGGGGACACCGGAACCGTGACCGCTTCCTTTTGCGGCAGTTTCTGCATGTTCAACAGCAAAGGCCCGGCAAACTGCTCAAAGGCCACAATGGCCGAGACCGGATATCCGGGGATACCGAAAACAGGCTTGCCGGAAACCTTGCCGAACATTACGGGTTTTCCCGGCATCATGGTCACGCCGTGGACAAAGATTTCACCCAGGGAGGAAATCACGGGCTTTGCATAATCTTCCGACCCGGCCGAAGATCCGCCGATGATGCAGATCATATCATAATCTTGTTTTGCGGCGGCTTCAACCGTCTTTGAAATCGTATCCAGATTGTCCCTGAGCATGGGATGGCAGTCAAAACAGGCCCCGTAGTCTTCGCACAGACCGCCCAAAACAGAGGAATTGGATTCAACCACGTCCCCTGGTTTCAAGTCATTTATATCTATATCCTGCCATTGTTTCAGTTCCGACCCGGTGGGGATGATGAGAACCTTGGGCTTTTTATACACTTCCACACGAAAAATGCCGCCGGACAGGAGGGCTCCCAGGGAATAGGCGGTGATCCTGTGGCCCCTGGGGAATAGGAGCTTGGTGGCCACGATGTCTTCTCCCATTTTCCGGACATGCTGCCAGGGGAAAACAGGGGCTTCAATCTCAACGGTTTTATCATCGATGATGTTCAGGTGCTCGATCATGATCACGCTGTTGACGCCTTGGGGCAGGGCATGGCCGGTATTGACCCAGAAGGCCGTTTCCCCCGGCACCAGGGTGACGGGAGATTCTTCACCGGCCCCAAAGGTGAGCTTGGCGTCCACGGCAATACCGTCCATGGCCGCAGCATGAAAATTGGGGGAGGAGATGGCGGCCACGGCCGGTTTGGCCAGGACCCTGCCCTTTGAACTCACCACATCCAGAGTTTCAACCGGCGTGGTTAGGCCGCCGAACCGGTCAAAAAGGATTTTTTTGGCCTCTTCAATGGTTTTCATATCCAGATAGACATTTCGTTTGGAATTCATTTATCCTGTCCTGTTTGTAAATTCTTATAAAAGGATGATATCAACAAGGGCCCCTTTTTCAAGGCCTTCCACATGCTCACCGATTTCCAGAAGGCCGTCGGCATGGATCATGGTTCGGATCAGTCCTGATTTGCCCAGAACGGGTCTGGCCGTTATCCGGCCGGTTTCATGTTCCAGGAGAACCCGAATAAACTCCCGCCGCCCCTGGGCCGATGCCACGTTCCGGCTCAATAGGGCCGGGACCCGGATGGTCCGGTCCCTGTCATCCAACCCTTTGAGGTGATTCAAAAAGGGGAGGACAATGATTTTGAAAACCACCATGGCCGACACCACCTGACCCGGCAGCCCCCAGACGGGTTTTTTCCCGGCCCTTGCCAGGATGGTGGGTTTGCCCGGACTGATGGATATGCCGTGGGTTAGGATCTCCGTATCCTTTAGGGAGGATATGGCTTCCACCGTAAAATCCCGTGTGCCCACGGAGCTTCCCCCGGAGATCAGCACCATATCGGTTTCTTCAAGGGCCTTTTCAAGGGCCTTTTGTAAGGCGGCCCGGTCATCTTTGACAATGCCGTAACAGACCGGTTCAGCATGGGCTTCCCGGATAAACCCGGACAGGGTATAGGAATTGATATCCCGGATTTTTCCGGGAGAAGGCTCTTCGTCGATGGGAACAATCTCATCCCCGGTTGAAATGATGCCCACTCTGGGGCGTTTGTACACCCTGATCTTTGAAACCCCGAGTCCGGCGACAAGGCCTTGTTCCTGGGGACGGATAAAGGTGCCTTGGGGCAGAACGGTTTCATCCTTTGCAACATCTTCCGAAGCATCGATGACATTCTGCAACGGCGCCACGCTTTTATAAATCTCAACCGAGGAATCGTCGATGAGTTCCGCATGTTCCACCATGACCACACTATCCGCACCCAAGGGAAGCATTCCGCCCGTTGATATTTTAGCGGCCTGCCCGGTTTCCAGGGCAAAGCCGGGAATATCTCCCATGGATATGGTACCGGCAAGGGTCAGCCAGGCCGGGTTGGATTCCGAGGCCCCAAAGGTGGAATTTGCAGCCACGGCATATCCGTCCATGGTGGCTCGTCTGAAACCGGGAAGGTCAATTTTCGCAACCAGGTCCCGGGCAAGAACCCTTGAAAAGGCATCCCCTACAGGGATGAGTTCGGAGTCGACCAAAGAAAAATCCTTTACCCGTTCCATGACTTCTTCAAGGCTTTTCACCTTGAAAAAATGATTCATTTCAAGGCCTCTTTTATTCGTTCCATGGCCAGGGTTACATTTTCAAGGCTGTTAAAGGCGCTGATCCGGATATAATGCCGACCGCACCAGCCGAAACCGGCCCCCGGCGTACAGACAACGGAGGCTTTGGTCAGCAGCAGATTAAAGAATTCCCAGGAATCCCTTCCCTTTCCGTCCACCCAGATATAGGGCGAATTTTTCCCGCCCACATAATCAAATCCAAGGGATTCAATGGTTTTCCGGATCACGTCGGCATTGTTCAGATAATAGGCGATCTGCTCTTTGATCTGGTGTTTCCCCTCTTCGGAATAAACCGCTTCCGTTGCTCGCTGGACCGGATAGGAAACTCCGTTGAATTTGGTGGTATGGCGCCGGTTCCACATGGAATGGAGGGAAACTTTTTCTCCTGTGGCGGAATAGATCATGCAGTCCCTGGGAACAACGGTGAACCCGCAGCGAGTACCGGTAAAACCCGCGGTCTTTGAAAAGCTTCTGAATTCGACAGCCACTTCTCTGGCTCCCTCAATTTCATAAATGGTCCTGGGAAGTTCCGGATCACGGATATAGGCTTCATAGGCGGCATCAAACAGGATCAGGGCCTTGTTCTCCCTTGCATAATCCACCCAGACCTTTAGTTCCTCTTTGGTGACAGTGGATCCGGTGGGGTTATTGGGAAAACACAGATAAATCAGATCCACTTTTTCCCGGGGCAGTTCCGGAAGAAAATGATTTTCTTTGAGGCAGTCCATATAGACAATCCCGTTATACCGGTTGTCCTCAAACTCACCGGTGCGGCCGGCCATGACATTGGTATCCAGATACACCGGATACACCGGGTCAGGAATGGCCACCTTAATGTCGGGCGCAAACAATTCCTGAAAATTTCCCGTATCACATTTGGCCCCGTCACTGACAAAAATTTCATCCGGAGAAATATCCGCCCCCTGGGCATGGTAATCGTTTTCTGCTATTTTTTCCCTTAAAAACAGATATCCCTGCTCCGGGCCATAGCCCCTGAAGGTGGCATCCTTGGCCATCTCATCCACCCCCCGGTGAAATCCTTCAATGACGGCAGGCACAAGGGCCTTGACCACATCACCGATCCCCAACCGGATAATATGGGCTTCAGGATTTTTGGCCTGGTATTCATTCACCCTTTTGGCAATATCTGAAAACAGATAGGATGCCTTGAGTTTGCTGTAGTTTTCATTTGCTCTGATCATAAAACGTCCTTTCTAACCTTTTATCAATAGTCAATCCCATGTATAAATTATCAAAAATGATATGTCGGTTTTAGCCGCCTATTTTTTCCAAGGCTCGGGTAAGGGCCTTAAACTCTTCCACGGAAAGGGTTTCCGCCCGTCTTTGGGCGTCTATGCCGGCCGAGGCCAGGGCCTCAAGAACGAACTGTTTTTCATATCCCGGCTCGCCGCCGACCATGGAATTTTTTAAGGATTTTCTTCTTTTTGAAAACGCAACCTTAATGACATCAAACAATAAGCGTTCCTGATGCGCATCAAACTCCTCCGGCGGAATAAACCTGAATTGCAGAATGGTTGAATTCACCTCAGGGCTGGGAAAAAAGGAGGAAGGCCCGATCTCGGCCACAAAGCTGATCTTTGCTGCATACTGGCTGACGGCAGACAGCCGTGAATAATCTCTCCCCCCAGGAGGGGACAGGATTCTTGTGGCCAATTCCTTTTGAAACATCAAAAATGCCTTTTCGATATGCTTTCTTTCTTCCACCAGTTTAAACAAGATCTGAGACGAAATATTATAGGGAAGATTTCCGATGATCACAAGTTTTTTATCCCGGGCCATCTCTGATAAAGGGACTTTCAAAATATCCTGATGGATGATGTCAATATTGTCTAATCCTTCATCATTGATGAGCTGTCTTAAAATCGGAATCAGGCGGCCATCCTTTTCAACGGCGGTGACATGAAAGGCTTTTTTTGCAAGGGGAAGGGTCAGGGCGCCGAGTCCGGGACCGATTTCCAGGACTCGGGTATCCTCTGATATCCCGGTTTTCTCGACAATCATCCGGGCCGTATTCGGATCTGAGAGAAAATTCTGCCCAAGTTCTTTTCCTGCATATAAGCCTGCCTGTTTCAGCAACTGCCCGGGATGTGTCATGAGGGTATGTTTCCTTAAAAATTACAAACAAATTACTACTTGACTTTCTTTCTCTCACTAAGTAGTTATTATACTATATACTTCAAGCAATTAACAGGTTCAACCTTCTTAAAAAAATCAGGGCTGTTTTTAAGTTCTCTAATATCCAGATGAAAACGGATGTCAACCATTGTATGCGGCGTTAAAGGGTTTGATCTGATTCAATATATACAAATAAACCTTTTCACAAAGGAGACGGATCATGGTAGAAAAACCGGAACAAGGAACCAATTGGGAAAGCTTTATCAAGATGCTGTTGAGCAGGCTGGATATTCCCACCAAGGAAGATATTGCCTTTTTAAACACCAGGCTGGACCGCCTTGAACAATTGTTTTATGAGAGAAAACCAGGAAAAAGTCCTTCGGTAAGACCTGTCCAGGGCCGAAAAAATGCTTCTTCCATTGTTCTTGAAATGATTGACAATCATCCCAAGGGTGCTGATTTTAAAAAAATCCAAGCAGCCACAGGGTTTAATGAAAAAAAACTCAGAAATATTATTTTCAGGCTGTATAAATTAAAACGGATAAAACGAATCAAACGGGGCAGCTATCAAAAAGCATAAAGGAAAACAACATACATGAAAAGCAATCGATTCCACAAAGGCATGAACATCTGCGGATACAAGGTCGAGGCGGTCACCTCACTTGAAAACATGGATGCGGTCATGATTCAGCTTGAACACATGAAGACAAAGGCGAAGCATATCCATATTTCAACACAGGACAAGGAAAATACCTTTGGCGTCATTTTCAGAACCGTTCCAACGGATTCATCCGGTGTGGCCCATATCCTGGAACATACGGTACTGTGCGGATCAAAACATTTCAATGTCCGGGACCCGTTCTTTTCCATGATCAAAAGAAGCCTGTCCACCTTTATGAATGCCTTTACGGCGTCCGACTGGACCATGTATCCCTTTTCCACTCAGAATAAAAAAGATTATTTCAACCTGATGAATGTCTATCTTGATGCTGCTTTCTTCCCAAAAATAGATGAATTAAGCTTTAAACAGGAAGGTCACCGCCTGGGCCTCCTTGAAACCAAAGATAAAAAAATCGAACTTGAATATAAGGGCGTTGTCTATAATGAAATGAAGGGCGCCATGAGTTCTCCGTCCCAGGTCCTGGGCAGGTCCCTGCTGTCGGCCCTGTACCCCGATACCACCTATCGGAACAATTCCGGCGGAGAGCCCTCGGAAATTCCCGGATTGAAATATCAGGACCTGAAAAATTTCCACGCAACCTATTACCATCCCTCCAATTCCCATTTCTATACCTATGGAAACCTGCCGCTGGAAGAAACCCTGGCCTTTATCCGTGAGAAAGTCCTGGATGAATTCGATGCCCTCCGGGTGGATTCACAGGTTCCGGCCCAGCCCCGATGGGATGCCCCCCGGAAAAGAACCCAGGCCTATGCCTATGCGGACCCGGAAGACATCTCCAAAAAATACCAGGCCTGTGTGGCCTGGCTGACCTGTGATGTCAAAGATTCTTTTGAAGTCCTGGTCCTGACCGTTCTGGAGCAGATTCTGCTGGGGAATTCCTCATCTCCCTTAAGAAAGGCCCTCATCGATTCTTCATTGGGCTCTGCCCTGTCCGATTCATCGGGCTTTGATGCCGAGAACCGGGATACCATGTTCTCCTGCGGGCTCAAAGACATTGCCAAAGATTCCGTTAAAAAAGTGGAAAAAATCATTTTTTCCACCCTTAAAAACCTGGCTGATAAGGGAATTGATCCCACCATGATTGATTCCGCCATTCACCAGATTGAATTTTACAGAAAAGAAATCACCAATACCCCTTACCCCTTTGGCATCAAATTGCTTCTGGATATTGCCGGAACACTCATCCATGAAGGAGATCCTGTCTCCTGCATCAATATTGACAAGGATTTGAACACCCTCAAAAAAAACCTACAAAAGGGCGGTTTTCTGGAAGCCAAATTAAGACAGTATTTTCTTTTAAATCCCCACAGGGTGCTTTTTACCCTTAAGCCCGATGCGGCCCTGGAAGAAAGGACCCTGAAAAAAACACGAAAAGAACTGAGGGCGCTTTTAAAGAAAATGACACCCAGGGACCTTGAAAAGATCCGCAAAGATGCAAAAACGCTTGAGGCCCTCCAGGAGAAAGAAGAAGATGTATCGGTTCTGCCCACCCTTGAACTGACCGATGTTCCCCATGAAATAGAAATCATCCGGCCCGATGCCATAAAGGCGGTTGATTTTTCCACGGCCTATGACAAAGCCACCTCAGGCATCCTTTATTTTACCTGCCCGGTGGGGGCAGGACGGATCTCCACCGATCTTTACGCCCTGGCCCCGTTTTTCTGCAGAGCCTTTACCAATGCGGGCACAAAAACAAGGGCCTATGACAAAATGGCGGAACTCATGGACCTCTACACCGGAGGAATATCCCTTATCCCCTATTCAGGCTCCTATTTTTCCAAGGAGGCTGAATCCCATTCCTTTCTTGCCCTCCAGGGAAAGGCCCTGGACCGGAATGTGGATAAAATGTTTGATCTCATCCGGGAATTTCTGGAATCTTACAGCTTCCATGATGCTGAAAGGCTGAAAAACCTGCTTTTGCAATATCAGGCCGGCATGGAAGCCTCCATTGTGTCTTCAGGCCACCGCTATGCCATTTCCCTTGCCTCCCGGCATCTTTCCAAGGCCTCCTATATCAACGAACTCTGGCATGGGATTCTCCAGTATCAGTTCATCCGGGAGATGACAGACCAGTTGGCCGCAAACAGGGATAAAACCCTTGGGGACCTTTCGGAAAACCTCGCCCGGATTGCCCGGTCCATATTGAAAAAAGGAAATATGAAACCGGCCCTCATCGGCGGCAAAGAGGCCATCGTCAAATCGGAAAAAAGGATCCTGTCCATCCATGAAACGCTTTCCAATGATACGGAATCCTCCTTTTTTACCCCGGCCATGGGGTATGATGAAACCGTACCCTTTGACGGCTGGTATACCAATACCTCGGTATCCTTTGTGGGCCAGTCCTTTAAAACGGTTCAAATCAACCATGAGGATTCTCCCGGACTTGCCGTCATCGCTAAAATTTTAAGATCCTTATACCTTCACCGGGAAATCCGGGAAAAGGGAGGGGCCTACGGTGGATTCGCCGTTTACAATACCGAAGAAGGCCTTTTTTCATTCGGCTCCTACCGGGACCCCCATATTCAAAGAACCCTGGATGTTTATAAGAAGGCCTGTGATTTTATCATAAGCGGGGATTATTCCGAGACCGATGTAAAAGAAGCCGTCTTACAGGTCTGTTCGGAAATCGACAAACCTGAAACCCCCGGACCGGCTGCCATGAAAGCCTTTTACAGGGATATCACAAAACTGGATGACACCATCCGCAGAAAATTCAAGGATGCTTTGCTGCGACTGAATAAAAAAAGAATAAAGGGTATCGCGGAAACCTATTTTTCCTGTGATGACAGCCTGAAGGGAACAGCCGTCATCTCCAGCAGGACCAACCTGGAACAGGCCAATGCCGGGCTTTCGGGAAAACCCTTAACCTTGTTTAAAATTTAAACAAGGCCCCAAGCTTTTGTTGTGCATCCGGGCCGATCTCGCCTCTTTTGGCTGCAAGATCAAGGGTGTACCGCCCCAGGAGCCGGTAAAGGTCTGAGAATTGAGGCAGTTTTTGATCGATATCGGACAGGTGCCGGGACACGATTTCATCGTCCCCCCGGGCCACGGGACCGGTAAGGGCATTGATGCTGCCTCTTTTTTTGATATTGTTCAAGGTTCCCATGATGAGGGGTTCCAGGATTTCATAGGCATTTTCCTCGGATAAATTCGCCTGTTTCAGCAATTCCAGGGCAAAATGCTCCAGGGTCACCAGATAATTGGATGCCACCACGGCCGAGGCGTGGTATACGGTTTTGGCATGGGTGGGAATGGTAAAGGAATTGGCCCTTAAGGCATTGACGATTTCCTTTCCCAGGGCCACGGCCCTTTCATCCCCCTCAATGGACATGTTGATCCCTTTGAAGGGGGATTTCATCCCTTCCTCGTAGGGCGCAAAGGCCTGAAGGGGATGGATGGACCCTGTTCCGGCCCCCAGCTTTCCGGCTGCCCCGAGAATGCCCGACGACAGGGCCCCGGAAAGATGATAGACAACGGTATCACGGGTAAATCCCCCTTCCAGGGCGATTCGTTCACACATGGGTTCAATCAGGGTATCCGGTGTGGTGATGAACACAAGGGGTGAGGTCTTGGCTGCTTCGGAGGGGTTTTCATATCCTTTCCCTTTTCCGGCAAAACCCACGGCCCGTTCAATGGATTCGGGGCTTCTGCTGGAAAAGGCCCTGGGAATAAATCCCTGCTTTGACAAAAAAACCGCAAGGGAAATCCCCAGCCGGCCGCAACCGATAATGCAGAATTCCATATTTTTTTTATTTGTATTCATAGTCTTTAGAAGGAAATTCCCCGGCCTTCACCTCGTTGATATATTGTTCTATCCCTTTTTTGGCCGCACCTGCAAGATCGGCATATTTTTTGACGAATTTGGGCAGGAACCGGTCATTGATCCCGATCATATCATGGAGCACCAGGATCTGGCCGTCGCATTCAACGCCTGCACCGATGCCGATGGTAGGGATGTGAAGGCTTTGGGTAATCTTTGCGGAAATGGCCGATGGAATGCCTTCCAGGACAACGGAAAAGGCCCCGGCGTCTTCAACATCTTTTGCATCTTTCAAAAGCCTTTCCTCGTCTCTTTGAACCTTGAACCCGCCCATCTGGTGGACGGACTGGGGGGTCAGGCCGATATGGGCCTGGACCGGAATGCCCACCCGGGACAGGGCATGGATGACCGGGCAGACCCCGGCCCCGCCTTCCAGCTTAACGGCGGCAGCCCCGGCTTCCTTTAAAAACCGGCCGGCATTGTCAATGGCTTTATCCAGGGAACCCTGGTAGGACATGAAAGGCATATCCCCGATGACCATGGAAAAACTGCATGCCCTGGATACCATGGACGTATGGTAAATGGCCTCATCCATGGTGACCGGAAGGGTATTGTCTTTTCCCTGGACCACCATGCCCAGGGAATCCCCCACCAGGATAATCTCAATGCCGGCCTGATCCAGCATCCGTGCAAAGGGAAAATCATAGGCAGTCAGGGCGGTTATCCTTTTTTTCTCCGCCTTCATTTTCATCAGTGTTGATGTGGTTACTCTTGGCTGCATGTTGCCTCCTGAAAAAGTATTGGTTTATGTTTATCCCTGCAAAATCATTACACCCGGCCCATTACACCCGGCCATGGTATAGTAAAATAAAAATTCAGAGGTTACAAGACCCCTTATTTGTGGTCTTTCTTCCACTCATTATACCTCACCATCCCCCATAGGGCCTTTACCGCCCTTTCCGGGGACGGAAAAAAAACGCTTCTATAATCATAGCCCTCGCACGGATAAAGGGTTCTGCTGATTTCATCGGTCAAAAGGCTGACGCCCAGGACCGGCTTTTCATATTTTTTTGTTAACTGGACCACATATCGGGCATAATCGTCTTCAAACTGAAGGACGGCTGCCTTGAAAAGCTCTGCCTCAGCCCTTTCAATACCCGGATCAGTTTTTAATACCGATTCAATCATATTGTTCACCAGGACCCGTTTGCCGTGGATCCCCAGATGAATGACGGCATCACAGCCATCCCATTTCAGCAGCTCTTCCAGGCAGGTTTTTGGGATGGCAGGGTCCCCTTCCCCCACAATATCCACCGGGTTGCCATGGCTCCAGAAGGGCGGAAGTATCCTGTTCAGCCGTTCAATGATCTCCTGGGGCAGTTCAGGGACATCCAGCCCGTTTTCCGCACAAAGATCCGTGGTGATCACCCCCCAGCCGCCGCCCAGGGTCATGATGGCGACCCGATTCCCCTTGGGCAGGGGCAGGGAGGAAAATACGGCGGAAAGATCCAGAAGCTCCATGGGCTGGTTGACCTGGATGATACCGGCCTGCCGGCAGGCCGCGTCAAATACCCTTGAATTGGAGGCCATGGCGCCGGTATGGCTGGACGCTGCTTTCCCTCCTTTTTGGGTTCTGCCGCCCTTCAGGACAACGATGGGTTTTTTCCGGGAAACCCGGTCTGCACTTTTAAAAAACCGGGACCCGTTCTTTACGCTCTCAAGATACAGGACCACGGTGCCGGTCAGTTCATCAACCTCAAAGGCTTCCATATAATCTTCAATGGTGACCATGGCTTCGTTTCCCGAGCCTGAAAAAGCCCGAATGCCGATATCCTGCTGTTCTGCAAAGGCCAGGAGCTGAGTTCCCATATTCCCGGACTGGCATACCAGGGTTGTGGAGCCGGGTTTAGGATAGGCATGGGCCGCGCAGCAATAAAAATCAATGTGAGGGTTGCAGATGCCCATGGTATTGGGGCCAAGAATCAGAATCCCGGCATCCCTCGCCGCCGCCGTAAGTCTTTTTTCCAAATCGGCGCCTTGCTCCCCCACCTCCTTGAACCCGGAGGTGATCAAAAGCATGCCTTTGACTTTCTTCTTTTGCAGATCCTGCAGAAGATCCATAACATGTTCCGCAGGAATGGTGACAACGGCAAGGTCCACTGAATCTTCTATCTCATTGACGGAGGCGTACACATGGCGGCCGGCAATGGTTCCGCCCTTGGGATTGACCAGATACACCTTTCCCGAATAATTTCTGGACAGGGTATTGGTTAAAAGCATATGCCCCCATTTCCCGGGTGTGGCAGAGGCTCCGATAAAGGCCACAGACTTTGGATAATAGCAGGCGCCCAAGACGGACAAATCAATGTCGGCCGCCTTTTTCTCCTCTTTTTGCGCTTTTTCAAGGACGATGAGCCCGTCCACGGCCACAGGAGACCCGTCGGGCCGGATGATGAGCGGATTGATATCCATTTCCCGGATGTCCGGATAGGTCAGAGCCATATCGGACAACCCCCTGAGAATGGTTTTAAGCGCCTCTTTATCAGCCGGTTTTTCACCCCGGAAGCCGGCCAGGAGGGTTTTTGAGGATAATTGATCAAACATGTCTTCCATGTCCGCATCCTCCAGGGGTGCAATTTTCAGGACACTGTCCTTTAAGGCCTCGGTTAGTATGCCGCCCAACCCGAACAGGATAACAGGACCGAACTGGGGGTCCCTGAACATGCCGGCCACGAATTCTCTTTTTCCCTGAACCACCGGCTGGATCAGAAAGGCCTCAAGGGCTTCCTGGGCTGATGCTTTCATTTCCCTCATAGCCGTCCGAACCTCATCCGGGGTGTTCAATCCGATCCGGACAAGGCCCTTTTCCGTTTTGTGCAGAACGGTATTGCCGATGCCTTTCAGCACCACCGGGAATCCCGTTGTTTGGCAGGACGCCAATACGCCTTCTTCCGTCGTTTCCCGTTTTTCATCCACCACCGGGATGTTGAATCGTCTGAATACGGCTTTGGCCCGATCTTCCGTCAAAGATTTTGAAGAAGAGGATAATCCTTCTTCAATCCATTTTTCAATATCAATTCTGTTCATTTATCGTTTTGCTCCGTTAAATACAATATTTGCAATTCCTGTTGAAACCGCATCAATATCCAGTTGCCTGCCGAAAATGATCTCCCCGAGGCAGGCATGCTCAATGGCCCCCAATATGACTTTACGCAATATATGGGGATCTGTTTCCGGTTTCAGCTCCCCTGTCTCTATGCCTTTTTCAATGATGTCCAAAATGGTCCGAGCATATTCCCGAACCATTTCATAGGCACCGGACTCAAAGAAATCCAGGGAGTTTCGAACCTCCAGCAACAGGATCTTTGAAAAAATCCGGTTGGCGGCATAACTTTCAAGACTTGAAAAAATAATCACCTTAAGCTTTTCAACACAGGTCTTTTCATGGGCAATCCGGTTTTCAATGTGGGTCTGGAATTCAAAAAAATGATCGTTCAATACCTGGTACAACAAATCTTTTTTATCTTTAAAATATTTGTAAATCAGCCCTTCGGTCACTTGGGCGGTCCTGGCAATCTCAGCCGTTGTGATGGAATGGAAATCCTTCTCCGCCATGAGAAGAGAAAAGGCTTTCATGATTTTTATCCTGCCCGGGGGGTTGGTTTTTCCTTTATGCTTCATATCTCCACTTTTTCATGATCATTATCTTGCCCGGACAAAACCGGATACGAATAAGGTAAGTAATACTTACTCACAATGCTGCATGCTTGTCAAGGGAGGCAAAAAGAAAATAATTGGAATGCCAAACCAGATGGGATTTCCATCCGGTTCACAGGCGGGTCTTCTGCTGAATCCGGTTTAATCGTTGACACTGCCGGACAAAGCCCTTTATACTGAATGAACAATTAAAACAGAACCTGTTTCAGGAAATAAGATGGATAAAAATACCCCTCCCCCCTTACGGCAGGCCTCCACAGTCATTCTTGTGAGAGAAAAGAACAAGGCTTTTGAAATTTATCTGTTAAGAAGAAGCAATACATCCGGCTTCATGGACGGGCTCTATGTTTTCCCGGGCGGGGTAGTGGACCCGGAAGACAAAGGCCTTGAATCCTGGGCCCCTTATGTGGATCTGAATCCGGATGAGATGGCGCAACAACTGGGCGGGGCTGCCCTGTCCCCTGAAGATATTCTTTCCTTCAGCAATGCCGCCATTCGGGAAACCCTTGAAGAAGCAGGGGTGTTGATTGCTGTGACCGGGGATAAAACAAAACAGGATCTGGACCAGATCTGCGCCTTCCGGTTGACGACGGGGCTCCCGAAATCCTGGTTCAGAACCAAGATCATGGCGGAGAACTGGACCTTATCGCTTTCAAGTCTTGGAAGATGGTCCCACTGGATTACACCGACCCTCATGAAAAAGCGCTTTGACACAAGATTCTTTATTGTCTTTATGCCCCAGGGCCAGACCTGTATCGCCGATGATACGGAAACCCACCACGGCGTTTGGCTGACGCCTCAAAGTGCTCTTGAACTGAACCTGGAACTCAAGGTTCCCCTGAGCCCGCCAACGGTTGTCACCCTGACGGAGCTTTCAACATACAAAACCCTGGATGACCTTGGCCAGGCCATCAAAACCCGGACCTGGGGTGATGCCATTGCACCGCGCCTGGTTCCGTCCCCCAACGGTCCTGTTATCCTGGAGCCCTGGGATCCCCTGTGGGGTTCGGACACCGGAATCGATACGTCAAAATTGTCTAAAAAAATACTGGCTCCGGGCTCCGGGTTTTCAAGAATCTGGTGTGATACCGGCGTCTGGAAACCCGTAGGCCTCTAACCGCCAAACAGCCTGAACAATGGATCAAATCAAACCGCTTTTTAAAGATTATCAGGCCCTGGTCAAACGGGTGGATGGCCATATCGCCAGCATCCAAAAAACATTTCCAAACAAGATTGCCTGCAAAAAAGGCTGTGACAGGTGTTGCAGATTTCTGACCCTGTTTCCGGTTGAGGCCCTTTCATTGTCCCTCGCCTATGCCCGTCTGCCCGACGACATTAAGGTGAACATAAGGCTAAACCTGGAAAAGGCAGGCTGCCCGCTTCTGATTGAAAGGGAATGTGTCCTCTATCCGTTCCGCCCCATCATCTGCCGGACCCATGGCTATCCCATTTATATGGAAAAAAAGGGCCGGAGACTCATAGATTTCTGTCCTGATAATTTTAAAGGTGTCTCCTCTTTCCCAAAAGAGACCTTGCTCCATCTCGATCAGCTCAACATCCTGCTGGCTGCCATAAACCGGGAGTTCATCGGATCCATTGAAACAGATCCCCCCCTCTTGGACAGGATTCCGATTTCAGAGGCGATTTTTATTCTCGGCCATTGAATCCTTATTCTTCGATATGGATCATCTTGAGTTTCCGCCACAAGGCAGCACGGCTGATGCCCAGAATTTCTGCGGCTTTTGATCGGTTGCCCCGGGTTAATTCAATGGCTTTTACGATATGGGTCTTTTCCAATTCAGCCAGGGACATAAAAGGTTGTGAGGCCAAAGACAGGGGCGCCGATGTCGTTTTTCTCAACCGGTCAGGCAGATGCATCAGCTCAATGGTTGTCGTATCCGCCAATATCACCGCTCTTTCGATAATATGCCGGAGTTCCCGGACATTGCCGGGAAAAGAATAGTCCCTGAAAACGGAAAATACCTCATCTGAAATGGATTCAATGCTTTTTTCAAATTCTTTATTCAATTGGGCCAAAAAAAAGCTGCATAGGGGAGAAATATCATCCCGGCGCTCCCGAAGCGGCGGAACGGACATGGGTATGGCATTGAGACGCTGATACAGATCCTTGCTAAATTTTTTATCTTCCACTCGTTTCTTGAGGTCCTGATGGGTGGCGACAATAAACCGGATGTCCCTTTCCCCTGAATCCGGAAACCGGTTGGAACCGGTTTTGTCCATCAAAGCCATCATATCGCGCTGTGTTTCCTCGGGCATGGTTTCGAAATGGTCCAGAAAAATGGTTCCCGTAAACCGGATATCCCTTGATCCCTGATCTTTTGAACCGGTATAGCCGCCCGGTTCCTCAAGGGACCCCAAAAGTTCGGCAAAATTAAAATCATTGCTGAAACACCCGCAGTTGAATGCCAGGAACCTCTGTTCCCGGCGATGACTCAATTTATGGACGGTCCTTGCGGCCAGTTCTTTTCCCGTTCCTTCTTCTCCCTGGATCATAATGGTGCAGTCCAATCCGGACAAGCGTTCAATGTCTTTACGCAGCCGCTGCATTCCAGGAGTTTCCCCGATCAATCGGGGCAAATCACCCAAGTTCCTGCCGGGGGACTCCACCATCCCCCGTGAAATCTGCTGCCCTATGTCCTGGGCGCTCATGCGCCGGATCAGATCCCAGAGTTCTCCCATGGAATCCTTTTCAAAATAATCTGACCCCAGGCTCTTGGTTTTCTGCCGGGTTTTCTCGCTTCCATACCCCGTCAGAAGAACTGTTTTTATATCCGGGGCCATCTGCTTGAGCTTAGTGATGGTGGCCAGGCCATCCATATCCGGCATTTTCAAGTCCACAATGGCCAGATCAATCTTTGTTTTTGAAGCAATGTCTATGGCCTTTGTACCGGAAGGTGCCTTTATGGCTTCAAAGCCCAGCAGGGTAAGCCGCTGGGCCATTGAATCCAACAACCGTTCTTCATCATCGACCAGCAGAATTTTTTTTATCCGGTTAATCATTTATCTTTTTTTAGCGGGTCTTCAATTTTAATGGCATCTTCCTGATCCCCGTCTTCCGCCATGCCCGCCGCAGCCATGGAGGTTTCAAGACTTTTCAGAATCTTTCTGAAGAATCCCCAGAAACTGCCCATGTCTTCCTTTTCAAAATAGGCGGAGTTCAGGGCTTCCGTCGCTTCTTTAAGCTTCTCATCTCCGTGGCCGGTCAATAGCATGGTCTTTATGGAAGGATCAATCTTTTTTAACTGGGTAATGACTTCCAGGCCATCCATATCCGGCATCCGCTGGTCCACAATGGCCAACTGAATCCTTGTGCTTTTCATGATTTCAAGGGCTTGTTTCCCGTTCAGGGCCGTCAGCGGGTCATGGCCTTTGAGCTTAATTCTGTCGGACAGGGTTCTGAGGAATTTCGGATTATCATCCACCAGAAGAATATTAATATTTCCCAAAGACAGGTTGGCCAGAAAATCCCAGAATCCGGAAATGTTTTCCTTATCAAAATAAGAGGAATTCAATGCTTGGGTCGCTTCTTTAAGTTTGTCATCCCCGTGGCCGGTCAGAAGAAGGGTTTTCATATCCGGAGAGATGGCCTTGAGCCGGGTGATGACCACCAGCCCTTCCATGCCCGGCATCTGCTGATCCACCACGGCAATATGCACTGTTTGTTTGGAAGCAATCTCCAGGGCCTGTTCACCATTGGTTGCGGTCAACACCGTGTAATCTCTCATCCTGGCGCGCTCGGCCATGGAATTCAGAAATTTTTCATTGTCATCTACCAGCAATAGCGTTAATTTATCTTTTTTCATAATTCACCTCTCAAATTTCCCTTTCATAAGGGTATACGGGCTCAATATTGCCAAAACTGCCAATGGTGCCTAATGGCCTCCACTTCCAAAGATTCCGGAAGCAGCAAGGGATAAAACCAGGATCTCCAGGACGGCAATCCCGGTATAGAGCCAGTCTTTTTTTGCAATATACCCCTTTACCAGAACCAGATAGCAGACGATGGTCATCACGGCCAAGAATACAAACCCGATATAATTTAAAAAATCGCCTTTTTTCAGAAAATATACCCATCCCCATCCCTGGGGAGAATGGGTAAGCTCCAGATATTCCTGAACCCCTTTCCCCCAGAGAGTTGTAATGGTGTGCAGATCCACATGGGGGGGCATGATGTTTGAAAGATAAAGAAAATAAGTGATGCCCATGATGGCGATACCGGACCATACACCCACCACCAGGATATTTGCATAAATGATCTGTTCTTTTGAGGCTCTTCGAGCCAATTTCTCCCGCTCGTCCATAGTCTTATTTTACTCCTCTGTAGTTAACCTGTAAATTCATGGTTGAATTATCCTAAAAATCCGAGTCCAAGGCCTTTGTCCAGAGCCTTTAATCCTGAAAAAAGCAACATCAGAATAACCAGATAACGAATCATTTTGGGTTTGGCAATGGCCAGAAGTTTTACCCCCAGCAATGAGCCGAGCATCAGGCCGACAATGGACGGGATACCGATGAGCGGAATCACACATCCCTGATTCATATAAATCCAGGCGGCCGATGTATCGGTAATGGAAAGCAAAAATTTGCTGGTGGCCACCGAAACTTTCAGGGGGACTCCCATCATGAGATTTAAAACAGGAACATTGGCCCAGCCGGCGCCCAGGCCGAACATACCGGCCAAAAGCCCGATAAGGATAAACATGAACAGCCCTAGAAGGGTCCTGTGGGTTTTCCAGTCAACACTTTCCCTTGCCCCCTCATCCCAGTAAAGCCCGTTTAGGCCAAGGGCCATGCCGATGGCATCCTGCTTTGTCACGACGGGCTTTTCGGAATTTTTTGAAAAAATCAAAAGCGCGGCAATGCCCACAATGGTTGCCCCCAGGCAGGCCTGGATAATATTGGGATCCAATGCCGACAACCGCAACCCGATGACCGCCCCGACAACGGAAAAGGTCGAGGCAATCAATGCAACGGGTAAGGCCAGCCGAAGATTGGCCAGATTCCGGCGCAGCAGGCCCGGACCCGCAGCCAAAGCACCGGCAAGGGCCACCATCAGGCCGACGCCCCTGACAAAATCGATGTGAAACGGGAAAAAACCGCTGACCAGCGGCACATACAGCACGGCTCCCCCCACACCGGCCATGACGGCCAATACACCGAGGACAAAACAAAATACAAATAAAATCGAGGGCCAGAACCACCAGGGTTTGTCCCCGCCGCCCGTTGCGGCCTGATCTGCAGCAAATGCGCCCACCGGGCTACTCAGCACAAGAACCATGGATGAGAGAATCAACCGGTTCATGGTATTAAAAAAGTTGTTTAACATTTAATCGATCTCCTAAAATAATTGTTTACAAATGAAACCGAACTCGTTATAAATGGTCTATAAAGTATTTTTTTTAAACAGTCAATTAAAAAGATTTCATCATGCAACATACCGACATCCTTATTATCGACGACGAAATAAAATTTGCAGACATGCTGGCAAAACGGATTGAACTGCGAGGCCGCAGCAACGCAGTGTGTTATGATGGAAAATCGGCCCTCGAATGGGTCAAATCCCATGCCCATGGAATTACCCTGATTCTGCTTGACCTTCGATTGCCGGACCTGTACGGTACAGAGGTGTTGGTCGGCATAAAAGAGATCAACCCGGCCATCCCGGTGATTATCCTGACCGGTCATGGAACCGAAAAAGACCGGCTGGAATGCGAAAGGCTGGGGGCTTATCGATTCATCCACAAACCGCCCAAGATTGATGAACTGATGAGCATTTTCGAACATATCAGGGAGAGGTCCGAATGCTGAAAATTTTTCAGGATTTTTTGAAAAGCCTGTGGCCCGAATTTTATAGGCACCGGACAAATGTTCACCTGAACTCCTTTTATACCTTTACAAATTATCGGTATCTCTGGTTCATCAGCATTTCTGTCTTAGCCGCGACGGCCCTGGCGCCGATTTGCATTGCAACCCTCATCTACTATCAATTGATAGAAACATCTGTGGATTCCGACTTGAATCACCGGACCAAACAATTGACCGTCGCTGCAAAAAGTGCCGTGACGTTTTTCATGGAAGAGCGTTTGAATGCATTGACGTTTACCGTCAACGAAAATGGGTATGAACAACTGACGGACAATACCCGGCTGGCGGAAATTTTAAAAAATCTGAAGCTCGGATTCGGAGGGGTAACCGATCTCAGTGTGCTGGATGCGGATGGAAACCAGGTGGCTTATGCCGGGCCCTTTAATCTGGAAGGAAAAAATTATAAGAATCAATCCTGGTTTGAACAAAGCCTTAAACAAATCAATTATATCAGTGAGGTATTTACCGGATACCGGGACGTTCCCCATATCATCATTACCGTCCGGTCCGTTAAACCGGACGGCAGTTCTTTTATTTTAAGGGCCACTCTGGACACGGAACGCCTGATGCAGACCCTGTCATCCTATAAAACCGGGGATTATGCAGATATTTTTCTCGTCAATCATGAAGGCAAACTGCAAACCCCATCCATTCATTATGGCGCTATTTTTACCCCGACAAACCTGATTTTTCCTGCCGGTTCCGACGAATCAGAAGTCATAGAAATTTTTCTCAACGGCAAATCCATTATCTCAGGGCATTCATCCATATCACGGGACCTGACCTCCACACCGTTTACCCTTATGGTATTAAAAGAAAAGGCCGGAATGTTGAAATTCTGGCAGGATATGAGTTTTAAATTCAACTGGATCATGGGCGCCAGTGTCGTTGTGATTTTGATTGTGATCACCTTTGCATCGACGTTTATGGTGAATAAACTTTACCGTGCCGACAAGGCAAAGGCTGAAACCATGATGCAGATGGAGCAAAGCCAGCAACTGGCTTCCATTGGTCAGCTTGCCGCCGGTGTTGCCCATGAGATCAATAACCCCCTTGCCGTCATCAACCAGACGGCCGGTTATATGAAAGATCTGTTCAGCTTCAAGGACCAGGAACGGGATGATGATGAAATTGTTGAATATATTGATTCCATCCTTGATGCCGTGGACCGTTGCGGGACCATCACCCGTCAGCTTCTGGGCTTTGTGAGACAATTTGATGTCAAAATCAAAAAAGTCAATTTGCAGAAACTGATATCCCAGGTTCTGAGCTTTCATAAAAAAGAAGCGGAATACCGGAGAATCCATGTAACCGTATCCATCCCCGACTCATTTCCGGAACTGGAAACCGACAGCAGCAAATTTCAACAGGTCCTTGTCAACCTGATCAATAATGCCTTCCAGGCCGTTGAAGAAGGAAACTGCCTGGATATTATTGCCAGCCAATTAAGCCCCAACACCATTGAGCTTGTCATTCATGATACGGGTTGCGGCATCCCTGAAGAAAATCTGAAAAAAATCCATGAGCCCTTTTTCAGTACCAAAAAGAACGGCTCCGGAACAGGATTGGGGCTTTCCATCACCTATGGCCTTGTCAAAAAACTGGGGGGCCGGATATCGGTTCAAAGCACGGAAGGGGTAGGAACTTCATTTACGATTCATCTGCCCGTAAAAATAAACGAAGGAAGGAACGCATGAAAATTCTCCTTGTGGATGATGAGCAAAAATTTATTAATATGCTGGCCAAAAGGCTGGCATTAAGGGGGATAGAGGCCGATACGGCCTATACCGGAGAAGAGGCCCTTAAAAAAGCCGAGAGTGCAGTCTATGACGTGGCTGTCCTTGATATTAAAATGCCCGGTATCAGCGGACCTCAACTGAAAAGAAAATTGTTCACCCTGCATCCAAACTTGAATTTTATTTTTGTAACCGGTCACGGGGCTGTTGAAAAATCAGAAGAAGATGGCTCTGAAAAAGACATCTATCTTTCAAAACCTCTGGATATCGATTTTCTGATTGAAACCGTCCAAGAGCTGATCCAGGCCCGATAATTTTTGCCTGGCGGATTAATTCAAAACCCAATGGGAGGCCCTATGAATGATGCGCTCAACAATATGAATATTGAAAACCTTAAATTCTTTGGGAAAGTCAATGCCAGCATTTCCCACGAATTAAAGAACATCCTGGCCATTATCTCGGAAACGGCCGGTTTTTTAAATGATTTAACAGAACTGGCCAAACAGGGAAAAGAGCTCAAACTGTCATTGCTTGAAAATTGCAGCAACAGCATTGCAGAGGAGATTCAGCGCGGATTTACGACCATCAAACAAATGAACCGGTTTTCCCACAGCGTGGATGTGCCGGTGATGGATGTTGATCTTTTAGAGATCCTGGATTTGATCATCGGGTTAACCGGATTTTTAAGCTTTGCCGGCAATGTCCGGATCGAAGACAAGGATCAAAAATTCGAAGCCATAACAACCTGCCCGTTTATTCTTCAGAATCTCCTATATCGGATCCTGTGTTTTGCATACGAATGTGCAGGCCCGGACGGTGAGATCCGCCTTCGCCTTTCTCCGGAGAAGGACAAGGGAATCCTGCTTACGTTTTTAAATTCCGCTCAAATGCCGGTTGAAAAATTTCCTGATGAGAAAATAAAACAAACAGCGGATCTGCTGGGTGTGGAATTCAAAAAAAATAATTCTTTTTATGAACTTAATATGCTTATCCCCCATACTTGTGATAAAATAAAAGAACTCGAAAAAAACCAATAATGCTCAATATCCATGTGGAAAAGGATACGAATATAAACAATGGTAATACAGGAGGACATCATGGAAGGAACGGAAAAAATCCATCTGCTGATGGTGGATGATGAGGTAAAATTTTTACAGACCATCACTGAACGGCTGAAATTAAAATTCTTTGACATCACCTCGGCAACAAATGGAAAAGAAGCCATTGCCGCGGCAGAAAAAGGACGATTTGATGTTGCCGTCATTGACCTGCAAATGCCGGGCATTGATGGTGTTCAAGTGCTTGAAATACTCAAAAAGAATCACAAATATCTGGAGGTTCTGATTCTTTCCGGCCATGCCACCATTGAGACCGCAGTCACCTGTACAAAGCTTGGCGCTTTTAAAGTGCTGGAAAAGCCCTGTGATTTTGACAAGTTGGTTGAAGCCATCAAAGAAGCCTATGAAACGAGGCTGAAAAAGAAATTCGAGCATGATGAAATCAGGATGAAACAAATTCAGGCATTGGCCCTGGGGCAATCCCCGTTAGGGATATTAAAGGAACTGGCCAAAATGGATGAGGCAGAAAAATAAACCGGCCAAAGGCAATGGTCCTTATTCCGGAATGGCGGTTAATTCACTTGCGCGGACAATTTCCACCTTGTTTTTCAGTTTTGGCAGCTCCTTTGAAAGGGCCAGAAGGGTCGCTTTATAAGGATGGCCGATGCCGACGGCCGAACCATGTTTTTTTGCCAGGCTGACAAGCTCTCTTAATTGTCCGGTAATGTATTCGGTCTCCTGACGATTATCAAGAAAAACATCCCGGTGAGCAAATTTGAGTTTTAAGAGCCTTGCCGACGCCTCGGCCTGGGATTTCAAAGATGTCCTAGAATCAATAAAAAACAGGTTTTCCTTTTTAAGAATGGTAAATATCTGATTCATCTGATCCGAACGGGTTGTCAATTCAGATCCCATATGGTTATTGACCCCTACAACATAAGGAATGTCCTTGATATTTCTTTTAACCTGATCCAAAAGATCATCCGGCGGCATGGTGGACAGGATGGCCCCGGGGCCGGGGTCAACGCTGGGATGATCCACCGGTTCCATGGGCAAATGAAGCATAATCTCGGCTCCTCTTGAATGCAGGGCCTCAGTGATATCCCTGCCAAAAGGAGAAAACGGCAGGACGGAAAAGGTAAGATTTGAATTAAGTTCAATGAATTCCCGGGCCATTTTTTTATCATACCCGATATCATCGATGATAATCGCAATTCTGGGGATCCCGTCCTTGGCCTTTGGGGGCGGTTTTTCCACAACCGTCTCATCTACCCCCTCAAACACCTCATACTTGATGGGTTTATCCTTTGTGGATGCTTCCGGTACAGATTTTTCCGCAATGCGTTTTTCCGATTTTTCCTTTAAGCCTTCAGCCTGAATTTTATCCCTGGGTTCAACCATATCTTCTTCAACAGGTTTGATTTTAGAAGGGGCTACAGGCTTCTCGACCACCTGTTTTTTTTCAGGCCGACCCGGATGAAAAAACAGATCCGCAATCATTGCCGCGGTAAGGCAAACGGAAACAAGAATGGCAATACCCACCAGGACCTTTTTCAATTCGGTGACGACTAAAGGGGTCTTCTTTTTAGAAGTTCCGGGCTTCTTTCGGGAGGCCGGCTTTTTCTTGGGACCGGCCGTGTTTTTACCTGCCATTTAAATTGCTGAAGACTCCATAGCTGATCAGAATATCAAGGGCTCTTTTAACCTGCGCATCATGCAGAAGCTGATCCGTATCAAGCAATCGTTGGGGTTTTTTGGGCTGTGTTTTGGCCTTTTCCGCTGGTTCTGCCTGTTCTGGTTGCAGGCTGTTTTTAAGATCTTTTTCCTTTAGCATCCGGTCAAAGGCGGATGTCTTCTTTTCTTTTTCTTCAAGGATTTCATATGCCACTTCAATATCAGGCTCTATGCCTTTGGCCTGGATGGATCTCCCATTTGGCGTAAAATACCGTGCGATGGTATATTTAATTCCGTATCCGTCTTTTAAAGGCCGAACCGTCTGTACGGATCCTTTTCCAAAGGACGTTGTTCCAAGGATCAAAGCCCTGGAGTGGTCCTGCAATGCACCAGCCAGAATTTCAGAGGCTGAGGCAGACCCTCCGTTGATCAGAACGACGACAGGGTATTTCCGGTCCTCGTCCCCTTCCGTTGCTTTGAAAACCTGGGAGTTGCTTTCCTGTTTTCCTTTGATGGAAACAATGTCTCCTGCGCCAAGAAAAAGATCCGAGATTTTTACCGCCTGATCCAGAAGGCCGCCGGGATTATCTCTTAAATCCATAACAAGGCCCTTCAGATTTTTGTTTTCAGCTTCAATCCGCCCCAGGTGAGTCTTGATATCATCCAGGGTATTCATCCGGAAATTGGTAATCCGGAGATATCCGAATCCGGGTTTCAGGGTTGCGCTTCTGACGCTTTCCATTGGAATCAGATCCCGGTTGATCGAAAAATCCAGGGACTCGGGCTCTCCTTCTCTAATCACTGTAATATGAACAGGTTTGTTCCGAGGCCCCCGCATCATATTCACTGCTTCCCAGAGTTCCATGTCTTTGGTGGATTTTTCATCAATCCGAAGGATCATATCACCCGCCTGGACACCGGCCTTATAAGCCGGAGTTCCTTCAATGGGGGACACGACGGTTAAGATGCCGTCCTTCATGGTAATAACGATACCAATTCCGGAAAACTCTCCCTTTGTATCGTCCTGAAGATCCTCAAAGGCTTCGGGGGGCATAAAACTTGAATGCGGATCAAGATTTCCCACCATGCCTTTGATGGCATTGTGAATCAATTCTTCGGAATTGACATCATCCACATAATTTTTCTCCAGCTCTTCCAGGACATCCGTAAACATCTTCAAAGAACTGTATGTCTTATCATCCGCCATCAGCGGATGGATCAATCCTGCCGCCAATATCAGGATAAAGCCGGCAACTGCAGCACCATATCCGGATCTGATGATCTTGCGGAATCTGAATTTCATTTTTACGCTCCTTTTCGCAACCATTTCATGGGATCAACCGGCTTTCCGTGATGCCGGACTTCAAAATGCAGGCACATTCCCTTGATGGAGCCTGTATCTCCTGCCGTTGCAATGACATCACCGGTTTCAACAGCTTCCCCTTCTTTTTTAAACATTTCTTCAACATGGGCGTAGAGCGTATAATAATTGTCTCCATGGTTGATGATCAATACATTTCCATAGCCTTTCAGCCATTGGGCAAACATGACCTCTCCCTTGAAAACGGTTTTTACGGGCTCACCCCTTTCCACTTTTATATCAATTCCTTTTTGAAAAGTGAAGACTTTGTAATTTCCGGGGGCCGAACTACCGAATTCTGAAATAATTTCGCCCTCGACCGGAATCATGAGCCTTCCTTGATGGTCAAAAAAGGATTCTCCCTTTGCGGTTTTAACCTCATTGGGCTCAATCGTCTCCATCCTGCTGTCCAATTGGAGGGCGGCAAGCTTTAAAGACTCCACGGCAGCCAGGGATAATTTTTTTTTCTGACGAATTTCTTTTAATATCAATTCCCTTTTTTGGGTTTCCGAATGATTGATCCGGATCTGGTCGTTGAGTTCTGCTTCAAGGAGAGTTTTTGCCTGAACTTCTTTTTTCATCTCCTCTTCCAACCGCTCAAACATATCCAGGTCCGTGTTCTGCCGGTCAATGATATTAAAATCCGCTTTGACAATGGATTTCATCGAATTCTGCCGTAAAAAAAAGTCAAAGACCGAGGAAGGCATGCCGGCAACATCCAACCGGCCGAGCATATGCATTTTATAAAGGGCTCTCAGCCGCTCCCCTGCATACTCCCGATTCTGGGTAATGTCTTGGGCCAGCCGTTCCCTGTCCTTTTGCAACCGAGTAATTTTTTCTTCCATCTCCCGGATTTCCCCGGACAAGGTCTGGGCCTTAAGACGGGCCCTGTTTAATGCATAATCGATTTCATTCAGACCCTCGACGATTTCAACCTCTTTTTGAGAAAAGGTTTCGACCATTTTCTCCTGGGTTTTAATATCCGCCCGGATGGTCTCTTTTTTTTCCGGTTTTTTTTCGACCTTCTTTTCCACCGGCGGCTCTTCTTTTTCTTCAGGGGAAGCCGACGGCAACCTGATATAGTGAGGTCGATTACGAATATATCCTCTGGTTCCCCTATGGTCTACCAAAAGCCAGCCCCCGATACCTCCCAGTTTTTCCAGTACATCCACTGTTTCACCCTTATCTGCAACACCGACAACCTCTGAAGAAAGAGAGGGCGCCTTTCTGATGTTTATCTTGGGCGAATTAATGACCCCCTGGAAAAGAACCGGGTTCTCAGCCCCGCCTTCACCTGAAAGGAGAAAAAAAAGAAGTCCGGAAAAAAATACTATCTTAATATTTGTTTTAAGGACAAATAACATCCGAACCAACCTAAAAAAGTACTGACAAAAATAATTAAACCTATTGTTTTTATTGAAAGAAAATGGACATCAAAATAAATATAGGAGGATAACCCCTGTGTCATCCCCGATGAAAACATAAAATAGGTGATCAGGAGAATCGCAAGCCCCAGAATTCCGCCGATGAATCCCTGAAGCAGTCCTTCCACATAAAAGGGAGCTTTAATAAAGGTCTCCGTCGCTCCCACCAGCCGCATGACCTCGACTTCCAGTTTCCGTGAATAAAAGGCAAGCCGAACCGTATTGGAAGTGATAAACAGGGCCACTAGAAAAAACAGGCTGCACATGGCATAGCCGGTAATCTTGAACAAATTGAAAATTTTTAAAAATTTCCCGAGCCAGCCCTGCCCGTATTCCACATCCTCAACGATTTCAATCGCTTTTATCTTTTCGGCAAAAGCTTCCACTTCCTCGAGACTGTTATAGGATTTCATCTTGATTTCCAGGGCATCGGGAAGCGGGTTCCCTTGTAAGGTCTTTAAAAAAGCACTACTGGAAGATATTTCTTTTTTCAACCGGTCCAGGGCTTCGTCTTTCGATATAAAGACCAGGCTTTGAACATTGCCCAGGCCGTTAATCCTGTCCTTTAATTCCGGCAGCATATCCATGGTGAAATCGGCCTTCAGATAGATCATGGCCCTGCCCCCCTGATTCCATGCTTCAATCACCCGGCCTGCATTTTCAAAGAAAAGCATAAAAACACTGACCACCAGGATGGACAGGGAAATTGTAAAAATCGTTACCAGATTCAAAAACCGGTTCAGGCGGATATCGGTCAGGGCTTTTTTTATAAAAGGAGACATGGATGATTTCTCGTGGCCTAAAGCATGGTTGCCGTTCGTTTGATGGTCCCTTCCGTGATTTCAATATTTCTCCCCCGCACCGAACTTTCCAGGAGATGCAGGTTGTGACTGGCGATCAATACGGTGGCTCCTTTTTTATGGTATTCCATGATAAAATCCAGCACTGCCTGGGCAGATTTTGCATCAAGGCTTCCGGTGGGCTCATCGGCAAGGATGATGGAGGGTTCTCCCACCAAGGCCCTTGCCACGGCCACCCGTTGCTGCTCACCGCCTGAAAGCGTTGGCGGAAGCGCTTTGACCTTTTTATCCATCTCGGTTGTTCTTAATACCTGCATCACCTTTTTTCGAATATAGTCCGGCTTTTCTCCGGCCGCTTCAAGGACAAGGGCGACATTTTCATAAACCGTTCTGTTGGGAATCAATTTAAAATCCTGGAATACCATTCCAAACCTCCGCCTCAGAAGAGGCAGCCGTGATGAGGAAATCCTGGCAAGGTTCATCCCGTCGATCAATATCTGTCCTTCGGAAACCCTTTCCGCAAGGTACAATACTTTGAGCAGAGTGGATTTACCGGCCCCTGAAGGACCGGAAATAAAAATAAATTCTCCTTGCTCAATATCAAGATTAATATCTCTTAAGGCAAATTTTCCATTATATCGTTTGCTGACGTTAAACAGCCGAATAATAGAATTTTTTTTAATCTCTGGGTTCATGTCCGAATTAGTTATATTACCCGCACCATCCTCAATTGACTGAAACTGAATTTACTGTTATAAATGACAAGTGTCAAGGAGTGCTGCAAAACAGTTTTCCTTACATCGAGCCTTCACTGTTACCGTAAAACGGCTTCTTCCACTCAGTGAAGGCTTTAATATTGATAAATAGAGGTATAGCCGCTGGTTACGGAATAAATGATCCACGTATGATATTATTTGATTCCCATTCCCATATCGATGACAAGGCCTATGATAGTGACCTTGATGAGGTCATCGGCCGGGCCAAAAAAGAAAATGTCCAGGGCCTGATGATTGTCGGCATTGATCTTCCCACCTCTTTGAAGGCCATCCGGATTGCCCAAACCCATGATCATATCATCACCTCCGTGGGGATTCACCCCCATGACGCGGCCCAGTGTTCAAAGAATGTGCTGGACAACCTTTTGCGTCTTGCAAAAGAAAATCCCTGTGTAAAGGCCTGGGGAGAAACCGGTCTTGATTATAACCGCATGTTTTCCCCGGCTAAAGATCAGGAAGCCTGCTTTGAAGCCCAGCTTGACATGGCCGGTAGCCTTGACCTGCCCTTGATTTTTCATGAAAGAGACTCCCAGGGCCGGTTTTACGAGATTTTAAACTCCAATGGGCCGAAAAGCAGAAAAGGGGTGGTGCATTGTTTTTCCGGCACCCGGGAAGAATTGTTCAAATACCTTGATCTTGGCTATCATATCGGTATCACGGGAATCGTGACCATCGAGAAAAGAGGGGAATATTTGAGGAGCCTCATCCCCCATATTCCAGAGGAAAGGCTGATCATTGAAACGGATGCCCCCTATCTTACGCCTGCTCCCCAGAAAAACAAATACCGGCGCAACGAGCCTGCCTTTGTGAAATCCGTTCTGTTGAAGCTTGCGGACATCAAAAAAGCAGACCCTGAAATACTTTCACAAATCATTTTCAACAATACAAAAAAACTGTATCAGGTTGATTTCTGAACCCGTTCAATGGGTCAGCTCTTGGCCATGAGCCTTGTTACGGCCTTTTCAAGCCCATCCAGAGACAATTCAAACATAGGGAAAATTTTGGATATCGTCATGATGGTATGGGTATATCCCCACATGGATTCCGATACCGGGTTCAGCCAGACACAGTGAGGAAAGGTTTTGGCCAGATATTGGAGCTGATCAATACTGGGCCTTCCGCTTCTTTCAGAAATATGAATGGAACCGTCATGGGCCATGAGTTCATAGGGGGCCATACTGGCATCTCCGACGATCACCAGGCGGGTTTCCGGATCAAGCTTTGAAAATTCAATGATCTTTTTGGGTTTTTTATACCGGGCCGTGTCCTCCCAGAGGTAATCGTAGATGGTATTATGGAAAAAATAGGTTTTGACTTCCTTAAACTGGGACCTTGCATAATCAAAAAGCGTCTGAACCACATGGATATAAGGGTCCATGGACCAGCCGCCGTTATCGATGGCCAGGATAACCTTGAGCCTGTCTTTTAAGGCCCTGTCAAATATAAGCTCTATCTCTCCTGCATTCCTAAGGGTCTCTCGGATGGTATCATCAATATTGATCCTGTCCTTGGGGCCGGCCGGGATCATATTCCGCATCCGTTTTAACGCCTCGCCGATTTTGGCCTGGGTCAAGGGGCCGGCCGTTGAATAGTCTTTATACCGGCGTTCATTGGCTACTTTAACCGCAGACTTATTCCTGGATTCTCCTCCCACCCGCATACCGCCGGGATGATAGCCGGAATGGCCCACGGGCGAATATCCGCCGGTGCCGATCCATTTATACCCGCCGTGATGTTCCTCTTTCTGATCCTTGAGTCTTTCCTTGAAATACTCGATCAATTCTTCCGGCGACATTTTTTTTAATTCATCTTCATTCACGCCCAGGGCATCCGCAACTCTTTTCGGGTCTTTCAACCATTCCTCCAGCATCCCGCGCGCTATCTCGTCTACCTCAAACCCATCGTTTTCCGGCAGGGGAACACCTTCAAAATGATGGGCAAACACCTGGTCATAGAGATCAAAATACCGTTCACTTTTAACCAGAATGGACCGGGCACAGGTATAAAAATCATCCAGGTTATTGATAATACCCTGGTGTAATGCCTTTTGAAGGGTCAAAAAAGATGTGGGCGAGACGGGAATCCCGATCTCTTTGAGTGTATAGAAAAATTTTAAGAACATGGCGGCCTTAAAACATTTTTCTTCGGGTGGCGATGTTTTTTACCCGTTCATAATCAGGGCTTTTCTTGAACAAAACCCCGAGATAGGGAAGCTGGTTTGTGATGAGATCCTTTGCCCTGAAATCCGGGTCGACACTCAAGGCCCTGATCCAGTTGATCAATTCCCGGGTGGCCGGTTTTTTCTCAATGGAATCTATTTCCCGCACAACATAAAAGGCATCAATAGCATTTTCTGCCAGCTTGACATCTATTCCTTCAAAATGAACGTTGATGATTTTTCTCATCATTTTCGGATCAGGAAAGGCAATGTGATGAAAATTACACCGGCCCAGGAAGGGATCGGAAAGATCTTTCTTGGCATTGGAGGTGATGATGATCACAGGTCTGTGTTTGGCCTTGATGGTCCTGTCGGTTTCGATGATATCAAACTGCATCTGATCCAGCACATCCAGCATATCATCCTGGAAATCCGTGTCTGCCTTATCGATTTCATCAATGAGCAGAACGGTTCTTCGATCTGCACAAAAGGCCTGGCCGATTTTTCCCATTTTGATATATTCGTCGATATTACTGACATCCCTTTTGGAGTCCCCGAATCTTGAGTCATTCAAGCGGGTAAGGGTATCATACTGGTACAGGGCATCGATGAGCTTCATGCTGGATTTCACGTTCAAAATAATCAGCGGCATGGCAAGGCTTTCAGCAATGGCATGGGCCAGCATGGTTTTCCCGGTTCCCGGCTCGCCCTTGAGGAGCAAAGGCATTTCTAATTTCATGGATATATTGACAATTGACGCCAATTCCTGATCCAGAATATATTTTCCGGCGCCCTGAAATTCATTTTTTGATTCCTGTTGCATACGAGTATATCTCCGCCTGTGGTTATGGTTTTATTTGTATTGGTTTCAAAGGTTCATAATACTCACAAAATAGCTTTTGACAAGTTTTTTATTGGCCGGCAGGAGGTAAAGCACTTAAGATTACAAAAATGAAATTTACGGATTTTTTGCAGAAATTCTAAAAGATTGACACGTGAAAGACTTAGTGGTAATAGTTTTTACCTGATCAATAACAATATGACCCAATAGGAGTGTGTACTATGATTGGTGGAGTCGGAATGCCGGAATTAATCATTATTCTTGTCATCATCCTTATTATATTCGGTGCCGGAAAACTTCCCGAAATCGGTGCCGGCCTGGGCAAAGGAATTAAAAATTTTAAAAAGGCGACCAAAGAAGCCAATCTGGAAGACAAGGAAGAAGAGCCTGAAAAGATAGAAAAAAAATAATCCGCCCATAATTTGCTGTTCTCATAGACAACCGCTCTTCAGCCAAAAGAGCGGTTGTCTATACCTCATCCGTATTCCCTGAATTTTTCGCCAAATTTTTTCCGTACAAAATCATCATTTTCTTCCATAAAGAATAAAAATACAAATATGAAATTTATAATTTGCTATTTAATACCTTTTTGTAATTTAATTCCAGATACCGCCCGATTGTAACCATAGTATCAAAGAAGAAAAGGCCCAATTCAAAGCCCTGTCCGGCCTGGCACATCAATTGCTTGTATATCTTGGTAAGGAATATGGATGATTATGGATAAAACAAGCACCAATATACTGATAAAAAAAAGAGCCGCCCTTATCGAGCAGTTTCTTTCAGGAAATGAACCTGAATTTCTTGAAAAACACAGCCTGATTCTGGATGAATACATTTTTACCGTGTTTGAAGAAAGCATTGCCGCAAGAAAAATGACGATCTCCGGGAATGCCTTTGCCATCATTGCGCTTGGAGGCTACGGCAGAAAAGAACAATGCATCCATTCCGATATCGATCTTCTGATCCTTTTTGACAAAGCCGTCCCCCCTGAAGTTGAAGCTTTTGTTCAGGAATTGCTGTATCCCCTCTGGGATACCCGGTTTGAAGTCGGGTATGCGGTGAGAAATATTGCCGAATGCCTTCAGATGGCCTTTGAGCGGTTTGATATTCTGACCACCGTCCTGGATGCCAGATTCATCTGCGGGGCATCGCTGATCTATTCCGCCTTTGTTGAAAAATTCCGGTCCGAGCTATCGACAAAGCACCTGAAAGGCACCTTGAATTATCTGTTCGAGCATGGGGAAAAAAGGCATTCCGATTATGGAGACTCCACCTATCTCATTGCTCCGGATTTGAAATCCGGGTTCGGCGGCCTCCGGGATTATCATACCCTTTTATGGTATGCCAAAATCAAATCCGACATTAAAACCCGAAGGGACCTGGAGTATTACGGATTCCTGTCCCATTTCGAATATACAACCCTTGTGGAATCCCTGAACGATATCTGGAAAATCCGCAATTTTCTTCATTATCTTTCAAAGAGAAAATGCGACACCCTCCATTTTGAATACCAGGAAGAACTGGCAGGTCTTCTCGGATATCGGTCAAGGCGGCGGCAACCGGATGTGGAACGATTTCTCGGAGATCTTCATACCCGTATGGATTTTCTGAAACAGATCCACCAGATTACCTTTGAAGATATCTTTGGAAGCTTTCGCCTGAAAAAAGACAGCCATATTGCCCGATCCACAAAAACAGAGGGCTTGGTCATCAAAAAAAGAAGATTGTATTTTTCCAATACTGTGGTGATTTTACAAAAACCCGACCTTCTCATTAAAATCTTTCTTGAAAGCGGTCAACGAAAAATCCCTTTATCCATTGAAGCCAGAAGGGTAGTCAGTGAATTCCTGCACCTTGTGGATGACGACCTTAAGAAAAATCGAACCTGCATCAAAACCTTTAACAAGATCATGGCCTTGTCCCACTGGGAATTCAATGTGCTGAACGTCATGCTGGTTACAGGTATCCTGGGGAAATTTATTCCTGAATTCACGGCGATCATCAACAAGATCCAATACAACCATTATCATCTGTTTCCCGTGGACAAGCATTCCATCCGGTGTGTCCAGATCATCAACAGCTTTAAGGAACCCGGTGACTCCATGATGGGAACCCTTTATTCATCGGTATTTAAAGAGGTACGAAATAAAAATGTCCTGCTCTTTTCGGCCCTGCTCCATGATATCGGAAAATCAGATCCGGCCAAGGAACACTCAAAAACCGGCGCCAGGATTGCAAAACCCATTTTCGAGAGGTTCGGGTTCAATTCAACGGAAATTTCAGATGCTGTTTTTCTCATCGAGAACCATCTGGTTCTCATAAAGACCGCCACCCGGAGAGATATTTCCGATGAGGAAACCGCTGTTTACCTGGCCAATAAAATAGTGAAAATCCGGCTCTTGAGAATGCTCTATCTTTTGACCGTGGCAGACTCCCAGGCAACGGGTCCCAAAGCCTGGAATGAATGGACCGAAAATCTGTTAAAAGACCTTTTCCTTAAAACCATGGGTATTCTGAAAAAAGGGGAACTGGCTTCAAAAAAGACCCAGCGCCTGATTGACAAAAAGAAAAATGAAATATTGAAATTCCTGAACGAACCCGGGAATAACACTGAAACAGATCTGCTGCTTGAATCCATGTCCAGACGGTATCTTGTCTATATCCCGGCCCAGAGCATTGCCGAGCATATCCATCTATACCGGAACCTGAATGACAAGATTTTTGTCTGGCAGGTGTCAAAGGAGGGGGGACCTGATTTTCGGACCGTCACCATCTGCGGACGGGATGTGCCGGGGTTTTACTCAAAGGTTGCCGGGGTTTTCTTTTTAAACGGCCTGGATATCATCGGTTCTCAGGCCTATTCCCTTGGAAAAGACCATGTGCTGGATATTTTCACGGTCAAACCACCCAAGGATCGGCTTTTTGAAACCCAAAAATGGGAAAAAACAGAAAGCGACCTGATTCAGGCAATTCAGGATGACCACTTCCTGGACAATGCCCTTGGCAGAATACCCCGGACCCTGACGGTATCTTCCGGCAAAAAACCGAAACCCAATACCGTTCGCATCGACAATGAGACATCCAGTTTTTTCACCATTATCGAGGTCTTTACCTATGATTTTCCAGGGCTTTTATTTTCCGTTACCAATGCCCTGTACAGGAACCGTATCAATGTCAATGTGGCCATGGTAGCCACTAAGGTGGACCAGGTCATTGATATCTTTTATGTCAAAAGCCTTGACAATGATGCAAAAATCGAAACCGAGCAAGCGCTTGAAAAGATTAAAACCGCTATTTTAATAAGTCTTCCACAAATACAGGCAAAGGAGAGAAACAATGAAAAAAATTGAAGCAATCATAAAACCGTTTAAGCTGGATGATGTTAAAGAAGCGTTAAGCGAAATCGGAATTTATGGGATGACCGTTACGGAAGTCAATGGCTATGGCCGGCAAAAAGGGCATAAGGAGATTTACCGGGGTGCCGAATACGTTGTTGACTTTGTACCCAAAATTAAAATCGAAATTGTCGTCAGTGATGAAAGGGCTGCTGAAACCATTGACACCGTTCGGAATGCCGCCAACACCGGGAAAATCGGAGATGGAAAGATTTTCGTGATCCCGGTCGAGCAGGTCATTCGGGTGAGAACCGGCGAAACTGGAACAGAAGCATTATAATATATAATTAAATTCGTTAAGAAAGGAATTAAAATGACACCCAAAGATGTAATTGCATTGGCAAAAGAAAATGATGTAAAAATCGTGGACATCCGGTTCATGGATTTTATCGGTACCTGGCAGCATTTTTCCGTCCCCATCAGTGAACTGACCGAATCCTCCTTTGAAGAAGGCTTTGGCCTGGATGGTTCAAGCATGAGGGCATGGCAGGTCATCAACAATTCGGATATGATTGTTATCCCTGAAGCCGGAACCGCCAAAATCGATCCTTTTTTCAAGGTCCCGACCCTGGCCATCATCGGGAACATCTACGACCCCATTACCCAGGAAGCATACAGCCGAGATCCAAGAGGGATTGCCAAGAAAGTGGAACAATACATCAAAAGCACGGGCATCGCTGACACCATTTATGTCGGTCCGGAACCTGAATTTTTTATCTTCAGCAGCATCCGGTATTCATCAGAGCCCCACGCTTCCTTCTTTGAGATTGATTCCGACGAAGCCCACTGGAACAGCGGCTCAGATGAAATGCCCAACCTGGGTTACAAAATCCGGCCCAAACAGGGATATTATCCCCTGCCGCCCAATGACAAATATCAGGATATCCGAACGGAAATGATGTTGACCCTGGAAGACCTCGGCATTGCCATGGAATGTCAGCACCACGAGGTTGCAGCCGCCGGTCAGTGTGAAATCGATCTCAAATTCGATTCGCTCTTAAATATGGGTGATAAGCTGGCCTGGTTCAAATATGTCCTGAAAAATGTTGCCGTTAAAAACGGCCATACCGTGACCTTCATGCCCAAGCCCCTGTTCGGGGACAACGGCACCGGCATGCACACCCATATGAGTTTCTGGAAAGGCGGGAATCCCTTGTTCGCGGGCAACAAATATGCCGGACTGTCCGATGAAGCCCTTTATGCCATCGGCGGGATCATGAAGCATTGCAAAGCGCTCTGCGCCATCACAAACCCGACCACCAACTCCTATAAACGCCTGGTTCCGGGTTTTGAAGCCCCCATCAACCTGGCCTATTCCAGCAGAAACAGAAGCGCCGCCATCCGGATTCCCATGTATTCAGGCTCACCCAAGGCCAAACGCATCGAGTTCAGAACCCCGGACCCCTCATGCAACGGATATATGGCCTTTGCCGCCATTGCCATGGCCATGATCGACGGCATCCAGAATAAAATTGATCCGGGCGACCCCATGGATAAAAACATCTATGACCTCCCGCCGGAAGAACTTGCAGAAATGAAATCCGCCCCCGGCACCCTGGAAGAAGCGTTGAACGCACTTAAAGAAGATCATGAATTCCTGCTGAAAGGCGATGTCTTTACCAAGGACGTGATTGAATACTGGATCGACTACAAGATGACCAATGAAGTCAAACAGATCATCAGCCGCCCGCATCCACATGAATTCTATCTTTATTTTGATATTTAATTAAAACTGAGCCTAAAAAGACCTGAACACCCGGTTCCAAACCTTTGGACCGGGTGTTTTCATTCTGGAAAAAACACCGGGACATCCCTTTTTTTAATGCAATATAAAAAAAAATACGCTATAAGAAAAAAATTATTACCCAAAGGGAGCAGACAATGCGCATGACCATAAAGATACCGCTCTTCCGATCAAGGCTGATCCCCTTCCTGCTCTTTTTCCTCATTTGCTTGACCTTGCCTGCCTCCTTATTCTGTGAGGAAGCCGGCAAAGGAAATGAATTTGAAAAATTGATCCAAAAACTAGTGGATGACGGATTTGACAGGGGAAAAATCGAGCAGATCTTTTCCAGCAAAGAGATTTCTTTTACCCCTGAAACGGTTTCCCAGTTTTTCATCCATAGCGAATCAAGCCTTGACTATGATCAGTTTACCTCTCCCAAAGCCATTGAAAGCGCCTTAAACTATCTGGGAGATAATAAAGAGATTCTGGACAAAGCCGAGGAAATCTTTGGGGTGGACAAGACCGTTATTACGGCCATCCTCCTGGTTGAAACCCGCCTGGGATCATACCTTGGAAACAGAACCGTTATCAATACCCTTTCTACCATGGCGGCCCTGTCCGATGAAACCCTGAGGGAAAGAGTCTGGAACTCCATCCCGGATGAAAAAAAGCCGGTAAGGGAGGCTTTCATTAAAAAAGCCCGGGACAAAACCGACTGGGGATACAACGAACTCAAAGCCCTGCTCCAATATACGGAAAAAGAAGGGGTTGCTCCGGAAAGTATTAAAGGCTCCTATGCCGGAGCCCTGGGAGTGTCCCAGTTCATGCCCTCCAATGCTCTCAAGCTTGCAAGGGACGGCGACAACGACGGCAAAATCGATCTGTTTAACCATGCCGATGCCATTTTCAGCGTGGCCAATTACCTGAAACACCATGGCTGGCAATCAGGCATCACACGGCAGAGGCAACACGAAATCCTGTTCCGTTACAACCACAGCAATTATTATGTGGACACCCTTTTGAAGATTTCCGACAAACTCAAAGGATAACCCATAAAATTATGGATCAGCTTGTTATATACATTCTTCTTGTTTTTGCCGCATCCTTTCTGTTGACCATGATGGCCTTAAGAGACATCATCCTCAAAGATTTCGGCTCAACCAGGGCCAAATTCATCTGGCATTTCATTGCCATCGTGCCCCTTGTCGGATGGCTTGTCTACCTTGTCTTTGGTTATAAAAAGGGACGGCGAAAGCCCATCTGAACCGGCAATTTTATTTGACAACAGATCTGCTTTAATATACATATAGATACTTTTTTGTGGTCCCATCGTCTAGTGGTTAGGACGCTGGCCTCTCACGCCGGTAACACGGGTTCGAATCCCGTTGGGATCACCAATAATTTCGTTCGTACACCCGGAGACGTTATGAGCCAATTCGATCAGCACATAGATATTTTGATTAATGCCTATAAATCAAGCATAGAGCAGATGACTCACTTGAAGGTAACCGGTTCGGAAAAAAGACAGGTTCTCAAGGAAAAGAATGTTTTACAATTTGCGCATATTATATCCTATACTGATTTTGATAAAAAAGTGGATGGGAAATTTGTCCTGACATTCAACAGCGTTTATGATGCCTTAAAACTGGCTTCTGCTATTGCAAAAAGGCTTGGAATGGCAAAATTTGAAGAAATCGGTGACGATTCCATCGATTTGTTGAATGAATTTTTAAATGTAGTGGTTGGGCGAACCATATCAGACTGGGATGACATTGGCTTGAAAGTGAAATTTGACACACCTGTTTTCAAAAAAAGCTACAAAAGTGAAATTTCAAACTCTTTGCAAGGATATATCATCAGCCTTGATGTTGAGGACCCGGAAACAAAAAATTCAACGGAACAGATTATTTTGAGAATAGATTTCGGTGAAAAAACTGAAAGCACCATCAAGGGAAAAAGAATACTCCTTGTTGATGATTCAAGAGTGATGAGAAATATTATCTCTCAAACGCTTAAAGCAGAAGGAGCGACGATAAAAGAAGCGGAAAATGGTGAGGAAGCGATTAGAATTCATCGAACATTTGATCCTGATTTAACTCTCATGGATATCAATATGCCCAAAATGAGCGGATTTGAAGCCATTGCAAAAATCAGAGAATATGATGCAAATTCAAAATTTATTATTCTTTCTTCAAGCTCCAGAAAAGATGAAATAATCAAAGCAAAAGAATTAAGGGTTTCGGGTTATCTGGTAAAACCGGTTGAGCCGGAGCAACTTATAGAAAGAGTTTCTGCCGTATTGGGATGATAGCCTTTAAACTAAAAGGCCATACATACAGCACTGCATCATCAGATGTCTGCCGTTGATCATGGTATCATTATCATCCTGACGGTTGTTTGAGACTATAATATGCAGTGCCGTTGTAATCCACCCTTTTTAATTGTTCATTGATATCAAACAGCGATTCAGTGGCTCCGATTATCAGAACGCCGTTGTTATTCAGGCATGATGAAAGGCTTTCAAATAATCGCCGGCGGTCGGGTTTGCTGAAATATATCGCCACATTCCGGCAAAAAATGATATCAAATCTTCCATATTCAAGTTTAGGCTGCAGCAGGTTCATTTTTTCAAAATAGGCCATACTCCTCAGCTCATCTTTTATTTTCCAGCATGAATCTTCCCTGGTAAAATATTTATTCAATTGAACGGCATCCAATCCCCGGCTGACTTCATAATTTGAATACCGACCGCTGCTGGCTTTTACTATGGCTGAATCTGAGATATCAGAGGCTTTAATTTTGATATTATGGTTGAAAGAATCCCCTTTGAAATACTCCATAAGCGTGATGGCAATGGAATACACCTCCTGGCCGGTTGAGCAGGCAGAACTCCAAATGTTCAGCCGGCCGCGCTTTTTCCCGAAATTGGCCTGCCAATCCGGCAGTAATTTTTCCTTTAACAGCTCATAGGGCTTTTTATCCCGAAAAAAGGAGGTTTCGTTTGTGGTCATTCGATCAACGATATGGCTGGTCAATTGTGAAGAGTCCTTTGCCTTGGCAATCAGTTCTTCAAAAGAGGAAAGGGAATATTCTTCAATGAGGGGTTGAAGCCGGTTTTCTATAAGATAGGCCTTGTTTTTCTTCAGAACAATACCACAGTGCTTGTGGACGATAATGGCTAATTCCATAAGCGCTTTGACGGTTATCCTCATTCCCCGACCCGCCGAACAATCTCATTTGCGATATGGTTGAGAGGTACAACACGGTCAACGACACCGGCATTGATGGCTTCAGCGGGCATACCAAAAACGACACAACTTTGCTTGTCCTGGGCAATCACCTGGGCGCCCAGCCGTTTCATCAACCGCAAACCAAGAACCCCGTCGGACCCCATACCGGTCATGATAACGCCAAGGGCATGCTTTCCATACACCTTTGATATGGACCTAAACAGATAGTCTACCGAAGGCTGACAGTGATTCTCCGGCGGATCATCATTCACTTCAAGCATGGGTTTTCCAGAAATATTGACAACTTTCATCTGCCTGCCGCCGGGGGCAATAAAAATTGTGCCCCGCTTAAGCTCCATATTGTCCTTGGCCTCTATCACCTTCAACGCAGTTTTTTGGTCAAGAGATTCTGCCAATGCTGCCGTAAACTCCGACGGCATATGCTGAACAATAACAACAGGAACACGTAAATCCTGGGGAAGACAGGGAATAAGCTCTGCCAATGCTTTGGGGCCGCCGGTGGAAATACCGATGGCGACGATTTGGATACGCCCAACCTCTGCCCGGGATATTATTCTTTCCGGTGCAGCATCAATGACGGGAGATATGGCCGGGCCATGGCCAACTGAATGTTGTGATGGTTGTATCTGGGAAATGATCTCTTTTACAACAGGGGCCAACTGGTCGAAGAGAGCCGTTTTGCTTTCCAGCGGATTTTCAGTCCTGGGTTTAGTGGCAAAGGTCAATGCTCCAAGTTCAAGGGCTTTTAATGTTATGGCGGCACCCTCTTTTGTATGGGTCGAAACCATAACCACCTTCACATCGGGGTGATCTATCCTGACATGTTCCAAAACCTTAAGCCCGTCCAGTTCAGGCATGTCAAAGTCCAATGTCAGCATGTCCGGGTTCAGTTGAGGAATTTTTGCCAATGCCACCCTGCCGTCTGTTGCAGTCCCGACAACTTCAACCCCTGGAATGTTGGAAAGGACATCTGACAGGACTTTCCTATACAAGACGGAATCATCAACGACCAGAACTCGTAATAAGCGTTTGGGCATTATTTTTTGAGCAGCTCATCCAGGTCAAGAACAATCACCAGATCGTTTTCCATGCGGTAGATGCCGTTGATAAATGCACCGCTTATCCCGTCAACATTTGACGGCGGAACGGAAATCTCAAAGCGTGGCGCATTCACAACATCATAAATACTATCCACCAGCAATGCAATGCACTCCTCTTCATAACGGACAACCACAACCTGGATATCATCATGTGCTTCACCGGGGGGCATGTTAAATTTCCTATGAAGGTCAATGACGGTGATGATTTCACCACGAAGATTTATAACGCCTCGGACATAATCAGGGGCTCTGTGAACAGGGGTAATTTCAAAATTATGGTTGATTTCCTGCACGTGGCGCGTATCAAGTCCGCAGAGCATGTCTCCGATATGAAAAAGGGCAAGTTCTATGTCCGGGCTTTCGTTGGCTGTATTCATAATTGTTTTATCTCTGTTAAAATAGGTTGTATTGGAGCCTGCCGCCTTCATCCGCACGCTTGATCAAAAAGGAATGCGTTTTATCCAAGATACTTCTTAACGCAGGCAATTATTTTTTCGCGGTCCAGCTTTACCAGGTAATCATTAATGCCGGCATCCTTACCCTCCTTTTCCGCAGCATCTCCGGCCAGACTTGTGACCGCAATAATGGGGAGATTCTTAAATCGCTCATCGGCGCGTATCTTTTTGGCCATCTCCAGCCCATTCATATTGGGCATTTCAATATCGGTCAGCACAATATCAATTTTCTCCCTGTTCAATATATCCAGCCCTTGTACGCCATCCATCGCTGTTAACGGTTTGTACCCGATATCGGAGAGGAATGATACGACTTGATTGAGGAAGAACGGGGAATCTTCAACCACCAGAATATTGGCAGGGCGGTCATCTTTTATTTTAGACTTTAATACTTTCGTCCACTCCGGCACAAGGGCATCAATGACCCCATAAAGATCAACCAGCAAGGTAATTTCTTCGTTAATAATCGTTGACCCCATAATACCCGGCTGCTTGTGGGTCATTTCATCGATAGTATAAGTCCCCCTGATGATATCGATGATCTCCGACATCATAATTCCAACTTCCTTACCGCTTACGGAGAAGACAATGATATAGCAGGTCGGGCCGGCTGTATCCGGTGAGCCGACATCGGCAACCTCATCAATACTGAACAGGGGAAGGGGACCGCCGCGGTACTGAATATTTTTTCTACCCCCGGTGATTTTGATGTCTTTTGTCTTGCACAATTCAATTCTTGAAATCAGGTCCAAAGGAATGGCCATGGGTTCGTTGGGTGCATTGCAGACGAGCAACAAAGATTGGGTGTCTTTCGTTATTTTGCTCTCAGTTTTCTGTAGCGCCTGTTTCTGAGCAGATTTTGAAACGGTTCGCAGGTTCATGATATTGCTGATACCGATGATATCTAAAATAAGCGCCACCTTACCGTCACCCTGAACAGAAGCGCCCGCATAGCATTCGCAGTCACGCAGGTGGGTTCCCACCGGTTTAACGACGATCTCTTCGGAGTCGAGCACCTGGTCCACAATCAAACCATAATGATAGTCCCCGACAGAAACCACCAGAATGTTATAAGCGCTCATGGGGCTGGTCCGCCTGTCTGCCGTAAGGGCACGTTTTTCATGGCCGGAGGCTATGGTTTCCGTACCCACCTGTCCAACTATTTTGTCGGCCTGTGCCTGCCGCCGATCTTCGGTGAAGGCCCGTTTATCCGGGAATTTCTCGCCGGTGTCTTGATCGGCGTAATATCGATCTTCAATACCAAGGGCATCCGTCAGTTTGATCAGCGGTAAAAGTTCACCTCTGAGGCGCATGACCAAGGCGGAACCTATTTTTTCGATCCTTTCCTTGACCTTTGCCGCAGGTATTCTTACCAGTTCTACCATATTGACTTGCGGAATGGCATACCGCTCGTTTTGCACCGTGACGATTAAGCTTGGAATAATTGCCAGGGTCAAAGGCAGTTTAATCGTTATGATGGACCCTTTTCCCGGTGTCGTGTCAATATCAACGGTCCCGCCGACTTTGGATATATTGGTATTCACAACATCCATCCCGACTCCCCGGCCGGAAATATCGGTTATTTCTTTTGCCGTTGACATGCCCGGCAGGAAGATGAGGTTTGCAATTTCCTTATCGCTGAGTTCATTCAGGGTAGAGGATTCGCGCAGTCCCATGGCCAGAACCTTTTCCTTAACCCGCTCAATGTCTATACCGGCGCCGTCATCTTCAATGGCAATCATCACCTGACCGCCTTCATGATAGGCTGTTATCCGCAAAATACCGGTTTCCTGCTTTTTAGCGGCAATCCGCTTTTCAGGGGTTTCAATCCCATGGTCAACAGAGTTCCTGACCAAATGGGTCAGGGGGTCACCTATGGATTCAATAATGGTTTTGTCCAGCTCGACCTCTTCTCCCTCAATAATGAGATCGATTTTTTTACCAAGATTCTTGGAAAGATCGCGGACAATACGTTTAAATTTGTTAAAGACATTTCCTACGGGCTGCATGCGGGTACTCATGATGGCTTCTTGAAGCTCGGAGGTAACCAAGTTAAGGCGTTGAGAAATGTTGTCGATGCCCATGACCCTTCGGGACGATACGGCCTGGATAAGCTGGTTTCTGGTCAAAACAAGTTCACCGGCCAGGGTCATCAGGGTGTCCAGCAGTCTGACATTGACTCGCAGATTGTCCGGTTTTTGTTCCGCTTTGGCTGAAGGATCTTTGAGCGGGGGTATATTCGGTTTCTCCATTGTTTTCGGAGCAGGTGTTTCCGTGAAGACGGACAAAGTTGAAGCCGGCCCGGCTTCAACGGGTTGCTCTTGTCGGGGGACGGCTGCTGGAGGCAAAGCAACCTGTTCCAGGTACTCAGGGGTAATCTGCTGAATTTGATCAGGGCTGATATCAAAAAAATTCCCCATGAGTTCATTTTCCAGTATGGTAGCAAAAATAACAATGAGCAGGTTATTATTTTTCTTAATCAGTTCGGGTGACGCATCACCATCCATATTGGTGGCTAAAATATCTCCGGTTTCCTTGAGTTCACCGAGAATTTTTGCACAGTCTTTTCCCTTGGCGTCCGTATCGTTTAAAAGGTTGTATTGTAAAATATAGAGAAAACTTGCCTGTTTAAAGAGAGCCTCCATCACGGATGGTTCTACTTTGAGCAAGGTCTCTTCCGCAGGCGAGGAGGTTAAGCCGGGATGGTTTTCGGATACCGGTGTCGCATCTGCTGAAATTTTAGGTGGTACATGGGCAGGCGATGATATGTTCTCAGGGTTGCCGTTCTCTAAAGAAGCATCCCCCATACAAATAGCCTTCAAGGCGGTCAGGTGGCCGGAAATGTCAATTTCATCTGATTTTCCATGACGGTTGATTAATGTGGATAAGGTATCCATGGAATCCAGCAATGTTGAAATAATGCCCGGTGTCGGGATAAGCTCCTTGGCACGGATTTTAGCCATTACATTTTCACTGTTATGGGCTAATTTTTCGACATTTTTAAGACCCAGATAACCTGCTCCTCCCTTGATGGTATGTACGGCCCTAAATACTTTGTTAACAATCTCTTCATCGATGTCTTCCCCGGCTTCCTCTATTTTAAGCAGGTCATCTTCAATGCCGTCAAGATGTTCCAGCGACTCTTCAATAAAGTCATTGAAAATTTCATTGTCTTCAATATTGAACATGCTGTTCCTCTTTTGCTTAGCTCGGCCTTATCTGGGATAAGAATTTTTCAACTTCATTCTGCAAAACATCGGCCTGTTTTAACAGTTCATCGGCATTGGCCAGTACTTCACTTGCGGCTTGTCCGGTTTCGTTGGCGGCATGGGTCACAATTGTAATGCTCTGTGTTACCTCTTGAGTGCCGGATGCCGCCTGGTTTGTGCTTTCGGCAATGTCACTGGTTACAGAAGACTGTTCTTCAACCGCAGCGGCAATGATGGTTGAAATCTCGCTAATCGTATTAATGATCCCGGTAATGTCGTTAATGGCTGAAACGGCATCTTTGGTGGCGCTTTGTATTCCGTTAATATGTTCAGCAATTTCAGTTGTCGCTGCCGTTGTCTGTTTAGCCAACTCTTTAACCTCGTTTGCAACTACTGCAAACCCTTTGCCGGCTTCTCCGGCCCTGGTGGCTTCAATGGTTGCATTTAAGGCCAGAAGATTTGTTTGCTTTGCAATATCGGTGATCAATTTGACCACATCACCAATTTTTTGAGAGGCTGCTGTCAGACTTCCCACCATTTCATTAGTATTCTGTGCTTTTTTAACGGCGCTTCTTGCAATTGCCGACGAACTTGTCACCTGTTCACTGATCTCTCCCACTGAGGCGGTTAATTCCTCTGTGGCAGAGGCTACGCTGAGAACATTTGTCGAGGTCTGTTTGGAAGCGGCGGCGGCAGATGAAGACTGTTGAAGGGTCTTATCGGCAGTCTCGTTCATTTTAAGGGCAGACCCCTGTAAATCCGTAGCCGCCGTTAAAATGGCGTTAATAACTGTTCCTATGCTGGAGTGAAAGGACGCTGTCATCTTCTCCATCATCTCTTTTTGTTCTTTTTCATTCCTGATTTTGGTTTTTTCCTGCTCTTCTTTCAGTTGTATTTTCTCAATTGCGTTTTCCTGAAAAATTTTGACCGCCTTGGCCATCTTGCCGATTTCATCTGTTTGCTCCCGGGCCGGGATCTTAATTTCAAGGTTGCCGGCGGCAAGTTTTTCCATGGATTCGGTCATGATGACCATTGGTTTGGTAATTGATTTTGTGATAACTACGATAAACAGACTGACAACAAAAAGGAAAAAAACAATACCGATGATCAGCACTAAATGTTGCTTATCCAAGGCATTGTGAAGTTCTTTCAGATCATAGGACAGTGAAATAATGCCGCCTTGTTTGCCGATGCTCCAGGTGGGATGGCATCGAATACAATCTGGAACGACCCTCTGTGGGATATACATTTGGACGGAATCTTTTTCAATGACTTGAATCGTATCAAGCGATGACTCAAACGTGTCGAAAATTTCAGACGGCACATGGGCGGGAACTGAATCAAGCTCAGAAGAGGATAGATTGATTTTTCCTTGCCGATCATAAAGTGAAACCTCTAATACACCCTTAATTTTTTTCTGATTGGAGAGCAGTTTTTTAAAATTTTCCATCTGACCCCGCTCCAGAGAACCTTTGACACCGTCCTGAATTGAATGGGACAGGGTTTGTACTGAATCCATATAGGTTGTGGTCATCTGTTTTTTCACAAAACTGCTGATCAGATATCCGCCAATCGCCAGAGAAAACAGGAGAACAATGAGAATGGGAAACAGTATTTTTAAATTAAACGGTAGATTGGTAAAAGCATTTTTGATCATGGAAACAACCTCTTTTTTTCGATAAGGAGTTTAACATCTGATGGAATAACAGTGCGGAGCAGCAGTAAATCCATCTTCCCTTTATGCTATCGAACCGAGCAGTCGCCTTTCCACCTTTGTCAGATGTTCGGAACTGCTGTTGACGCCGGCCAAATCCTTTCGTATATCCGTCATATTTTCGTTGACCTTCCTCATGCCATGGGTAATTTGCGACACAGCAGCGGCAGCCTGAACAACATTGGCGCTGACCGCTTTCGTCTGAAGGGCCGCCCCGCTGACGTTGTCGGCAATATTACTGCTGGAAACGCTTTGCTCCTGCACGGCAGCGGCTATTGTTTCTACAATGTTCGTCATATTGTGTGTCACGTCATTGATTTTTTTTATCTCTATTATCGTGCTTTGAGTGGAACTGCTCATGGCTTCGATTTTATGTTTAATGTCAAGCGTGGCTTTATTTGTCTGAGCAGCCAGGTCTTTCACTTCCCCGGCAACAACGGCAAATCCTTTACCGGATTCACCGGCCCTGGCCGCTTCAATTGTCGCATTCAAAGCCAACAGCTTTGTTTGTTCGGCAATTTCGACAATGGCATCAATAACCGATGTAATTTCCTCGGAAGCCTTGCCTAAAATGTCGATTTTTTCAAAGGCTTTATCGACACACGATTTAGCCTCCATGGTGATCACCCTGGCTTTCTCGGAATTTTTAGTAATCTCACCGATGGTGCTGGTCATTTCATCGGTCACTATCGTTATTGAATCCATATTCTTTTGTAAATATTCAGCAGCCTCTGAAACTGAAGTGATATTAACCCCCATCTCTTCCGCAACAGCAGCAACCGTGTTTGACTCTTTAGCGATGCTTTCTGATTTTTCCGTCAAATCGGCTGCCGACCTTAAAAGACCGGCAACAGCTTCATGCAATTCATTTGCACTGGCTTTGATGCCTTCATGAACACCTTGCTGTTCAAGATTTGCCTGTTTATTATGTTTGTCTTCCGTCTCAAGCTTGACTGCCAGATCCTTCAAAATGCTTGCAATTAAGCCAACCTCGCCGGCATTTTCGATACTACAAACTGCAGAATATTTCCCCCTGCTGATTTCAACTGCAAAATCGGAACAGGCAATTACAGGCCGGGAAATCTTCCCGGCCATCATCCATAACATATAACCGGATAAAACCAATACTGCGCATAAAACACCCAAAACAATTGGAAGCCTTTCGATGAACAGCGTGCCTTCTGCGCTGGCCCCCCTCCCCCTTAAGACAATGATAATGAAAACCAAAGCCATGGAGGCAATCAAAATGCCAAAACTGCCGGCAAAAATTTTCTGACGAATCTGTAATCCTGAAAACATGAGTTCTTTCTTCTGGCCCTGCGAAGCAGTCATGCTCCTCTCCTTTAATTTCATTTATTATCCTCCGAAGTTCCGTTCATGGTCTGTTCAAAGGACCTGTAAAATGGGAAATTCTTTTTTGCTGCAAACGAGGGGGCGGCACAACCAATACAGGGCGCATTGGCATCGATACACCAGGTTTGTCCGCCGTTCCACCATCTTGTCGGACAGTCTGCATAGGTGTCGGGACCCAGGCAACCCAATTTGAAAAGACACCCTTTATCTCCCAGTTTCAGGGCAAAGATTTCCTGTTGAAAATCATGATATCGTGGACAAAGCTCATGGACTTTGCGGCTGAAAAACAATTTCGGCTGACCATTGATTAATTCAGGCAACCCGACCTGGACCAAGTGAATGATGGTTTTCCATACCCAGTCCGGATGTACCGAGCATCCCGGAATTTCAATCAGCAGGGGATTGATTTCTTTCCGCTTATAGAATTCTTTCAGGCTGACGGCACCGGTCAAATTGCCTTCTGCGGCAGGAATACCGCCATGGGTGGCACAGGTGCCCACTGCTATGGCGCCGTTCATGGTCTTTGCAGCAGCCGCTAAATAATCGGCAAACGGCTTGTCTCCTATCACACAGGCTTCCGGCATGTCCCACGGGATAGAACCCTCCACTGCCAGATAATATTCTCCAGCCTTGCCTGAGATATAGTCTTCAATGAGATTCAGCGCCTGTTTTCCGGATGTGGCGGACAAATCCGTGTGAAAAGAAAGTTTTGAATATTGAGTAATCATGGAAACCGCATTGGGGGATTCCGCCTGAAGCAAAGAAATAGAACAGCCCGTACAGGACTGGCCCTGAAGATAGAGAAGCCTGGGAACACCGGCAGGGTCAATCTTTTTCAGGGCTGCATAAACCATCCCGGGAAGCTGGGTTATACCAAAAGAGGCGCTTAAACATGCAGCCATTTTCAGAAATTCTCGTCTATCCATCATAAATTTGTCCTCAGCGAAAAATTAAAAAATTTCAACCGGTATACCGGTCTGTTAATGTACGGCACAGGCCAGACACGGATCAAAAGAATGCACAATTCTATTGGCCTCAATCTGTTCTTCCGGATTCTCGACACGGGTTCCCACCAATGCCGATTCAAGAGCGCCCGGCTGGTCCCTGTCATCCTTGGGTGAACAGTTCCAGGTGGTTGGCACCACACATTCATATTTTTCTATTTTATACTCTTTAATCCTAATATAATGGAGAAGGGCGCCCCGTGACGCTTCAGTGGCCCCGAATCCTTCCCCTGATTCCGGAAGATCATATTGGGCCATGAACGGCGCTTGTATATCGATCCGTTCCGTCTCCTCCAACAGGAAATCGGCAATGACCACGGCAGATATGGCGCGGCATAAATGTCTGCCCAGCACTGAATTTAAATTGTCGGCCTTAATACCGGCCATACCGGCAAATTTATCCACCAATTGCTTGATTTTAGGGTTGTTGTTTTGGCGGTAATCCACCAGGATTCTGGCTGCCGGGCCGACCTCCACCATTTTTCCCTGATACCGCGGCGCTTTCACCCATGAATAGGCCCCTGGTTTATGGGGGGAGGGAGTTAATTCTCCCTCCTTTACCGTTAAGCCGGAGGGGGATGAATATTTGGAATATTTTACATCCTCCCGGATGGCATCAAAATTGACCTGGCTGATATTATTTTCCAACAACACGCCGGGGGCAAACAGCCTTTTACTGTCCAGCTCGGGTCCAAAAGGCAAAAGCCCGTATGAAAGAAACCCGCCCCGGCTTTGACCGATATGCCAATACTCAGGGAATTCCCCGGCCACGGCCAGAATATCGGGAAGATATTTTTTATGAATAAAATCTTGAACCTCACGAATTAATGAGCGATAGGAGGCAATATGATCGATATCCGGTTCCTGGGTGCATCCGCCCGGAAAAATGGCCGTTGCATGGGGAAATTTACCGCCGAAAATAGCTGAGGCCTTATTGGCCTTTTTTTGAATCTCAAGAGATTCGATATAATGCTTCAAAGCAAGGATATTGGTTTGGGCATCGGCAATATAGCGCCCTGACAGTCTTGGCAAAAAGGGGGCTGCCGGAAAAGAAGATTTTGACCCGGTTTCAGCCTTCACCCAATCCCCGAGAGCGGTCAAATCAGAATCCGTACCTTTATATTTAAGGATTGCGGTTACATCAACAAAATCCAATGCGGAAAGCTGATAAAAATGCAGCAAATAGTCATAAAGGTGATTTGCGCCCTGGATCAGGTTATGCAGAATACGGCCGTTGGGTGGAACGATCAGCTTGTACGCATTTTCCTGGGCATAGGAGGATGCGATGGCATGGGCATAGGGGCAAACCCCGCAAATTCTCTGTGTGATCTGTTGTGCGTCCAGAGGATCTCTGCCCCGGAGAAAAGCTTCAAACCCCCGAAACATTTCACCCCTGCTGACAGCCTCTGTAATGACATTGTTTTCAACCGTTGTCTGGATACTGAGATGCCCCTCCAACCTTGTTACAGGACCAATATCAACCTTCATAGGACTCCTTAATGCGTTACGATAATAAATTCCATTTCTTCTTTTCTGATTAACACACCATGCTTTTTGATTTAATTAATTTACGGTTATTGGACCAATCGATTTTATACATACGAAACCAATGGTACATTGGAGATGTAATGTTTTTTCAAGAACTCTGTCAATAGGAATTTGATACGCTTTCGTTATCTGCGGTGATGGTAAAAAGGGTTTTTATATAAATTCACAAAAATCTCTTGTTTTCACTGGAAAAGAACCCTAAATTGAAAAAAATGCTCTTTATGAATCATTGAAAAGGATAACAAATGGAAACTGAGGACCTGGATACCGAGGAGCTGCGAGTGGAAATTCGGGAAGCGGCTTCGGAATTTGCAGCCGTTGAACTCAAACCCTCGACCTCGGCCCTGAGTTATGTTTTTAAATTAAGGGATTTCTCTTCTTCCGGCCTGGGCCTGCTGGTTAAACAAGACTCTGAGTTTTTGAAATGTATCAGAACCCAGGACATTATGACTGTAAAATATCACAAGGGCAGTGCCACCACAGAACCCCAGTATATCAAGGTGCAGGTTCGGCATATTTCAGCGCCCGTCACCGGCAAGCCTGAAAACCATATGGTTGTGGGCCTGCTTTTCCTGGAAAAACTGAGACAGGATCAATTCATCTGAAAACGGGACAGGCATTGATCCGTTTATCTATTTCCGCATTGACCAGGGCATAGGCGTCGGAATCCAGATCCGTATAGCGTTTCTGAAACTCTAATTTTCGGATGCCCTCGGGCAGGCCGTCAATGCGGGGCATAAAATCCGTTTCCTGTTCAATTTCCGCCATTCTCCGCTGGAATTTCAATGCCGTTTCCAGGGAACCGGCCGCCAACTCCCCCATCCTGACTCCGGCCTTATCCGCTGCAAGGTCGGCAAAGCTGAATCCTGATCCCTTGCCGGAATCGTCAACCTCCTTTGCAATCCCAATAAAATTGGAAAGCCTGCTTCCGGCTGAAACGGCAAGCCCGGCTGAGATAAGGAAATGCTTGGGCAGATCGGTCCGGCCGTAAAGCGTAAAGGTCACGGGCACAGGGGATTCCATTTGCCTTTGAATCTCTTCGTGCACCAGATCCTTGAGTCCCCTCCGGACGGCATACAGGGACAAGACCTGGACGAGGGCCGTATTTTCCAGAACAGGGTCATTGCTGATCTTTGACTGCTGTTGGGAAAAAATGGTCATGGGCCTTAGCACAAGGGCAAGAGAGACTTTTTTATGTTTATAAGGCGTTACCGTCTGAACCAGTTTATTATAATACAGGACCAGTTTTTCCTGATGTTCTTCGGATAAGAGAAGCTGTTTTCCTTTCTCATGGATAAGCCCCAGGGCCTTTGGGTCCCATTCATACACCAGATTTAACCGCCCCTTTTCAATGGAGAGATCCTTGATGCGGTGGACATGCCGGTTTAAATCCGCATAAAGCTCGGAATATGAGAGAAAATGATTCATGGCCCCTATCACCGGATGGATGAATATGCCCGGAATGGTGAGCCTCCCTGCCTTTAAACGCTCTATATCCAGAAGGGTCCCTTTCTTTTTCAGACTCATGAAAAGATTAAAATATCTGCCCAAGGGGTTGGCGGGAAGGTCAAGGGTGACGGCAAGGTGAATCCTGTCGTCCGGCAATTCGATTTTTGTAAAAAGCCTTTCATATCCGAGTCCGTGCAAAACTCCATAATTCAGAAGGAGATTCAGATCATCTTCCGACAGGGTCGTTGTCCTGATCTGCCTTTTGTTCATGTTGGCCGGCGTGTTGTCATTGATGAGGGTCTTGACCCGCTGGACATTATCCACGCTGAGCCGTTGATGCCGGGATACAAGGGCCGTATCTTCCATGACGGAAAACAAGAGGATCACCGGAAAAACGATCAGGCAGACCAAAAAAAGAAACGCCATGCGTTTAATAGCGTGAAAAATAGATATCCCCATAATAGGCAGTCACCTTGTTTCCTGTATTGTCTGTATCACTCATCAATACAACGGCATCGATGTACCGGACCTCTTTGCCGAACAACTGGAGAAAATCCTCCCGAACGTTTCTTTTTTCCATATGCCAGATGGATAAAGGATCTTCCGAAGACCGCAAGGCCATCATCACGGCATTGTCCTTGGCAAAGGCATTGGGCCAGGTTTCCCCTTTTTTTGAATTTTGGGCCCACACATAGTTCAGAGCCCGGGTATTCCAGACGGCAAGGCCTCCCGAAACCACCACATAAATCCGGGCTGCATAATCATCGCCTTGTTTCTGCTTCTCGTCAAAGGTTCCAGACAGCCTGTTTTCAATGCGCCAGCGCCAGTTTAAAAAAGGGTATGCGTCGATATCGATCCGGATTTTTTTGATGAGCCCCGAGGCACTGCTTTGGCTGACGGCCTCCAGTGCTTTATTCCCCCCGATCATAGCCGGGGTATAAATGGTTTCATCCACAAAGGCTTTTTTGGACCATTCCGCCATGCCATGCTGTGAAAACTCTCCCACAAAAATGAAATCCGGCTCATCGGATAAGGCAGGGCCCATGTCAACGATCATGAGCCACAATACAATACAAAAAAAAGTTTTAATTTTCATACCCCGCTTTTCACGGCAACGGATCCGGTTTCTCTTTTTTTTATCCATGGGTCCGCATCTTGCCTTTTTTTCCAAAAAACTTCAATCCCCCTTTAAAATAAGGAGAAAATAAGAGTTTTGGATCATCTGTAAAGGAATTTAAGTTCTTGCCAAGGGAAAAGAAACTCTTATATTTTATACTGATTTTATGTATAATGCGGTTAATGATGGATATTTTGGAGAGTAGAATTATGAAATTAGCCTTTCCGGTTAAAGAAAACAAAGGCCTTGAAAGTGTCATGGATGATCATTTCGGTACGGCCGGATATTTTCTGATTGTGGACACCCTGACCCGCGGCTTTGAATTCAAGGAAAACCAGAAGCTTTCCGGTGAAGAATCAAAGTGCAAAACCACTGTTCTGGGAAAAGAGCCCGGCATTGATGCGGTGATTACCCATTGCATGGGGGACGGTTCGAGAAGAAGCCTGACCTCATCCAATATCAAGGTTTTCCAGGCCCAGAAGGAAACCGTCCTAGAGAACCTCGAACTCATGGAAAAAAACGAATTAAAGCTTTTCCACATATTTGACCACTGCCAGGCCAAAAAGAACAAAAAAGAAGGCGGCTGCGGCCATCACCATTAAGCCATGAAAACAATACTGAGCCTCATCGGCAGGATGGTTTACTGGCTCATGGGATGGACCTATGACGGGCTGCCGGATTACTGGACCGACCGGTGCGTGGTCATCGGCTTTCCCCATACCGCCAATATGGATACGGTCCGGGCCCTGACCTATATTAAAATCGCAAAGGTCAATGCCCGGCTCCTGGTCAAGGCGGAATGGTTTTTCTTTCCCATGTCCGTCATTCTCAGGAGCCTTGGCGGGATGCCGGTCAAACGGGATAGCGCCCACGGGTTTGTTGAAAGCGCCATCCTGGAATTTGAAAAGCGGGATACCCTGATTCTCGCCCTGGTGCCGGAAGGGACCCGAAAAAACGTCACGTCCATCAAAACCGGATTCTGGCATATTGCCAAAGGCGCCCAGGTTCCCATCATCTGCTGGTTTCTGGACAATCGAGCAAAAAAAACCCGCTGGATAGGCAGGATTGATCCGGGTGAGACCCTTGAAGAAGATTTGCAGAAAATCAAAGCGCTCTATGAAACCCATGGATTTTCCATCCCCCTGGGCACCCCATCCTCCTGATGCCGGCGTTGGCTCATCAAATCCCTTATAAAGAATTGAAACCAAAGGAGACTTAAATTCAATGTGTCGTTTGTTTGCACTTACCAGCCATGATCCGGTTTCCCCCATGCTGGCCATAAAAGCCCTGGATGTCATGAAAGAAGGACATGACGGCTCCGGGGTGGGGCTCCTGCTCCAGGGCCTGGGCGGACCCTTTGAGGAAATGAAGGATGCGCCCATCCTGTCCGGTATTTTCACCGAAGAAGGCATCCGGCGTCTGGATCTGTTCATGATGGACCAGGGATTTCTGACCAAATACAAGATTTCCCTCAAAACCCCCAAGACCCAGGTGGAAGGCATCCCCAAGCGCAATCTTTACCTGATCCGGGCCTATGAACTGCCCGAGGGCTGGGACCATTTCAGCCCGGAAGAAATCGCCGAAAGGCTCATGATGATCCGGCTGAAAATCCGGGAAATGGGTGAAGAGAAAAAAGACATGATGGTCTTTTCCTTCTGGCCCGATACCATCATGATCAAGGAAATCGGAGATCCCATGCAATTGGCCGAATACCTGGGCCTGGACAGAAAAGAACTCCATGCCCGCATCATCATGGCCCAGGGAAGACAAAACACCAATTATGCCATCAACCTGTATGCCTGCCATCCCTTTTTCATCAAAGGCTATTGCACCATGACCAACGGTGAGAACACGGCCTTTACCCCCATTAAGGATTTCCTTTTGTCCCGGGGTTTCCCCGGATATGTGGGGTATGCGTCCGACTCGGAAGTCTTTGCCCATATTCTCCATTATTCCATGACAGGTCTCGAGCTGGGTATTGATGCCTATAAGCACGTTATCACCCCCCTGCAGGAAGAGGATCTCCAGACCCATCCCGACGCAGGATTTCTCTCCCACCTGAAAAGAACCTGTCGCCCCCTCATCATTGACGGTCCCAATTGCGTCATCGGCACCCTGCCGGATCATTCCCTTTTCATGGTCCAGGACCGGAAAAAGCTGCGGCCCGGCGTGGTCGGCGGAAGACCCGGCCTCTTCGGCTTTTCTTCCGAAATCTGCGGCCTGGACGCCGTTATCCCGGACCGGGATAAAACAAAAGATATTCAACCCATGCACCTTGATACAGCCATTGTCGGCCCTGACCGCCAGGAGGTAAATATATGTCGTCAAACAGAAGCCTTGAACCTTCCGCTTTAAGCCTCAATGACCTGCCCTGGCAGATCCG